>Ga0207674_10006051_pt1 | contig 14316 bp, 8 predicted proteins | sample KBSCornC72_FD_184303 | JGI IMG/M metagenome (GOLD analysis project Ga0207674, IMG submission 184303) | Corn rhizosphere microbial communities from Kellogg Biological Station, Michigan, USA - KBS Corn C7-2 (SPAdes) (version 2) | ecosystem: Host-associated > Plants > Roots > Rhizosphere > Soil ... | reverse complement strand
GGAGCGGGACCATCTCGCACCGCACGCGCGACGCCTTCTCGATGGCTTTCAGATAGGGGCGCTCCTCGTCATCCACGAAGCTGATCGAGATGCCGTCGGCGCCCGCCCGCGCGGTGCGGCCGATGCGATGGACATATTGCTCGGCCACATTGGGCAGCTCGAAGTTGAAGACGTGGCTGACGCCCGGCACGTCGATGCCGCGCGCGGCGATGTCGGTCGCGACCAGCAGCTTGATCTGGCCGGAGCGGAAAGCCTGCAAGGCGGTCGTGCGCTGCGACTGGCTCTTGTTGCCATGGATCGCCATCGCCTCGATGCCCGCGCCCACCAGATGGCGCACGACGCGGTCGGCGCCATGCTTGGTACGCGTGAAGATCAGCGCGCGTTCGATCGTCTCGTTCTTCAGGGTCAGGGTCAGCAGCGCCTGCTTCTCCTTCTGGTTCACGAAGGTGGCATATTGCTTGACCCGCTCCGCCGTGGTCGACTGGGGCGCCACCTCGACATGCACCGGATCGGTGATGAACTGGGTGGACAGATCCTTGATCGCCTTGGGCATGGTCGCCGAGAAGAACAGGTTCTGGCGCTTCCTGGGCAGCAGCTTGGCGATGCGTTTCAGCGGTACGATGAAGCCCAGGTCCATCATCTGGTCCGCTTCGTCGAGCACGAAGATTTCGACGTCGGCCAGCGAGATGGCACGCTGCTCGATCAGGTCGAGAAGACGGCCGGGCGTGGCGACGACGATGTCGACGCCCTGACGCAGCTTGGCGATCTGCTTGCCGATCGGCACGCCGCCGAACACGGCGTCGACCGTGAACGGCAGGAAGCGGCCATAGTCGCGGAAGCTCTGCGCGATCTGCGCGGCGAGTTCGCGCGTCGGCGACAGCACCAGGACGCGGCAGGAACCGCCCTTGCGCGGGCCGGGATTGTTATGGAGGTAGTGCAGCGCGGGGAGCGCGAAAGCCGCCGTCTTGCCAGTCCCCGTTTGTGCGATGCCGCACAGGTCGCGACCCTCCATCAGGGGCGGAATAGCCTTGCCCTGGATCGGGGTGGCGGTTTTGTAGTTCTTGGCGGCAAGCGCCTTCAACACGGGCTCGGCAAGGCCAAGCGACGCAAATTCAACCATGTATCTCAAATCCTCAGTCACGCACCAGCGAGCGGCCGGCTTAAAAGCGTCGGCTCCCAATGCATCTCAATGGTGGAAACGACCCGCGTGACGAGGGAATCCGGTCAGTCGTTGATGCGCATCGCTGGCAGTCCATCCTCGCTTCTGGGTGAGGAGGGGACAATCACGCCGCCCGCTTTCTATTTGCGCGGAACGACCCCTATGCGAAAAACTGCGTCCGATCAAGGGGAAGTCGAAAAATGTTGCGCTGCCAAAATGTTTACGCGGAGTTTACCCGCTTATCGTTACAGTGGGCGTGACCGTAGGAAAGTACGCCAACAAATGTCCGCTGTTCAGGCCAATGATGAAGGATTGGGAGGCAAGCTCGCCAGATGGAGCTTCGGTCTTCTCGGTCGCGACGGTGGCGGGGAAGAGGCTGTGGCTCCAATGGCGGCGACGCGCGAACAGACGCCGGGCCGCCATCACAGGGAGATCGAACGCCGCCGTCAACTGTATGACGATATTGGCGCCTTTCTCTTTGCCCACGACCTGGACCTGACGCCGCTCAATTTCGGGCTGGCGCATGACTATATCACCGGCAACGACCTTCAGGTCGAAAAGGCGGTTCGCGCCATCCTCCAGGATCGCGGCAGGCTGACCAACGGCCTGGCGGAAAATATCATCGCGCAGCATCGTGTCGATGAAATCTCGCCGGACACCTTGGCCGAGATGCTGAGCAAGGTGGAAGCGAATGTCGAGACATTGTCCGCGCTCGCGGACCAGTCCACCAATTCCGCCAAGGATTATGGCGCTGCGCTACAGCGCGAAGCGAAGGAGTTGGCGAGCGACCCGGAAGGGCGCGATGTCATCTCCAAATTGATTGCCGTCACGCGCACCATGATCGAGCATACCCGCGAGGTCGAAGGCAAGCTGCGCGATGGCCAGCAACAGACGCGCCTCCTTCAGAAGAATCTTGAATCCGCTCGGAAGGCGGCGGAGCAGGACCATCTCACCGGCTTGCCCAATCGTCGCGCTTTCGAGAGCACGCTGTGCGAAGAAGCCATCAGTGCACGGGAGAGCAACGAGGCATTGACGGTCGCCTTCTGTGACATCGACCATTTCAAACAGATCAACGATACGCATGGCCACGACGCGGGCGACCGGGTGCTGAAGTTCGTGGCGGGGCTGCTCGGGCGCGTGTCCGACGCCAAATGCCATGTCGCGCGCCACGGTGGCGAGGAGTTCGTGATGCTGTTCCGCGGCAAGAGCGTCGCCGAGGCCGCCAAGATCGTGGACGATGCGCGCCAGGATATGTCGGAACGCAACCTCGTCGATCGCAAGACGGGCGAGCGCATGGAGCAGGTGACCTTCTCCGGCGGCGTAGCTGACGTATTTGGCTATGAGGAGCCGCGCGACGCGCTGAAAGCCGCCGACCGCGCCCTGTACCTGGCAAAGGAACATGGCCGCAACCGCGTGTACATCGCGCGCGAGACGGATTGACCGCACAGCCCGGCGGATTTCCGGGCGAACGGGGCCGGGTTGGTGCTTTGATTTCAATCCACTGGACGCCCCCCGTCACGCCCCTATACCGGGGTCATGGCATCAAAACCTCCCCGCTCCGGCAAGCCGCGCACGGTAAAGCCCGGTAAGCCCGCCCGACCGGCTAAATCCCTCATCAAGCCGGGCATGCCGTCGCGCGACGCGGTGATCGACTTCATCACCTCCAGCCCGATGCCCGCCGGCAAGCGGGAGATCGCCAAGGCGTTCGGCCTCAAAGGGCAGGAAAAAATCCTGCTCAAGGCCTTGCTCAGGGACATGGCGGACGAAGGGTTGATCGACCTTGGCCCCGCGCGCGCCTTTCACAAGCTGGGCGGCGTGCCGCGCGTTACCGTGCTGCGCGTCGTCGCGATCGAGGGCGGCGTCCCTGTCGCCGTTCCGGTTCGCTGGGAGGCGGAGGGTACGCCCGTGCCCAAATTGCGCGTCATCGAACGCGGCGGCAAGCGCAGCGCATTGGGCATCGGCGACCGCATCCTCGCGCGGACGGAGGAAGCCGGCACCGGCCTCGTCGCGCATCCGATGAAGAAGCTGGAGGCGGGCGCGGAGGCGCTTCTCGGCGTCCTCCACAAGGACGAGAACGGCCAGCTTTGGCTGCGCCCGGTGGACAAGCGCATCCGTCATGAAACGCGGGTCGGCGATGCGGGCGACGCGGTGCCCGGTGACCTCGTCCTCGCCGAAGCCACCGGCCGGCCGCCGCGCATCACCGCGTCGGTGACGGACATTCTGGGCGATCCGTTCCAGGCGCGCTCGTTCAGCCTCATCGCCATCCACAAATATGGCATCCCGCATGAATTTCCCGAGGAAGCGGAGACGGAGGCCGGGCGCGTCCACGATCTGGCGCTGGAAACCGACGCGCGCGAAGACCTGCGCCATCTGCCCATCGTCGCCATCGACCCCGTGGATGCGCGCGATTTCGACGATGCGGTCTGGGCCACGCCGGACGAGGATCCCGTCAACCCCGGCGGCTTCCGGGCCATCGTCGCCATCGCCGATGTCGCCTTTTACGTGCGCCCCGGCGGCGCGCTGGATCGGGAGGCGCGGCGGCGCGGCAACAGCGTCTATTTCCCCGACCGGGTCGTGCCGATGCTGCCCCATGCGCTGTCCTCCGACATGTGCTCGCTGCGCGCCGGGCAGGACCGGGCGGCGCTCGCCTGCCATCTGACGGTCGATGCGAAGGGCAAGGTGACCGGCTGGCGCTTCACCCGCGCGGTGATCCGGGTCGCGGCGAACATCCCCTATGAACAGGCGCAGGCGGCGATCGACGGCCAGATTAGTCATGAACTGACCGAAACCGCGCTCCGACCCCTGTGGGCCTGCTGGCACGCGCTGGCCGCCGCCCGCGACGCGCGTGAGCCGCTCGCCCTCGACCTTCCCGAACGGCGCGTGGTGATCGACGAGGCCGGCCGCATCACCAGCATCGCCGTGCGCGAACGCCTCGACGCGCATCGCCTGATCGAGGATTATATGATCGCCGCCAATGTCGCCGCCGCCAAGGCGCTGGAGGCGAAGAAGGCGCCCGTCATGTACCGCGACCATGAGCCGCCCGGTCGCGAGAAGCTGGTCGCGCTCAAGGATTATCTCGACACCTTCGAGATCGCCTTCGCCATGGGGCAGGTCATCACGCCGGCGACCTTCAACCGCCTGATCGCCAAAATCGACCCCGAGGATCCCTCCCGCCCGCAGATCATGGAACAGATATTGCGCAGCCAGACGCAGGCCTATTATGCCCCGCGCAACACGGGGCATTTCGGGCTTGCGCTGGGGTCCTACGCGCATTTCACGTCACCGATCCGCCGCTATGCGGACCTGCTCGTCCACCGCTCGCTGGTCGGCGCGTACAAGCTCGAAATGCCGGCGCCGGGGGACAAGAGCCTGCCCCGCGACACCAGCCTGTCGGCGGAGGACCGGCATGACATGGGGCCGATCGGCGAGCGGATCAGCGATTTCGAACGGCGCGCGATGGCCGCCGAGCGCGAGACGGTGGACCGCTATGTCGCCGCCTTCCTGTCGGAAAAAGTGGGGCAGGTTCTCGCCTGCCGCATCACCGGCGTCCAGAATTTCGGCTTCTTCGCGACGGTGCAGGAACTGGGCGGCGACGGGCTGGTGCCGGTTTCGACGCTGGGCCGCGAACGCTTCCACTATGACGAAGCGGCGCGCGCGCTGGAGGGCAATGAGACGGGCGATCGCTACGTCGTCGGCCAGCGTATCGACCTGCGGCTGGTGGAAGCCGATCCGATCAGCGGCGCGCTGCGCTTTGAGCTGCCCGAAGGGGGCAGCGGCTATGCGGCGTCAGGCAGCGGGCCGGGGAGGGCAGGGCGCCCCCCGCGCGAGATCAAGCGGCGCGGGCGACCGGCGAATGTGCGGCATATCGGATCGAAGCGGGGGTCGCATAAGCGGTGAAGGGGACGCAGGGCAGGCCAGACGCGTACGGTCCGCTCAGAAATCCGGCTGGTCATAATGTTTGGGCGGCACCACGATCTCCATCCGCTCCGACAGCAGGGGGCGGAAGGACGGGCGCGACTTGATGCCGGCATACCAGCGTTTGGTGGTGCGATGCCCCTCCCAATCGACGCCGCCCAGATAGTCGGCGACCGACAGGTGCGCGGCGGCGGCGACATCGGCGAGGCTCAGCGTGCCGCCCGCGACCCAGCTGCGGTGGTCGAGCAGATAATCGACATAATCCATATGCGTGTTGCACCGCTTCATCGCCTCGCGCAGCGTGCCGGCGTCCGGTGAGGCGCGGTGCAGCAGCCGCTTTTTCATCCGCTCGTGCAGCAGGGGGGCCACTACGTCCGCGTAGAAAATCTGGTCGAACCACGCGACCAGCCGGCGGATTTCCGCGCGGGTCGCGGGCGAGCCGGCGATCAGCGGGAACTGGTCCACCGTCTCCTCGAAATATTCGCAGATCGCCTGGCTGTCGATCAGGATGGTGCCCGTCGCGGGGCCGCTTTCCGCGACCATCACCGGAGTGGTGCCGGCGGGATTCATGTCGAGGAATTCGTCGCGCATGTCCCAGGGTGATTCGCGCACGAGATCGTAGGTCAGGCCTTTTTCGGCCAGCAGCAGGCGGACCTTGCGGGAAAAAGGACAGAGCGGAAATTGGAAAAGTTGCCACATAAGCGGATCAATAGTCGCGGCCCTGTCCCAAGCATAGGCATAATGCGGCTGGCCCATCCCGCGACTTGGAACCGGGCGCGGGACGGCGCATTGTGCGATCATGTCATCCGGGCGAAAATTGCGGGCGCGGCGACGTGCCAGATTGATCGTGGCCGGTCTCGCCGTGCTCGTCATGGGGGCGGGCACCGGCTTGGCGCTGGGCGGCTTCGCGACGGGACAGGCGCCGCCGTCGCCGACCGACAGCCTGCTCACGACATCGGACGCGCAAAGCGTCGAGCCGATCGAGACGCCGATGCCCGCCGTTCAAAACGGCCCGGAACGCTATGTCTGCCACGGCTGCGGGCCGACCTTGGCGGAGCGCAATGCGCAGGCCTATTCAGCTCACTATGCGGCGGCAGACCCCGGCTATGACGCGGCCTATCGCCTGGCGGACGATTATGTGCCGCTCCCGGCCTACCGACCTATCCCCTATGAAGGGGACGAGCCGCTCGACCACGAGTGGGTCGAGCACAACTGATCGCCGCCCCGCTTTGCGAATACGTCCCTACTCCGCGGCGGCAACGGCCTCCTCGTCATCATTGAGCGGCTGGGGAACGCGGCTCAGCATCTCCTTCGGGCAAATCTGCCAGAAATCGCCGCGCCGCCGGTCCCAGTCCTGGAGGATGCCCTTCGCCCATTTGCTGTCGGTCCGCAGGGCATGCTCCTCTACGAGCGCCTTGAGCACGCCCTCCCAATAGGCGCTACCCACCCTTTGCCACACGATATTTTCCGGGTTCGCGCGGTCGGGGAAGCTGCCGTCCATGTCGAGGACGAAGGCCATGCCGCCGGTCATGCCCGCGCCGAAGTTGGCGCCCGTCTTGCCCAGGATCACCGCCATGCCGCCGGTCATATATTCGCAGCCGTTCGCGCCGCAGCCCTCCACGACGACCTGCGCGCCCGAGTTACGCACCGCGAACCGTTCGCCCGCCTCGCCGGCGGCGAACAGCTTGCCCGCCGTCGCTCCATAGAGGACGGTGTTGCCGATGATCGTGTTCCGGTTGCTTTCGAGCGGCGAGGACACCAGCGGCCGCACGGCGATGATGCCGCCCGACAGGCCCTTGCCGACATAGTCATTGGCGTCGCCGAACACTTCCAGCGTGATGCCCTTGCACAGGAAAGCGCCCAGCGACTGCCCCGCCGTGCCGCGCAGCCGGACATGAACATGCCCGTCCGCCAGCGTCGACATGCCGAACTTCGCCGTGACCTGCGATGACAGGCGCGTGCCCACCGCGCGGTGCGTGTTGCGCACCGTATAGTGAAGCTGCATCTTCTCGCCGCGCTCGAACACGGACCGGGCGTCGGCGATCATCTGCGCATCGAGGCTGTCCGGCACTTCGTTGCGCCAGGTCGGCAGGTTGTAGCGGCGCTCCTCGTCCTTCGCATCCACCTTGGCGAGGATGGGGTTGAGGTCGAGGTCGTCGAGATGGTCGGCGCCGCGACTGACCTGCTTGAGCAATTCCGTGCGCCCGACGATCTCGTTGAGCGAGCGGAAGCCAAGGCGCGCGAGCACCTCGCGCACTTCCTCCGCGATGAAGGTCATCAGGTTGATGACCTTCTCGGGCGTGCCGGTGAACTTTTCAGGCAGTTTCTCGTCCTGCACGCACACGCCCACCGGGCAGGTGTTGGAGTGGCACTGGCGCACCATGATGCAGCCCATGGCGACGAGGCTCAGCGTGCCGATGCCATATTCCTCCGCGCCCAATATGGCGGCGATGACGATGTCGCGGCCGGTCTTGAGGCCGCCATCGGTGCGCAGCGTGACCCGATGGCGCAGCGAGTTGAGCGTCAGCACCTGGTTCGCCTCCGCCAGCCCCATTTCCCACGGCAGGCCGGCGAATTTGATGCTGGTGTGCGGGGACGCGCCCGTGCCGCCGACATTGCCGGCGATCAGGATTACGTCGGCGTGCGCCTTCGCCACGCCCGCCGCCACAGTGCCGATGCCGGCCTGGGCGACCAGCTTGACGCAGACGCGCGCGCGCGGGTTGATCTGCTTGAGATCGTAGATGAGCTGGGCCAGATCCTCGATCGAATAGATGTCATGGTGCGGCGGCGGCGAGATGAGCATCACGCCGGGCGTCGCATGGCGCAGCCGCGCGATCATCTCCGTCACCTTGAAGCCGGGCAACTGTCCGCCCTCGCCGGGCTTGGCCCCTTGCGCGACCTTGATCTCCAGTTCCTCGGCCGCGCCCAGATATTCGGCGGTGACGCCGAACCGGCCGGAGGCGACCTGCTTGATCGAACTGTTGGCGTTGTCGCCATTTTCATAGGGGGTGTAGCGGCTCGAATCCTCGCCGCCTTCGCCGGATACGGCCTTGGCGCCGATCCGGTTCATGGCGATGGCGAGCGTTTCATGCGCCTCCGGCGACAGCGCGCCGAGCGACATGCCGGGAGTGACGAAACGCTTGCGGATTTCCGTGATCGCCTCGACCTCGTCGATCGGGACGGAGGGGTTCACATAGTTGAACTCCAGCAGGTCGCGCAAATAGACCGGCGCCATGTCGCGCACGCCGCGCGAGAACTGTTGATAGGTCGAGTAGCTGTCGGTCGCGACCGCCGTCTGCAACAGGTGCATGAGCTGCGCGGAATAGGCGTGATTCTCCCCGCCGCCGCGCTGCCGGTAGAAGCCGCCCACGGGCAGCCGCGCGACCGCGCTGTCGAAAGCCGCTTCGTGGAGCTTCTTCGCGCCGACATGGAGCGAGGCATAGCCTTCACCGGAGATCTTCGACGGCATTCCGGGGAACAGGTCGTTGACCAGCGCCCGGCTAAGCCCCACCGCCTCGAAATTATAGCCGCCGCGATAGGAACTCACCACCGCGATGCCCATCTTGGACATGATCTTGAGGAGGCCCTCGTTGATCGCCGTCCGATAGCGCTGGAAACAGTCCTTGAGCGGACGATCGCCGAACAGGCCGCGCGCGTGGCGGTCGGCGATGCTCGCCTCGGCCAGATAGGCGTTCACCGTCGTCGCGCCCACGCCGATCAGCACCGCATAATAATGCGGGTCGATACATTCCGCCGAACGCACGTTGATCGACGAATAGGAGCGCAGCCCCTTGCGGACGAGATGGGTGTGCACCGCCGCCGCCGCCAGAATGGTGGGGATCACGATGCGATCCGGCCCCATCGCCTCGTCGGTCAGGAAGATTTCGGTCTGGCCCGCGCGAACGGCATGTTCCGCCTCCTCGCGCACGCGGGCGATGGCGGCGCGGAGCGCGGCGACGTCGCCGTCCGCCTCATAGGTGCAGTCGATGCCCGCGACGCCGCTGCCGAAATAGCGCTTCAGGCTCGACCAGTCGTCGGACAGCAGCACCGGCGAATCCAGCACCAGCACATCGCCATTCTGCCCATCCTCCTCCAATATATTGGCTAGGTTGGAGAAGCGCGTCTTCAGGCTCATCACATGCCGCTCGCGCAGGCTGTCGATCGGCGGGTTGGTGACCTGGCTGAAATTCTGGCGGAAGAAATGGCTGAGCGTGCGTCCCTTGGCCGAGATGACGGCCAGCGGGGTGTCGTCGCCCATGGAGCCGATGGCTTCCTTCGCATCCTCCACCATGGGCGCGAGGATCAGTTCCAGATCCTCCATGGTGATGTTGGCCGCGACCTGCCGGCGCAGCAGTTCCGGACGGTCCCATTGCGGCCGCGCGTCGGGAAGCGGATCGGGCAGGTGGCTGGCCGTCCGAAAGCCCTTCACATAATCGGCATAGGGCTTTTCCGCGGCGATCCGGTCCTTGATCTCGCGATCGAGATAGACCTGGCCTTCGGCGAGATCGACCGCGATCATCTGCCCCGGCCCGAGGCGACCCTTGGCCACGACCGTGGCTTCCGACACCACGACCATGCCGCTCTCCGACCCGACGATCAGCAGATTGTCGGCGGTCAGCGTATAGCGCAGCGGGCGCAGCGCATTGCGGTCGAGACCGGCGACGACCCAGCGGCCATCGGTCATCGCGAGCGCGGCGGGGCCATCCCACGGCTCCATCACGGACGCGAGATACTGATACATGGCGAGGTGCGCGGCGGGCGTTTCGCCGCCCTCCTGCCAGGCTTCGGGGACCAGCATCAGCTTGGCGGTCGGCGCGTCCTTGCCGGACCGGCACAGCGTCTCGAACACCGCATCGAGGGCGGCGGTGTCGGATGCGCCGGCCGGAATGACGGGCTTTATGTCCTCGCTGCGATCGCCGAACGCGATGCTGGCCATCTTGATCTCATGGCTCGTCATCCAGTTCTTGTTGCCGCGGATCGTGTTGATCTCGCCATTGTGGGCGAGGCAGCGGAACGGCTGCGCCAGCCACCATTGCGGGAAGGTGTTGGTCGAATAGCGTTGATGAAAGATCGCCACCCGGCTCTCGAACCGCGCATCCTGGAGGTCAGGATAAAAAATCGACAGCGATTCCGCGAGGAACAGCCCCTTGTAGATGATCGATCGCGCCGACAGCGAGCAGATGTAGAAATCGTTGATCTGCGCCGCGATCACCTTCTTCTCGATGCGACGGCGCACGAGATAGAGTTCGCGCTCGAAGGCGTCGAGTTCCTGCTCCTCCGGCAACGGGCCGGCGATCATGATCTGCTCGATTTCCGGCCGGGTGCGCTGCGCCTTGTCACCGATCACGGAGACATCGACGGGCACCTGCCGCCAGCCATAGATGGTATAGCCCGCCTCGATGATCTCGCTCTCGACGATGGTGCGGCAGCTTTCCTGCGCGCCCAGGTCCGTGCGCGGCAGGAAGATCATGCCGACCGCGAGCCGGTTCGGCTTGGCCTTGTGGCCCGACGCGACGATGGCGTCGTCGAAGAAACGCCCCGGCAGATCGACATGAATGCCCGCGCCGTCGCCGGTCTTGCCGTCCGCATCGACCGCGCCGCGATGCCACACGGCCTTGAGCGCGTCGATGGCGCTCTCCACCACGCGGCGCGACGGCTGGCCATCGGTCGCGGCGATGAGGCCGACACCGCAGGCGTCGGATTCAAACTCGGGGCGATACATGCCATGCTCGGCGAGATAGGCATGCTGGTCGGTCAGTTTCTCGTAGGACATGCGCTTATCCTAACTATGCTGCGGCGAGCGGAGCTTCGCCTTGTCATCGGGGTGCTGCGCGATCCAGTCGCGGACGATCGTCATGATCTGCGTCTGAAACGCGCGCTGGCGCGGCTGCATGGCCTTCATCAGGGCGGGCATCAGATCGGTCATCAGCGCCGGCGTCGTCTGGCGGAACCGGACCATGACCGGATCGGCCATCAGGGTGGCGATATGGCGCAGTTCGTCAGCGGTATAATGGCGGGCGTAGACGCTCGCCATCTCGTCGATCAGTTCCGGCGTGAAGACGGAGTCCATCGAGCCGAGATGGGATTTCACTGCGGCGTTGATTTGCGACTGGAGGCCGTCAGGCATTTTAGAGTCGGTGAACATGTCGCGCATCTGCTGTTCGGCAGCAGCCGCCATGCTGGGGCCGAGCGCCTTCATCTGGCCCACGATGTCGGAAGCCTTCATCAGGTCGCGCGCGGCGGCCAGCGCAGCCGGATCGGTTTGCGCGGACGAGGCGGCAGGGGCGGCCATCGCGGGCACGGCCGCGACCGCCATCACGAGCGCGAGGGTGATACGCAGGCTCATTCCGCCGCCTCCCTCGCCGTCAGTGCCTTCGCCGCCAGTGCCTTCGTCTTGAGATATTTCTGCATATGCTCGGTCACGTCGCGTCCGTCGCGGATCGCCCATACCACCAGCGACGCGCCGCGCACGATGTCTCCCGCCGCGAACACGCCGTCGAGGCTGGTCATCATCGTGCGATGGTCGATGCGCACTGTGCCCCAGCGGGTGACGGACAGGTCCGCCGCGTCGAACAGGGCCGGCAGATCCTCCGGGTCGAAGCCCAGCGCCTGGATCACCAGATCGGCTTCGAGGGCGAACTCGCTGCCGGGATCGGGCTCGGGCGCGCGGCGGCCGGAGGCGTCGGGATGGCCCAGCCGCATCTTCGTCGCCCTGATGCCCGTCACGCCATCGCCGCCTTCGAACGCGACGGGGGCTGCGAGCCACACGAACTCGACGCCTTCTTCTTCCGCATTGGCGACCTCGCGCTGCGATCCGGGCATGTTGGCCCGGTCGCGGCGATAGAGGCATTTCACCGACTTGGCGCCCTGACGAATGGCGGTGCGGACGCAGTCCATCGCGGTGTCGCCGCCGCCGATGACCACGACATTCTTGCCGGTCGCGAGCAGCGAGCCGTCCTCATGTTCCCGCACCGCATCGCCGAAGCCGGAACGGTTGGAGGCGATGAGATAATCCAGCGCCTTCACCACGCCGCTGGCGCCCACGCCGGGCATCGTCACGTCGCGCGCCTTGTAGACCCCCGTCGCGATGAGGAGCGCGTCATGCGTCGCGCGTAACTCTTCGAGCGTTGCGTCGCGACCGACATCGAAACCTTCATGAAAAATGATGCCGCCCGCCTTCAACCGGTCGACGCGCCGCATGATGACGGGCTTCTCCAGTTTGAAATTGGGAATGCCGTAGGTCAGGAGGCCGCCGGCCCGGTCATGCCGGTCGTAGACATGCACCTCATGCCCCGCGACGCGCAGATATTCCGCGACCGTCAGCCCCGCCGGACCCGCGCCGATGATGCCGACCGACTGGCCGGTGGGCTTGCCGGGAACGACGGGCTCGACCCAGCCTTCTTCCCAGGCCGTGTCGGTGATGAATTTCTCCACGCTGCCGATCGTCACGGCGCCATGGCCGGAGAATTCGATGACGCAATTCCCCTCGCACAGGCGATCCTGCGGGCAGATGCGCCCGCAGATTTCCGGCATGGTGGAGGTCAGATTACTCATCTCATAGGCTTCGCGCAGCCGACCCTCGGCGGTCAGGCGAAGCCAGTCGGGGATGTGGTTTTGCAGCGGGCAGTGCACGGCGCAATAGGGCACGCCGCACTGCGAGCAGCGCGCGGACTGGTCTTCCGCGCTGGGCACGGCATAGCGTCCGTAAATCTCGCCAAAGTCCTGCGCCCGCTCCTCGGCGGACCGCTTGGCGGGATAGGATTGTTCGCGCACGACAAACTTGAGCATCGGGTTTTCGCCCATTGCACTAGCTCCCCATATTTTTGGAATGCCGCGACTTTACGCGAAAAGAGCGCCTTGTCACGCTCTTCCCGGCAAGTATGTAAGTATCACTGCCCTAATATGGTGGACATCAAGACATGAAGACCGAAATCCTACGTCATTTAACGCATGATTAGGTCCGGTGTGGAACTAAATGCTGTAGAGCCACACCAGCGCCGCCGCGCCGGCCACGATTCGATACCACGCAAAGGGCGCAAACCCGTGCCGCGTGACGACCGCAAGAAACAGCTTGATGACGGCCATTGCAACCACGAAACTGACCACCGCGCCCACGCCGATCAGACCGAGGTCGTCCGTCGATATGGCGTCACGATGTTTGAAGAGCTGAAGGACGGTGGCGCCGACCAAGGTCGGGATGGCGAGGAAGAAGCTGAACTCCGCCGCTGTCTTGCGGTCCACGCCAAAGCTCATCGCGCCCAGGATCGTCGCGCCGGAGCGGCTGATGCCAGGGATCATGGCGAGGCACTGGACCAACCCCACCGCCGCGGAGGTGCCCGCGCCCACCGAGGCGACACCCTCCATGTCCTTTGTCCTGGCGAGGCGTTCCACGATCAGGATCGCGATGCCGCCGACGACGAGCGCCCAGGCGACAACGACCGCATTCTCCAGCAGCGCATCGATCGCGTCGCCAAAGGCCAGGCCGATGACCACCGCCGGGATGAAGGCGAGCAGCAGGTTGCGCACGAAGCGCAGCGCCGCCGGATCGAGTCGGAACAGGCCGAACAGCACGTCCATGAACAGGCGCCAGTACAGCACCACGATGGCCAGGATCGCGCCCGGCTGAATCGCAATGTTGAAGACGGCCCATCGTGAGGGGTCGAATCCCAGCAATTCCGTGGCGAGAATGAGGTGGCCGGTCGAGGATACGGGCAGGAATTCGGTCAACCCCTCCACGATGCCAAGGATGATGGCGGTCAGATATGAGTCCATGGGCGGCTATCCTCGCGGAGCGGGCGTAGGAGGGCAGGGGGCGGGGAGCCCGTCGCCCTTATGGGATATGGAGGTGTCAGGCGCGCGCGCGGTCGCCGAAGCGGCCATGTTTGCGATAGGGGACGAGCCATGCGGGCGCGACGGCCGCCATCGGCGTCGGCTGAACGCCCAGCGCAGTCAGGCCCGGCAACGCGCTGTTGGCGACATTATCCTTTGCCAGCATCGCAAGCTGGTCACTGGTGATCGGCGCGCCGGGCGCCCAGCGCGTCGCCATCGCGAGGATGCGCGCAACCCCGTCCGGCACGGGCACGAAGCTTTTCGCGCGGCCCGTCGCGTTGGCGAGCCACTGGTTGACCTCGGCCATGGTCAATATGTCCGGTCCGCCGATTTCATAGAGTTTGCCGGCATGGGCGCCGGGGTTGGTGACCGCTTCGGCCAGCGCCTTGGCAACATCGCCCACGAAGATGGGC
>Ga0207674_10006050_pt1 | contig 14316 bp, 13 predicted proteins | sample KBSCornC72_FD_184303 | JGI IMG/M metagenome (GOLD analysis project Ga0207674, IMG submission 184303) | Corn rhizosphere microbial communities from Kellogg Biological Station, Michigan, USA - KBS Corn C7-2 (SPAdes) (version 2) | ecosystem: Host-associated > Plants > Roots > Rhizosphere > Soil ... | reverse complement strand
ATTGTTTCCAGTGCTGGTAAAAAAGGAGGCAGTGGCGGTCCTGACGTGAGTCGCGAAGGTGTGCAGCGTGATCTCCTTCCCATCGTTGAAGGGAGCGCGGTGAATACAAAATATGGTGTAATCAATACTGATCATGTGTTGTTTGTTGCCGCTGGTGCATTTCATATTTCAAAGCCTGCGGATCTTATTCCGGAATTGCAAGGCCGTTTCCCGATCCGAGTTGAGCTCGAATCTTTAACAGTTGACGACCTTAAACGCATTCTTACCCAGCCAAAGAACTCCTTGATTAAGCAATATCAGGCACTGCTTAATACTGAGGGAATTACACTTGAATTCAAGAACGACGCCATCGACAAGATCGCGGAAATGACCGAAGAGATCAACAAATCAAGCGAGAATATCGGCGCACGGCGGCTTCACACTCTTCTCGAAAAGCTGCTTGAGGAGATCAGTTTTGAGGGCGGAGATCTCGAAGATAAGCACCAGATGATCGATGCTGCTTATGTCGAAAACAGGTTAAGCAGCTTAATCGAAGATCACGACCTGAGACAGTACATCCTTTAAATTAAACAGATGCTAAAACGACTTTTGCTTAACAGCGTTAAACTGTTCGGCCCATTTAAGCATAAAGCACATAAAGCAGCTTTACTGTTTTTAACGCTTTCTTTACTGACGGGTTTAAGCTGCGGTAAGCGCAAGCCGCCGCTTCCGCCGAGCGAACGCGTTGCACAGCGTGTTTCGATTGATGGGTTTCAGCGCGGCAACCAGGTACTGTTGTCATGGAAAATGCCCGCACGCAATGCTCCAACGAAAAGCCTCTTACACATCAGCCGCGTCGATGTTTATCGCTTGGCTGAGCCGGCGAATGCCCCGCTCGTTTTGTCCGAAGAAGAATTCGCGGCGCGGAGCATCCAGATCGCGTCGGTTCCAGTCACTGATTCGGATTTTGGTATGAAGACAATGACGTACAATGACACGCTTCAATTCGCCGGCCAGCCGGTTCGACTACGTTACGGTGTGCGGCTTGTAAACGCATCAGGACAGAAGGCGACTTTTTCAAATTTTTTGCTGATCGAACCGGCTGCGACGGTTGCGACAGCTCCGAGCGCCTTAAGCGCTGCGGTTTCGCAGGATGCGATCACGTTGCAGTGGACCGCACCGGCACGGAACATCAACGGCACGACACCTGTGAATTTGGTCGGATATGACGTCTATCGTTCAGAATCGGACAAACAAGCTGGAAAATTGCTTAACAAGACACCGGTCACGGACACTAGATTTGCGGATAACTTTTTTGAATTCGGAAAGAATTACTTTTATTTTGTCCGAGCAGTTTCGGTCGGAAGTGCCGGCATACCCGTCGAAAGCCAGGAATCGAATATCGTGGACATTCGCCCGGTCGATACCTTCCCTCCTTCCCCGCCGGCTGCCATAACTTTGGCCGCAGCTCCGAATAATATATCGATATTTTTTGCCGTTAATCCCGAAAAGGACATCGCCGGGTATAAGATCTACCGCTCGACCGACCCCAATCTGGATAAGTCGCTGTGGACGCTGCTCACGCCGCAGTTATTGCCGACGAATACATTTCAAGATACTAAAGTCGAAAGTGGAAATACCTACTACTACTACCTCACCGCAACCGACAAAACCGGAAACGTCAGCCAGCCGTCAGAGGTTGTAAAGGAGACCGCGCCGTAGAATATGAAAATTTGCCGTTTCAACAAGGCCGACCAAATATACGTGGGGATCGTCGAGGGCGAAGAGATTTGGGTTTGCGATAACGACCTTCGCAAGACACATGAGCTTTGTTATTTTGACGAGATCGAATTGCTTCCAGCCGTTTCGCCGTCAAAGATCGTCTGCGTCGGCCGCAACTACGCCGAGCACGCGAGGGAGCTCGGAAATGAGGTTTCGTCCGAACCGCTTCTCTTCTTGAAGGCTCCTTCGGCGATCATCGGCAACAACGACGCGATCATTACTCCGCCGCAATCGAAACAAGTAGAACACGAAGGCGAACTTGCGGTTATTATCGGACGCGAATGCAAGAATTTGACCGAAGCGGACGATCCGTTCGAATATGTTTTCGGTTACACAGGACTCAACGACGTGACCGCTCGGGACATTCAGCGAAAGGATGTTCAGTTTACACGCGGCAAATCGTTCGATACATTCTGCCCTGTCGGACCTTTCATTGAAACCGAGTTGGACGTTAAGGATATACGTGTTACAACACGCGTTAATAGTGAGATCAGACAGGACGGACGAACCTCGCAGATGGTTTTCCCCGTCGATTTTTTGATACGATATATTTCACAGATGATGACTCTGCTGCCCGGCGATGTGATCGCGACCGGAACGCCGTCAGGCGTTTCGAAAATGGAGCCGGGCGACGTGTGCGAAGTCGAGATCGACGGGGTCGGAGTGTTGCGAAACCCGATCAAATAACGATGAAACGCTGTCCTAAATGCAATGCAGATTATTACGACAACATGTTGGAATTCTGCCTTGAGGACGGCACACGGCTGACTTCCCTCTCGGGCGCACCGGCCACAGTTGCTCAACCGCCGCGGCAAACGGCCGCTGACAAAACTGTATCGATGCCGCTGTCCGCGCCGCCCAAAGAACAAGAAGTTGAGACAGTTGTTGCAAAAGTCTTGGTTCCCACTGACAATACTGAGCTTTCGCAAAATAAGGTTTTGGAGATCGCACCCGTTGTGGTCGCGCTGGCTCACAACTGGTGGCAATGGCTTTATCTCGAAAAACAATATTACTCTTCATTTATGGACTACGTGTTTTCTGCAAATTTTTTGATGTGGCTGCTGCTTTTGGCGGCCGGCGTCGCGGTAAGTTTGTATTCGATCAAACGTAGCGAGCGAAGGGGATTTGCCTATGCGGGGTTGGTGATCCTCGCTATAAATCTCATTTTGTTTTTGGTGCCGCGACGATAGGTTATTTTAAATAGACGGAGAAATTATGAAATTCTTTATTGACACAGCAAATTTGGATGAGATCAAAGAGGCGAACGATCTGGGGATGATCGACGGTGTAACGACCAATCCCTCACTGGTTGCTAAGGAAGGCAACGTCGATTTTAAGGAACATATCGCCAAGATCTGCGAACTGGTAAAGGGTGACATTTCTGCAGAGGTAACGGCTCTCGACACCGAAGGTATGCTGCAGCAGGGCCGCGAATACTCCAAGATCGCGCCGAACGTGGTCGTAAAATGCCCACTCACGATCGACGGACTAAAAGCGACGCGTATCTTGACCGGCGAGGGGATCGGCGTCAACGTAACACTCTGCTTTTCGGCCGCTCAGGCGATTCTTGCCGCCAAGGCCGGAGCAAAATATATCTCGCCGTTCATCGGACGGCTTGATGACATTGCAACCGATGGAATGCAGGTTATCCACGACATCGTACAGATCTACGGAAATTACGATTATAAGACCGAGGTGCTGGCAGCATCGATACGTAGCCCCATGCATATCGTGAATTGCGCTTTGGCGGGAGCTGACGTCGCGACGATACCTTTCAAGGTCATTCAGCAGCTTGTGAAGCATCCGTTGACAGACAAAGGACTGGACGCGTTCCTTACAGATTGGAAAAAGAGCGGGAGGTCGTAAAAACTCTGCGAATTCTCAGCGGTCTCTGCGTTTACGTGATTTTTTAACGCCGAGACCGCCAAGAGCGCAGAGTTAAAAAGATCGAAATGCCGGCTAATCCGCTAGAATAGTCTTCAACTCGGCGTGTTTTCCCGCCGCATCGGGGTCGTGCTGCAATGCGTACTGATATTTCGAATTAAAATCCTCATCCTCATCGGCAAATGTCACGAGCTTTCTAAGCTTCGACAGATGGCTCTCGACCATTTCGTCCGAATAACCGTCGTCGAGGGCGAACATTTCGTCCACATCGACGATGAACGTCGAAAATCGGCGCAGCCAACTCAGGCCTTCATCTTCAAGCAAAACATTCAGAAACTGGCCGCTCGTAACCTTTCCGTTAAACGCCTCGTACCGGGTCCGTTCAAAATCGACAAGCGATTTGTGAAGACTAAGTAGTTGGTTACGCGATCTTTTAAGCAGTTCGACATTTTCCATAACCAAAATTCTAATACATTCGAGGATCTAAAGCACTATTTGAGCTTGAATAATTAGCCGACTAATGATAGCTTGTTAGCTGGCTAATAATCACTTATTAGCCAGCTAACTGTTTACTTAAGCCTTTTAGGTATAAGCGTTTAATAAAGCGTTTATGAAATTTCGCAAAAGCATAAGCTATCAACTCGCCCGCATAAATACGGCTCACAAGACGGCGTTGGAAAGGAGCATGAATGAGATCGGGCTGCACAGTGGACAGGTCTTCGTACTGCTTGAGCTTTGGAAGCACGATGGCCAACGTCAGGTTGATCTTGCGGCACGGCTGAATATTGCGCCGCCGACAGTGAACAAGACTTTAAAAGGATTGATAGACAGCGGCTTTGTTACCCGCACCAAGGTCGAGGACGATGCGCGATCGACGCGTATATTCTTGACGCAGAAAGGTGTCGATATAGAGGAAGGAGTTCGAACTCAATGGGAACGCCTCGAAGAGGAGCTTTTGGCCCGGCTGACCGATACCGAGATGCTTGTTCTGTTTCAGCTTCTCGAAAAGCTCGGACCTGAGGATGTCGATTCGGCAAATGAAGACTAGTTACATCAATGTTACAGGCCGATCGATCGATTGGCTAACGACGCCATATTCCGCTAAAATCAAATAAAAGCAGTACTTTTATCGCTGAAGTTTAAGGTTAAAACGGAGGTACGGTATGAAAGTATTATTGGCAACGGACGGAAGCAAACGCGGAAGCTCGGCAACGGAGATGCTGAAGTCGATCGCACTCAGCGACGGTGACGAGGTAAAGATTGTCAGCGTTGTCGATATGGCTGTTCCGCTGGCGATAGATATTTATGGCGGATATTTGCCCGATTCGAGCGAACTTGAAAAAGCCGCGCGCGAAAATGCGACTAAGATCCTGGACGACACGACAAGCCTTGTGAAGAGCTTTTTCGAAGGCAGGAAAGTGGCGATAAACGGCGAGGTGCTTTACGGCTCGCCCGAAAGCCGTATCGTCGAAACAGCCGAAAAAGAAGGCTCTGACCTGATAATAATCGGTTCACATGGCTACAATCGTTGGGAGCGGTTGCTGCTGGGTTCTGTCTCCGATTCCGTAATTCATCACGCTCCGTGCTCCGTCCTGGTCGTCAGGGCACCGGCTCAGAAATAAGATCATTGAACGAAACGATCACGGTCAATTCGCGGAAGTTTGACGGTTCGATCCAACGAAGCTGGACGTGTCGTTTGATCAAGCAAAACGGGCCGCTTTTTGTTTTCGAAGGTGTTTTTGATTTCGATGTAAGCCACAACGATCTCGGTTTTATCAGACGCGGAACCGTTTCCTACGAGTATTACTGGCTCGACCGCTGGTACAATGTCTTTCGTTTTCACGAACCGGAAGGCGATCTCCGAAATTATTATTGCAACATAAACATGCCGCCGGTGTTCGAAAGCGGTGTTCTTGATTACGTTGATCTCGATCTGGACGTTCTGGTTCAGCCGGATCTCAGCTACAGGATCCTCGACCGCGAAGATTTCGAGCAGAATGCAAAAAGGTTTGGTTATTCAGATGAGATTCGTGTGAATGTTAATGCAGCGATGAGTGATGTCATTAAGTTGATCGAAAAGCGGCAATTTCCCTTTCCAGGTACGACAGACGGTTAGGCTGTCGGTATGAACCGGTGAGATTGTATGCTAGCTAGCTGAAATGCTGCTGTCTGAAAAGTCGTTTTTCCGTATCTTGGTTCTGTGCATTCTGTGTTCAGATCTTCTTGGCAAATATCACAGAATATACAGACACAGATCAAACTCCTGCTTTTCGGACACGCCTACTCTATTTAGGCTGTATCCTCAAAACGTAGCTGCAAACGGCGACGCTCATTCCCGGCGAGATCTGAACGCGTTGGCCTTCGGGCAGTTCATAGCTGTTGATCATCGCAGGGTTGCGGCCTTCGTTTATCGCCCAATAGTTCCCTTGCCCATCCGTGTTCAAAGTAAGATGTCGACGGCTGATCTCGGCGTCACCAGCAAGCGCAATATCGACCGGTTTGGATTTTGATCCGCGTCCCACCGTTACCTGATTTTGATATATCGGAACAACGTTTTGCCGAACACCGTTCCGCCATATCTCGAGTTTGTACAGTTCGGCGGCACGCTTGTGGACTTGCGTCATCACCTCGCCTTCTTCACCAGGCGCAGGCTGTGCAATTTGTGAAGATGCCATTGTCGGCGGAGGCTCGACCTGACGGGCTTGCTGCGGCTGCGTGAAATTTGGCGAGGTCGGAGCCGGTCGCTGATTTGCCGACGCCGGAGCGTAATTTGGCTGAGTGGCCGCCGGTGGCTGATATTTCGGCTCGGCCGAAACGACGGGTTTTGGCCGTGCCAGCACCCCGGTTTTGCTGCCCGACGTGTCTTCCCAACCGTGCTGAACGCGGACCTCGCCTTTTTCGAGCGTAGCGTCGATCCGCAGCTCGATCACAAAGGATTTTGTCTCAAGCTTTTTCTTGCCGGCGAGCTCTTTCGCCCGCTCGGCAAGGATATGGTACAAACCTTGTTCCAGGCCACGCCGTTTAACGCCCTGCCATTCCTTGTCGTCGTCGTTGCTGAGGAAGATCGTGTATTCGCTAGGGATGATGGTCGTTCCTTGCGGCAGCGGAACCATCTCGTCCTGCATTACTTTTTCTACAGCTCGGGCGATCTTGACGATAAAGCCCTCCGCCTGGCTTCGGGGTTTTACCTGCGCGTCGCGTGCGGCTTCTTCGAGAACCAGCTCGGCGCTCTCGCCGTCGATCCAACGTCTAACTTTGTCCAGTACGCTCAATTCTGCTCTATTCTCCTTTGGTCTGCTGATCAATCCATATCAAGATATTTACCATACAGCCAACCATGCGTTGCCGACGCCTGATCGTCCCGCTCGCGTCCCTGCTCGACCACATCAATTTCATACCAATTATTTTGCGTTTTTACAATTCTGACCTTTGAATTCTTGGTCACCAGTCCGATAGGGTCATTATTCGTCGTCGGCGAAGGACGTAAATAAATGTCGGTGTTCGCGGTCGCCGTTTGGGCCTTGAACGGATTAGTTATACTCGACGGCAAAACGACGCCGCGATTCCGGAGGTAGATATGGGTTCCGTACAGGATGCTCGCGAACAAACCGATCAGTATGCCAAATACGGCTAATTTACGAAAAACGCGGCGTTTTCGTTTAACCGGCATCTGGGGAATCGGTACTGACAACACGGTATCAGGCGCGTCCGTATCAGCGTTCGGGCTGTTTGTAACGAGCGCTTCCTCAAGGATGTCCGGTTGGATGGCAGCCATTGTGTCGGGACCGAGAGTCGCCGTTTGCGGTGCCGTCGCGATCGCCGGGAATCGTTCCTGCAGATTCCGCGCCGTATCGAATCGCGGCTGCACTGGTGCAAGTGGGGTATAGCCGCGAGCGACGTGCGGCTGCGGTGATGCGTCATACTTCGGGCGGATCGAGGTTGCGATCTCGGCCTCATCGACAATGCGCCGCAGTTCCGTCATATCGATCCAGAATTCGTCTATATCCTGCGGTCGCTGATGTGGGTCGGTCTGCGTGGCGTGATTCAGTACCCGCAGCATCTCGTTGGACCAAGGCTCGTGCCGCGATGATACCGGTAATTCCGTTATCGGCTGATTGGAAAAATATCGCGGAGATTCGCAAGTAACGACGCTGTAGATAGATTTTGCCAGCGAATAGATGTCCGCAGCAGGCGTAAGCCGCGCCACCGTCAACACGCCGGTCTGACCGGCAAACATCGGACTATGTTCGGGCGGTGCGTAAATATTCGTACCGACGCGTGTGATCGGAGTGTCGGACTGCGACATTCGGGCAACGCCAAAATCCGCGATCTTGACGGTCTCCAGATCTGCGGTCAAAAGAAGATTGTGCGGTTTGATATCGCGATGAATGACGCCGTTGGCATGGGCATGACGCAGCCCGGCGCAGATCTGCTCGATGTATTTCATCGCCTGGCGAATAGTAACCTTACGTTCCTTGCAAAGTCGCTGCAGATCGCCGCCCGCAAGATATTCGAGCACCAAATAATGGAAAACCGTCCCGCGAAGGTCCCGCGCCGTGCCGTGCCCGAGGCGGCTGATGATATTCGGATGGCGAACCCGGTCGAGAGCAATTGCTTCGTTCTGAAAATTTTCGACCAATGTTCGTTCCAGATCGGCATCCAGGTCATTTTGAAGAAAGACGTTAAGGGCCTTGATAACGACCTGACTGTGCGGAGATTGCGGCGATGCAAGCACGTCGCGGGCAAGGTAAACTTCCGCATAACTGCCGCGTCCAAGTAACCGCCGCACGTCGTATCGCCGATCGAGCCGGCAGTTATTTAGTGAAAGCTCCTTCATCGTTTTCGGCCGCGGAACAGCCTATCTTACCAATACGATATTATAAGTTGAAAGTTCGCAAAACACACGGCAACAGCCGTCTAGTCGTGGGTTTTCGGACTTTGCTTTGATGTTGAATTCCGATAGAATGACAGCAACTTTTTAAAGCGAAATTCGTTTATTTTCTTAATGCCCGATCCTGCAGCGACAAAAAAAAGCATTTCGCCTGACTGGCTGGTTCGCGGAGTCCTGACGAAACTCGGCGACACGTTCGACCGTTTCACCGGACGCGGTTGGAAACCGTCAAGCAGCCTCGCAACGAGCGAGCTTATCGAAAAGTTAAAAGGGCTGCTCGATGCCGAAGTTCAGGACCTCGGAGACGAAGGCCGTTACGTCCCGCACAATATTTCTCTAAAGATGCAATGGGACAAGTTTTCAACCGACTCGGACAAATCGATGAGGGCCCTCGAAAACGAGATGCTGACCGCTGTCATCGATCATATAAATGACAGGCGCTATTTCACACGCGGTCCGATCGAGCTGCACGTCAAGCCCGATTATTTTACCCAAGGTGTCAGGCTGTTTGTCAGTTTTGACAAGTCGTCCGACGACGAGCGCGAAGCCGCAATACACGTCTCGGCTCCGGCTAATACAGTGGACGTGCCGGCCGCGGAAATCGAACGACCCAGAATTGACGATTTTCGTGCCCGGTTCGTGGTAAACGGTAAACCGCGCGAGGTTTTGCTGAGCTTTGCTAATAGAAAACGGAACAGCGTTGGACGAACCAAAGAAAACGATCTGGATATAGACGATGCGAGCGTTTCAAAATCGCACGCTTCCCTCGCCGTCAACGGCGAAGGCCGGTTGATCGTCGCCGACACCGGCTCAACCAATGGAACCTTTGTCAACGACGTTCGCGTACCATACGGAAAGGCGATGCCCGTACGCGACGGCAACCACGTCAAATTTGGCACCGTAGCGGTCACGTTCGAACGCGCCCCTGCACCTGTTGCCGAGATCGAAGAACCAAAATCGCAAGATGGTAATACAGTTTCGATAGACGAATTTGAATTTACCCAACGAGTTTCGGCACCCACGGAAGCGTTTCAAAAGCCGGAATCCGCTGAAGACAAAGTTGCCGAACAACCGCTGCCGACCGAGGCCTCGATAAACCTCGATTTTGCCGGAGATGAAGAACCCCTTCGGACCGAACGGAAAGATTAATGCTCGTATTTTTAGCACAGATCGACTGGGAAAAATACCGTCCCGAAAAGCTGTTTGGCAGCCAGGTTCTCGAGCGCACGCCGGCGGGCCTTTCGATCATCTATATCATCGGCGTTGGCATTTTGATCGGTTTCTTGATCCTAACGTTTCTCGACAATTTTGGCCGGCCGAAATTTATCTTCGAATCCGATCTGCCGCGCGAGGTTACAAGGAAACTTACAAAGACGATCACGAATCGCAGCCTGCGGTTGTGGCAGGTCGTCTTTATTATCCTTGCATTTGCGGTTTACGGGTTCCAGGTCTACTGGACATATTTTGCGGACGAAACCAACGAGCAGTTTCAGGCGCTGGCGTACAAGGACCTGCGGACGCGTCGTTCAACCGCGGCGAACCTGCGCGGATGGATGCTCGACCGGTCCGGCAAGTTATCAAACGCGCTCGCTTATTACACGATCGGAAAAGACGGAAACATCGACCGAACATATCCGCTCGACCGTGAGATGGCCCATCTGCTTGGGACCGAGCGCGGAACGCCAGGGCTCGAGCGAACGCTTTTTCGAAAACAGGCGGACCCGATGCCCGAAGCGTGGGAGGTACTTACGAGGATAAGGCATCCTGAAGAGGAGCAAAAAGACGTTCGGATAACCATCGACCGTGATCTGCAGGCCTACATCGCACAGCAGCTCGAAGGAAAAAAGGGCGCCATTGTCGTGCTGAATCCGCAGCAGGGCGACATTCTGGCAATGTATTCGAACCCTTCCTTTAACTTGTCTGAGGCCCAGTCGCTTGACGATTATCTCAAGCTCGAAGGAAACAACCGTGACAAACCGCTGCTCAACCGGGCAACGCGTGAATTTTATACACCGGGTTCCACATTCAAAACATTTACGATGATCTCGGCATTTCGTGCCGGCAAGCAAAATTCGATCTTTTCGAGCTATCCGGGAGGTTTTATCCCGTCCCGAGGCTCACGTCCGATCGTCGACGCAACGCAAAAGCTGCAGCCGGACGGCACCGTCACCGGAGCGTGCGACGGAGGCTGCCAGGAAAAGGACATCAGATTTGCCTATAAGGTCTCGAGTAACCAGTATTTTGCCCAGCTTGCGATCGAGCTGGGCCGTGACCGCCTGCGCGAAACGGCAAATGCCGTCGGTATCGGAGCAGTCGAAACGCCCGACGACGCTTTAATGCAGAAGTTTTTCCCGCAGATCTTGGATACGTCGACACAGGCCATCGCAAATTCGATCGCGCCGCAGCAATCGACTATCGTAACCGGAAAGGACATCTCGCTGTTCGATCTCGGGTTAGAAGGAATGGGACAAGGATATGCCGGGCAAATGACGCCGTTCCAGATGGCGCTGATCGCGTCGGCCGCCGCGAACATGGATGGACGTCTGATGAAACCCCGAATCGAGGCCGATCAGCCGCCGCAGCCTTATTCTCAGGTGTTATCCGCACAGATGGCTGCTGCTGTGCGGGACATTATGTCAACCGTCGTTGAAGAGCCCGGCGGAACCGGAACCGTCATTGCTGCAAAACTTGCCGGAACCGGTATTCGGGCCGGCGGCAAGACCGGAACGGCGGAAAAGGAAGCGCCGCTATACGACGAAAAAACCGGAAAACTGCGAACCGAGAAGCGAAAACGCAAAAATGACAAGGGCCAATGGGTCGAGTACGATGCGCCCGTTATGTACAAACGAACGGATAGCTGGTTCATAACAATAGCGCCGCTTGAAAGGCCGCAGGTGGCCATTGCGGTCGTCGTTGAAGGTGGCGGTTTTGGAGCAAGAACGGCAGCGCCGATCGCGGCAAACGTGATTTTAAAGGCTCGTGATCTGGGTCTTTTGGGTGATCAATATAAGCCGAAAGCTCCGGCTGCAAAACCGGCTCCGAAAAAGCCGAGGTAATAACTCGTTTGGAGCGGTAGAGAATTTGTCAGTACCACCTGCGGGTGGTCGAGGAGCGATCAGTTTCAACTGAAACTGGGAAATTTAAACATAAAGGTGAAAAACCGCACATCTTCACATTTCTTTATTCTGATTCTGATCGTCGTCGTAACGGCGATCGCCCATTATTCTATCTATTATGGAGCTCTGATTCGCGGCTACGAAACGTCAGGTATCAGCGCAATGCGAAACCTGCTACTCCTTTCTGCTCTTGCAATTATACCCGTTTTCCTTAGAAAGTTTCTGAAGTTTCAGGGTAACTGGACGGTCTATACCGCAGCAGTTTTGCTGTTCTCTATCGGCCTCACGATCCAGTACCGTCTTTTCAGCGATCCCGAATATGTCTCGCGAAAGGACAAAGCGGAGGCGCGTCAGGAAAAGATCAAAACGCTGCAGCTTCACTACATTCAGGAGAATTATACGGCCGAAAAGAAGCAAATGATGGGGCTGCCGCCAACGCCGCCTTCGCCCGTCGATCTTTCAGCAGAAACTCCGCGTCCGGCTCCGGATACGCTTTCGACCGTATTGTTGTCCGGTCGAACCATAAACGCGATCCTGGGAATTATAGGATTGATCGTTGCGTTTATTCTGCTTAGCCGGGATAAGTTTTTAGATTTCTTGCAGCGAAACGGCTTCCTGATCGTATTGCTGACCCTCGTACCCTTGCTGCTTGCGGCGATCACGTCGCGCGCCGGAAAATCCGTCGGGAACATGACGCCATGGGAACCGGCTAAGATCCCTTTTTTAATTGGTTTTGCGGCTATTCTGGCAGTTTTGTACAAAAATCTTGCGCGGACCTATTGGGGAATACCGCGGGCCAAAGATGTCGTCCCTCTGGTTTTTATGGCCGTGCTGCCGTTCGTGCCGTTCTTTGTCCTAAAGGATTTCGGGCAAATGATGGTTTTCAGCTCGGTCTATGCGACGCTTTACCTTATTGCGGTGCGGCGGTTTTCTCAGCGTTTTGTGCTGATCGGAAGCGTCCTGTTGATGGTCGGAATTTTGGTCGTCGGTGCTCTGCCGGTCAAGACTCAGCAGCAGATACCGCTGCTTCCGACACTTGCCGGCCCGGTTAAACAGATCTTGCCGAACCGGATCCAGCAGCGGTTTCACCTTTGGCTTGACGGCTTTAACCCGCCGACGCCCGACACGCCCTGGTGGAAGGAAGATTACGACGACTATTACAAAAAACTGGTCGAAAAGGATCCTGATCTGCCGCAAATGATCGCGGACGATCCTGATCTGCAGAAAACCATAAACATAGACGCCTGGTTCGACATACTGGCGTTTCAGCCCGCGCAGGCGACATTTGGACTCGCCTCCGGCGGTACAACGGGCCGTGGTTTGGGCCTCGGATACCCCGAATTAATACCGGTTGCCGACTCCGATTACGTCTTTGCCGCGTTGGCCGAAGAACTTGGACTTTTAGGCGGTTTATTGGTAACCTTTGCGCTGATCGTCTTTGTCAGCGCGGGCATCCGGACGGCACTTGACAGCCGCGATATGTTCAGTAAGCTTTGCTCGGCGGGACTATCCGCATTTATCGGCTTTCAGGCGTTGGTAAATATCGGCGGCATCACGCGGGCCCTGCCGATGACCGGAATCACACTACCATTTGTAAGCCATGGCGGGTTTAGCCTGATCACGAGCTTTGTGATGCTTGGGATGTTGATGGCGTTTTCGCACAGGAATGCCGTTGACCGTCAGATAAACGAAGCTAACCTAACACATGAGTATCAGCCTGTAACCTACTAAGTCTTAAAAGTTTACATCGTCTGCAAAGATCTTTCGGAGAATATTTAATGGAACACAATTTACAAGTTACATGGGCAGCTGTTAGTGATCGCGGCCTAAGCGAAAAACGTCCCCAAAACGAAGATTCGTACCTGGATCTCGGTAGCCGCGGGATCTTCGCTGTCGCAGACGGCGTCGGCGGCGCACAGGCAGGTGACGTTGCGTCCCAGATGGCTGTTGAGATACTTGGCGAGGCGTTTGTGAATCTCCCTGAAAACACCGATCCGGAAGATATGATGCGGCGGGCGATCGAAAGCGCTAATTCGGCGATTTACCAGATGTCGCAAGAATTGCCTCAGCTCGCGACAATGGCGACCACGATAGTGGCTCTCTACTTAAGAGACAACATCGCAACGATCGGCCATGTCGGCGATTCGCGGTTGTACCGCCTTGGCGAAAATGGCGTCCTCGTTCAGGAAACCGCAGACCACTCCATCATCGCGGAAGAGGTCCGCGCTGGTCGCCTTACCCCCGAAGAGGCTGAAAATCATCCGAACCGAAACATAATCAGCCGGGCCCTTGGAGCTGAATCGACGGTCGAGGTAGAGCTAAAGACGATCATGGTCGGTCCCGGTAATTCATTTTTATTATGTTCTGACGGCATCACGCGGCACGTGACCGACCGCGAGATCGAACATTTCCTCACATCGGCCGACTCGCCTGAAGCGATTTGCGAAAGGCTAAAAGATGTATGCTACGAACGTGGAGCTGAGGACAATTTGACCGCAGTTGTGGTCAAAACCGCTGCAGAATCAGCATCCGGCAACGGACATGTGGTCACGCCTTTTGTAGATGAAACTGAAGAAGTTACGGTCGCATCGGCACGCCCCGCTGTCGATAGTGACTTTCTGGAAGCGGACACAATAGAACCCAATCCGCCCGAGGCACCTGTTG
>Ga0207674_10006047_pt1 | contig 14318 bp, 16 predicted proteins | sample KBSCornC72_FD_184303 | JGI IMG/M metagenome (GOLD analysis project Ga0207674, IMG submission 184303) | Corn rhizosphere microbial communities from Kellogg Biological Station, Michigan, USA - KBS Corn C7-2 (SPAdes) (version 2) | ecosystem: Host-associated > Plants > Roots > Rhizosphere > Soil ... | reverse complement strand
GGTAAGTGCAGACGCGAGCAAGCCAACTTGACGAAGTGAGACGCTAATTGGGGAATGTCTTCCCGACGTTCCCGCAACGGGGGGATCTCCAGAGGGAACCTGCTGCCTGAGCGATCGAAAGAATCAATGGATGAAGGTCCATAGGAATCTCGTCTTGTGAAGAATCACGAATCCGTGGCCATTTATTCCGTGTTCGTTAAAAATCACAAGGGGGTGCCTTGAGAATTCGCGGAAGGTATTGATAATAAAACGACAACACAATTGCCATTGCGGTGCATTTCCTGACGCGAAAGGAAACATGCCCATGGAATACAAATACGCAGACATCGACGGCCTGAACGTCTTCTACCGAGAGGCAGGTAATCCCAATAACCCGGCGATGGTCCTCCTGCATGGATTCCCATCGTCCTCCCATATGTATCGCGACCTGATGGCAAAGCTTGCGGACAAGTTCTACTTGATTGCGCCGGACTACCCGGGTTTCGGCAACACGGACGCTCCGTCGCCGGATAAATTCTCATATACGTTCGACAGATTGTCAGAGGTTGTCGAGAAGCTGCTGGTGGCGCTCAACCTCAAGACGTTCACGATGTTCATCCAGGACTATGGCTCACCGGTCGGGTTCCGCATCGCCGTGCGCCATCCCGATTGGATTGAAGGGATCATTACCCAGAACGGGAACGCCTACGAAGAAGGGTTCACCCGCGTGTGGGACGCCCTGCGGATGGCCCTCTGGAAGAACCGCACTCCGGAAACTGAAGCGCCACTCGCCGGCTTCTTCACCGCCGACGGCGTGAAATGGATTTACAGCGAAGGCACGCGCAACCCCGAAAAAATCAGTCCAGACAATTGGACTGCGGACCTGTTCTTTCTGAGCCGCCCCGAGAATCACCGCATCCAACTCGATCTGTTCTATGACTATCGGACAAACGTTGAACAGTATCCGCGCTGGCACGATTATCTCCGCAAGAATCAGCCACCGACGCTCCTGGTGTGGGGCGCAAATGACCCGATCTTCACCCAGGAGGGGGGACGCGCGTTCCAACGCGATGTGAAGAACGCTGAACTGCACATGCTCGACACGGGGCACTTCGCTTTGGAAGACCATTGCGATGAGATAGCGGGCTTCGTGCGCACGTTCTACGATCGGAAGATCGCAACGCGGAAAGCGGCTTGAGCATAGCTCAGGGCGGCCGGCAGACATTGATTGGGCTGGCCGCACATCGAAATGTAATCACCATGTGGATACAAGAAATCTGGCGCTACCCGGTGAAATCGATGGCCGGCGAGCGATTGGAAACCGTGGAGTTAACAGAGTCAGGCGTTGTTGGAGACCGTGTTGTGCAGGTGCGAAATGCGACCGGAGGAATCATGACGGCCCGAACGCGGCCTTTGCTGCTTCGGCATCGCGCTACGCTCTCGGGTCATAACCAAGTGCTCATCGACGGGCTTCCGTGGGATGCCAAGGAGGTCGCCGGCTACATCGAAACTGCAGCTGGAACTGGAACCCAGTTGGTTATGAGCGACGCCGAAGACCGATTCGATATCCTTCCCTTGTTGATTGCAACAGACGGGATGCTCACCGCTGTTGGGCACGACCGCCGGCGCTTTCGGCCGAATCTGGTTGTCGGCGGCGTGCCGGGACTCGCCGAACGCCGATGGGAAGGAGGGCAGTTACAAGTTGGTCCGGTAGTCATCGGTATGAAAGACCTTCGTATGCGCTGCATCATGACTACGTTCGATCCGGACTCGGGCCAGCAAGACCTGACGGTATTGCGTCGAATCCGGAGGGAATTTAGCGGAAGACTCGGACTCAACAGCTACGTTGTCTCGCCAGGCCGTGTATCGGTAGGCGATGCTGTTGAGTTGACCCTAGTTTCATGAACACGTTTATCGGAGTAGATCTGGGCTGGTATGGAAAACCCGGCGGTTTGGTATCCATTGGTTTGGAGAGTTCCGGGTACGCCTTCGCAGCATCGAACGCCTGAAAGCCGTGGATGAAATTCTGGGCTGGATTCAATCCGAGGCCGGGAGCGGCAGTGCGGTGCGGTCGCTGGTCATTCGCAACCAGACTGGCATTCGACCTGCGGACGTGCTCGCGAAAGTTAGGGGCGCTATTTCCTCGAAATCTTGGAAACAGTGATCGTGTCGCCCTTCATGTCGCCTGTGATCTCTACCATTTGTCCCGCCCGCTTCTCAAGATCGGCAAAAGATTGATTGTCAATCTGATACACCGAGCCGCCGCTGACGAAAACATACTTGCTTCCACCCTTGATGCACGCCAAGGTGCAGTCGCGATCCGACTTGCCATGTTGGCCCGTCATCTTGCTGTGACTTGTGCCGCACGCGCTATCTGAAATCTGGCCGATAAATGTCGCCGCGAAGCAGGATGCGGTAAATACGAACCCAAACGCTAGTTTGATCATCGTTATATCCACTCCTCAGTGAATTAAGTTGGTGCATACACCTTAGTCCACGTGAACTTCGTTCAAGTAAGCGAGGTCACATAGAACCGGCCACCCCGTTGTTCAGGATGATGATCCACCCCACCCCGGGTCCTGTCAATACCCTGAATGCATGAATAACGGCTCTACAGTCGGCTTGGTAGCCAGTTTTGGTGCATTTACGGGATTGTTCTGGACGATCGATCGATGTCTGATGACTTATAGACTGAGTATTTGGGCTTGCGCGTCGCTCGGCCTACTCGGCCTGTAAGAGGAGATAAGAGATTATGAGGCAGCAAATTCTGATAGCTATAGGTTTGGCCGTGATGTTTACCATCGCCGCGTGCCATAAAGCCGTCCCCGTGGCCTCCGCCCCACCTGCGCCAGTTCCAACAGCAGCAGCCACACCGGCGCCGGCGCCTAGGGCTACGCCAAAAGCGGCTGCCGTGAATCTCACACCCAGCCGGCCGGCGCAATCCCCGCGCTCAGCAACCATGACTCCGCAGGAGCGCGCGACACTGACCGAGCGGCTAGCGCGGCTGGAGGACGCGCTATTCGACTACGACAAAGCCACCATCCGGTCTGACGCCACAACGGTGCTCAAGGATGATGTAGGCGTCATCCGCGACATTCTGGCCAACTATCCCGGTCAAAAGCTGGTGATTGAAGGTAACGCCGATGAGCGCGGTTCCTCGGAATATAATCTCGCCCTTGGCGATAAGCGGGCTCGCGCAGCAGAGGAATTTCTGACCACGATGGGCATTCCCGACGCGCAACTAACAGTGATCAGTTATGGCAAGGATCACCCAATTTGTACGGATCAGACGGAAGCTTGCTGGCAGAAGAACCGCAGGGCTCACATCACTGCTGCTCGTTGACTGGTCACCTTTGCATCCTCTCTCCGGGCTCAGCGCAGGTTCCGGAGAGAGGCTATTTTAGCATTGCAGCTGAATGCGGAAAGGAAGTGAATACGCGATGAGACGATTGCGCTTGACTCTGATCCTCCTGCTATCGCTTGGCGCCGCAGCGCTCGCGGACGACCAAAGTAACCGTCAGAAGTTGACAGGATCTTGGGAGCTACAGAGTCCAGTTGAAAACACACCTGCTACCTCCTGGGCTTTTTCGGAAGCGGGAAGTTCGATGCGTATCAAGCAACTCGAGGGTGGCAACAAGGTCGCTGATTTTGCGTGCGGAACTGACGGCACGCCCTGCGAGATCAAGACCGACGGGAAGAAGGCTATGGTAACGCTTTGGTTCAACGGGCCTAAGCTTGTCGAGATGGAGACCAAAGGGTCGGAAGTGCTTAAACGGCGCTTCCAGATTCGTCCCGAGAGCGACATCATGGAAATGGAAGTCATTCCCATCGTTCCCGGGGGAAAACCCGAAACTTTCCAGTTCAAACGGACGCAACTCGCCAGCCGGTAATAGCTTCGACCGCTTATTTCGAGGGACACTGAATACGGAGCCATCCATGCGCGTACGCAGGTCCATCGTTCTCGGCGTTGCTTTTGCGAGTTTACTGCTCATCATCGGGGCTTCAGCCTTTGCGATCTGGCGAAATGCCACTGCTGCTCAACTGCGCGTCGCCGCGCTTCACAGCGCTCATTTAGAGGCCGGGAACGCGCTTGCCGCCCTCCGCGCCAACGTTTATCTCACCGGAATTCTAACACGCGACTACCTGCTCGATGCCGATCCAAATCACGCGCCGCAATATGCTGAGCAGTTTTTTAAGATTCGAATAGCTACCAATGACAGTTTTCGGGTCCTAACAGCATCGGCTCAGAGCGATCAAGAAAAGGCTGCACTGGAACGCCTCCGCTTGGAAGTCGAAACCCACCTGGATCCTGCCCGGATTGTTTTGAATTTGACGCTTGCGGGAAAGAACCCCCGCCGTGCGGAATTTCTGGGGGAGAGGCTCCGGCGCCGAGAGCAGATCGTAGCCTTGGCCAATGAAGTTGAGCGGATGATGACCGAAAACTTCTCTCGTGAGAGACAACGGATTACCAAGGCCGACGAGGAGTTTCGGGCGTCACTAGCCTGGACTACCGGATTGGCGCTGATGCTCGGATTCGGGATCGCCGGCATTGCGCTGGCGCGCATGGTTGCGCTCGAAAAGCAATCTCACATAGCCGAGTCGGAATTGCGGCGATTATCGACGCAAGTGCGTACCGCCCAGGAGCACGAGCGAAAATGCCTGTCGCGTGAATTACACGATCAGGTCGGCCAAATGCTCACTGGCCTACGCATGGAGCTGTCGAGCATGGCGCGAATTTGCGGAGATTCCGAGAGTGAGCTTTCCTCGCAAATCGCGCATGCGCTGGGTATCGTCGAACAGACACTTCGCATGGTTCGTAATATCGCCATGTTGCTCCGGCCCTCTATGCTCGACGATCTGGGCCTGACTCCGGCCCTGGCTTGGTTAATCAGGGAAACTTCGCGATCAAGTGGCCTGGAGATCGAGGCTGACGTGGATCCCGCACTCGATCTCCTTCCCGATACCCATCGGACTTGTCTCTACCGGGTGGTTCAGGAGGCCCTTACGAACGTCTCTAAGCATGCGGGAGCGCACAAAGTGGAAGTGTCATTGAAGGCAACGGGTGAATGGGTCGTCGGAACCATTGCCGATAACGGCTGCGGATTCGACACTGGAGCGATCCGGCGCGATGGCTTGGGCCTGGTGGGTATGGACGAACGTATAAGGGAACTCGGCGGCCATCTTCGAGTGATCTCTGTAGCGGGGCAAGGCACTAGGGCTGAATTCCGCTTGCCCATCCCGAAAGCAGGCGAGGAGATTGCAAAGGAGATGAGCGTTGATTCGTATTCTGATCGCCGACGATCACGGCATCGTGCGGACCGGCTTGAAACTTCTGCTTGACCGCATCTCCGAGATGGAGGTGGTCGGTGAAGCTGCGGACGGACGCGAAGCTGTGCGTCTCGCTGCGGAGCTCCGGCCGGACATTGTCATCATGGATATCGCTATGCCGCTGCTGAACGGCTTGCAGGCGGCGCATGTGATCCGCGAAAATGCACCTGCGGGTGTGATCTTTCTAAGTATGCACACCGACGAGAGCTATATCCTGAAAGCGCTCGATGCCGGGGCTCGCGGGTATTTGCTTAAGGACAACGCGGACGAAGACATTGAGCGTGCCATCCGCTCCGTAGCCGTCGGCAAGCCGTTCTTTTCTCCAGCGATTGCTCGGGCACTATTCGAGGATGACGTAAGGCTGATGCGGAAGGGGCGCGCCCAGGATTCTTATGACCTGTTGACGGAGCGGGAGCGCGAGATCCTGCAGCTTCTGGCGGAGGGAAAATCGAACAAGGAAGCGGCGGCTGTTCTCAACCTCAGTCCGTACACAGTCGAGACACATCGCGCCAATCTGATGCAAAAACTGGGCCTCCACAATACCGCCGAAATCGTCCTGTATGCAGTGCGCAAAGGGATCATCACACCCTAATGGCACGCACACTCCTGGAAGCCCGAATGACGTTTTCTCATTCATTCCGGACCATCGTTAGAAAGGTAGTCTCCTCTGTCTTCTCTCGTCCTCAAAGTCCGTCGTTGGTTGGATGAACTCCGGCAAAGCGAGAATCATCTCACCCTTATCCTGAGTCTGCTCGTCGGGGCGCTCGTTGGTTTGGTAGTGGTAGCGTTTATCCTCTTAACCGGACGGCTTGCCGCTCGGATGTACCCCGCCGGTGGGGCAGGTTGGCGCAGAATTCTAGTGCCTACACTTGGTTCTCTCGTTACTGGCTATTTACTTTGGCGCTTTTTCCCCTCCGCTCGAGGCAGCGGGATTCCGCAGACGAAGGCAGCTTTATTCATCCAGGACGGCCGCATAACGTTTCGTACCGTCGCCGGAAAATTCCTGTGCTGCTCCGCCTCCCTGGCCACTGGCATGGCATTGGGACGCGAGGGGCCGTCGGTTCAAATCGGCGCGGGATTGGCGTCGGTGATCGCGCGAAATGCAGGTCTGAGTTCAAAACAGGTGAAAGCGCTGGTGCCGGTAGGCTGCTCCGCAGCCTTGGCCGCCGCATTTAATACCCCGATCGCCGCCGTGCTGTTTTCTCTGGAAGAAATCATGGGGGATCTGAATGCTACCGTCCTCGGAACCGCAGTCCTTAGTTCTGCCACTTCATGGATGGTGCTCCATCTGGTGTTGGGGGACGATCCCTTATTCCATGTCACCGGCTATCGCCTGATTAACCCCTGGGAGCTTGCCGATTACGCGGTTCTGGGCATCGTCGGCGGGCTTGGCTCTACCGTTTTTGTAAAACTCCTCCTCATCCTTCGCCAGCGGTTTGCGCAGCTGCCCCGCCAGACTGTTTGGCTGCAGCCGGTGGCAGGTGGTCTCACAGTCGGCATCATGGGTTATTTCGCTCCTAATGTGATGGGCGTTGGCTATAGCTTTGTGGAGCAGGTGCTCAACGGTGACGTCGTCCTTAAAACCGTAGTTCTCCTTGGCGTGCTTAAGATCATCGCCACATCCATGTGCTATTCCTCCGGCAACGCCGGAGGGATTTTCGGGCCAAGCTTATTCATTGGAGCGATGATGGGCGGCGCGGTGGGCAGTATCGCGCACACTCTTTTCCCTAGCGTCACGGCTGGCCCGGGTGCCTACGCCCTGGTTGGCATGGGCACTGCATTCGCCGGAATAGTCCGTACGCCGCTTACTTCCGTGATCATGATTTTCGAGGTTACGCGCGACTATACGATTATTGTTCCTCTGATGGTCTCCAACTTGATCGCGTATTTTATCTCTTCCAGGTTCCAAAAGGTGCCTATATACGAAGCACTGGCTGAGCAGGACGGCGTACATCTGCCCACCGCCGAGGCGCGTGCGCAAGCCGGAAGATCACAGGTGGCTCACGCTATGCGAGAAGCTCCCATCATTCTGGCAGCCGATACCCCGGCCTACGAAGCACAGGAACGGGTGAAGGATAGCTTACTCAACGCGTGGCCAGTTGTCGATCAGCAGGGTTTATACGGCATGCTCCGCTCCGCCGAACTGGAGAAGGCCCCAGTCAACGGATACGCGGCCAAGAACGTACGCGATCTTCTCAATGAGCAGTCCCGGAACGACCCCCTCCATCTGGAATCGGCACACGTTCATCCAGATCACACGCTGAGCCTGGCACTGGAGCGCATGGGATCGAGCGGCTTGAGAACGCTTCCCGTTGTGAGCCGCGCCAACGTGCGGCAACTCTTGGGAATTGTTCTGCTGGACGACATTCTGGACTTCTTCGGCGTCCATCAGTCAGCAGACGAATCGGAGACAGAGGAGTAGATAAGGATGGCAAAACCTGCCTCTGGTCTCTCTCTGTTGCGAACTTTCTCACTGACAATTGCTGCAATTGCGGTCTTTTTCCTGATTGACACGGTGCTTGTCAGAACAGAAAAGGCCGAAAGCCGTGCCGCGGCCGCGCGAGCGTATGAAAATGGGATGCGTCTCATGGGGCAAGGTCGGTATGTGGACGCCGCTGGAGAGTTCGAGGATGCGCTTGCGTTGGCGCGCGAGAATCTGACCTACACGCTGGCTCTGGCACAGGCTCTGCTGGCAGCGGACCGCCTTCCTAAAGCCGAGGCTACGCTTTCTGATTTGCTGCAACGTGACGGGACCGGAGGCGCCCCGAATCTAGCCATGGCAAGGGTTCTGGCCAAAGAGGGGAAGTTTATAGATGCGGTTTCGTACTACCATCGGGCCATCTATGGCCGTTGGACCAGCGATGCTGCGCGCAATCGCGTTCAAGCGCGTTCTGAATTAGTAGACTTTCTGGTAGCAAATCATTCTACAGAAGGTTTGCTTGCCGAGTTGCTGCCCTTGCAACAGGAGGCTTTGGGCGACCTGGCGACGCAAAAGAAACTGGCCTTCGCTTTTATTGCGGCCGGATCGCCCGCACGCGGGGCCGAGTTGTTCCGCGACATCGTACGCCGCGAACCGCAAGATCCGGACGGGTACGCCGGGCTTGGGGAGGCAGAGTTTGCGCGTGGAAATTACCGCGCGGCCCGCGCTAACTTTGAAGCGGTCCTGCGCCTTCGGCCTTCGGATGCAGCCAGCCGCCAGCGCCTAAATCTCAGTAATCAAGTACTGGCTCTCGATCCCGCCCAAAGGGGCTTAAGCAGGGAGGAACAGTACCAACGCAGCCTGAAGATCTTGGAACTTGCGGTGGCCAGTGCCACTGAATGTCTGGCGTCTCCAATGTCCGCAACTACGAGAGATCTCATTGATTCCGCGAATAATATACTGAGGAAACGAAACCAGCCGACGCGCCAGGTGGAAGCTATGGACAAGAATATGCAACTAGCGGATATGATCTGGCAAATTCGTCGGTCTGAGTGCGGCGCAACATCACAGACTGCCATCGACTTGGTTTTGAGCAGGGCGTCACAGTAACCGTCATGCTTCGCCATCGGAACTTGGGTCAAAGCTTCGGCGCGTTCTAGATTCCAAGCCCCAAAGCATGACGGAGGCTCCTGAGTGCATGCACATCGGGCATCCATGAACAACGGCGCTCGCGCCCCTCGCGGCAGTTTCCGAACCGGTCGAGATGCGGCGAATCGCGCTCAACTCATTCTTCGGTCCTGAGCCACTGAGCCTGTCAGTGAGCAGAACTGCCAGGCGGACCGTGGCTCCCATCTAAAGCGTACTCTTTTTCCGTGATCCGGAATGCAGGCGTTGAGGCCATTGCCGGTACGAGAGATGGCCTCATTGGCATATCCATTTCAATGGCCTGGCCGAAACCTGCACTTGTGTCAAGAATACCGGACGCTCGATCAAGTATGCGAGACTCGGCTGGCCCTATATCAAAACTGGATCGCGAGAAGCGTGGATCCAAGCAACTACTTCGGGAGAGAACGCGTTAGCGCGATGACTAGAAAATTGAAGCTGATGGCTATCTTGGCCCATCCGGACGACGAATCGCTCGGCTTCGGTGGCACGCTAACTAGGTATGCCGCGGAAGACGTAGAGATCCACCTGGTGACCGCTACCCGCGGAGAACGAGGCCGATCTGGGTCAGTGGGCAAAGAAGTCGAGCAGTCCGAAGTCGGCCGCCTTCGTGAGGGGGAACTGCGGGCCGCCGCCGCGGTGCTCGGTGTCCAGAGTGTCGCCATCCTGGGCTACCCCGACGGAGGGGTTGACCAAGTCGATCCGGCAATCGCTATGCCGGCACTCGTCCAGCACATCCGGCGCATTCGGCCCCACGTGGTCGTCACGTTCGGTCCAGAAGGCGCATACGGCCACCCCGACCATATCGCTATCTCCCAGTTCACAACTGCCGCAAGCATGTGCGCCGGCGATGCTAGTTACCATTCCGATCACGGATCACAAAGCGAGACGCTTCCGGCTCACCGCATCGCCAAGCTCTATTACTTGGCTTGGCCAAATGACAAGTGGGACGCTTATCAGGCCGCTTTCCGTAAATTCACTTCATTGGTCGACGGCGTTCCGCGGCAAGCTGTTCCTTGGCCCGATTGGGCCGTAACCAGGGTGATCGACACTTCACTACTGGCCTGTCGTCTGGAAAGCCGTATGCTGCCACCAGACTCAGATGTCCATCTACGAACGGCTGGAGCAGCTCACGCCAGAACAACACAGAGCGCTTTGGGGTTCTCAGCAGTTTTACCGCGCCTACAGCTCTGTCAACGGCGGCCGCAAACGGGAGACCGACCTGTTTGAAGGTTTACGTTAAGGTAAATATGTCCCCTTTTTCTAACATCCACCAGCTCAGTTCCCGATTGGCCCCACTGGAGATGACCGAAGAGCAGTTTCGCTCTCTCGGCCACGACTTGGTGGACCGGATCGCCGGCTTCCTGGCCGCTATACGTCGACGGGCAGTCACACCGGGAGAACCCGCGGATCAGGTCCGCGCAGCCTTGGGGGCGAGCCGGGCCTTGCCCGAGGACGGCAAAGAACCGGGTGAGCTACTCGAGCGCGCCGCCGACCTACTGTTTGATCACTCGCTCCTAAACGGACATCCCCGTTTTTTTGGCTATATCACGTCCTCCGCCGCCCCTATCGGGGTGCTCGCGGAGTTGCTGGCGGCTGCCGTAAACGCCAACGTGGGCGCCTGGAAATTGTCTCCCATAGCGACTGAAATGGAAGCTCAGGTAATTCGATGGCTCGCGCAATTTATCGGCTACCCGACCGATTGTGGCGGTCTGCTTCTCAGTGGCGGCAACATGGCCAATATTACGTGTTTCATAGCTGCGCGCGCGGCGCAAGCTGGATGGGACATCAGAAAGCAAGGTGTCGCCGGTGGGCCGCGCTTGGTCGCTTACGCCTCCACGCAAACACACACTTGGATACAGAAAGCCGCTGACCTCACAGGACTCGGCACGGATGCAGTTCGGTGGATCAGTGTAGACGCGCAACAGCGTATTGATTTAGCCGCCTTGGAAGTCCAGTACAAGCGAGATCTCGAAAATGGGTACCAGCCGTTTCTAGTGGTCGGCTCCGCCGGAACCGTGAGCACCGGGGCGGTAGATCCACTGCCGCAGCTGGAGCTGTTCTGCAAGGAGCGCAACCTGTGGTTTCATGTCGATGCCGCCTACGGTGCTTTCGCAAGGGGCGTTACAGGTGCCCCTGCCGATCTCATCGGATTACTGGCGGCTGATTCCGTTGCGGTAGATCCTCACAAATGGCTGTATGCGCCGCTCGAGGCTGGATGTGCGTTGGTCAGGAACCCTGCGGCTTTGCGGAATGCATTCTCTTATCACCCGCCGTACTATAGCTTTGACACCGAAGGTGTGAACTACTATGACATTGGGCCTCAGAATTCGCGCGGCTTTCGCGCACTCAAGATCTGGCTCTCCCTCCAGCAGGCCGGGGCAGCGGCCTACCGCGAGATGATCCGGGATGATATACGATTGGCACGGCACTTGTATGACCTGGCGATGGAACATCCGGAACTGGAAGTAATAACCCATAGTCTGAGCATCACAACAATGCGGTACGTCCCGTTGGAGTTGCGTGCGGGTATCGGTTCGGAGCACACGGAGGCGTATCTGAATCGCCTGAATCAACTGCTGTTGACATACCTCGAGAGTAGCGGGGAGGCGTTCGCTTCCAATGCTCAGATCAACGGGAAGTATGCCTTGCGTTTCTGCGTAGTCAACTTCCGAACCTCAACCGATGACATCGAGGCAATGCCGCAACTAGTCGCGCGCCTGGGCTGCCAGGCTCACGCGGACCTAAAACGCCGATGATTTTTACCAGTTTTTCGCAATTGGAAGGATCACGGAATTCACAAAGACTAGTAAGACGGATCGTAAAACCTGCAACGGGCGAAAGGTGTTTTGAATGATCCTCGCAACTAATACGTAGATCCCCTCGCCAAATTATCTGTCGCGGCAAAGCGATCCACTCACGGCACCGCCGATCAGGTTTCTGGCATCCGCGGTATTCGTCCGAGTGCATCTGCTCTTTTGTCCCCAGTAAGCGGCCCAGCGCGAGCTCGTCAGATAATAGAAGCGTCCCGATGCGACTATGGTCCCTTCATCCGTCCTTACTAGACCGCGCAGGACTTGTCGCCCTATGGCGCGAGGCGTTACTCGCGCAAAAGGTTCTGCTCGGGGCAACCAAGGGCTACCGATATCACCCGCAACTCGATCGATTTCGCCAGTGCAGCGATCCACTCGTCGCTATAGCAAGCTATCTTTGGAGCGTTGCCGACGAAGCCAAAGAACGCGGCTACCAATTCGACACCACGAAAATTGCGACGCGACGCGGAAGTGTCAACATCCCAGTTACCAATGGGCAGCTTGCATACGAACTCACGCATCTCAAACAGAAACTGCATCGCCGAGACCCCCAGAGACTGCAAGAACTAGTGAGGGAGCGCGCACTGGTCAAGGCCAATCCAACATTCGAGCCGGAAGAAGGACCAAAAGCGTCCTGGGAACGCGCAACAGGGAAACATTCGCTGTAGCGCCAACTCTTAGGAGAGAGCCAGTGATTCAGCAGGGGCGGTTGAAAAAGAGCTAGCAGAAGGCATGAAAAAGCGCAGCGCGGGCATTCTTCTATTCCGTTTCAACAACGCGGCGCTCGAAGTCCTTTTGGTACATCCCGGTGGACCATATTGGGTAGATAAAGATGCTGGCGCGTGGTCTATTCCCAAAGGGGAATATTCCGAGGGCGAGGATGCGTTAGCTGCCGCCAAACGCGAGTTCGCAGAAGAAACCGGCGTCAAGGTTGAGGGCGAGTTCCTCCCGTTGGGCGATGTGAAACAAGCCGGAGGTAAGATCGTCCAAGCTTGGGCGCTTGAGGGGGATCTTGATCCGTCGTTGATTCGAAGTAACACCTTTACTTTGGAGTGGCCACCGAGGTCTGGGTCGGTGCGAGAATTTCCGGAAGTGGATTCGGCTAGGTGGTTCTTGATACCTGTGGCAAGGCAGAAGCTGCTATTCGGCCAACGTGAGTTCCTCGCGCGATTATCTGCTCGCTTCGGGGCTGATGGGTCTAGCTCGTGACTTATAACTTCCGATTAGTCGGCACCGTCCATACTATCTTGTGAATCTTGCGCGCTATTCGGGCTTGGGCGTGGCGGGCGTGCTCTTAGGAAGCTGCGGCGGCTTGATATACTCGGCCGGCAGTTCACCTGTGAGCGTCTTCAGAAAGGTGACGATCGACTCGGCATCTGCGCGACTCAGTCGCCTCCCGGTCTGGTAGTCGGCCATCTGGGCTACTGCCTCTTCGATTGCTTCTACTTTACCGTTGTGGAAGTAGGGGCCGGTCTTTTCTATATCGCGCAGGGAAGGGACTTTAAAGGACATCTTGTCGGCATCGGCCTTGGTAACCTTGGCACGGCCGAGGTCGGACTGGTCCGGATAAGCCTTTATAACGCCCATCTTCCGATACGCATTCCCGCCGAGAAGCACGCCCGCGTGGCAGTTCTGGCAGCCAGCCGCCATGAAGCGGTTAAGGCCGATTTTCTCTTCCGTCGTTAGGGCCGCTTGGTCGCCCTTCAGGAACCTGTCCCAACGCGCCGGGGTTACCAAGTTGCGCTCGAAGGCGCCGATCGCTTTGCCCATGTTGTCGTAGGTCAAGGGGTCCTTGTCCTGCGGAAACGCTTTCTTGAATGCAGCCACGTACTCGGGCATGGATCCCAGCACGGCGATAGCCTGTTTCGAGCTTGACATCGCCATCTCGACTGGGTTCAGAACCGGTCCCTTGGCCTGCTCCTCGACATCGGCCGCGCGACCGTCCCAGAACTGCACGAAGTGACCAGCGGCGTGATAAACGGTCGGCGAGTTGCGGTTCCCTTTTTGTCCCTTGTATCCTTCCGAGGTCGGTTGGCTGTCGACACCGTAGTTGTTGAGCATATGGCAACTATTGCAGGAAATCTTCTGGCTCTTGGACAGGCGAGTTTCGTAGAACAGCATACGGCCGAGATCAATCTGATCCTTCGTCGCTTCGCCGGTATTTGTCGGGAACGCATCCGGCAGGGGTGCGAATACAGTAAGTTTCGCCGGGTCGATCTTTGAGGAACGCTGCTGACCGAAACCGACGGATACGACCACCCCAGCGGTAATCAGCAGCGCAGTACCAAAGAGCTTTCTATAATGGCAGACCTCAGGGATAGTCACCCACTCCTCAAATCGGACTCTTCTCATCGGTGTGCTCCTTCTGGCGATGTTGCCCATCACGTCGGCGAGTGTTTTCGCAAGAGCTAATGCACGTGAACAACCACGCTAAGCCCAGCGGAAGTTATAGACAGGCAGTCCAGATCCAACTCGGTCGTTTTTGCGACTTGCGCGATAGGACCCAAGTGGGTGGGTAGCTCATTGAGTCCCCCCTTCGCGGACACCTTCGTCGAATCCACATGTGCAGGAACGCTGAGCTATCCATGGGTCATCTGCACTCGTTGTCCGAGCAC
>Ga0207674_10006045_pt1 | contig 14319 bp, 11 predicted proteins | sample KBSCornC72_FD_184303 | JGI IMG/M metagenome (GOLD analysis project Ga0207674, IMG submission 184303) | Corn rhizosphere microbial communities from Kellogg Biological Station, Michigan, USA - KBS Corn C7-2 (SPAdes) (version 2) | ecosystem: Host-associated > Plants > Roots > Rhizosphere > Soil ... | reverse complement strand
GCCTGTCCGTGCTGACTGACTTGCTCGATCTTTTCGGAAACAGCCATCATGGGCTGCACATGGCGGCGCTTGCCGGTGGCTGGACCACTCTGACGGCGGGTTTCGGCGGAATGCGGATCGACGACGGCCATCTTGCTTTCGCGCCGGTCACCATTCCCGAGGTCGGGCCATATGCTTTTCGGGTCCAGTTCCGTGGGCGGCAGATCGAGGTGGCGTGCGGCGCCGATAGCGAGGCTTCCTACCGCCTTGTTTCGGGCGAGCCGCTGACCGTCACCAGCCACGGCGCTGCAATCCATCTTATCGCAGCCGGCGAAACGGTTGGCGCGTGAGCCGCTTTCAGGCTGCGATCTTCGATCTCGACGGAGTCCTGGTCGACAGTGCGATAGCGCATTTTGTCGCGTGGCGGCGGCTCGCCGGCGAATTGGGCATCGCCTTCACCGAACATGACAATGAGGCGCTGAAGGGACTTGATCGGATTGCATCGCTGCGAACCATCCTCGCGCTTGGCAGGCAAGCTGTTGCCGACGATGCAATGGCCGCGCTCGCAGCGCGTAAGAATGGCTACTATCTCGATCTCGTCACGCAAATGTCGCCGGCTGACCAGCTGCCGGGCGCCGATGCACTGGTGCGCCTGGCCAGGGCCAGCGGCCTCAAGTGCGCGGTTGCTTCGGCCAGCCGTAATGCGCGCTTGCTGCTGGAGCGTGTCGGCCTGGCGCCGCTGTTCGACTTCGTTGCTGACTCGGGCGCCGTTGCACGCGGCAAGCCCGCGCCAGACATTTTCCTCGCCTGCAGCGCGGCCCTTGGGGTCGCGCCGGCCGCCTGCCTGGCCTTTGAGGACGCGGCTGCTGGGATCGAGGCGATCGTCGCGGCGGGCATGTTCCCGGTGGGGATTGGAGATCCTGTAATCCTCAAGGGCGCGAGGATTACATTTCCCTCTACATCAGCGGTGGACTTGCCTGCTCTGCTACGGGCCTGACTTCAGGTCTCGCGCAGGATCAGCCGCGTCGGCAGGATCGTCGACTGCGCGCGCACGCCCTCGAGCTGCTGCATCAGCTTTTCCACCAGGATCGCGCCGGCAAGGTGGGTTTCCTGCTCGATCGTGGTGATCGCCGGAGTGAAATGGGCGGCGGGCGGAATGTCATTATAACCGACGAGCGAATAATCGTCCGGTGCGACCAGTCCGGCGCTTTTGAATGCGCTGATCACCGCCATCGCCGCAGTATCGGAAAAGGCGAACACGGCGTCCGGCGGCTTATTCTCGCGCAGCCAGGCGCCCGCGGCGGCATGCACGGCGTTGAAGGCCATGTCGGGCACGGGCAGATGTTCAACGGCGGCCCCATGCGCTTCAGCGACCTCTTTCATCCCTTCGTAGCGCAGCCGGATCTCGAGATGGCCGGTGTCGCCGACGAACAGCCAGCGTCGTGCGCCGCGGCGGACGAACAGGTCACCAGCGAGCGTTCCGCCAAGACGGTTGTCGCTGCCCACCGCGCAATAGGGATCGGCGCGGTCCACCGCGCCCCAGACGACGAATGGCACGCTCGTGCGAGCGAGCTCCTGAAGCATTGGCTCGCGGCCGCCCTGGCCTAGGAAGATGATCCCGTCGGCGGTGCGTGCGCCGATGAGCTCGGCGCAGCGACGGGCGTCCGTCACCCCCGGCGGCGAGAGGAGGAGATCCTGATTGCGGATCGACAGAGCTTCCGAGACGCCGGCGAGGAGTTCGAAAATGAACGGGTCGCCGATCCGGCCCATTCGATGCGACCCGAAATCAAGCAGCACGGCGATCGTGCCGGTGTGCAGCTGACGCAGCTTTTGGGCGTTGCGGTTCACCGAATAACCCTGCTCCCGCGCAACGGCGAGGACCCGTTCACGTGTCTTGAGGCTGACCAGCGGGCTGTTGTTCAAGGCGCGCGACACGGTCGGTTTTGACACGTTTGCCAGGCGCGCGATGTCGTCCATGTTCACCGGCATCGCTCGCGCGCCACGAGTCCTGCGTTGCTTCGCCAAGAAATTGCTCCCGATCGCCCCAGGTCATCAATCCTAGGGGCACGGCCTGAAACTGCCAAGCCTAAGCCCCTCGCATTACAAATTCGTTGCAAGTGGTGAAACGGTAGTTGAAATGCATTACAAAAGTAGTAGTGAGTCGATTTAACGCCGTTCACCGGCGGCCACGTGGGGGAGAGACCATGAAGACCATCCGTAAGCTTCGTTGCCATTTGTCGCGCGCCTCGTCGCTGGCGGTCGCCGCCGCGCTTCTCATGGCTCCTGGGGCGGCGCTCGCTCAGTCGACACCGTCTGACGAACAGCCGAGCGGGACGGCAGCGGCGGGCGCAACTGCAGCGCCAGCGCCAGCTCCCGCGGCGGCGCCGGCTGCTGCTGCTCCAGCACCCGCCGACGAGCCCGAGATCGTGATCACCGGGCGTGCTGCCGGAAGCGGCATCAACAAGCTCGAGGCCGGCTATTCGATCACCACGCTTTCGGCTGACGATATCAAGCTTCAGGCGCCGAAGAGCTCGGGCGATCTGCTCAAATCCATTCCTGGCATCTGGGTTGAGAGCTCGGGCGGTATCGGCACTTCGAACATCTTCGTGCGCGGTATCCCAAGCACCGGCGATGCACCGTTCGTCACCATGCAGATCAATGGCATTCCGGTCTATGGCGCAAGCGCCGAATCCTTCATGGACCAGACCGGCATTGTGCGCATCGACGACACCTTGGCTGGCGTCGAAGGCGTGAACGGCGGTCCGGGTTCGCTTTATGCCGATGGCCAGCCTGGTCTCACCACCAACCTCCGGCTGCGGCAGGGCGGCGAGCACACCCACGGGAGCGCGACCGCCTCCGTCACCAATCAAGGCCTCTGGCGGCTCGACGGCTATCTCAGCGGCAAGATTTCCGATGGCCTCTATTATATGGTCGGCGGCTATTTTTCGCGCGGCGACACCGTTCGCCGCGCCCATTTCGCCACAGAGAAGGGTGGTCAGTTCACCGCCAACATCACCAAGACCTTCTCCCGCGGAAAGCTGAACGTCTTCGCGCGCTACACCGACGATCACGGTGAATGGTTCCTTCCGTTCGCCGTCGATGTGCCGGGGATCGACAAGGGCACCTACAATCAGTTGAGCAAGTACAGCCGCTACGCGACGATCATCGCCCCGGGCAGCGCAGGGAGCGGCGCGACCGAGCGCTTCGACCTCGGCAAGGGCCGCGGCTGGAAGGGAATCGTTTCCGGTGCAAGCCTCGATTATGATCTGGGTGGCGGCTTCGGATTTACGGATCGTTTCGGAATCACTTCCGGGACGCTGCAGACGACGGGCCTCGTCCCACAAGGCGCCGGCGCAATCACTGTCGCCACTGCTCTGGCCTCGCCCGGAAATCTGACCACTCCCGGCCAGACTTCGGTACAGACGATCCATACCGGGCAGACTCTGGCGCCAACCGACTATGTCCAGCAGTTCGGCTTGTGGGTCGTGGAAAAGAAGCTGCACGCCGTATCGAACGAAGCCGTGCTCAACCTGAAGACAGGGCGAAACACCCTCAACCTTGGCTATTACTTCACGCACTTCAGCTCGGACGATGCGTGGAGCCTCGGCAACAACACCTGGATGCAAGTGGGGGGCAGCCGCGACCTGGTTAACCTCAACAACGGCACGCTCTCGGCGTTCGCGATCGCCGATCGCGGAAGCGCGGACGTCAACGCAATCTATCTTTCGGATTCATTCAACGTGACCGACGCGCTGCGTATCGATGCCGGAATCCGCCAGCAATGGACCAAGATCCGCTTCAACATCGATGGCGCCGGCCTGCCCGATTCAGCGCACCTCAGCCGCAAGGCGACGCCATGGACGGTCGGCGCCAACTATCGCGCGAGCCGCACCTTCGACTTCTATGCGCGGGTTTCGAAAGGCTATCACAGCCCCTCGTTCGATGACGTGCGCTCGCAGCTTGGCAACACCGGACCACGCCTCGACGAGAACTGGAAGGTCCGTTCCTATGAAGCCGGCGTCAAATATCACAACCACGGTCTAGATCTCGCCCTGACCGCATTTGACGACAAGGTTGTCGGAGCGGTCTACAACGATGTCGGAGTGCCGCCCGTCGTCGCCGGGTCCAAGACCAAGGGCATCGAATTTGACGGGTCGTGGCATCAGTCGAGCGGCTTTGGTTTCCTCGCCAATGCAGTGCTCGAGGATGCAAAAACCGACACCCCGACGATCCCCGATTTCGATGGCAAGTGGGCCGTTCGAATTCCGCACTATCAGCTGCGCCTCACGCCGACCTACACGGCGCGGATTTTGGACCGCGCGGACGTCACCTTCTACGGGACGTGGGAGGCGATCGGCAAACGTTACAGCGACCTTGCGAATATCCAGCCCCTGCCGGCTTACGGTACGCTGAGCGCTGGGGTGAGGGCCAATATCGATAGGGTTACGCTGCAGGTCTCGGGCGATAACCTGACCAACTCTCACGGACTGACGGAGGGCAATCCGCGCTTCCTCGCAGCGCCGGGCGCGGCGCTCCCCGACGTCCGTCCGATTTTCGGGAGGTCATTCCGATTCTCGGTGGGATACGCGTTCTAGCGAGTGATCTCATTCCAGTCCTCCGACGTGAGGTGCGCTTGCTTAAGAGGCGCAGCGTTCGGCGATTGGGCGCGCGGCCCCATTGCGGACGTTAGCGTGAACTGAGATGTTCGCGCATGACGCCGATTGTGTTGCAGCGTTACTCGCCGTCATTCGGCTATCGGAATCGCGGCCAAGAGGTTGGCAGCTCTCGCGGCCACGATTAGCGACCTTTCCCGGGTAGCAGGCACCGCCTCGCTGAACGCTCTCTTTATGAACAAAAGTTCATTAACGGGCTGCTGAGCACCGCTTTATTCCAGCGCGCGGCGAGGGAGGATGCCCCTGACTCGCCCGAAGAAGCGGTTCGGTGCACAATCTTGGTTGCGACCGGCCGCTTCTTTGTCCCGGGGGACCGGCGCAGGGCTGGAGCGCCCGGAGCGCAGCGGACGGGCGACAACTCTTCGTCAATGCCCGCGTTGACACATGCCGACCGGCTCGCCATTTGGCGCGCCTGCCCAAATGACCGGCACCAGGTGACCGGGAAACCTCGTGGAGAGGTGGCCGAGTGGTTAAAGGCAGCAGACTGTAAATCTGCCCGCGCAAGCGTACGCTGGTTCGAATCCAGCCCTCTCCACCAGCCCCACCCACAGGCAATCTGGAGGCCTTGCCGGGCATGCGGCCCCTTTTCTCACCGAATCGGATGGAACTGTCGCTTTCCCTGCAATCCGCTAAAGCTAACGATCGTTAAGCACTAAAATGGTGTGAAATCAGCGGAAAACTGGCTAAAGTTCGAAAGATAACATAAATTGAAGCGTGACTCGGCTCGGGAGTACCGCATGTTTGGCGGGGTGGGTATTGCATTGGACGATTCGAACGGAGCGCATGAGGCGCCTCGCGGAGCCGGTGATCCGGGATCGCGGGACCTGATGGCTGAGCGAGTCGCCCGGCTGAGCTCCGGGCAGCTCGACTGTCTCCTGCTCGTCGACCGGCACCTCAGTTCCAAGGAAATCGCAGCCGAGCTCCACATTTCCCCGCACACAGTGGACCAGCGCATCCGCCAAGCGCTTTCCATCCTGGGCGTTGAGCGGCGCACCCAGGCGGCGCGCATCGTCGCCCAGTACCAAGAGCCATATCAACGATTGATACATCAAACGCCGTACATTCACGGCGAGGCTCAATCCGGCCACCCAGAAGCCGCGGTCAGTCATCAGATTCGGCACGCTGACCGCGCAGGGGAGGCTGGGGGAGCTGGTTTCCTAACCGAGCAGAGGCCCGCACTATCCTGGTCTTCCCTGCAACTGCCGTTCGCAACGAGGAGCAACCCCCGGAATGAGATGAGTGTCGGCCAGCGGCTGTTCTGGATCGTGGCGATCGCGATCGGTGCAGCGTTCTCGGCGGGCATGTATCTCGCCGGCCTCGAAAGCCTAGCGCGGCTTCTCAGGAGCTAACCGCAAACCGACCCCAGATCGGACCGACAGCCACTCCGCCGCAATAGCGCCGGGGAAGGAGCAGTCATGCGCAAACAGATGGTCGAAAATGCCGCCTATGGAGTCGCCACTCAAGTCCGTGCGGTCGAGGATAGCATCGAAGCTGCGCTCGCTGAAATTGCCGAGCTGCAAGCTCGCGTCGTGCGCGCCCGTCCGGTGACTCGGGTGCCGTTCACTGCGCTCGATCGGGTATTTGACGAAATCATTAACGCTACCCGTGGGCTCGTCAGCGCCCGCGCTGGGATCGGTAGCTGCCATGTTGCCCTTTCGGACGCCAAGCAGCGCATCCCGGGCCTGCGTGAAGTCGCTTGGGGCGATGACGGCGAATGTCCGAAGACTGCCGTTGCCGACCTTCGGATCGTGGCATAAGAAGGGCTTTGACCGGACCACAGCAATGTGGTCCGGTCCTTCCCAATGATCCCGCATCAATACATCTTCAGGATCCTGCTGCTGGCTACCTGCGCCTATGCTTTCTGGCGCGGCCGCAGCGACGAGCGGACCGTGGCACTTGTTTGCCTAATCGCGACGCTTGCGTCGCGGGCCGCCTTTTCGCCGCTGCACGTCCGCTACACGAGCATTGAAACCGGGCTTTTGCTTATCGACCTGGGGGTGCTCGCAGCATTCGTTTTCGTTGCACTTCGGTCGACCCGCTTCTGGCCGCTTTGGGTGGCGGGACTCCAGCTCACGAGCAGCACGGCCCACCTGATGAAGGCGATCGACGAAGATCTCCTGCCAATGGCGTACGGCGCTGCGATCGCGCTGTGGAGCTACCCGATTCTTATCATCCTTGCGATCGGCACGTGGCGCGGACATCGGCGTCTCCGTACCGAGCAGGAATATCGTTCCATCGCCTGACCGGCGGATCCAAGTGAACAACAGGGGAGAGTTGATCGGGCGGCCGAACGGCTGTCCGGTCAACTCGCCGCTGGGCCCGGTGGACAGAAGCGACGATATGGCTAAGCGGCTCCCAATGTCGCGACGCAAGAAATCGCATCAGAGTCACGGAACGTCCAGCCGGCCGCGCCTGTGGGGCCGGCACGCCGTTACGGCTGCCCTCGACAATCCTGCGCGCAAAGTCTCGCGCGCCTGGGCGACGCGGGACGCTGCAGCCTACATGCAATTCCCCAAGGAAGTCGCGGTGACGATCGCCGATGTGGCTGACTTGGGTCGCCTAGTGCCGCACGACGCGCCGCATCAAGGGGTAGTTGTCGAGGTCGAGCCGCTCGAAGATGTATGGCTCGACGGATTGCTGCACGAAGCCCCTGAGCGCGCGGTGTTGCTGGTGCTCGACCAGGTCACCGACCCGCACAACGTCGGTGCCATCCTGCGCTCGGCCGCGGCATTCGGCGCAATTGGCATCGTCACTCAAGACCGGCATTCACCGCCCGAAAGCGGAGCGTTGGCGAAGGCGGCCTCCGGCGCACTAGAGCGCGTGCCGTGGGCGAGGGTGGTCAACCTCGCGCGGGCACTCGAAGAGATTGGCGAATCCGGCTTCTGGCGCATCGGTCTCACCGGTGACGCCGAGATGGAGCTGAAGGAGGCGCTTGGCCCCGAGCGTGTAGCTCTGGTGCTCGGGGCGGAAGGGCCGGGCCTAAGACCTAACACCCGCGAGCATTGCGATGCGCTTGCCCATCTCCCTATCTCCGACGCGGTGGAAAGCCTTAACGTCTCCAACGCGACAGCAGTCGCCCTTTACGCAGCGAGCATCAGCTGATGGTCAGGACTGCGAACAGTATCCGCACCCATGTCGAGGAGCTTGCCAACCGCGAGCCGGCGTTCGCCCGCGTCGTTGAGCGGCATGGAGTGCCTGAGCCGCGCACGAGCGAGCCCGGCGCACATACGTTGCTCCGGACCATCGTCGGCCAACAGGTCAGCGTTGCTGCAGCGCGGTCGATGTGGGCCAAGCTCGAAGCCGCATTCGGCTCGCCGCCCGATCTCGGCTTGCTCCTCGTCGCCAGCGACGAAGAAATGCGCGCCGCCGGAATGTCGCGGCAAAAGGCCGGCTACATTCGCAGCCTTGCCGAGCTGGTCCTTTCCGGAGAGCTCGACCTCGACAGCCTGCCTGACGACGACGAGGAAGCGATCGCGCTCCTGACCAAGATTAAGGGGATCGGCCGCTGGTCCGCGGAAATCTATCTGCTCTTCGCCGAGGGACGCTCGGACGTTTTTCCGGCCGGGGACCTTGCGGTATTGATTGAGCTCGGGCGGCTGATGGGCCTTCCGGAGAAGCCGAGCGAGAAGCAGCTGCGCGAGCTGGCGGAGCAATGGCGGCCTTATCGCGGAGCCGCGGCGGTGCTCGCCTGGCACAGCTATAACAGCAGCGTGCTTTAGGTCCTTACGCCAGTCGGCAAGGGGCGGGCGCCGAGGCCGCGGAATTCCCGCTTGCCGGCGTCGAGGTGGAGCGGGCCGAGCTTGTCGCCGTTCGTCTCACGGCCGACGAGGTAAGCGACCGAGCTTTGCGCCTTGCCGCCGCTTCCTTCGTAGAGTGCGTTGAAGGCAACCACGGGCACGAACGATTTGCGGCCGCCGAGTTCGTATTCCTGGATTGTGGAGCGTGGAGCGACCACCTGACTGGTGATTGCGAGGCGCTTCATCGGCGCAATCGCGTCGATACGCTCACCCGCGCCGGCGGGGTTGGCGAAAAAGGCGGCCAGCTCCTGACCGTCCGCGGCACTCGCGTTAAGCAGGCTAGCCTCGGCCAGCACGGCGCGAGCCGGAGCAGTCCCGGCGTTGAACAGCTCGACCTCGAACTCGATTGTGACCGTATCATCTTCGACGAGGCAGCGCAGCGGCTGCATGCCGATTTCCAGCGAGGGCCGCAGCCGCGAAGCGACGATCCCATTCGAAGGCGGAGCCGCACGCTTGGCTGCAGGGCCGGGAGCAGGCTCCGGCGCCGGCGCTCGTGGTTGCGGCGCAGGCGCTGGTGCCGGCTCTTGGGGGACGAACAGGTCGAATTCAGTCCCGGCAGCGAGCGCCCCGCGTGGACGGCGCCGCCAAAGGAGGAACAGCGTCCCGCCAGCAAGCGCCAACGCGGCGAGAATCCAAGGCAGGATCGACAGGTCGTTGCCGGCGGCGGGCGTGCCTGTGTCCGTCGTCGGCTGCGGCGCTGCGGGAGTGGCGAGAGCGGATGGCGAAAGCGGCGGTGCCGTCGTGGTCACTGCTGCCGAGGTAGCCGGATTGCCCGATGCGAGTGGTGGCTGCGCGGGAGCAGGGGAGGGGATAACGGTAGCCGCATGGCGAGTCGGGGCAGTTCTACGAACGGGTGCGGCTGACGGCGATGCACTTTCTTCCGGTGCGCTGTTTTCCGTAGCCGGACTCGTTGCGGCCGGCGTCGTCGGCTGGTCGGCGGATCTGGTCGACGTTCCGGGGAGGCTGAAATTCTGAAGCTCGCGCGGCCCAACGGACTGCGGCGCCGGAGTGTTGGTCGCAGCCGGGGCAGTCGTTGCCGGCTGTGCTGCATCCTGCGCGCTTGCAAGTCCCGGCACGAGCAGGAGCCCGGCCGCCGCAAACACCGTCTTGAAGCGCAAATTCGCCCTCATTGCTCCCGCTCTGTCGCGTGATTCGCCGCTCCGTCTCCCGGGCGGCAGTGGCGGCCAATGCCCGCCACACGCCGCTTATTCAAGCACTTGCCTGATGAACGGGGCCGGAACCCCGTCAGCGGGCGTCGACCAGCACGAGCTCGGAGTCGTCCTCGGCTTCGATTTCAACGCTGGTCTCGCCGGTGATTGCGACGCCGTCCCGCGCGGCCGCCTCGACGCCATTCACGCGCACGCGTCCGCTCGGCACCAAATAGAGGTGCCGCTGAGGATCGGCCTCCATCGCGATCGATTCGCCGGCCTTGACGGTCGCTCCGAGGATCTTTGCGTCGGCATTGATGGTGAGCGAGCCGTCGTGCGGATCCCCGCTTGCGAGCAGCTGGAACGCACCGTTCCGCGATTCCTTCGGGAAGGGCATCGCCCCCCAGCTAGGCGGCGCCGACGGCTTGTCGGTCTCGATCCAGATCTGGAACAAGGTCGTCTGCTCATCCTCAAGGTTGTACTCGGCGTGCGTCACTCCCGTTCCGGCGCTCATCACCTGCACGTCGCCCGCCGCAGTGCGGCCCTTGTTGCCAAGCGAATCCTGGTGCGTGATCGCGCCGGTGCGGACGTAGGTCACGATTTCCATGTCGCGATGCGGATGCGGCGGAAAGCCGCTCTTCGCGGCGATCTGGTCGTCGTTCCATACGCGGATCCGGCCCCAGGCCATGCGGCTCGGGTCATGATAGCTCGCGAAGGAGAAATGGTGGCGGGCGTTGAGCCAGCCGTGGTCGGCGTGGCCGAGGCTGCTGAAGGGGCGGATGTCGATCATGAAGCTGATTTGGGCGGTTCCGCAACTTCATCAAGTGTCAGCAATGTGACCATCAATCGGCGGGCATGCGCGGGTCGCGGGCGCGAGCGGAAATGCTTGCTAGATCAGCTTTCTGAGCGTCAGCTTCACCGTTCTTCCGATCGGATCGATCAGGTCGCGCTGGAAGCGGTTGGGAACGCGGCCGTTGCGATCGTGTACGCTCACGTGCGCGTCGGTCACATTCTCGACTTCGACCTTCAACTGCAGGTGGCGCGTCCATTCCTGCTTGCGAAGGAAATGGTGGACGCTCACCGCCGCGCTCATGTTGACCTTGAACAGGGGTGAGAAGAACAGGTCGCTCGCCGGATTGTCGCTGCGCACCTGCTGGCTCGCCTGGTACCAGCCGTCGATGTTGATGTCGTTGCCCAGATAGCCAATCCCGCCGTAGAAATAGCCGGTTACTCGCGACGTTCCGCCGCCGGTCACCGTGTCGCCGCGAAGCAGGTTCAGCACCGGCGTTCCGGGCCGCAGCTGCAGCCGGTCGCTGAACTTAATGGTCGGCCCAGCTCCCGCCCAGTAGCGCGGCCTGCTATCACCTTTGTCCGTCGAAGCGGGAGGTTTCCTGCCGATCGCGCCGTTGGCGGAAAGCGTCAGCTTCAGCGCGCGCTGCCGCTCGCGATAGAAGTTCGTCGGTTGGAACGTAATTGATACCAGCCGTCCGCTTGCGTCCCGGACAAAGCGGTTGGGGAAAATAGCCTCGAACTGCGGGGTCACTGCATAGATGTCGCCTGTCTGGTCGCGGATGTCGGTGTTCTCGAAGGTGGCGGCGAGGCGGATGTCGCTCGCCCTGAATGGTTTAACGTTCAGGCCGAGCGAGCGGACGTTTCTCCGCTCGGCGGCCAAGTCGCGATTCCCGCCTACGGTCAGTGTCACAATCTCTGTCCGTCCGGTGGCGAAGTCGAAGGCAGAGTAATTGGCGATCTCGACCGTCGGAGTCGCAAGCTTGTCCATTGCCGGCGCAGTGCCGCTGCGTTTGTCCTGCAGCAGCAGTTGCACGCCCTTGATTGGCGCCCAGGTCAGTCCCAGGGTCCGGTCGTAAAGCGCTCCGAACCCGCTGACCCTACGCGCATTGAACGAGCCGTTAGCTGAAAGATCGCCGATTGCGCGGAGCGCGTCCTCTTTCCGGGAAGTCAGCGGTACGTCGAGCGAAATGCCTGCCTCGGTACGCGTGCGGCCGAGATGCAGGTCGAACGGGTTCGCGCCTTTGGTGACGGAGCTCGCCGTCGTTCGCTCGGCTTCCACGGTGCCGGTCACCGTCACTTCGCCAGCGGGAAGCCGCATCGGCGCCTTGGTAGCAACCAGCTTCGAGCTCGCGGTTCGGGTGAGCAAATGCGCCCGATCGATTAGGCGACTGGCGAGCAGCGAGGGATCCAGCGGAACGAAAGGGTTGGCGCCGGCGGCGATCGCCGCATTGGCCGCCGAAAGGTCGATGCTGCGCTCGCTGATCCCGCTGATCAGCTTCTGATCGACGGCGGCGGTCAGGTCCCAGCGCCATCCAGCGATCGCTCCGCGCAGCGTGCCGCCGCCGTGCAAGGTCGTCGTGGTCTGCCGCACGTGCAGCGGCTCTACCTCCGTCAGGTAGCGGTGAAGCAGGGCGGTGCCGGCGAACGGTGAATAGGAATTGGAGGCCGGGACCGTAAGGATGGCAGGCGCAGGTCCGGAGATGGTGCGGTCGGTGCTTTTTTCCGCCGTCAGGTTAAGCGAGCCGGACATGGTGCCGCCGAGCCGGTCGGCGATAACCGCCTCGGCCTTCCAAGCGTCATTGTGCGGGATCAACGTACGATAAGGACCGAGATCGAACAGGCGAGACTGGTTGCCCGCCGCAGCATAAGCGGCAAGGCTCGATCGGTCGCTTTCCGCGTCCGGCACTGGAGCAACGGTGACGACCTGTCCGGCCGCCGCAGAAAGTGCTGGGTCGATCTCGCCGAAATTGGACGCAGTGATGTTGCCGAGGCTGTCGAACAGAACGTCTGGGTCCGGCGCGACATGCCGCTTCGACTGCAGCAGCGAAGACGAATGCCGGCTTTCCAGCGCAAGGGTGAAGCGCGAATCCTTGTGCAGCCGCGTGACGTTCAGGTTGGCGTTGCCCATCGTGTCGCCGGGGCGGGTCGTGGTTCCGACCGTGCCCCGCACTTCGAACTGCCGGAAATTGCGTTTAGTGATGAAGTTCAGCACGCGTCTGGTCGGCGGATAGCCGTATTTCAGCGCCGCCGGCTCAGGCAGCACCTCGACCTTGTCGATGGCTTCGGGAGGGAGCGACCCGATCTCCTGATAGCCTGAGGTCCGCTGCCCATTGAGCAGGAATATCGGGTCGCCGCCGTCGGCCGACTGCGCCAATGGGCGAATAATCCGCATCAATTCCGACATAGAGGTCGCGCCGATTGCGGAGAGAGTGTCCTGGTCCAATGTTGCCAGCGGCTCGACGTTCGTGACTGCGGACTGACGCTGCCCGACGACGACGATCTCCCGACGGTCACGGTCGTTTGGGGAAGCTGACGATTTTTGCGCACTGAGGAGCGCCTGGGCTCCTGCAGAAGTATCGAGACTTACAGCGGCGAACGCACTGGCTGATGCGAGGAGGCGCCGGGCATGGCGACGACTGTCTTGAAGCAATGCGTCGTCCCCTTGGCGGCCGTCGCGCTTGCGCCGAGGCCGGCTGAATAATCCTGGTCAATATATGTTGATAACGAGAGCCGCCGTCGGGCTCCAGTGCCGTTCCACTTAACCTTGACGATGAAGCGTGCATTTTTGTAGACGAACCGAAAAGCACTTCTCACCAATTGCTCAGAAGTTTCTCATGACGCTCATCGCCTCCAACCGTAGGTTCGCTGGGCAACAGACGGGAGGTTCGAATGGAAGGCTATCGGAGCGAGCGCACGCCGGGATTCAAGCTTGCTTTGGCGATCGTGGTCGGGCTCGTCCTTACCATTCCGCTCTTTTCGGTCTGGTTGCTCGTCTATGACCGCAAGACCCAATCGGAAGAGGCGACCGCCTCGATCACCGAAGGCTGGGGCGGAGCGCAGGCGATCAACGGCCCGGTGCTGGTCATTCCCTACAAGGCCACAGCTACCGAAACAGTGGTAGAGAATGGCCAGAGCGTGACCCGCAGCCGCGACGTGACTCGCGAGCTCACGCTCGCGCCGGAGGCCATCGAACTTTCGACCGATGTTGGCCCACAGGTGCGCAAACGCTCGATCTACGAAGCCGTAGTCTATGACGCGCGCGTCTCAGGAAAGGCGCGCTTCGCCTTCCCGCCCGACCTTGCGCGAACGGGAGTCGATCCCTCGAAGATGGACATGAGCCGTGCCGAGCTGCGCTTCGGCCTCAGTGACCCGCGCGGGCTCGGTGCAAACCCGCGTGTTAATGCCGCCGGCAAGCCCCTTCGGCTACAGCCGGGCGGCGGGAGCAACGGCGGACGCGGCTTCTTCGCCTGGATCGACGCGAGCGGCCTTGCCGCCGCGGCGCTGCCGGTGGATTTCGCGTTCGACTTCCGCGGCAATGAATCGCTCAGCCTGGTTCCGCAGGCGGGGGACACGCGCTGGACGGTGCGCTCGTCCTGGGCGAGCCCGAGCTTCCGCGGGGCCTTCCTTCCGGCCGATCGCCACGTCGGCCAGAAAGGCTTTGAGGCAACCTATCGCATCGGCAACCTCGCACTCGGCCGATCGCTCGTTAGCACCGGCGACCCAGGCGCATCCGACGCGGCTCCTCGAACAGCCGATCCTGCCGTGAGCGGCCCCGATGGCCAGAACGCGCAAATCAGCCTGATCCAGCCGGTCGATCCCTATTCGCAGGTCAACCGCGCGACCAAATACGGCTTCCTGTTCATCGGCTTCACCTTCCTCGCGCTGCTGATGTTTGACGTCATCGGCGGGGTCCGTGTTTCAGCTGTGGAA
>Ga0207674_10006044_pt1 | contig 14320 bp, 14 predicted proteins | sample KBSCornC72_FD_184303 | JGI IMG/M metagenome (GOLD analysis project Ga0207674, IMG submission 184303) | Corn rhizosphere microbial communities from Kellogg Biological Station, Michigan, USA - KBS Corn C7-2 (SPAdes) (version 2) | ecosystem: Host-associated > Plants > Roots > Rhizosphere > Soil ... | reverse complement strand
GGCACCACGTACAACTTCGTCACGAACGGTGGTTGGTGCGCTGACTACTTCGACCCGTTCGACTACCTGAACGTGCTGTTCGACGGCCGCAAGCTGCAGCCGGCGAACAACAACAACTACGCGTACTTCAACAACGCCTCGTTCAACAAGGGGCTCGACCACGCCGCCTCGCTCTCGGGCGCGGCACGCGCGGCTGCGTACGCGAAGCTCGACCAGCAGTTGATGTCCAAGTACGCACCTGTCGTTCCGTACCTCATCTCGACGAACCGGTACTTCGTGTCGTCGCGGACGAAGAACTGGATCTACAGCTCGTACTTCGGCTCGCCGTACCTGAACGCTCTCGCGGTCGGCTAGTCGCCCTCGGCCGATGGGAGGCGCCCTTCGCGGGCGCCTCCCTTTCGACCGGGCCAGCTCACGACGCCGGTGGCGAACAGCGCCACCTCGACGAGCGTGATCGCGAGTCGGTTCAGCAACGTCACGCCGAGCGCAGGCCCACTCGAGGATACGGCGAGCAGCAGCCCGTACATCGCGCCTTCGCGGGCACCGAGGCCGCCGGGCAGGAATACCGCCAGCACCGCGACGGTCGCGCCGACGGCGGAGACGCCGCCGAGGAACGGGATCGTGGCGATGCCGGGATCGCTGCCGAGGCTGCGTAGGAAGAAGTAGACGGCGGTGCCGCCGATCAGCCACGTGCCGCAGTAGAAGACGAGAAGCAGCACCGTGAGCGGGAAGGGGAGCGGCTCGATCGTCTCGGCGCCGAACGGCTTCAGGAGCTTCTCCGACAGCGGCCGGAACACCTTCGGATGCAGCAGTGACGCAAGCAGGACCGCGAACGGGATCAGCGCCCAAAGCGGTGCGTCTACGTCTCGCACCCAGGCGAGGCTGACAACGAACACGATCACGCCGGAGATCGCCGACAGCCCGGCCTCGACGAGGATCGAGGCGAGAACCGTCGGCGTGTCCGTCACGCCTGCGGACTTGCGCAGCGCGACCGTACGCGCGGCCGGCGTCCAGACGCCGCCCGGCAGGTACTTGGCGAGCATCGAGACCATCTCGGCCTGCAGCGCCGCCTGGTACGGGACCTTGATGCGCCAGGCGGCGAGCATCCGGACCCAGCCGAGGATGAAGACGAGGTAGTAGACCGCGATCGTCACGAACGCCGCCGCGACGTACCCCAGCTTCGCGTGCGCGAGACGGGGGCCGGCCTTGTGCCACTGATCGACGACCGCCCACGCGCAGAGCCCGAGCGTGACCGCCACGAGCACGGCCTCGATCGCCTTCGTGAGGCGCGGGTGGTCGCGGAAAAACGCGACGATCGCACGGAAACGGTCGAGGATTCTTGTTTGCGTCACGTAACTAGGAACGAACCATCGTTAACCTGCCGACATGCACGAAGAGGGGCGCAGCCACCCGAACGTAACACTGGCGGTCCTCTCGATCGCCGGTCTTGCCTACGCGATGCTCAGCTCCGCCGTCGTGCCGGCGCTCCCGACGATCCAGCACGACCTGCACACCTCCGAGAACGGAGTGGCGTGGCTGCTGACGGCGTACCTGCTCTCCGCCTCGGTCGGGACGGCGATCATCGGCCGTCTCGGCGACATGTACGGCAAGGAGCACCTTCTCGTCTGGACGCTCGTGATCCTTACTGCGGGCACGCTGCTCGCGGGGGTCTCCGGCTCGCTCGCACTGCTGATCGTGGCCCGCACGATCCAGGGCGTCGGTGGCGGCATCTTCCCCCTCGCGTTCGGGATCATCCGCGACGAGTTCCCGCGCGAGCGAGTGGCCGGCAGCATCGGGCTCATGTCGGCGCTGCTCGGGATCGGCGGCGGGGTCGGCATCGTCGCGGGCGCCGCGATCGTCGAGCACCTGAGCTGGCACTGGCTCTTCTGGCTGCCGCTCGTGCTGATCGTCGCTGCCGCGATCTGCACGTGGCGCTTCGTGCCCGAGTCGCCCGTACGCGTCCCGGGCCGGATCAACTGGCCGGCCGCAGCCCTGATGAGCGGCGGCATGACACTCGTCCTGATCGCGGTCAGCGAGACGACGACCTGGGGGTGGGGCGGCGCGAAGACCGTCGGGCTTCTTGTCATCGGTGCGGTGCTGTGCGTGGCGTGGGTCGCCGTCGAGCTCAGAAGCTCACAGCCGCTGATCGACATGACGCTGATGCGCGTGCGCGCCGTATGGACCGCGAATCTGGCGGCGTTCCTCCTCGGTGCCGGCATGTACGCGTCGTTCGTGGTCTTCCCGCAGTTCGCGCAGTTGCCGAAGAGCACCGGTTTCGGGTTCGGCGCGTCGGTCGTCGGCTCGGCGCTCTACCTGCTGCCTTCCACCGCCGGCATGTTCGTCGTCGGCTTCGCCGCCGGCCCGGTCGCCGCGCGCTTCGGGTCCAAGGCGGCGCTGGTCGCCGGCTCGATCTTCACTGCCGTCTCATTCGGATACCTCGCGGTGCAGCACGGTCACGTCTACGACATGCTCCTGAGCTCTACGCTTCTCGGTATCGGGATCGGGCTCGCGTTCGCGGCGCTCGGCAACATCGTCGTGCAGGCGGTTGATGATCATCAGACAGGCGTGGCCAGCGGGATGAACACGGTGATGCGCACGGTCGGCGGTGCGCTGGGCGGTCAGTTGACGGCGACGTTCCTCGCCGACCACGTCCGCGGCGGGTATCCGACGGTGACGGGATTCACGGATTCGTTCGTGCTCTCGACGTGCTTCCTCGTCGTGTGTGCGGGCGCGGCGCTCCTCGTGCCCGGACGCCATTCGGCGCAGTACGTCGACCACTTCGAGGAAGCTGCGGCGACGGAGTGACGGCGCGCGTCAGGTTCGCGCCGAGCCCGACGGGCACGCTGCACGTCGGCAATGCCCTGAGCGCGGTCGCGAACCGTCGCATCGGCGACTGGCTGCTGCTGCGCCTCGACGACACGGACGCGGCGCGGAATGTCCCGGGCGGGGAGGAGGCGATCGTCGAGGACCTGCGCTGGCTCGGGATCGCCTGGGACGACGGTCCGGTGCGCCAGAGCGAGCGCGCCGAGCGTCACATCGCCGCTGCGCAGGAGGCCGGGTTGCCCCAGCGGTTCGACGGCGTGATGTTGTGGCGGGACGACGGGTCGCCGACATTCCATCTCGCGACGGTCGTCGACGACATCGACTTCGAGATCACGCACGTGATCCGGGGGTCCGACCATCGCCCGAACGAGGAGCTGCACGCTGCGCTGCACCGGGCGCTCGGGACGGAGCCGCCGCAGGTGATCCATCACGGCCTGCTCGTCGGCGCCGACGGCAAGAAGCTGTCCAAGCGTTCCGCAGGGTCGACGGTCGCATCGCTGCGTGAGACGGGGTATCCGGCCGAGGCTGTCCGGGCGTACCTGGAGGAGCTGGACCTGCCGCGCCACGACGTGCATCTCGACCTCGAGCGGATTCGATCGCTGTCGGTCGACGTGCTCGCCCGGCTGACCGACGAGGATCTTGCCGCGCGCGCCGCAGTCCCGGTCGAAGCGGCGCCGCTGATGCGCGGCGCCCACGACCTGGTCGAAGCGCGGCGCCTCGCACTGTCCGTGCTCGACGGCCCTGGGGACAGTCCCCGGGACGCGTCCGAAACCCTCATCCGGTTCGCCGAGCTCCTGGAGCCGATGCCGGAGACGCTGTCCAAGGACGAGGCGAAAGCGCTGATCCGCGAGCTGAAGGCCGTGGGCGGAAGCCTGAAGGCGCTGCGCGTCGCGCTCACCGGAGCCGAGCGCGGCCCGGAGCTGTGGGCCGTGCTGCGCGCGCTGCCGCGCGACGAGGCCATGCGGCGCGCACTACCCTCATAGCGTGCACCTCTACGACACGCTCTCGCGGTCGCTCGTCGAGCTGCCGCCGGCGCCGGGCCCCGTCCGTATGTACTTCTGCGGGCCGACGGTCTACGCGCGCGCACACATCGGGAACGCCCGTCCGTTCGTCGTCGGCATGTGGCTGCGGTCGTGGCTGCGCTCGCGCGGGTACGACGCGCAGCTGGTCCACAACATCACGGACATCAACGACAAGATCTACGACGCGGCGCCCGGCGCGAGTGCGCAACTGGCCGCGGACGCGACCGAGTGGTATCTCGAGGACACCGGCGACCTCGGGCTCGGCCGGCCGGACTTCACGCCGAAGGCGACCGAGTCGGTGCCCCAGATCGTCGCGTTCATCGAAGAGCTGATCGCGCGCGGCAACGCGTACGAGAGCGGCGGCGACGTCTATTTCAGCGTCGACAGCTTTGCCGACTACGGCCGGCTCTCCCGGCAGAAGCCGGACCAGGTCGAGCAGGGAGAGGAGCCGAGCTCGCTCAAGCGCGACCCGCGCGACTTCGCCCTCTGGAAGGCGAACAAGCCGGCGACGGAGGACACGTGGTGGGACTCGCCCTGGGGGCGCGGCCGGCCCGGCTGGCACATCGAGTGCTCGGTGATGGCCGAAGAGATCTACGGGCCGGCGTTCGAGATCCACGGTGGGGGGCTCGACCTCGTGTTCCCGCACCACGAGAACGAGGTCGCGCAGTCGCGCGCCCTCGGGCATCCGTTCGCGGCGATCTGGGCGCACAACGGGATGCTCAGCCCGGTCGGCGACGCGAAGATGTCGAAGTCGCTCGGCAATTTCACGACGATCCGCGAGGTGATCGACGACTGGGGCCGCGAGGCGATCCTCGTCTACTTCCTCACCGCTTCGTGGCGCAAGCCGATCGACTTCTCGGACGAGCTGATGGCGCAGGCGGCCGCGCGGCGCGACACGCTGCGCAACGCCTTCACGCTCGAGGCGGCGCCGGTGGAAGAGGAGCGGTGGGCAACGTTCGTCGCCGCGCTCGACGACGACTTCGATACGCCGGCCGCGCTCGCGGTGCTGCACGAGTGGGCCGCGGCGCGACAGCTCGAGTTGCTGGAGCGAGGGCTCGAGGTATTCGGGCTCGCCTCGCTCGCGGTGCGCGAGGAAGCGCCGGCGGAGGTGGCCGAGCTCGCCGAGCGCCGTTCGCGCGCGCGGGCCGACCGTGACTTCGAGACGTCGGACCGCCTGCGCGACGAGCTGTCGGCGCTCGGCTGGCGGATGCGCGACGAGCCCGGCGGCGGCTACACGCTCGTCCCGCTGTGACGCCTGACCTGGTCTATGGACGGCGGTCCGTGCGGGAGGTGCTGCGCGGCCCGCGGGAGGTCGTCGAGCTCTGGGCGACCGAGCGGGCGGTCAAGGCGGAGCCGTGGCTGGTAGAGGCGCACCCCCGCGTGAAGCTCGACCGGGAGCTCTCCGAACGGGCCGAGAATCGCGATCACCAGGGGGTTTTGGCCCTCGTCGAGCCCTATCGCTATGCCGACGCCTACGAGCTCGCAGCTGCTGAGCGGCCGCTCCTGGCGGTGCTCGACCGGGTCACCGATCCGCGCAACCTCGGCGCCGTCTGCCGGAGCGCGGAGGGGGCGGGCGCGACCGGCGTCGTCGTCCCCGCGCACGGCTCCGCCGTGGTCACGCCCGCCGTCGCGCGGGCGTCGGCCGGCGCGATCGAGCATCTGCCGATCGCCGTCGTGACGAACCTCGCCCGGTACCTCGAAGAGGTGAAGGGCGGCGACCTCTGGGTGTACGGCGCGGCGGGCGACCCGTCCGCGACGCCGATGTGGGACACCGATCTCTCCGGCGGCGTCGCGATCGTGCTCGGCGCAGAAGGGAAAGGACTGCGTCCGCTCGTGCGCCGCACATGCGACGCACTCGTCTCGATCCCGCTCGCCGGTCAGGTCGAGTCGCTGAACGTCTCGGTCGCCGCGGCGTTGCTGTTGTACGAAGCTCGGCGCCAGCGTGGCTGACCTCTACCTCTTCGACGGCTACAACCTTCTCCACGCCGGCGGGTTCACGGACGCGCGCGAGTTGCGAGACGCGCTCGCGAGCTACGTCGCACTTCGAGGCGCGCGCGGGATCGTCGTCTTCGACGGCCTCGGCGACCTCGTCAGCCGCGGCTCGCTCGAGGTGCGGTACGCGCCGAACGCCGACGCGATGCTCGAGCGGCTCGCGGCGGAGCACCGGGGGCACGATCACGTCGTGCTGGTGACGAGCGACGCGACGTTGAAGCACGCCTCGGGCGTCGAGGTGGCGAAGGTCTCGTCGGCGGCGTTCGCCGGCGAGCTCCGGCAGGGACCGCGTGTCGAGGAGCCGCCGCGCGGCCTCGCCGGGAAGCTGGACGAGGAGACGCGAGCGCGCCTGGAACGGCTGCGTCGAGGCGAGTAAGCGGGTCCATCGCAAATAGGGCTTGTGCTCCTTGCGGGACCTTGCTACATTCATCTCGACCTAAGGGTGAGGGTTCGCTGAGGCAGCACGGAACCGCTCTCCCTAAAACGTCTGCAAACCTCGGGGGTAACCGCCGTGGCCGTCCGCACCGCGACCGCTCACAAGTCACCGCAGAAGGCTCAACGCGAGCTTGAGGATCTCCAGCTCGTCCTGAAAGCCCGGAACGGCTCGAGCGTCGCGCTCGATCAGCTGATCCGCCGCTACACGTCGTTCGTGCGCATGAAGGCGAGCTCGTACTTCCTCGCCGGGGGCGACTCGGAGGACCTGATCCAGGAGGGCCTCGTCGGTCTCTACAAGGCGGTGCGGGACTTCCGGCCGGATAAGGAGACCTCGTTCCGGTCGTTTGCCGAGCTGTGCGTGACGCGGCAGATCATCACCGCGATCAAGACGGCGACCCGGTTCAAGCACGCCCCGCTCAACTCGTACGTGTCGTTCAGTCATACGCCCGCCGGCCAGGAAGGCGACGACTGCACGCTCGGCGACGCGCTGCCCGGCCCCGCGGTCAACGACCCGTCGGTGCGCGTGATCTCGACCGAGGAGCTGCAGTCGCTGGTCGGCTGCCTGTCGACGACGCTGTCGCCGCTCGAGTCCGACGCGCTGCGCCTCTATCTCGAGGGCTCGTCGTACGAGCAGATGGCCGTCGAGCTCGGCTGCGACACGAAGACGATCGACAACGCGCTCCAGCGGGTGAAGCGGAAGATCCTCACCCACCAGAGCGGCCGCGCGGTTCTTCAGTAGACGTCGATTCGCGCGATCTCGTACGGACCGGCGAATCGGACGCCCGCGCGCTGGCTGTTGCGCGGTGGATCAACCCTGAGCGTCGCTTGACGCTTGGGCTTGAGATCCTCAATCGGGATGAGGTAGACGGCGCCGAGTTCGCCCAACCTCCTTCGGATGATGTCTCATGAGACAACGATGCCTGAAGCATCGGACAGGCCTGTCCTAAATAGGCAACACGCGCAGCCTCTAGGATGAGGCTTCCGCCGGAGTAGCTCAGTTGGTAGAGCAGTTCCCTTGTAAGGAAAAGGCCGGGGGTTCGAGTCCCCCCTCCGGCTCTTGCTACGCCTTTTCGAGCGCGTCGCTGAGGTCGGCCCAGATCGCGTCGACCTCCTCGAGCCCGACCGACAGGCGCAGGAGCCCGACCGGGATCCGGTCGCCCTCCCAGCGGTGGCGGCTCTCCATCGTCGAGCGCACGCCGCCGAGCGAGGTCTGGTTGCGGATCAGCCTGGTCGAGGTCTCGACTGCCCGCTCCGAGCCGTCGGCGACGTCGAACGAGATCAGCCCGCCGAGCCCTGGATAGCGCACCTTTAGCACGGCCGGGTGCTCGCCGAGCCGCCGCGCGATCTCGGTCGCGGTCTCCGTCTGACGCCGCACCCGCACCTCGAGCGTGTCCAGGCCGCGCCCGAGCATCGCCGCCGCGTCGGGAGCGGCCGAGAGGCCGAGGCGCATCCGCGCGCTGTAGAGGCGCTCGCGCAGTTCTGCGTCGCGCGTCACGGTCGCGCCGATCAGCGCGTCGTGGTGGCCCGTGAGGTACTTCGTGCCGGAGTGGAGAACGACGGCTGCGCCCCCGTCGAGCGCCCGCAGGAGCACCGGCGTCGACGCGGTCGCGTCGCAGACGACCACGCCGCCGTGACCGCGAAGCGCCTCCCAGTTCGGGAGCGTCAGCAGCGGGTTCGAAGGCGACTCGACCCACACGACGTCGGCGTCCTCCGGCGGCGGCCCGGTCTGGTCGAACTCGACGACGTTCAGCCCCCACGGCGCGAACTGCGCGAACGTCACGCCGGTGCCGAAGTACGCCCCCGCGGCGAGCGCAATCGTCGATCCCGGCCCGCAGAGCGCGAACACGCACGCGGTCACGGCAGCGGTGCCCGACGAGTAGAGCAGCGCGTCCCCGCCTTCGAGCGCGCCCAGGGCGGCTTCGGCCGCAGCGCCCGTGGGATGGGCGTAGCGCTGGTAGACGAACTCGCCCGGTTCCCCCTGCTCGTCGTACGGCCACGCGGTCCGGCGGTCGACACTGCTCATGCCGGTGTGAAGAGTGTCAGCTGCATCCCGTCCGGCGCAACGAGCCGCACGTTGACGTCGCGCCACGGCGTCTCGACCGGGCCGCCGAGCAGCTTCGCGCCGGCGTCGACCAGCCGCTCCGACGCGGCGCGCGAGTCCTCCACCTCGAATGCGATCCGCACCGCGCCGGCGACGCGGCGGCCGACCTCGATCTCGTCGACCATCGCCGCCTGGCCCTCGTCGAACAGCTCGAGCGTCGCGCGCCCCGCGTCGAGCAGCACACCGCGCGCGCCTTCGGCGATCCACATGTCGCGCATCTCCAGGCCCAGCGTGTCGCGGTAGAACGCGAGCGCCGCGTCGAAGTCGTCGACCGTCAGCGCGAGCCTCAGTTCCTTGACCACGTGATCTCCTTCACTCCCTCGACCAGCCGGTCGAGGTCGCCGTTGTCGTTGTAGTAGTGGACGGACGAGCGCACGCTCTCGGTGATCCCGCGCGGCCCGTAGTCGAGCCGTGCCGAGAACGCGTCCATCGTCGAGACGTTCACCGCGCGCTCCGCGAGCCGCCGCTGTACCTCGTCCGGTGGGACGCCGTCGACCGTGAACGTGACGGTCGCGGCGAGGACCTCTCCGCGGTCGAGCAATGTCACGCCGTCGATCTCCCGCAACGCGGCGCGGAGCTGCTCGGCGAGCTCGACGATCCGCGCACGGATCGCCTCGATGCCGATCTCGAGCGCGTAGTCGACGGCGACACCGAGCCCGACCTTCCCTGCGTAGTACGTCTCCCAGTTCTCGAAGCGCCGTGCGTCGGAGCGGATCGAATAGCTCCCGTCGGGCTGCCAGTCGGCGGCGCGCATGTCGAGCAGCGGCGGCTCGAGCTCCTCGATCAACTCGCGACGGACGTAGAGGAAGCCGGTGCCGCGCGGCCCGCGCAGGAACTTGCGGCCGGTGCCGGAGAGGATGTCGCAGCCGAGCTCCTCGACGTCCAGCGGGATCTGCCCGGCGGACTGGCACGCGTCGAGCAGCAGCGGGACTCCCGCCGCGCGCGTCACCCGGCCGACTTCGGCCGCCGGGTTCACGAGCCCGCTCTGCGTCGGCACGTGTACGAGCGAGACGAGCTTCACGTCGTCGTCGAGCATCGACTCGAGCGCAGCGACGTCGATCTGGCCGTGCTCGTCGTCGGGCACGACGTCGATGCGCGCGCCGGTCCGGTCGGTGACCTGCTTGAGCGCGATCCAGTTCGACGCGTACTCCGCGCGCCCAGTGAGGATCCGGTCGCCGGGGCCGAACGGGAACGCGTAGAACGCCATGTCCCACGCTCGGGTCGCGTTCTCGATCACGGCGATCTCCTCGCGCTCGGCGTTGAGGAGCCGTGCGAGCGCGTCGTAGGTGTGCTCCCAGCGGTCCTTGCGCTCGCGCGCCGCTTCGTAGCCGCCGATCTCCGCCTCGCGCTGCAGGTGGTCGACGACGGCGTCGTGCACCTGGCGGGGCGGGAGGGCCGCCCCGGCGTTGTTCAGGTGCGCCACGAAAGCGACCCCGGGCGTATCGGCCCTGACTCGTTGAAGGTCGATCACGGTAGGAGCCTATGTACGCTCCGCTCGATGGCGGAGACGGAGAAGCGGACGCACGACACCACCGCCGAGAAGCTCGACTGGCTGCACGAGCTACGCCGCGAGGCGCGCCACGCCGGCTCCGAGAAATCGGTCGCAAAGCACCGTGAGGCAGGCAAGCTGCTCGCCCGCGAGCGCGCCGAGAAGCTGTGCGACCCGGGCTCGTTCGTCGAGCTCGATCGCTACGTCCGCCACCGGGAGTCCAACTTCGGGATGCTCGACCGGCGACCGTACGGCGACGCCGTCGTCACCGGCTACGGGACGATCTTCGGCCGCCGCGTCTTCGTCTTCAGCCAGGACTTCACGGTGTTCGGCGGCTCGCTCAGCGAGGTGTTCGCCGAGAAGATCTGCAAGGTGATGGACCTGGCGGCGAAGTACGGCTGCCCGGTCGTCGGCATCAACGACTCGGGCGGTGCGCGCATCCAGGAAGGCGTCGTGTCGCTCGCCGGGTACGCCGAGATCTTCTGGCGGAACGTGCAGTCGTCCGGCGTGATCCCGCAGATCTCGCTCGTCATGGGGCCGTGCGCCGGGGGCGCCGTGTACTCGCCCGCGATGACCGACTTCGTGTTGATGGTCGAAGGGACGTCGTACATGTTCATCACCGGCCCCGACGTGGTGAAGACGGTCACCGGCGAGGAGGTCACGTTCGAGGAGCTCGGCGGGGCCCTGACTCATGCGACGAAGTCCGGCGTTGCGCACCTCGTCGCGCCGGACGAAGAGGCTGCGCTCGAGGACGCGCGCTATCTCCTCAGCTTCCTGCCGCAGAACAACACCGAGCCGGCGCCGTACGACGCGCCGTCCGATCCGGTCGACCGCGAGTCACCGGAGCTCGACACGCTCGTGCCCGACGAGGCGACGAAGCCGTACGACATCAAGGCGGTCATCTCGGCCGTCGTCGACGACGGCGAGTTCCTGGAGATCCAGCCGTTGTTCGCGGAGAACATCGTGTGCGGCTTCGCGCGGCTCGGCGGCTACAGCGTCGGCATCGTCGGCAACCAGCCGCGCGCGCTCGCCGGGGTCCTCGACATCAGCTCGTCGGAGAAGGCGGCGCGGTTCGTTCGGACGTGCGACGCGTTCAACATCCCGCTCGTCACGTTCGTCGACGTCCCGGGCTTCCTGCCGGGAACCGCGCAGGAGTGGGGTGGAATCATCCGCCACGGCGCGAAGCTTCTCTACGCGTACTGCGAGGCGACCGTGCCGAAGCTGACCGTGATCACGCGCAAGGCGTACGGCGGCGCGTACGACGTCATGAGCTCGAAGCACGTTCGCGCGGACTTCAACTTCGCGTGGCCGACCGCAGAGGTCGCGGTCATGGGGCCTGACGGCGCGGTCAACATCATCTTCCGGAACGAGCTCGCCGATGCGGACGATCCCGAGGCGCGCCGCGCCGAGCTGATCGCCGAGTACCGGGAGGCGTTCGCGACTCCCTACGCGGCCGCCGAGCGCGGCTACGTCGACGAGGTGATCGAGCCGCGCCGCACACGGCCGGTGCTGATCGACGCGCTGAAGACCGCGATCACGAAGCGCGAGCGCCGCCCGCCGCGCAAGCACGGGAACATCCCGCTCTAGGTTATCTAGGCCGCCGCGGCGCCGACTGCCGTGAAGAACGCCCGCACGACCTCCGGGTCGAACTGCGCGCCCGCGCACCGGTCGATCTCTTCGAGCGCCGCCTCGCGCGTGCGCGGCGTGCGGTACAGCCGCCCGAATGTCATCGCGTCGTAGACCTCGGCGACGTAGACGATGCGCGAGCCGAGCGGGATGTCCTCGCCTGCGAGGCCGTCGGGATAGCCGGCGCCGTCCCAGCGCTCGTGGTGGTGCAGCACCCATTCGGCCACGGGCTCGACGCCGAGGCTCTCCAGCATCCGGTGGGCGATCTGCGGATGGCGCTGCACGACGAGCCACTCGGCGGTCGTCAGCTCGCCGGGCTTCTGGAGGATCTCCTCGGGGATCGCGAGCTTGCCGAGGTCGTGCAGGCTGCCGGCGAGGCGTGTCAGCTCGATCTCGGTCGCCGGCAGGTCGAGCTGCTCGGCGATCGCACCCGCGATGGCGGCGACGCGTTCCGAATGGCTGCCGGTGTAGACGTCACGCGAGTCGACGGCGCGCGCGAGCGCAGCCGCCGCGCGGAAGCGCGCGAGCCGGTCGCCGATCTCCGTCATGACCTCGAGCTCCTCGGGCTCGACGCTGCCGGCGAGCCGCACCTGGTTCTTGCCGTGTTCCTTTGCCCAGTAGAGCGCGCCGTCTGCCAACCGAATCAGCGCGTCGCGCTCGCGCCCGTGCTGCGGGAACGTCGCGACGCCGGCGCTGACGGTGATCGCGCCGTACTGTCCCGCGCCCCAGTCGCCGATGCGCTTGACCACCGAGCGCGCGACCGCCAGCCCCGCCGCCTCGTCGACCCCGGGGAGGAGGAGCGCGAACTCGTCGCCGCCGAGCCGGAACGCCTCGCCGCCCTGGCGGAGCCGGGTCGACACCTGGGCAAGCACCTTGTCGCCGGTCGGGTGGCCGTACTGGTCGTTGACGCGCTTGAAGTCGTCGACATCGAGGAGGCACACGGACACGAGTCCGTTCGTCTCCTCGGCGCGTCCCAGCTCACGCTGCAGGCGCTCCTGGAAGTTCCGGTGGTTGCCGAGTCCGGTCAGCGGGTCGGTGAGCGCGAGCCGCATCGCCTTCAGCGCGCGATGCGTGGAACGCTGGTACAGCGAGATCGCCGCCAGCGGCCCGACGAGCGCCGCGATCAGGTACGGCGTGCGCTGCCACAGCACGACGAGCATCAGTGCGGTCGACGCCATCAGCGTGAACGGCAGCGCCAGCGAGCGCGCATTCGACACGACGAGCTTCAGGTAGCGGATCTCAGAGCCGGAGGCTGCGATTGCGGCGCTGACCAGCACGAGGTTGACGGTGAACAGGATCGCCGCGGTGATCGCGACGCGCCACAACACGCCCACGGCCGTTGTGTCCTCCGGGAACTGCGTCAGCACCCAGCCTGCCAGGGCGCCGGTCAGCCCGAACACGCCGGCGTTGAAGATCGTGCGGATGAACGGGTTTCGCCGGCCGATCGCGACGAGCGTCGGTGCGCTGGCGTAGACGAACGTCGCCGGCGCCCACCCGAACAGGACGAGCGCGGCGAGGGCGAACACGAAGCCGAGGGAGACACCGTTCGCGTCCGCGCCCTCGACCGGGACCGGGAAGCGCTCGGCGAGGGTCGAGGCGACCAGAAATGCGCCGACGCCCGCGACCGTCGTCGTGGAGCCCGGATCACGGGCAAAGGCGACGGTCGCTACTGCATAGGCGGTGAGGCCGACGAGAGAGACCGGCGCCACGACCGCGAGCAACCTCGCGGGTGGATGCGCCCGGCCTCTCATCCGCGGGCGCGACGTTACCAGGTGAAATTGAGCGCGCGCCAGGTGAAGTTGGCGAGATCCGAGGCGATCGCGAGGAGCGCCACCGTTGCCAGAATCGCCGTCACCTTCGTGTTCCACTGGAGCATCTGAGTCCTCCGTAATGGGTGCCGCAAACGGAGCGCATTGTTTGTCGCCGTCTGGAGGGTGGCCATCACCCGAACGGGGTAAGGACGGAGCCGGGCGAGCCTGAATCACTCGATCGAGGGACACCGGAGTACCCTTTTCGGTGTGAATCCGCAGACCGATCCCCCTCAACCGGCGGATGTGGCCCGGGTCATCGCGGACGTGCTCGCGGAGGACGATCCGGCCACGGATCCGTGGTGGCAGGCGGGAATCGACGACGCGCTCGAGGAGTAACCGCCCGCCGCGGTAGCGCGTTGCACTCCTGTCATGTGCATTCGCTGCGGTGAGCACGAGGCTCCGCCGGAACGGCCGTACTGCATCCAATGCGTGTTCGCCGTGCGCGCGGAGGTCGAGGAGGGCCTGCGGCAGCTCGAGGACTACCTCGGCGCATGGGCCGCCTTCGACACCTGGTGCATGTCACACGGTCGCGCCGCGCCCGCGTAGCAGGCTGGGGGCGGCGCGCGCGTAGTCGAGCCCCGAGACCCACGTCAGGACGAGCGCGACGAGCAGCGCCCACCACGCGACGCGGTCGCCCCAGGCGCCTGCCGCGGCGAACCCGCCGACCGCAGCGGCGATCGCCTGCGACCACGTCTTCAGCTTCGCGAGGTCGCGCGCCGCGATCACGACCCCGCGTTCGATCGCCGCCTGCCGGAGGCCCGAGACGAGCAGTTCGCGCGCGACGATCGCGGCGACCATCCACGCAGGGAACACGGCCTGGTCGATCAGCACGATCAGCGTCGCGAGCACGAGCAGCTTGTCGGCGACCGGGTCGAGCAGCGAGCCGAGCGGCGACGAACGGCCGCTGCGTCGCGCGATCCGCCCGTCGAACCAGTCGGTCGCCATCGCGACGATGAACACCGCGGTCGCCCAGTAGTTGTGATGCGTGAACGAGACCGCGAACAGCGCCACGACGATCGGC
>Ga0207674_10006043_pt1 | contig 14320 bp, 9 predicted proteins | sample KBSCornC72_FD_184303 | JGI IMG/M metagenome (GOLD analysis project Ga0207674, IMG submission 184303) | Corn rhizosphere microbial communities from Kellogg Biological Station, Michigan, USA - KBS Corn C7-2 (SPAdes) (version 2) | ecosystem: Host-associated > Plants > Roots > Rhizosphere > Soil ... | reverse complement strand
CATCGCGGCCATCGCGTACGGCGTGCGCGCGACCCCGGTGGACGGCAATGTCGAGCGCGTGGTGGCGCGCCTGTTCGCGCTGCCGCTGCCCCTGCCGAAGGCCAAGCCCGAGCTGAGGCGCTTGGCGGAGACCTTGACGCCGGCGAAGCGCGCCGGCGACCACGCCCAGGCCATGATGGACCTGGGCGCCACCGTCTGCACTCCGAGGCGGCCGTCCTGCCTCGTGTGTCCCGTCGCGGACTTCTGCGCGGCCCGCGCCAGTGGGATTGCCGCCCAGCTCCCCATGCGCGAGGCCAGGCCGGAGCACCCAACGCGGCTGGCCCTGGCCTACGTCGCGATCCGCGCGGACGGCTGCGTGCTGCTGCGCCGGCGTCCGGAGAACGGCCTCCTGGGCGGCATGCTGGAGGTGCCCTCGACCGAGTGGGCGGATGCGCTGCCGCGGATCGAGGACAGATTCCGGTCCGTGCCGGTGCGGGGCGACTGGCACCTGGTGCCGGGGATCGTCTCGCACACGTTCACGCACTTCCGGCTCGATGCGCTGATCTACCGCGCGCTGGTGCCCGCCCGCATCCGCCTGACCGCCTGCGCCGACGCCCCCCGCTGCCAATGGCTCCATCGCCGCGAGCTCGACGGCGCCGCCCTCCCCAGCGTGATGCGCAAGCTGATCGCGCATGCACTGCGGGACGCATAGATCGGGTCGAATCCGGCGCAAGCCGTCCGAGGGCCGAGCACGCGCGTCCGCCGATACGCGCGGCGCTTTTCTGACATATTCCGCGCGCCTCATTTGCATGCTCACGGCGCAGATCAACGACGCCCTGCAGCGAGGGCAATGCCGGCCGCGCCGTCGGCTACAACGGCGCCACGGTCTGGTCGCCGGAGGGCAAGCTGCTGGGCCGCATCCGCCTGCCGGAGGTGTGCGGCAACGTCTGCTTCGGCGGCCCCAAGCGCAACCGCCTGTTCATGGCCGCGAGCCAGTCGCTCTACGCCGTCTACGTCGCCACGCAGGGATCGGCTCCCGGCTAGGCCTGCATCGCCGGCCCGCTGCAGCCGTTCGGCCGGGGCTGGCATTAACGAAGGCTAAGTCAAACCGGGCCAATCGAGTTTGGCCCGGACCGGAGCCGGATATAGTGCCTCCCCGCGACACCCAACCAGCACCAGGAGGCATGCCATGACCACCTGCGCCTGCGGCAACTGCCAGTTCTTCGACACCCAGAGCAAGGCGGCCATGAAGCCGAAGGAGAAGGACAGCGGCCTGTGCCGCTACAATCCGCCCATGCCCCAGTTGTCCACCAGCGGCCATACCGGCGAAGGCCACGGCGTATGGCCGATGGTGGGCAAGAAGGACTGGTGCGGCCACTTCGCGGTCACCGTCGAGCGGTTCATGACGGCGGCGGAGTAGCGCCTCGCGACATTCCGACGGACGCAAGCCGATGCGCGCCGCGCGCCCGGCCGGCGTCAACCATGCTGCTCCTTGACCTGGTTCTCAAAGGTCGCTGGGCTTCAACCCAGTGTGTCTCGCAATACGCGCCAGCATGCGCGGGCCGATCTCGTCGCTGTCGTGAAAAGCAAAGACGTAGTCGGGCCAGTCTGGACGCGTCAGCGTCTTGTGGGAACCGGATTGGCGCTTCACCTGCCAGCCGATGCGAATTAGCGCAGCGAGGACTCGCCGCGCCTTCGCCGACGGCCAAGCAGTCACGCCGCTGCCAGCGAGATGATGATCTCCACGGGCTTCGCCTCCCCATGCTCCAGCCGTTCCGCGAGCACGCGCAGAGCCAGAATCTCAGCCCGCGCGGAAGCCTCGTCCGGGGTCGCACCGTAGGCCAGGACGCCAGGAAGCTGCGGAATCTCCGCAATCCAACGTCCGTCGTCCTCGTGCTCAATCTCAATCTTCAGGTGCATGAACGATTGTATAGCATATTGCAGAGAGCTTTGCACCAAGTCGGATGGCCACCTTTCTCCACGGCGTCACTTCCCATTCCGCTCCGCATCGAGCGGTGCGAAGTGGCCGCGCCGCTGCAGCCAGGCCATCAGGACGAGCGCAGGCAGCGCTGCAGCGGCGGTGGCGATGAAGAACACGGGCCAACCGACGGCCGTCACGAGGTAGCCGGTGCCGGACGAGATGAAGGTGCGCCCAGTCGAGGCCAGCGCCGTGAGGAGAGCGTATTGCGTGGCCGTGTGCAGCGGGCTGTTGCACAGGGCGGAGAGATAGGCGACGAAGATCACGGTGCCGATGGCGCCGGTGAAGTTCTCCACCACAATGACGGCGGTGAGCGCGCCGGCGCCGACCGGCTGGAAGTAGAGCCAGGCGAACACCAGGTTGGAGGTCATCTGCAGGATGGCGCCCAGCCACAGCGCCGCCGGCAGTGACAGCGCGCGCGCCAAGGCGCCGCCGGCGAACCCGCCGATCAGCGACGCGGCCAAGCCTACGCCTTTGACGACGGCCGCATAGGTGCCCTTGTCGTAGCCCATGCCGAGCACGAACGGCGCCGTCATGGCACCCGCCAGCGCATCGCACAGCTTGTAGAGCACCACGAATACGAGCACCGCGACCGCGGCCTTGCGGGACAGGAACTCGGCGAAGGCACCCTCCGCGGCCCGGAACACCCGCGTCAGCGCGTCCGACCTGGTCTCCGCCTTGTCTGGGGCTTCCCGCGCCGCCGGCTCACGCCCCAGCAGCACCGCCAGCAGGCCCACAGCCACCAGCGCCGCCGCCACGGCATAGGCGATGGGCCACACCGCGGCCTTGCTCAGGCCCAGTGTCTCCAGCCAGGCCGAGAGGCCCACCACGCCCGCGCCGGAGGCCAGCATGCCGACCCGGTAGGCGGCCACATAGCCGGCCATGCCGGCGGCCTGCTCGTCGGTGGAGAGGCTCTCGACGCGGTAGGCGTCGATGACGATGTCCTGGGTGGCCGACGCGAAGGCAACGAGGACGGCGGCGAGCCCCACCACGAGCGGCGCGGCCAGAGGATCGCGGGTGCCGAGAAAAAGGATCGTCGCCATCAGCATGAGCTGCGAGGCCACCAGCCAGCCGCGGCGGCGGCCGAGCCAATCGCCGAGCCAGGGCACGCTGAGCGCATCCACCACCGGCGCCCACAGGAACTTGATCGTATAGGGCAGGCCGACCAGCGTCAGCAGGCCGATGGTGGCCACGTCCACGCCGCTGTCGGTCATCCACACGCGCAGGGTCTCGCCCGACAGGGCCAGCGGCAGCCCGGCCGAGAAGCCGAGCAGGATGACGACCAGGACGCGGGGGCGCAGGTAGACGGCGAGCGCGTCGAGAAATGCGCCGATGCGGCCGGATCGGCCTTCCGTGCTCAGGCTCATGTGGCTCCCAGGAGTCGGGCGGGATAGGCCGAAGGCCGCAACCTGCCATTCTTCGCCCGCACGGCGCAAATTGCGGACCACGCGCCCCGCGCTCGTCCGCCCTACGTGGTGACCTACATAGTCCCGCTATTCGGCCGCAACCAGGGCGCCAAACGGCCGCGCCAGGCCCAGGTGGCGCTTGGCCAGGTCGCGGAGCGCATCGATGGGCTTCCTTTGCCCCTCGGCCTCGTAGTGCCAGAAGGTCCAGCCGTTGCAGGCGGTCTTGCCCTGGACCTCGGCGCCCAGGCGGTGGATCGAGCCCTGGCGGCCGGCCACGCTGAGCGAGCCGTCGGCCCGCACCTCGGCGCGAATGCGGCCGTGCTCGTCGGTGAGCGGGGCGCCGGGCTCCAGGAAGCCCAGCTCGATGATGGTGCCGAACGGCACCCTCGGCTCGGCCCGCTTGCCGCGCAGCACCTCCAGCGACGACGGCGGCAGCGGGCGCACCTTGTCGATGCGCGCCCGCGCGGCAGCGGCGTACTCCGCCTCGCGCTCGATGCCGAGCCAGCGCCGGCCGAGCCGCCTGGCGGCGGCCCCGGTGGTGCCGGTGCCGAAGAACGGATCCAGCACCAGGTCGCCCGGATTGGTGGAGGCGAGCAACACGCGATAGAGCAGCGCCTCCGGCTTCTGCGTGGGATGCGCCTTGCGGCCGGCGCCGTCCTTGAGACGCTCCGGCCCCGAGCAGATCGGGAAGAGCCAGTCGGAGCGCATCTGCAGATCGTCGTTCAGCGCCTTCATGGCCTCGTAATTGAAGGTGACGCGCGCTCTGCGGTCGCGGCCGGCCCAGATCAGCGTCTCGTGGGCGTTGGTGAAGCGCTTGCCGCGGAAGTTGGGCATCGGATTGGTCTTGCGCCAGACGATGTCGTTCTGGATCCAGAACCCCAGGTCCTGCAGCGCCACGCCGAGGCGGAAGACGTTGTGATAGGAGCCGATCACCCACATGGCCCCGTCCGGCTTGAGCACGCGCCGGCACTCGGCCAGCCACGCGCGGCAGAAGCGGTCGTAGTCGGTGAAGGTGTCGAACTTGTCCCAGGCGTCGTCGACGCCATCCACCACCGTGTTGTTGGGGCGCAGCAGGTCGCGCTCAAGCTGCAGGTTATAGGGCGGATCGGCGAACACGAGGTCCACACTCTCGCTGCGGAGCTTTGACAGCTCCTCGATGCAATCGCCCACAATAACGCGGTTGACGGCTGCCGCCGTCGAAGCGACGCGACGCAGAACCATGGTTACGCGACTCTCTACAAAGCCCACTCACAGCGGGGGCCAACAGGCTTCCCCGCGAGACTTTAGCACGAGCGGAAAACCGTAGGTTGCCGGGCGAACGCGGCGGCTGAATGGGGTCAGACCCCTTTCTTCGGGCATCTCGTTCTTCCCTGAAACTGCAGGGAAAAAGGGGTCTGACCCCTCCCCCCGCGACAGCCCGTCGCGCTGAGAGGCCGGGACAGGGACCTTCCGAAGCCCCATATGCGGGGGGCGTTCGCGGCCGCCGCCCGTGCCGACCCCGTACGCAATGGAAGGAGCCAGAGCCATGTCCATCCCGAAGATGCGCCACGTCGCGTTCGGCCTGGCAACAGCGGGCGTGCTGGCGGGCGGACTGCTGATGACCGTCGGACACCCTCTGCGCGGTGCCACGGCGGAGCCGGCCAGCTCTGCGGCTTCGCCGCCGGTCGATCGGGACGGCAGCGGCGTACGCACCGATCCGTCCGCATCGGTGAACATCGATCGCGAGCGCGGCAAGGTCACCGTGAGGGCGCCGCATGCGGACGTGGACGTCGACCCGGACAAGGGCCAGGTTCAGGTGCGCGCGCCCTACGTCAATCTCGACATCCGCTGGTAGGCCGCTTGTCTTCGCCGTCGGGCTGCGCGCCCTCGGCGCCGCGCGCAGCCTTGAGCGACGCCACCTCGGCCTCCAGCTCCTCGATACGCCCCTGCAGCGCGACCACGGTCCGGCCTACGTCGTCGGCGTGGAACATCTGCGGGATGTGCTGGGGGCAGTTGGTGTCCCAGGCCTCGATCTCGAACAGGATGACCTGCTCAGGGCGCGCGGCGTAGCCCTCGGGCCAGAGGCGGGCCAGCAGCGCGGGATCGTCCTCCACCACGCGGGCCCGGCCCCACAGCTTCACGCGCCGGCGCCGGGCGTAGTCCATCACGAACAGGTAGGCGCGGGGGTTCTCGGCGAGGTTGCCGGTGGTGATGTACTGGCGATTACCCTTGAAGTCGGCGAAGCCCAGCGTGCGCTCGTCGAAGACGCGCAGGAACCCAGGCGGGCCGCCGCGGTGCTGCAAGTAGGGCTGGCCGTCGGCGCTGGCGGTGGCGAGATAGAACGACCGGGCCTCGGCGAGGAAGCCGGCAAGGTCCGGCGTGACGGTCGTGCGGAAGCCACCCCTCGCCTCCATCCTGGCGTAGTGGTCGCGTGACCCGCGGCTGGCCTGGGCTGACTTGACGGCCGGGGTGAAGGCAACATCGCTGGAGGGGTGGGGCAGGCCGTCCGTCATAGGCTGGGATCTCGATGTGGTCGGTGCGGTTTGGCGTAATGTAGTGGCGACACGAGCCCCGTGCCGCATGAGAAAAGCTCGCGCGCGGGTTGAGGACTCTGTAGGGTTGGTCGAGCCGAGCGAGCGCCGACACGGTCTCGCTTCGACCGGCGTTGGGTCTGCGCTTCGCTTGACCCAACGGGGCGCGGAGGCAGGGTCATGAGCGACAATCTGGCGATGGCGGCGCAGCTGGCGGGGCAGTCGCTGCGCTGTGGCTGGTACTTTGCCCTGAACCGCGCGCTCGACTGGCGCACCGACCGACTGGGCGATACGCCGCGCTACAAGCCGGCGCGCCCGGTGCCGTCGCTGCAGGAGCTGCTGGCGGCGCAGGCCCAGCTCCTCATGAGCGACGCCCTCAATGTGCGCGACGGGCTCTATCCGCCCATGGTGGACGAGGAGGCGGCCTCGCTGCCGCGGCATCTGGCGCGGGTGCGCCAGATGTTCCTCGACCTGCCGGAAGCCTACGCGCGGCGGGCGCAGAAGGACGCGACCACGGCCAGGGCGGAGGCCAACGCCGCGGAGGTGCCGGACTATTACGCGCAGGATTTCCATTTCCAGACCGGCGGCTATCTCACCGAGGGGTCGGCGCGGCTCTACGACGTGCAGGTGGAGACGCTGTTCATGGGCGCCGCCGGCCCCATGCGGCGGAGCGCGCTTGCGCCGATTGCGCACTTCATGGTGGGCCGGGACCAGCGCCAGGTGACCCTGGTCGACGTGGCCTGCGGCACGGGGCGCTTCCTGCGCCAGGTTCGGCTCGCCTATCCCGCGATGCGGCTCAAAGGAGTCGATCTGTCACGGCCGTACCTCGACGAGACGCGCCGCCAGCTCCAGGGCCTGCGCGGTGCCGAGCTGATCGAGGCGCCGGCGGAGAGGATGCCGCTGGACTCGGCCAGCGCCGATATCGTCACCTCGATCTTCCTGTTCCACGAGCTGCCACCGGAGGTGCGCCGGGCGGTCACCGCCGAGATCGCCCGCGTGCTGAAGCCAGGCGGCCTGCTGGTGTTCCTCGACAGCCTGCAGATGGGCGACCGTCCCGGCTGGGACGGGTTGATCGAGGCGTTCCCGGAGCGCTTCCACGAGCCCTACTACCGCCACTATGCCATCGACGACCTGGAGGGCATTTTCACCGCCGCCGGCCTGGAGCCCGAGATGACGACCACCCCGTTCCTCTCCAAGCTGATGGTGCGGCGCAAGGCCTGACGGCCGATCAGCCCCCCATCGCTCCGGATAACGCACAAAGTCAACCTCGCGAACTTGTGTTCTGCGCGGCTAATCCGCCGTCGCGGGCGGGGCCGTATCCGCGTCAGGATTCGCCCAGAACCAGATCGCGGAGGCTCCGTCATGACGCGCGCATTGCACCGGCTGCTCCTTGGCGGCGGCCTCGTCTCCGCCACAGTGGGCCTGGCCGCCACCGGCGCCCTCGCCCAGGCCGGCAGGTTCGACACGCACGACAACGACAAGCATGGCTTCTCCCTCACCTACCCGACCGACACCTTCGTGGCCCTGCCGATCTCGACGCCGGACGGCTTCCAGGCCGTCTCGCGGGACGGCAACGCCCGGCTCCTCGTCGGCACCATCTCCAACTTCGACGGCAAGGGCCTCGCCGACTACCGCGCGTTCCTTCTGAATGCAGCCTATCCCGGCGCCAAGATCGACTACGCGCCGGTGCGGCCGACCTGGTTCGTCGTGTCCGGCGTGCGCAAGGACGGCATCACGGCATTCTACCAGCGCGTGAACTTCGTCTGCGGCGGGCGCAACATCAACAGCTGGGCGGTGATCTTCCCGGCCGGGCAGGAGCCCGTCTACTCCAAGATCATCGACCAGATCCATCGCGACTATGCTGTCGGCGCCGGCAACTGCGGCAAGTCGGTGGCGATGACGCCGCCAGCGGTGCCGCCCAGGCAGATGGGCGGGCAGATGAGTGCCCCCCAGATGGGCGCCAAGCCACCTGCCGCCATGCAGATGAAGCAGATGGGCGACATGGAGCGCATCATGACGGGCGCCATGGAGCCCGCCATGCCGCCCAAGGAGGTGGTGGCGGCTATGCCCCAGACGTCCGCCAAGCCGATGGCGGCGCAGCCCTCGATGCCGGCCAAGCAGATGGCCGCGGAGCCGGCGATGGCGCCCAAGCAGACGGTGGCGATGGCCGCTCAGACGCCGCCTCCGATGGGTAAGGATATGGGCAACGCCGGGATGGGGCCGGGGTTGGCCACCTATACCAACGACAAGCACGGCTTCTCGCTCACCTACCCGGCCGCGCAGTTCCTGGCGCTGCCGCAGGCCACGCCTGACCTGTTCCAGGCCATGTCCAAGGACGGCAAGGCCCGCCTGCAGGCCGGCACCATCGCCAACTTCGACGGCAAGAGTCTGGGCGGCTACCGCGATTTCCTGCTCAACGCCGCCTATCCGGGCGCCAAGCTCGCCGACGGCCCGATGCTGGGCAAGGGCTTCGTGGTGACCGGCGTGCAAAGCGACGGCGCCACCGCCTTCTACCACCGCGTGAGCTTCCTCTGCGGCTGGCGCAATATCACGAGCTGGTCGCTGCAGTACCCGGCCGCCGAGCAGGCGACCTACGCCAAGATCGTCGAGCAGGTGGACCGCGACTACGACGTGGGCGACGGAAATTGCGACAAGACCGCCATGACGGCGCCCATGCCGCCGGCCGCAATGGGCATGGCGCGAGGGAAATGAGCCGAAGGGGGATACTCCCCGCCCTCTTCGCGATCGGTGCAATTCGGCCACGACCGGGTTGCACCGCCTGGCTTTTCACTACTCAGAAGTGCCGTTGCCGGCGTCCGACTCGCCAAGGGAAAAGAGCGGTTGCAGCGACATATCCACAGACGGACTTTTGAAGGATGTACTCTATCCTGGAGAGTCTATATCGATCATAAGACGATCCGGGAGCGTTTGGTCCATCCGGGCGAGCGGGGTGCTCGGATGGGTCGCTGGGGTCAGGCCCGCTGGGTCTGACCCCTCTCCTCCCGCGCTCAATTCGCGGCGGCTGCGGAGGAGCTCGGCGCAAAGCTCGCCGACAGCCGGTCGTGACGGTTCGGCCGGATGGTGTTGAGTGGCACCCGGATTCGGCACGCGAAGCCCTCCGGGGCGAAGTCGATCACCGGCTCCTCCGTGGGCGTGCTGCCCATCGCGTTGATAAGCGAGAGGCCGAAGCCGTGATGGGTCGCGGGCTCCACCGGCGGGCCGCCGCGCTCCTGCCAGGAAAAGTCCATGTAGGCGCCTGCGCCACTGCCGCCGATGGACCATTCGGCCAGCACCTCGCCCTTGGCGTTGGAGAGCGCGCCGTACTTGGCGGCGTTGGTGCACAGCTCGTGCACGATGAGGGCGAAGGTCTGCACGCCCGAGGGGCCGAGCGACACCGGTGGTCCCGAAACGCGCACGCGCTCGGAGAAGCCCGCGATCTCCGCCATCACAACGTCGCGCAGGTCGGCACCTTGCCAGCTCGCCTCGGTGAGCAGCTCGTGGGCGTGTCCCAGCGACTGCAGGCGCCCGATCAGGACCTCGTGCGCCTCGCTGAGCGACCGCCCGCGGGTCAGCGTGCGCGAGGTGATCGATTGGAACACGGAGAGCAGGTTCTTGACCCGGTGCGTCAGCTCCTGCACCAGGGTCATCAGCCGTTCCTCGGCCTGCTTCCTCTCGTGCACTTCCCCTTCGAGCTCGGCGGTGCGGTCTGCGACGCGTTGCTCCAGGAGATCGCGCGAGCGGGCCAGTTCCACCCGCGTGCGGTAGAGCTCGACGAACACCTTGACCTTGGCGCGCAGGATCTCCGGCACCACCGGCGTCAGGATGTAGTCCACCGCCCCCAGCGCGTAGCCCTCCACCGTCTGCACGTCGTCGGCGAAGGCCGTCACGAAGATGATCGGCGTGACGCGCGACTTCCGCCGGCTGCGGATCAGGGCCGCGGTCTCAAGGCCTGACATGCCCGGCATATTGACGTCGAGAAGGATGACGGCGAAGTCGCGCTCCAGGAGCAGCTTCAACGCCTCCTCACCCGATGTGACGGAGACGATGTTCTGGCCAAGATCCTCCAGGATCACCTGATAGGCCAGATGCTTCTCGCGCAGATCGTCGACCACCAGGATATCGACGCGCTCGGCCCCCGTCGTGGTGTTCTCGCTGCCTGAAGTCCCGCTGTTGGTGGGGGTCCCGGTCATGGGGGTACTCATGGGGGTGCGACCTCCGTGGCTGCCTGCACGCTTTACCGATGCAGCCACGAGCGCAAAACAGCAAGGAGATGATGCGGATCGACCGGCTTGGAGAGGTAGTCCCACGCGCCCGCCTCCATGCAGCGCTCGCGATCGCCTTTCATCGCCTTTGCCGTGACGGCGATGATCGGCAGGTCGCGGCGGATCTTGCGCGCCTCCCGCATGGTGGCGATGCCGTCCATCTCGGGCATCATGATGTCCATCAGCACGATGTCGATGTGCCCCGGCCCCGACATCAGGCGCAGCGCGTCGCGCCCGTTGCCGGCCGAATCCACCGCCATGTTATGCTCCTCGAGCACGCTCCTCAGCGCGTATATGTTGCGGATGTCGTCATCGACAATCAGCACTTTCCTCCCCTCCAGCGGGGAATCCGACTGATGCAGCGCCTCCAGAGTGGCGAGTTGCGCCTCGGGCAGGCGCGTGATCCGCCGGTGGGCGTAGAAGGCCACCAGATCCACGAGGCGCTCCTGCGACTGCACGTGGCGCACCGTGAGAGCATCGAAGCTGCGGGCGCTGCGGTCGTCGCCAGGCTTGAGGCTGCCGTCCCAGACCAGCACCGGCAGGGGCGCGCCGGCCGGGGCCAGCTCCAGCGTGCGGGCGATCCGGCCGAGGTCTACCCCGGCCTGGGCGTCGAGGATGACGCAGTCGGGGGCCGCCGCGGCGATCATGGTCAGCATCGTGCGGGGCGTAACGTGCGAGACGACGAGGTCGTCGCCGGCGATCGCCTCAACGAGCGGATCGAGGGCGCCCGCGTCCTCGCCGATGGCAACGACGTGCTTCTCCGGCCGCCGGATACGGGCCAGAAGCTGCTGCAAGCCGGCGTCGAGCACGTCCTTGGACGGGATGGGCTTGGCGATGAAGGCGCAGGCCCCGGTCTCGAAGGCGCGCTCGCGGGCATCCTCCGTTGACACGACACACACCGGGATGTGCCGGGTCGCCAGGTCGTGCTTAAGGCGGTCGAGCACGCGCCAGCCGTCCATGTCGGGGAGCACGATGTCGAGGGTGAACGCGTCGGGCATATGGTCGCGCGCAAGCGCCAAAGCGCCGGCCCCCTGCGAGGTGACGAGCCCCTTGCAACCCTTTTCGCGAGCGGCATCGAGCAGGAATCGCGCGAACGTCAGGTCGTTCTCGACGATCAAGAGCACCGTGTCGCCGGGCTGGATGTTGTCACGGTCGTCCAGGGCCTCGTTGACGAGCAGCGTCGGCTCGGGCTGGCTCTCGGCCAGCACCTGCATGCGCGCGGACAGCTCATCCAGCGGCATGCCGTTCTCGCCGAGGGCGGCATCGCCCTCGATTGCACCGGACTGGGCCGTCCTCCTTGCCAGCCGGGGCTGCGTGTACTCGATCGGCAGGTAGAGCGTGAAGCTCGATCCCCGTCCGGGGCTGCTGACGAGCCTGATCTCGCCGCCGAGCAGCTTCGACAACTCGCGGCTGATGGCGAGGCCGAGGCCGGTGCCGGCGTACTTGCGGCTGATGCTGCCATCGGCCTGGTGGAACGCCTCGAAGATGATCTGCTGCTTGTCGGCCGAGATGCCGATCCCTGTATCGGTGACCTGGAAGGCCGCGACGCCGAAGGCGCGGTTCAGCTCCTCGTTGTCGGCGCTCCAACCGGCCTTGGCCGGCTCCATGGTCAGGGTCACCTGGCCGTAGTGCGTGAATTTGAAGGCGTTGGAGAGCAGGTTCTTGAGGATCTGTTGCAGCCGCTTGCTGTCGGTGATGATCGAGGTCGGCAGCAACGGGTCGATGCGGAGCAGGAAATCGAGGCTCTTCGACTCCGCGATCGGCCGGAACGTGCGCTCCACGTAGCGGTGCAGATCGTCGAAGCGCAGCTCGCTCACATCGACCACGACGGTGCCGGACTCGATCTTCGACAGGTCGAGGATGTCGTTGATCAGCGTCAACAGGTCGTTGCCCGAGGAATGGATGGTCTTGGCGAAGTCCACCTGCCGCTCGGTGAGGTTGCGCTCGCGGTTCTGGCACAGCTGATCGGAGAGGATCAGCAGGCTGTTGAGCGGCGTCCTCAGCTCGTGGCTCATGTTGGCCAGAAACTCGGACTTGTACTTCGAGGTGCGGGCGAGCTGCACCGCCTTGTCCTCCAGCGCCTGGCGCGCCTGCTCCACCTCGCGGTTCTTGCGCTCCACCTCCTCGTTGCGCTGTGCCAGCAGCATCGCCTTGTCCTGCAGCTCCTCGTTGGTCCGCTGCAGCTCCTCCTGGCGCCGCTGCAGCTCGTTGGCGAGCGATTGCGACTGCTTGAGCAGGTCCTCCGTGCGCATGTTGGCCTCGATCGTGTTGATCACGATTCCGATGCTTTCGGTGAGCTGGTCGAGCAGCGCCTGATGGCTGGTGCTGAATCGCTCGATGGAGGCGAGCTCCAACACGCCCTTCGCCTCTCCTTCGAAGACGATCGGCAGCACCAGGATGTTGCTCGGCGTCCACTCGCCCAGCCCCGTGACAACGCGGACCGCAACGGCGGACAGGTTCTCCAGGAGCACCTTCTGGCAGGTGATCGCCACCTGGCCGATCAGGCCTTGCCCAAGCTCCACCGTCTTGCCGTGCGCCCTCTGCCCGCCGGACGCATAGCTTGCGAGCAGTCGCAGGCGCGGCTCCCCGCTCTCGCGCACGTAGAACTCGGCCTGCTGCGCGCCCACCACCGGCGCCAGCTCCGACAGGATCATCTGGCCGACCGCCACCATGTCCTTCTGACCCTGCAGAAGGCGGCTGAACTTGGCGAGGTTGGTCTTGAGCCAGTCCTGATCGGTGTTCTTGCGCGTGGTGTCGCGCAGGTTGCGGATCATCTCGTTGATGGTGTCCTTGAGGACGGCCACCTCGCCCTGCGCGTCCACCGTGATCGAGCGCGTCGTCAGGTCGCCCTGGGTCACGGCCACGGCCACGTCGGCAATGGCGCGCACCTGGGTCGTCAGGTTGGCGGCGAGCTGGTTGACGTTCTCAGTGAGCGCCTTCCAGGTGCCGGCGGCACCGGGCACCTTGGCCTGGCCGCCCAGCCGGCCCTCCACGCCCACCTCGCGCGCCACCGTCGTCACCTGGTCGGCGAAGGTGGCGAGGGTGTCGGTCATGCCGTTGATGGTGTCTGCGAGCGCGGCGATCTCGCCTTTGGCCTCGACGGTGAGCTTGTGCTTGAGGTCGCCGTTGGCGACCGCCGTCACCACGCGGGCGATGCCGCGCACCTGGTCGGTGAGGTTGGCGGCCATGAAGTTGACGCTCTCGGTCAGGTCCTTCCAGGTGCCCGCCACGCCCTGCACCGCGGCCTGGCCGCCGAGCTTGCCTTCCGTGCCCACCTCGCGCGCCACGCGCGTCACCTCACCGGCGAAGGTGCGCAGCTGGTCCACCATGGTGTTGATGGTGTTCTTCAGCTCCAGGATCTCGCCCTTCACGTCCACGGCAATCTTCTTGGAGAGGTCGCCGGTGGCCACCGCCTTGGTCACGTCGGCAATGTTGCGCACCTGCGCGGTCAGGTTGCCGGCCATGGAGTTGACCGACTCGGTGAGGTCCTTCCAGGTGCCTGCCACGCCCTGCACGTCGGCTTGGCCACCCAGCTCGCCCTCGGTGCCCACCTCGCGCGCCACCCGCGTCACCTCGGCGGCGAACGAGCGCAGCTGGTCCACCATGGTGTTGATGGTGTTCTTCAGCTCCAGGATCTCGCCCGCAACATCCACGGTGATCTTCTTGGACAGGTCGCCCATGGCCACCGCGGTGGTCACTTCGGCGATGTTGCGCACCTGCGCGGTCAGGTTGCCGGCCATGGAGTTGACCGACTCGGTCAGCGTCTTCCAGGTGCCGGCCACGCCCGGCACGTCGGCCTGGCCGCCCAGCTTGCCCTCGGTGCCGACCTCGCGGGCGACGCGCGTCACCTCGGCGGCGAACGAGCGCAGCTGCTCCACCATGGTGTTGATGGTGGCCTTCAGCTCCAGGATCTCGCCCTTCACGTCGACGGTGATCTTCTTCGAGAGGTCGCCCGCCGCCACCGCCTTGGTCACGTCGGCGATGTTGCGCACCTGGTCGGTCAGGTTGCCGGCCATGGAGTTGACCGAGTCGGTCAGGTCCTTCCAGGTGCCGGCCACGCCGGGTACATCGGCCTGACCGCCGAGCTTGCCGTCGGTGCCCACCTCGCGCGCCACGCGCGTCACCTCGGAGGCGAACGCACCGAGCTGGTCCACCATCGTGTTGATGGTGTTCTTCAGCTCCAGG
>Ga0207674_10006040_pt1 | contig 14325 bp, 15 predicted proteins | sample KBSCornC72_FD_184303 | JGI IMG/M metagenome (GOLD analysis project Ga0207674, IMG submission 184303) | Corn rhizosphere microbial communities from Kellogg Biological Station, Michigan, USA - KBS Corn C7-2 (SPAdes) (version 2) | ecosystem: Host-associated > Plants > Roots > Rhizosphere > Soil ... | reverse complement strand
GCGAGCGCACAGAACCACGCTTGAACCCTCGGCGGCCAAACGTAGCGCGATCCCGCGACCGATCCCTCGGCTGGCTCCGGTTACGATCGAGACCTTTCCGTGCAAAGACTTGGACATGATCATTCCATTTTGCCCGATATGAAAAGTGCGTGAAACGGTTGACACCTTCCCGCGGCGCATCGGACAGTAGAAGTAGATGAGAGTTTTTGTTCCCCTGAGTCTGATCCTGCTCCTTTCCGCCTGCTCTGAGGCTCCTACTGAAACGAAAGTTAAAGAACCTGAAAAACCGCCCGCTCCAATCAGTGGACAGCGGGCATTTCAACTGACGTATCCGGCCGCGCGAGCCTGGGCCGGCGATTCCCTGCCCCTGCGGATCCGCAGCATCAATCTGACCGACGTGCCTTCGGAAGATGGCAAAGCCGGTGCGTGGGAGCTAACCTACGTTTCGCCGTCGCAACAGGCCGCACGGATATTCACTTGGTCGGCGATAGAAGCTTCGGGAAGTCTTCACAAGGATATTTTCGGGGGAAAGGCGCAGACGTGGAGTCCCTCCGGCGGTCAGGAGAAGCCCTTCGCAGCGAGCGTGTTCCGCGTCGATACTCCCGAGGCGCTTAAAGCGGGGAGGACCGCCGCCAAAGCTTTCCTGGACAAGCCCGGCGAGAAGCCTCCTATCAATCTGGTGGCAGAGTTCACAGGACGATTTCCGAATCCGGTGTGGCTAGTGCTGTGGGGAGAAACCGCAGGCTTGGCCAAGTACACCGTGTTCGTCGATGCGGCCACGGGACAAGTGGTCGGTAAGAGTTAACCGGCTTTCTTCGGACGCCGAACCTCGATCACCGGGATCAAAGAATTGGACGACTGCGGGGTTCCGGACGGACGAACCCGCTGGGTCATCTCGGCGTTTAGGCTCGACACGAACACTTCGATCTGACGTTGCATCTCACCCATCTTCTCGCGCATGTTGAGGATGATCTCGACGCCCGCCAGGTTGACGCCCAGATCGCGTGTCAGCTTCAGGATGACTTCCAGACGTTCCAAGTCCTCGGATGTGTAGAGCCGCGTGTTGCCATCGCTGCGCGACGGCTTGAGCAATCCTTCACGCTCGTACAATCGCAGAGTCTGCGGATGCAGCTGATACTGCTCGGCGACTGCCGAGATCATGAAGGCAGCTTTGCGAGATTCTCGTTTTGGGCTCATACCTTGCTCCAAATCTCGGCCCGTGGATCGTCCGGATGGAGACCGGCGTATTCCCGAAGCAGTTCCTTGGTGCGCTCATCCTGTACCACCGGCGCCAGCACGTTCACTTCCACGATCTGAGCGCCGCGCGTCCCGGTTCGCGCGTTGAGCACGCCCTTGTCGCGCAGCCGGAACTTCTGGCCGTTCTTGGTCCCCTGAGGAATCTTGAGCAGCGCGCGGCCATCAATGGTCGGCACTTCGATCTTGGTACCAAGACCCGCCTCATCGATCCGGATGGGCACACTGATCTCGATATCGTCGCCCTCGCGCCGGAAGAACGGATGCGGCTCGACGCGCACCGTGATGTAGAGATCGCCTGTGGGCGCTCCAAAGGTGCCCGCGTTTCCTTTGCCTTGCACGCGCAAACGCGATCCTTGTTGCGCGCCCGGCGGGATACGGACTTCGACCGTCTCGGTCTTTGATACCCGGCCATCGCCATGGCACGTGGGGCACTTGTTGCCGAGCCGGCCGGTACCTTCACACCGCGGACATGTCAGGCTGAAACGCATGGCGCCCGCCATCTGCGTGACGTTCCCGCTGCCGTTGCATTCTGGACAAACGGTGTTGGCTCCGGCGCGAGCACCCGTGCCGTTGCACGTAGTGCACACTTCCTGACGAGTGACGTTGAGGCGAACCTGAGTGCCTCGAATGGCCTGCCAAAAATCGATATTGATCCCGTACTCGAGATCGGTGCCTTTTTCAGCAACCGATTGTTCCGCACCTTGCGAACGGCTGAACCACTGGTTAAAGATGTCTTGAAAGTTTCCCGAGCCGCCGCCCGCTCCTCCCGGAGGCGCATAGCCGGCGCCACCGCCGCCCTGCTTGAAGATGTCGGAAAAATCGAATCCGCCGAAGCCCATGTTGGGCCCGGCGTTGGGCGCACTGCGGCCCCCTGTGCCAGGCGCTCCATTTTCGGAATAGAAGCCGACCTGGTCATACATCTGCTTCTTCTTGGGATCGTTCAGAACGTCGTAGGCTTCCTGGACCTTCTTGAAGCGATCCTCGGCATACTTGTCGCCGGGATTCAGATCGGGATGATGTTTGCGCGCAAGCTTACGATACGCCTTGCGAATATCGTCCGCGGAGGCATCGCGCTTGACGGCTAGAGTCTCGTAATAGTCCATAAAAACAGGGTCCAGGGCTAGGGGCCAGGCGCCAGGAACCAGCCCGAGTCTTCGCTCTCACTGGCCCCTGGTCACTGGCCCCTGGCCCCTATTTCTTGTCGTCTACATCGACGAATTCAGCGTCCACCACGTTGTCCTTAGGCTTCTCGCCGGACTCCTCTGGCTTCGCACCGTCGCTGCCTGGCGCCTGGCCACTGGCCCCTGGCCCCTGCGGACCCGCGCTGGCCGACTTATACATGGCCTCAGCCAGCTTATGGCTCGCCTGAGTCAACGCATCCACGGCCTTGTTGATCTCATCGACGCTGCCGTCGGCGATCTTCTTGCGCGCATTATCGAGCGCCTCTTCCACCGTCTTGGCATCCGATTCGCTGATCTTGTCGCGATGATCTTTGAGCAGCTTCTCCACTTGATACACCGTGGCGTCTGCCTTGTTGCGAGCGTCGATTTCGTCCTTTCGTTTTTGATCCTCGGACGCATGCGATTCGGCGTCGCGAGCCATCTTGTCGATCTCGTCCTTGCTCAGGCCGGAAGAAGATGTGATGGTGATCTTCTGTTCGTTGTTGGTCGCCTTGTCCTTGGCCGTGACATTGAGGATGCCGTTGGCATCGATATCGAAGGTCACTTCCACCTGCGGGATGCCACGCGGAGCCGGCGGGATGCCCACCAGCTGGAACACGCCCAGCAGACGATTGTCTTTGGCCATGGCGCGCTCGCCCTGGAAGACCTTCACTTCAACCGACGTCTGGCTGTCGGCAGCGGTCGAGAACGTTTCGCTCTTGCGAGTCGGAATAGTCGTGTTGCGGTCGATCAGCTTGGTGAACACGCCACCCAGCGTTTCGATGCCGAGCGAGAGAGGCGTCACGTCCAACAGCAGGACGTCCTTCACTTCGCCGCCCAGTACGCCGCCTTGCACAGCCGCGCCCACCGCGACCACTTCGTCGGGGTTCACGGTGCGATTAGGATCCTTCCCAAACAGGTTCTTGACGATCTCCAAAACCTTCGGGATGCGAGTCGAACCGCCCACCAGCACTACTTCATCGATATTCGCAGGCTGCAATCCGGCATCGGCGAGTGCTTTCTTGCAGGGTTCGACGGTCCGCTCCAGAATGTCGGCCATCATCTGTTCCAGACGCGCGCGGGTCAACTTTACGGCCAGGTGCTTGGGGCCGCTGGCATCCGCCGTCAGAAACGGCAGATTGATCTCGGTTTCCAGCAGCGAGGACAGCTCGATTTTGGCTTTCTCTCCGGCTTCTTTGAGCCGCTGTAAAGCCATCTGATCTTTGGAGACGTCGATGCCTTGATCGCGCTTGAACTCCTGGATCAGCCAGTCGATGATGCGCTGGTCGATGTTGTCTCCACCGAGATGGGTATCTCCGTTGGTGGACTTCACTTCCACCACACCGTCGCCCACTTCCAGGATCGAGATGTCGAAGGTGCCGCCGCCGAAATCGTAGACCGCGATGGTCTCGTTCTTCTTGCGATCCAGACCGTAGGCCAGCGCGGCAGCGGTCGGCTCATTGATGATGCGCATCACTTCCAGACCCGCGATCTTGCCGGCGTCTTTGGTGGCTTGCCTCTGCGCGTCATTGAAGTATGCCGGGACCGTGATCACCGCCTGGGTGACCTTCTCGCCCAGATAGGCCTCAGCCGCCTCTTTCAGCTTCGCCAGGATCATGGCTGAGATCTCCGGCGGAGACTGCTTCTTCCCACCCGCCTCGATACGGACGTCCCCGTTGTCGCCAGCGACTACTTTGTAGGGGACCAGCTTCATTTCTTCCGAGACTTCGTCGAACCGGCGTCCCATGAAGCGCTTGATGGAATAAATCGTGTTTTCGGGATTGGTCACCGACTGGCGCTTGGCAACCTGCCCTACGAGCCGCTCGCCACTCTTAGCGAACCCGACCACGGAAGGCGTGGTCCGGCCTCCCTCCTGGTTCGGTATGACGACCGGTGTCCCAGCTTCCATGACAGCAACGACCGAATTTGTGGTTCCGAGATCAATTCCAATGATCTTACTCATTCTGTGGCACTTCCCTTCCGAAAATTTTGGCTCTCTCTTAGCCTTGTATCATTATGCAATCTTAGTGTGCCTTTGTCAAGTTTAGTGTTGGAGGATTGCTAACTATTGTTGGTTGAACCACTTGCCACCACTGCCCGTATAATAAGAGCCATGCGGAAGCTTTGCGTAACAGCACTTGCCTGTGGAGCGCTTTTGGCCGCAGCGCCTCCCCGGTTTGAACTGCGGGATACCAAGGGAGCCGTGCATCGCGCCGAAGAGTGGCGGGGCAAACGCGCCGTGGTCCTTTTCTTCATGATGACGGACTGCCCCCTAGCCAACGGTTACGTGCCCGAGATGAACCGGATGCGGAGTGTCTACGAATCCCGCGGGATCGCCTTTTACGCAGTGCAATCCGACAACACCGTTTCGGATGCGGTAGTACAGAAATACGCTCAGGAATTCCGATATGATTTCCCGGTATTGAACGATCCTAGGCTAACGATGGCGCGTTTCACGGGGGCGAAGGTGACACCTGAAGTCGCGATCTTGTCACCTGCCGGAGAAGTTCTGTATCTCGGCCGGATCGACAACAAGGTGGAAGACATTACGCGTCCTCGTTACGCGGCGACAGAGCCGGAGCTTCGCAATGCCATCGACGCCGTGCTTGACGGTAAAGCTCCCAAAGTAGCCAGGACGCGCGCGGTAGGCTGCGCAATCAATCTGGAGAGTAAATGAAGGTCCAATTTCTAGCCGGATTATTCGCCACCATGGCTGTGGCGGCCCCCACATTCAATAAGGACATCGCTCCGATTCTGTACCAGAATTGCGCCACGTGTCATCGGCCGGGGGAAGTAGCTCCGTTTTCGCTACTGACGTACCAGGATGCCGCCAAACGCGCGAGCTTGATCGCGACGGTCACAGCGAAACGCTTCATGCCGCCGTGGAAACCCGAACCGGGCGTCGGCAACTTCGATCATGAGCGGCGTCTCACGGACGAGCAGATCGCCAGGATCCAGGAATGGTCCGCAGCGGGCGCTCCCGAAGGCGACGCGGCCGACAAGCCGGCTGTCCCGACGTTTCCAACCGGGTGGCAAGCCGGGGAGCCGGACCAGGTGCTCAAGATGTCGGCGGCGTATGCGCTCCCAGCGGATGGACCGGACCGATTTCGCTGCTTCGTGCTGCCGATGAATCTGGCGAAAGAATCGTACGTCAGCGGAGCCGAGTTTCGTCCAGGGAATCCAAGAATCGTGCATCATGCGCTGATTTTTCTCGATACCACCGGCACGGCTAGGAAGCTTGCAGCTGCGTCCGGTGGCAGCGGAGGCTACCCATGCTTCGGCGGGCCGGGATTTTCCGGAGCGGGACTGGTGATGGGCTGGGCTCCTGGATACACTCCCCTGCCTGCGGAACCAGCCCTCTCGCAAGCGGTTCGGCCCGGAACCGACGTCGTGATCCAGATTCACTATCACCCTTCGGGTAAACCGGAGCAGGACGAGTCTTCCATCGGACTGAAGTTTTCCGGCCCCCCTACAAAGGGCCGAGCGCTGCTGCTGGTGGTGAACCGGTATCTGGATATTCCCGCGGGCGAATCCCACTATGTTGTGAAAGCATCGGTTACGGTACCGCAGGATGCCGAACTGTGGGGCATCACGCCGCATGCGCATTATCTGGCCACCGATATGAAGGTCAACGCGCGTTTCCCGGACGGCGTGGTGATCCCGTTGATCCATATCAAGGATTGGGATTTCAACTGGCAGGGACAATATCGCTACAAGCAGCCGATGAAGCTTCCGAAGGGCACCAAGATTGAACTGGAGTATGTTTACGACAACTCGGCGGGGAATCCGCACAATCCGTCGCGTCCGCCCGTGCGAGTGAAGTTCGGAGAGCAGACCAAGGACGAGATGGCTCTGGCATTCCTGGGCCTTGTGCTGCCGTCGCCCGCCGATGTGCAGCCGTTCCAGCGCGCGGTGGTGCTGCAGTACGTGGAAGACTTCGTCCGGCTGGCAGACAACGTGAACGACCTGCCTGAGGAAATTCCTCCCGCAATGGTGGGTCGGCTGCGCCTGGCGCTAGGCCTGTTCGATCGGGACGGAGATGGAAAATTGAATGCCGAAGAGCGGGCGAATCTGCTGAAGTTCGTGCAGACCATGATGCCGCAATAGCGTCACCAGAGGTTGTAATATCCGTCGCGCTCAGTGAGGTCCAAAGGCAGGCCAAACAAAGCTGAAAGTTTCGGTGCGACTAGGATTTCAGCTTTGGGACCGTCGGCCACAATGCATCCGTGATCCATCAGCACCACCCGTTCGATCTCCGGAATCAGATCGGAAAGATGGTGCGTCACCATCACGATTCCAATACCCGCTTGGGCCAGCTTGCGGAAGATCAAACGAAGTTCGTGCTGCGCGAACAAGTCTAACGCGGTCGAAGGCTCATCCAATATCAGGGCGCGAGGATCGTGGACTAGGGCCCTCGCCATCAGAACGCGGCGGGCTTCGCCGGAGGACATTTCATCGGTGAAGCGGTCGGCCAGATGCGCGACTTCGAGCATCTCGAGAGCCTGTTCGGCCTTCTTATGCATCTCCGCAGTGACCTGCTGATGCGGCCAGATGCCGATACTCGAGAAAAATCCGGACAGTGCGATGTCGCGGCCGGTGACTTCGCGGGTACACGCGGTCATCAGGTCACTGGATACGATTCCCAGCGCTGTGCGGAGCTCGAAGACGTTCCAGTGATCGCGGCCCAGAATCCGCACGGACGAACCGGGGCGCACCAGTGGATAGCATTCGCGGGTAATCGTTTTGATCAGCGTGGACTTGCCGCAGCCATTCGGCCCTAGTATCGCGACGTGCTCGCCGAGTCCGATCCGCAGCGAAACATCTTTCAGCGCGACCGATTCTACGCGCATGACGGAGACCTTCTCGAATTCAATAAGGGCTGGAGTCAATTTCCCATCTTAACCGGCTACAGTATGGAAATGCCTTCCGAAATTTGGCTGGTGCGGCACGGAGAGACGGAATGGAGCCGCTCGGGCCAGCACACCTCCCGTACGGATCTGCCGCTGACACCCGAAGGAGAGCACCATGCTGCGGACCTCAAGCGCATGCTGGCCGGACATTCTTTCGCTCAGGTTCTTTCGAGTCCCATGAAGCGTGCGATCGAGACATGTCGTCTGGTCGGGCTGACGCCCGAGATCTGTGACGATCTGCGCGAGTGGGACTACGGTGATTACGAAGGTTTGACGACAGCGGACATCCAAAAGCAAGTGTCCGGGTGGACCATCTGGACCGGAGCGCCGCCCAACGGTGAAACAGCCCAGCAAGTGGGGGCTCGTGCGGATCGCGTGATTTCCCGTACAACGTCCGCAGCGGGAGACGTCGCGCTATTCGGACATGGCCACTTCCTGCGGATACTGGCTGCGCGATGGGTTGGATTGGATCCTTCCGGCGGACGAATGCTCGCGCTCTCGACGGCTTCGCTTAGCGTGCTGGGCTATGAACGCGAGACTCGCGTCATCCGGCTGTGGAACCAGACCTCATAATAGGAATAGATGCATTCGCGGCCCTGGCTTTGGCCGAACCTGTTGAGCTTGGACGCGCCGATTGTGGCGCTGCTCTGGCAGCTCCTTTTTATTCGCTGTTTTCACGGACAGCTCGGCATGCTTCCGGCGGTGTTGCTGGCGCTGGCAGTATGGCTGATCTACGCCGCCGATCGCATGCTGGACGCTTGGCGCGGCTGTATCGAGCAGCCTCGGCACGCATTTTATCGCCGCCACTGGCGAGTGGTGTTGCCCATATGGATCGCCGTGCTGGGCATGAGTAGCTGGTTGGCCTGGAGCCGCTTGCCTGGTCCGCTGTTCATCGAGGGAGCGTTGGTAGCTGGCGGCACAGGTTTGTATCTCGCAGCCGTGCACCTGGCTCCTCATTTGGTCGCGCGAACCCGCGCCAAGGAATCGGCCGTCGCGATCCTGTTCGGCCTGGGCGCATCGTTGGCCGCATGGCCCGGCGTGCAGACGACCGGTGACATTCTCGCCATCCTGCTGTTCTCCGGCGTGTGCTGGATGAACTGCGCTGCGATCGAAGATTGGGAGCGCGGCGGCGGATTGCGTCCCTCGCTGATTGTCGCGGCGGCGCTGGTAGCAATCGTCGCGACCGTTTTTCTGCGCGAACAGCGTCCGATTTTGGGAAGTGCGGAGACTGCGGGCGCGTTGGGTCTGATCCTGCTAGACCGGATGCGGGGCCGTTATTCCGCGGAAGCCTTGCGAGTGCTGGCCGACGTAGTTTTGCTGACTCCGATCCTATTTCTGCCCGCCGTATGAACTGCGACTGGATTGCCCCGCATTACTGGTGGATCGAGATGTTGGGGATGGGTCGCACGCTCGAACGCCGACGTCGCTGGTTCTTGCCGCGCGTCCAGAACGCTCGGCGGGCACTGGTATTGGGCGACGGAGACGGGCGTTTTCTTCGGGAACTGCTTCGGGGAAATCCAATGGTCCGTGCCGACTATGTGGATCTTAGCGGCCGCATGCTGGAGTTAGCTCGCCGCAAGGCAGGCGAGGATCGCGTGGTCTATCGGCGAGCCGACGCACGGGCGCTGGATTCTACGCCTGAAGAATACGATCTGATCGCGACGCACTTCTTCTTCGACTGCTTCAACCAGCACGAGTTGGAAACGCTGATCTCACGCATCGCGTCGGCTGCCGCTCCCGGTGCGCGATGGATTGTGTCTGAGTTCTGCACGGCTTCGATCCCGACGCGACTGGTGGTGCAGGTTCTCTATCTTTTTTTCCGAATCACCACTGGTCTTAAGAACCAGAGCCTGGTAGATCATCGGCCAATCCTGAGCGCCCGGGGATTCCGGTTGATCGATACGAGCCCATCACGAGGCGGTTTAGTGGTTTCGGAGCTCTGGGAGCGATAATAGAGGCTTGGACCTCGAAAAAACACTTCTGCGCAAGGTCGGCGAGGCTCTAACCCGTTACAAGATGATTCGCGACGGTGATCGCGTGGCCGTGGGGCTGTCGGGCGGCAAGGATTCGGTGACCATGCTGGAGGCGCTGCTGCTCCTGCGCGACCGCGCTCCGATCAAGTTCACAGTGTGCGCGTTCACCATTGAGCAGGGCAAATTTCTGCGCCCGATCCAACCCATGGGTGAGTATCTCAAGGCCCGCGGAGTCGAGTGGACCTACCATGTGGACAATCCTTCTGTTCGCTTGATCGATGAACAGCCGGATCATGGATGCGATCTATGCAGCCGCTTTCGGCGCCGGGCAGTCTATGAAATCGCGCGCGGCCTGGGAGCGAACGTAATCGCGCTCGGTCACACAGCCGACGATTTCTGTGAGTCCTTCCTGCGTAATGCTCTGTTTACCGGACGCATCAGCGCGCTTCCGCCGGTTACCTGGTCGCGCAAGAAAGAGTTTCGGCTGATCCGGCCGCTGGTGTTCGTGACGGAAGATATCACGACTCGCTTCGCCGAATCGATGGGAGCGCCGGTGATTCCTTGCGGATGCTCGCAAAAAACCGGCACGGTTCGCGGAAGCTTGCGGGATTTCCTGGGTGGTCTCGAAAAAGAGCATCCACGTTTGAAAGAATCACTTCTTTCAGCCATGGGCAATATCGACACGGACCGGCTGCTGGATGTTCGCTATCTGCCCGACGACGGGCCGGTGGAAGCGCTGGCCGAAGCGAATCCGCTGGCGATTCTGTCGCAGGATTAGCTGAGTGACTCGGAAAGACCTTCACAGCCGCGACAGTAATGGAGCGGTTGTAGCTAGCATACGTTAAAATCATTTCTTGCCTTCTCCGAAAGTCACCGTAGCCGTGCCTACTCTGGCCGGGGGCGAAGTACTGGACGAGTGCCTGCGCGGGCTAGAATCGCAAACCTTGGATGATTTTGAAGTTGTGGTGATTGATAACAGCGGAATCGGATGCGTGCGGGCTCATGGCTCGCGTGTCCGCGTGCTTGCGAACCAGCATAATGTTGGCTTTGGCGCAGCAGTAAATCAAGCGTTCCGCGATTCCAAGGCCCCTTATCTAGCTACGCTGAATGACGATGCGGCGGCGGATCCCCGCTGGCTCCAAACACTGCTAGAGGACGCTGAAGCCCATCCGCACACAGGGATGTTCGCGTCAGAAGTTCGCCTGGCAGGAACCGGCCGGCTCGATTCGGCAGGCATGCTGATCGCCTCGGACGGTTCCAGCAAGCAGCGCGGCCACGAAGCGCTTCCAGCGCTCTTCGCTGACGCGAAGGAAGCTCTCATTCCCAGCGGTTCTGCAGCATTATACCGCCGGACGATGCTGGACGAAATCGGCCTGTTCGACGAGAGCTTTTTCCTGTATTGCGAGGACACGGATCTCGGCCTGCGCGCGCGTTGGGCCGGCTGGGACTGCCGCTACGTGCCAGGCGCAGTAGTGGAGCATCGCTATTCGCATTCCGCCGGACGCGCGTCGCTGCTGAAGGCGTATTTCGTGGAGCGGAATCGGCTGTACACCATCGTGAAGAATTTTCCAATCGGCATGCTGTGGGCCGCGCCTTTCGCATCGATGCTGCGCTACTTTTGGCACTTGGCGGCATTATTTAGCGGACGCGGTAAAACCGGTGAATATCGTCAGTCAGGCTCAGTTTCTCTGCTGCCTTTCCTGGTGATCCGCGCGCATTTCGCCGCCTTGTTTCAATTGCCCAAGCTGATCGCAGCGCGGCGCCGGATTCGTTCCAACCGTCGAATCAGCCCGGCCGAGTTCGAGCCGTTGCTGAAGCGGCACTCCATCTCAGTTCGCCGGGTGGCTGCGCTGTGACCGCGGACGCGAAGCGGGTTCTGGTCCTGATTCCGGCGTTCAACGAAGAAGCCGCGGTCGGGAGCGTGATCCAAGAAGTGCAGGCTGCCATGCCGGGGACCCCCATCCTGGTGGTGGACGATTGTTCGGTGGATGCCACGCGCAGCCACGCGCACACCGCCGGCGCGAAGGTGCTGGCTCTTCCGCATCATCTCGGCCTGGGCGGCTGTGTACAAGCCGGATACCGGCTAGCGTATGAGTTGGGCTACGAATATGTGATCCGCGTGGACGGCGATGGACAGCACGATCCCCGCGATATTCCCACCATCCTCAAAGCGTTGGAACACGGCGATTGCGAAATGGTGATCGGATCGCGCTTCGTGGATGGACAAGGTTCCCACACCAGTTTCCTTCGCGGCGCTGGAATTGTCTTTTTCCGGGCGGTGCTCCGTCCGATTCTGGGGCGACCGGTGCACGATCCCACTTCCGGGTACGTGGGCGTGAATCGTACGGCGCTGGCATTGTTTTCGTCGACATTTCCGCTGGAGTATCCGGAGATCGAAGCGCTAGTGGTGCTACAGCGCAAACGCTTCCGATTCGTCGAAGTGCCTTGCCGCTTCCGGCCGCGCCGCGCCGGACGGAGCACCATCACCGCGGTTAAGTCGCTGTACTACATCATTCACGTCTTGCTGGGAGTGTTCGTGAATATCCTGAAGTTTGAAGGACGGAGAAAATAGAAAATGGATCGCCTTTTTGACGTGGTCACCGTTTTCAGCCTGATCCTGATCGTGTGGGTACTGAGTTCGGTTCGCCGTTCTCACATCCGCGTGGAATATTCGGTCAGCTGGCTATTGGCCGCGACTGTACTGCTGGTGCTGGCGCAGTGGAGATCCTTCGACGATTGGGCCGCGTCCGCGCTAGGGCTACCAGACAGTTTTCTGGCCTTGGCGATCTTCGCCGGAGCCGCGTTCCTCATCGTGTTGTATCGCCAATCTCTTCGGATCTCCGGACTGAAGGATTCCAGCATCACCCTGGCGCAGCAGTTGGCTATTCTCGAATTTCGTCTGGAAGCACTGAATGAAAAAGTCCAAGCGCCCAACGCGCGCTGAAAATACTAGCACCGCGGCCGAAGTTGCCCAACCGAAGCGAGAATGGTGGCCATGGGCCGCTGCTCTGGCTGGATTGTTTTTGGTGCTCGAAGTGTATGGCCCTGCGCTCAACGGCGCATTCGTGTTGGACGATCGCTACCTACCGTTCATGGATCCCGCCATCGCGCAGGCGTCCATAAAAGGCTGGGTTCTCGGACTCCGGCCGCTCTTATCTTTTAGCTACTGGCTAAATTACCAATCCAGCGGAACCGAATCGTACGCCTACCATCTTACGAATGTCTTCCTGCATTTCCTGGGTTCGATTGTGATTGGCTTGGTCGCGGCGAAGCTGCTGACGCTGGGCGGCACAACGGGACGGGAGAGGAACATTCTCAGTGTAATCGCGGGCGGACTGTTCCTGCTGCATCCGATGCAGACCGAGTCCGTAGCCTACGTCGCCAGCCGCTCCGAAGTGTTGAGCGTCCTATTGTATTTTTCAGGCTTCGCGGTATTCCTGTACCGGCGGACGGAATCGATCACTATTCTGAGGTCCCTGGCGATCGTGGCGTTATTCGCTGCAGCGATTAGCACCAAAGAGCATACCCTCACGCTGGCAGCACTTCTGCTGATGGCCGATTACTTCTGGGGACTCGGCGGCATCCGCAAGAACTGGCCGCTCTACGGCATCCTGGCGATTGCGGGAGCTTGGGGGGCATTCGTGGTCGGTCGCGTCCTGAAAGGCGCTTCCACGGCCGGATTCAATGTTCCAGGTCTCACGCCCGCAACCTACTTCTTCACGCAGTGCCGCGTGATCTGGACCTACGTGCGATTGTTCTTTCTACCCGCCGGGCAGAACGTAGATCCCGACATAGCGGTATCCGCAAGCCTGCTGGATCACGGCGCCATCGCGGGGCTGCTGGGCTTGGTTGCGCTGGTGGTCGCGGCCTGGATTTACCGCAAGCGTTTTCCTCTGGCTGCCTTCGGCGTGTTCATGTTCATATTGCTCCTCGCCCCGACGTCGTCGTTCATCCCCATCAGCGATGTGCAAGCCGAGAGGCGATTATATCTGCCGTTCCTGGGCCTGGTACTAATCTGCCTGGAGTTTCTGCGGCGGTTGAAATGGTCTCAGATGGTCGGGGCTGGCGTCGCAATACTGGCAGCCTGCTCCGTCCTCACCTATCAGCGCAGCCAAGTGTGGGCCAGTCCGATCGACCTATGGAAGGATGCCGCCGCCAAGTCGTCAAAGAAATGGCGCCCTCGTTTCCAGTTGGCCTATGCGTATTATGATGCAGGCGATTTCGCGCGGGCCTCGGACGCTTACGAGGCCGCTTCGCACCTGGAGCCACCGGGGTTCAATCTGCTTGTGGATTGGGCGCTTGCATTGGACGCTCAAGGCAAACCGCAGGAGGCGCTGATAAAACTTCAGCAGGCGTCCATGCTGGAGAGCAGTGCGCATGTGCAGGCTCTGATTGGGATGGTTTACGCGAAGCAGAGCAAATGGCAGGAAGCACTGGCTGCGCTGGAACGGGCCGAAAAGATCGACCCGCGCTTTGACGTGACCTACCTGTATCGCGGCAATATTTATGAAGCGGCTGGAGACAAGGCGTCGGCCGCAGCCCAGTATCAACGTGCCATCGCGTTGAACCCCGTGAACCAGGCCGCCCGCGACGCGCTAGCTCGAGTGAGCCAATAACGGGATGGCGCGCATCGGTGTTAACGCGCTGTACCTGATTCCAGGCCAGGTCGGTGGCACCGAGATCTATCTATGCGAACTGCTCAGGGCGCTGGCCGCGATCGATTCCACAAACGAATACTTCGTCTTCACCAATATGGAGACAGACGCGGACCTGGTTCCGCAAAGGCCGAATTTCCATTGGAAGCCGCAGGCGGTTCACGCTCACATTCGTCCCGCGCGGATTTTATGGGAGCAGATCGTACTGCCGATCGAAGCAGCACGCTATCGCCTGGATGTTCTGTTTAATCCGGGATTCACCGCCCCGGTATTTTCACCCTGCCGGCAGGTGACGGTGTTCCACGACCTGCAGCATAAGATCCACCCGGAATATTTCCGCTGGTTCGATCTGCCATTTTGGCGATTCCTC
>Ga0207674_10006039_pt1 | contig 14325 bp, 11 predicted proteins | sample KBSCornC72_FD_184303 | JGI IMG/M metagenome (GOLD analysis project Ga0207674, IMG submission 184303) | Corn rhizosphere microbial communities from Kellogg Biological Station, Michigan, USA - KBS Corn C7-2 (SPAdes) (version 2) | ecosystem: Host-associated > Plants > Roots > Rhizosphere > Soil ... | reverse complement strand
CGATGCGCGCGCGGTCGTTCTCGAGCAGCGGTGCCAGGCGCCGGCGGATGCCCAGGTTGATGCGTGCGCGCGCATCGGAGGCGTACATGCGGTACATGTAGTCGCGCTCCTTGCTGGTCACCATCTCGAGCGTCAGCTCGTCGTGGTTGCGCAGGAAGATCGCCCACTGGCAGTTCGGCGGGAGTTCCGGCGTCTGCGCGAGGATCTCGACCACCGGGTGGCGGTCTTCCTGCGCGATCGCCATGTACATGCGCGGCATCAGCGGGAAGTGATAGGCCATGTGGCACTCGTCGCCGTCGCCGAAGTACTCGCGCACGTCCTCGGGCCACATGTTGGCCTCGGCCAGCAGCAGCCGACCCGGATACCTGGCCTCGATGTGAGCCCGGATCGCCTTGATGACCTCGTGCGTCTCGCGCAGGTTCTCGTTGCTGGTGCCGTCGCGCTCGATCAGGTAGGGAATCGCGTCCAGCCTGAAGCCGTCGACGCCCATCTCGAGCCAGAACTCCATCGTCTTGAGCACGGCGTCGAGCACGGCCGGGTTGTCGAAGTTCAGGTCGGGCTGGTGGCTGAAGAAGCGGTGCCAGAAGTACTGTTGCGCGACTTCGTCCCAGGTCCAGTTCGACTTCTCCGTGTCGGTGAAGATGATGCGCGTGCCGGAGTACAGCGTGTTGTCGTCGCTCCAGACGTAGAAGTTGCGCTCCGGCGAGCCCTTGGGCGCGCGCCGGGCGGCCTGGAACCACGGGTGCTGGTCGGAGGTGTGGTTGACGATCAGCTCGGTGATCACACGCAGTCCGCGCCGATGCGCCTCGACGACGAACGCCCGGAAGTCGTCCAGCGTGCCGTAGTTCGGGTGCACGTCCTCGTAGTTCGCGACGTCGTAGCCGTCGTCGCGCTGCGGCGACGGGTAGAACGGCAGCAGCCAGATCGTGTTGACGCCGAGCGACTGCACATGGTCGAGCCGCTGGGTCAGGCCGCGGAAGTCGCCCACGCCGTCGCCGTTGGCATCGGCGTAGGCCTTGATGTGCAGTTCGTAGATGACCGCGTCCTGGTACCACTGCGGGTCGCTGGCGATCGCGGGCCAGGCGGCGTCCGGCGCGAGCGCGATATCGGTTTCGGTGAACGTCGCTTCAGCGCTCACTGGCACTCCTCAGAGGAAATAGTCGAAGTCGTTTTCGCGCTTCATCCGGGCCCGCAGCTCCATCACGTGAACCGGCGTGCGCTGGGGGTCGAGACTGACATAGTTGCGCGCGCCGTGCCAGAGGTAGTGGGCGCCGCTGATCAGATCGTGCAGCTGATAGGCCTGGCCAGGCTGCAGGCCGAACACGGCGGGGTCGATCTCGATCCACCCGCTTTGCGTGTGGTGCGGGTCGAGGTTGACCACGCATACCACGGTGTTGTCCCCGTCGGCCGACGTCTTGGCATAGGCAAGCAGCTGTTCGTTGTCGATCGGCAGGAAGCGCAGTCCGGCGTCGCTTTGCAGCGCCGGGTTCGCGTGCCGCGCGCGGTTGAGCACCGCGATGAAGTCGGCGAGCGATTCGGCACGTTCCAGCTCCCAGACGCGGCGTTCGAACTTCTCGGAGTCGAGGTACTCCTCGCCGCCGGCGCGCAGCGCGCGCGCCTCCAGCAGCTCGAACGCCGGCCCGTAGATGCCGTAGTTCGCGCACAGCGTTGCGGCCATCGCGACCCGTGCCATGAACACAGGGCGGCCTCCGTACTGCAGCGCAGCGGGAAGGATGTCGGGCGTGTTCGGCCAGGCATTGGGCCGGAAGTATTCGCGGCCCGGCCCCTGGCTCAGCTCGGTGAAGTACGCGGTGAGCTCCTGCTTCGTGTTGCGCCAGGTGAAGTACGTGTACGACTGGCTGAAGCCGAGCTTCGCCAGACGATGCATCACGCGCGGCCGCGTGAATGCCTCGGACAACAACAGCACGTCGGGCTGCTGCGCGCGCAGCCGCGCGATGACCCACTCCCAGAACGGGTAGGCCTTGGTGTGCGGGTTGTCGACCCGGAACACGCGCACGCCCTGCCCGATCCAGTACTCGAACACGCCGGCCAGCGCCAGCCACATCGCGCGCCAGTCGGCACTCTCGAAGTCGAAGGGGTAGATGTCCTGGTATTTCTTGGGCGGGTTCTCGGCGTACTGGATGCTGCCGTCGGCGCGCTTCCTGAACCACTGCGGATGCTCGCTCACCCACGGGTGATCGGGCGCGCACTGGAACGCGATGTCCAGCGCGATGTCGATGTCGAGCTCGGCGGCGCGCTGCACGAGGCGCTTGAAGTCGGCAAGCGTGCCCAGCTCCGGCAGGATCGCCTCGTGCCCTCCCTCGGTGGAGCCGATCGCCCACGGGCTGCCCACGTCGCCGGGCGCGGGGTCCAGCGTGTTGTTGCGCCCCTTGCGCCGCGCGCGGCCGATCGGATGGATCGGCGGAAAGTACAGCACGTCGAAGCCCATGCGCTTGACGTACGGCAACCAGGCTTCGCAGTCGGCGAACGTGCCGTGGCGATCCGGATTGCTCGATGCCGAGCGCGGAAAGAATTCGTACCAGGCCGAGAAGCGTGCCCGTTCGCGCTCGACCACGATCGGATGGACCTGCGGATGAGTGAACGCAAGACCGGTGTCCGGATAGCGCTGCGCCAGCGCTGCCCGCGGCTCGTCGGCGCCGATGCGCTTGAGCTCGTCGACATCGAGCGCCGCATCCTTGGCGGCGCGCGCGAGCTCGCGCGACCACTCGCGCAGCAGCGTCGCGTCGCCCGCACGCCCGGCGCGGCCGGCGGCCTGGTCGATCAGCGCGGCGCCGGTCGCGGCCGCGACGCGCACGTCGTCGGCGTCGACGCGCCGTGCGAAGTCGTGCAGCCACGACTGGAACGGGTCGACCCACGCGCACACCGCGTATTCCCAGGTGCCGAGTGCGTCGACCACGAAACCCGCGCGCCAGCGGTCGTTGACGAGCGGCTCCATCGGCACGCTTTGCCACGCCGCGCCCGCGCGGCGCCACTTCAGCATGCAGGCGACGACGTCGTGGCCATCGGCGAAGCAGTCCGCTTCGACGACGACGCGGTCGCCGACGACGCGCTTGATCGCGAAGCGCCCGCCGTCGACCGCCGGCTGGATGTTCTCGATGACGGCCCTGACCCGGCCGTCGGTCAGCGCGACAGGCTGAACGCTGCTGTCCCGGCTCATTGGGTAACCTTCGTGCTTCGCACTGCGGTGCGAGCCCCCTTCGGGGCGGCCGGGCGGGGGCTCATGCTAAGGCTCCTTCGTGCTTGAGGACCAGAACGCCCAACGGCGGCAACTTCAGGTTGAGCGAGTGGAAGCGGCCGTGCGCAGCGACCGGCACGGTGTGGACCCCGCCTTGATTGCCGATGCCGCTGCCGCCGTACAGCGTGGCATCGCTGTTCAACAGCTCGCGCCAGCGGCCCGCCTTCGGCACGCCGACGAGGTAGTCGTCGCGCGGCACGGGCGTGAAGTTCGCCACCACCAGCAGCGTCCCCTTGTCGCCCGCCTTGCGCAGGTAGCTGAGCACGCTGGCCTGCGAATCGGCGCCGTCGACCCACTCGAAGCCCGCGGGGTCGAAGTCGATCGAGTGCAGCGCGGGCTCGGCGCGATACAGGCGGTTCAGGTCTTCGACCCAGCGCTGCAGGCCGCCATGCCGGTCGTCGCTGCCGAGCAGCCACCACTCGAGTTCGGCATCGTGATTCCACTCGTGGCGCTGGCCGAACTCGCCGCCCATGAACAGCAACTTCTTGCCCGGATGGCCCCACATGTGGCCGTACAGCAGGCGCAGGTTCGCGAACTGCTGCCACGCGTCGCCCGGCATCTTGCCGATCAGCGAGCGCTTGCCGTGCACGACCTCGTCGTGCGAGAGCGGCAGCATGAAGTTCTCGTTGAACGCGTAGATGAGCGAGAAGGTCAGCTTGCCATGGTGCCAGCGCCGGTGGACCGGGTCTTCGTGCATGTAGCTCAGCGTGTCGTGCATCCAGCCCATGTTCCACTTCATGCCGAAGCCCAGGCCGCCGAGGTAGGTGGGCCGCGAGACCATCGGCCACGCGGTCGACTCCTCGGCGATGACCTGCACGCCGGGATGGTCGCGGTACGCCGACTCGTTGAGCATGCGCAGGAAGGAGATCGCCTCCAGGTTCTCGCGGCCGCCGTGCACGTTCGCAATCCACTCGCCGTCCTTGCGCGCGTAGTCGAGGTACAGCATCGACGCCACCGCGTCGACGCGCAGCGCATCGATGTGGTATTCGTCGAGCCAGAACATCGCACTGGACAGCAGGAACGCGCGCACCTCGTTGCGCCCGTAGTTGAAGATCGACGAGTTCCATTCCGGGTGAAAGCCCTGGCGCGGGTCGGCATGCTCGTACAGATAGGTGCCGTCGAACTGGGCCAGGCCGTGCGCGTCGGCCGGGAAGTGCGACGGCACCCAGTCGAGGATCACGCCGATGCCGGCCTGGTGCAGCGTGTCGACCAGGAACTTGAAGTCCTGCGGCGTGCCGTAGCGCGAGGTCGGCGCGAAGTAGCTCGTCGTCTGGTAGCCCCACGACCCATAGAACGGATGCTCGGTGACCGGCATCAGCTCGACATGCGTGAAGCCGAGCTGGGTCACGTACTGCGCAAGCAGCTGCGCCGCGCTGCGGTAGTCGAGCATCGCACCGCCCTCGCCGCGACGCCACGAACCGAGATGAACCTCGTAGACCGACATCGGCGCGTTCAGCGCGTTGGCCGCTGCCCGGCGTTCCATCCACGGCGCATCGGACCAGGCGTAGTCGTCGATCTGCCAGGCGATCGAGCCGGTGGCCGGCGGCAGCTCGGCGCGAACCGCGAAGGGATCGGCCTTGTCCAGCTGCGCGCCGCCGTGCGTGAACACGGCGAACTTGTAGCGCTGCCCGGCAACGACGCCGCGCACGTCGAGCTCCCAGATGCCAGAGCCGTCGCTGCGCACGTAGGCACGATCGGTCTGGGCGTTCCAGTTGTTGAAGTCGCCGATCACCGAGACCGAGCGCGCGCTCGGCGCCCAGAGCACGAAGCGCGCGCCCGTTGCGTTGAGGTGGCAGCCGAACTTGCGATAGAGCTGCGAGTGCGTGCCTTCGCGAAACAGGTGAATGTCCTGCTCGCCGAGCAGGACGCCTTGCGCCGGGCCGGGGGCCGCGACGCGTGTTGCCACGGCGGAATGTCGAGTCATTCAATGGCCTCCGGACTGTCGGCGACCCGCGCTGAGCTGCAGCTCGTCGAGGATGGACACCATCACGCGCTCGTTGTCGGACGCATTGCGCATCGGGCGGTCGAGGTTGCGCGTGAGGGAGCCGAGTTCGTGCTGGTCGGCATACATGTAGAGCTGCCCCATCTTCTGGGCGACGTCGCGATAGGTCGCCTCGATTTCGCGGACCCGGCGAATCACTTCGGCAAGCACCTGCTCCGGCACCGCCTGCGGATTGACCGCCAGGTGCCGCTTCGGGTCCGCCGCCGATCGCCGCCTCATTCGAATCTCCACGGATGAAGGTGAAAGCTAACTTATGATCGGCGCGAAGTAAAACCCAAATATGAAAGACTCGACTTTCATACATGCAAACTTCGCGCATCAGTGCCCACGCCAGTGAGGCGACGCCTGCCGAGGCCGATCTCTCCGATCCGCAGCGCCTGCGGCTGACCTGGTCCGACTTCCAGACGGTGCTCGCGATCTCGCGCCACGGCAGCGTCGCCCGTGCGTTCGCGCCGCTCGGCATGACGCACTCGACCCTTCTGCGCAAGCTCGATCTGATCGAGACGCGATTGAAGACCAAGCTGTTCAATCGCGGGCGGCCCCGATACACGCTGACCGCCGCCGGACATGAGATCGAACGCGCCGCGCGTGCGTTCGAGCCGATGGCGCTGGGCGCCGAAACGCGTGCGAGCGGCGCAGACCTGCGCCCGAGCGGCGAGGTTCGCGTCAGCGTCTCGTCGATCGTCATCGATCATCTGCTGCCGGCCGTGATCGCACAGTTCGGGTCTGCGTTTCCGGACGTGCAGATCGAGCTGATCGGGACCCGCGAACACGTCAACCTGCGCAGGCGCGAAGCGGACATCGCGATCCGGATCTCGGACACGGTCCCGGACTGGCTGGTGGCACGCCGCCTGGCCGACTTGCATTTCAAGGTCTACGGTCGGCGCAGCACGCGCGGCAAGATGCCATTGCAAAGCGTGGACACGCTCGTCGGCCAAAGGCGCTGGATCGGCTTCGAACGCGATTCGTACGACCTGAAGTTCGACCGCTGGTTCGCCGAGCGAGTGCCCGCCGAACACATCGTCCTGCGCGTCGACAGCTTCAGCCACGCCGCGACCATGGCGCGTGCGGGCATCGGCGTGGCGCTGCTGCCGACCTTCGTCGAGTCGAGCATCACCGACCTGCAGCCGTTGACCGCGTCGATCCCCGAACTCGTGACGCCGCTGTGGCTGGTCACGCACCCCGAACTCAAGGATGCGGCGCGAATCCAGGTGCTGATGCGCGCGTTCGGGCCGGCGTTGGCGAACGCCGCGCGACAGGCTCGCGCCTGATCGCCGCTTGCGATCGCGCCCTCACTTCAGCACAAGGCTCGCCTCGGCCGCACTGACGAGCCCGTCGGCATCGGCCGGCAGCAGGAAGCCGCGTGCGACGGCGTTGGCTGCGGCGCGCCTGACCGCGGCGACGTAGCCGGCGTGATCGGCGTAGCGCTCCTGCAGGCTCGCACGCGGGTCGCCGTTGGCCAGGCGCTCGGCCCTCGTTCTCGCGAAGGGAACCATGCCGCCCACGTAGTTGCAGATCTGCCCCTGGTGGAAGGGGCGCGCACCGCCGGCGGTGACGTTCCAGCCCAGGTAGGTTCCCAGCGGTGCGTCGGTCAGCACGTTGGGCACTCCGCCCATCTCGTTGCCATCGGCATCGACCCGCGGGACCAGCATCTTGATGACCTGTCTCACCGGCGGGGGCGCCTTCGTCGGCACGCCGGAGGCGTCGGTGTAGTTGAAATCGGCTCCCCAGTCGTAGTCGAGCACCGGCATGATGAAGTCGGCCTCGGGCAGCGTGGGCCGCAGGCCCGGAATGGTGGGGAAGCCCATCGCCGCCTTGTTCGCCGCCACCAGCTCGGGCACGTTGGCGCCGCTGCTGTTCTTCGTTCCGTCGCCCTTCTTGCCATTGAGCGTGGGGTACACGCTCTCAGGCGGCAGCGTGCCCTTCATCACCCAATTGCGGAAATGCACGCGCAACGCATTCACGGTCTGCGTATGCGGCACAGGGTTCGCCGGCAGCACGCCGGTGCCGAAGTTGTTGCCCGGACAGCTGGGTCCGGCGCTCGGCAGCTCAGCCCCGGGCAGGCTGGTGTTGAAGCCACCGGCCCCGCCGCCATGCGAGCTGCTCGCGATGTAGTAGCGGCGCACGTTCTTCGGCAACGGGATGTCGGTCCTGGCGTCGGTGCCGACCCACTCCGGCGTGAGCTTGAGCGCCCAGACCTCGGCCGAGCCGAAATGCTCGATCACCTTGGGACAGGTCTTGCTGGCGTCGCAGCGGTCGAGGATGCCGGCCGGTGGCAGGCCGCGCACGGTGTCGGGGAACTTCGCCCACCATTGCGGGCCCTCGCTGCCGGCCTGGTACAGCTCGAGCACCCCGTCGGGCTGCGCCCACCGGAAGTTCAATGCGATGCGCCGTCCGGCGATGATGGGCCACAGGCCGTCGTGCACTTGGGCGCGGTTCTCGGCCTGGTTGAATCCGAGGTGAAGCCAGCCGCGCAGGTAGTTGCCCGATTGGGAAATACCGCGCGCAATGCTGTGCGTCACGCGTTGCGCCAGCGGGTTGGGCGTTCCGGCGTCGTCGGCCGACGCGTGCTTGAACCACCAGCCCACGTCGCGCCAGGCGGCGAAGCCAACGCCGAGCACGTACGGGTCTTTCGCGGTGAACGTGACCATGTACAGCTTGCTCGCCTCGAAGCCGCCCTTCACGCAGATCTGGGTCGGGTCCGGTGTGCCCGGAAACGGATGGGTCGCGCTGCAGCTGGCCCACGCCCAGTCGGTGGACGGCACCACAGCCTCGCCGATGGCCGTTCCGTCCTGCAGCTCGCCGGTGCGCGTGACCAGGCGGGCTTGCGCCGTGTCCAGCGTGGCCGGCAGGTACGGCACCGGGTTGGTCTGCACGACCAGGCGCTGCGAGTCGGGCCCGGTGCGGTTGACGATGCGGCCGAAGACCTTGCCGGTCACGGCCGAGCCGTCTAGGTTCTTCGCGATCGGCACTTGCAGGAAGTGGCGGCCGCCCACCAGCATGGTCGGACGCACGGCAGTGCCGTTGTTCGCGTCGATGGCGGCGTTGTCGCCCTGCCAGGCGCTGGCCAGGCCGATGTCGCCGAAGTTGCGCTCGGCCACGCCGATCGTGATGGGCGTGCCGCGGTTGGGCACGTCGTGCCACATCAGTCCGCTCGCTTGCTGCAGGCTCACCGGCTTGGTCAGCACGAAGCTGGCGGTGTAGCGCACCTTTGCGTCGGTGTCCTTGCCGAGCTCGATGTCCTGGATGATCGCGTTGAGCGGGTCGCCCGCATCGAGCTCGCCGAAGGCGCGACCGCTGATCTGCTCGTAGGCGATGCTCTGGCCCGGCGCGCTCGCCAGGGGCTGCACATCGTCCACGACGATGCGCACGACGCGCGCCTGCAAGGGCAGCGTGGCCATGGCCAATGCAACCACGAGGGCGGCGGGTCTGACCCGCATGCAGATTCGAATGGGCATCATTGCAATGTCTCCTTTTTTTCGACGTTGAGGGGCCGCTATTCGGACGTGATGCGGCTTCGGATCCACGCGGCGACGGCTCGCGGCGTTTGAAACTCATCGGCAGACCGGGCAGGCACGTCGGGGAAGCGTTCGCGCCACATCCGCGACAGCGCATCGCCGGCACCGATTTCCAGAACCGCTTCGACGCGCTGTGCCGCGACACTGTCCAGACACTCGTCCCAGCGCACGGTCTGTGCAATCTGCCGGGCCAAGGCCTCGCGGGCGCGCGTGCCGTCGCTCACGCGGCCCAGCGCGTTGCTCGCCAACGCGACCGCAGGACGCCTCAGCTCGGTGGCGGCGAGCACCCGGTCGAAGCTCTCGACTGCCGGCAACATCCAGCGCGTGTGCGATGCCAACGCGACGTTGAGCAGCGTGCAGCGCGCTCCCTCCCGGGTCGCCGCGTCAGCCGCACCAGCCAGCGACAGCCGCAGCCCGCCGAGCACCGCGCTGCCCGGACCGAGGCGGATCGCGACATCCAGCCCATGGCGCTCGCACAGGCGCTCGATCTGCGCGAACGTCGCACCCGTGACGGCGAGCAGCCCGGTCTCGAGGCCGTCCGCCGCGGCATCCATGCAGCGAGCGCGAGCCGTCGCGAGCCGCATCGCCGTCGCGCAATCGAAAACGCCCGCGGCACAGAAGGCGGCGAGCTCGCCGACGCTGTAGCCCGCGACGATCGAAGGCGCAGGAAGCTGCGATGCAAGTTGCTGCCAGGCCGCGAGTGCCAGGCCGGTCAGCAGCGGCTGCGCGATGGCGTTGCGTGCCGACCAGCCGACATCGGCCATCCTGTTGCGCCAATCGGTGCCGAGCGACTCGTCGAGTGCAGGCACCGGCGCCCCGTCGCGATCGACCCACGCCAGCATCTGCGGATTCTGCAGCCCCTGCCCGGCAAAGAGCAGCGCATAGCCCATGTCTTCAGGCGATGGCGCCGATGCGGTGGAGGAAGCAGGCGGCCGACAGCATGTCGGCACAGCCCCCGGGCGACAGCCGGCGCGCGACGAAACGGCGGTGGATGGCCCAGGCGTCGTCGATGGCGTCGTTGCGCAGTGCGCCGCCATGCCCGAGAAAGCGGCGCGCTTCGTCGCGCGCGTACTGCAAACCGACGAGCCCGCCGCGGTGCGCGAGGTTGCTGTCGTCGAGCACGGACAGCGTCGTGAAGAAGACCTGCAGGTTCAGTCGTTGGCCGGTCAGGCCGGCGGCTCGTGCTTCGGCCCATGCGGGCAATACGGTTTCGAACAGCACCGGCATGCCGAGGGCGGCTTCGCGGGACGCACTGCGCAGTCCGTAGCGCTGCGCTGCCAGCCCGCCCGTGAGCCGGGGCGTGCGATTGCATCGTTCGGCAAGCGCGTCACCCCAAAGGCGAAGGAAGGTCGCGCGGATGTCGTCCGCCCGAATGCTGGCTCCGTTCGTGCCGGCTCCGTTCGTGCCGGCTGCAGAAGCGGCCGCGCACAAGAGGCCCAGCGCGAAGATGGCGCCGCGATGCGTGTTGACGCCGCCGGTGGCGGCGAGCATCCGGGCCTCGGCCTCCTGGCCGCAACGCTCGAGCTCGCTGAACTCGGCATGCGCCGCCCCGAGTTCGGCGATACGGACGAAGTAGCCGCGCAGCGCAAGCATGCTGCGCAGGAAGGTCTGCGCATCCATGTCGTCATGGCTGCCGCTGTCCACCAGCGACACGAGGCCCGGCTTGGGTGCCAGGGCGAGTTCGTCATACAGCGCCAGCGTCGCCGCCCGGCCGATCGATCCGCACAGTCGCTGTCCGGCCCATCCGCTGTCGAGTGAACGTTGCGGATTCATTCGATCCGTTCGGAGCAGACCGGCACCGCCGGCGACCAGGGGCTGCGCTCGATGTCCACGCTGTTCAGCCGCTTCACCAGCAATGCCGCGCTGCGCCCCGAGCGCCACGCCATCCATTCGCGCCAGGCGACGGCACTGCCGTCGTCGAACAGCAGCTCGCCGTCGATCCGCAGGCGGCCGGGCGTGCAGCGCTGCAGGCATGCGGCCACCGCATCGGCCTGCTGCGCATCGGCAATGGCGAGCCAGAGATCGAGGTCGCTGCGCTCGTGCAGGTACTCGAGCCCTGTCAGGCGCTGCCAGCCGACGCTGCCGTACACCCGGGCCCGGACGCCGAGTTGGCGCAGGGCCGATGCAAGCTCCCGAAGTTGCCGATGCGCAGCGCGCGGCAACTCGTCGATCACGTCGACGAGTTGCGGAAATTCGCTGAACCAGCCGATCGCCGCGGGCGGCACCTGCAGGGCCAGCAAACGGCGCGACCACCGATCCGGCGCGGACAGGCCCAGCCACACGGGTGCCGAGGGCGTCTCGCGCGGCGTGCGCTGCCGCGTCACGACCAGCGGCAAACCCTCGTCGACCCAGAGCGTCAGGCACTCGCGCGCCTGCTCGTCCCAATTCAGCTCGAGGATTTCGCGCCAGCCCCGCGCCGACAGGTAGGCCAGCTGATGGCGGTGCAGCGGCGGCATCATCGATCCGCTCAGGCGGCGTCCAGCACGCGGCGCACCACGTCGGCGGCGAGCCGGCGTCCGCCGCGTGCGGCGCCGTCGCGCGCCCGCTCGTCGACAGTCGGCGACCCGGCCAATGCGACGCGCAGGTCGCCCGCGAGATCGTCGCGCCACAGGCCGCGCACCCCGCCCATCGCGACATAGTTCTCCACGCCGGGAGCGAACACCGGATTCGCCTGCGAGAGCGACTCCAGCAGCTCGGGCGCAAGCTTGGTGATGCGCGCCATCGCGGGCAGCCGCATCACGCGGATCTCTGCCTCGGGCAGCGCATAACACGCATCGGCGATCAGGCCGGAGGTGATGAATCCGCCCGACAAGGCCTGGTCGTAGACGAGGCCGATGACCACATGGCCGCGCCGGCGCGCCAGGTCGATGCACATGCCGAGGTGGGCCATCGCGCGATTGATGCCCAGCAGCTCGTCGCGGCGCCGCAGCTGCTGGCCCTGCGTGTCGATCAGGATCAGGATCGAACGCCCCGCATGCCGCTCGATCGTGTCGAGGATGACGCGGGCCTGCGCCAGCGCCAGCTCGACGCCGATCGGCGCATGGTTTGTCGTGCCGATCACCGTCAGCGGCTCACCTTCGAAGCTCACGGTGCCCGAGATGAAATCACCTTGCGCGGTCAACCCGTGATCGGCCGTGAACAGCCGGGCGGCCAGAGTCTGCCAGTCCATCGTGCGTCTTCCGTCAAGCCGTGCGCAGCGCGCGCACCGCGTCCACATCCAGGGCCGGCACGCGAACCGGCTCGCTCACGCCCAGGCGTTGCCACAGCGTGATGGCTTCGGTCTCGCCATCCAGTCCAGCCGGCAGCAGCGCGAGGCGGCTGGCCAACTGACGATGCTCGGCCTGCAGCGCGTCCAGCGTCAGCGGTCGGCGCGTGTCGAGCGACTCGATCGCCGCGCTGCGGAACGCAGCGACATCGTCCTCGACCAGCGCATCGCAGTCGCCGGTCAGCCAGCGATGTTTCCCGCCGGTGGTCCGCCAGACCAGGGCCCGGTCGCGCGCATCGAACTCCTCGACGCCGTGCGAGGCCTCGATCACCTCCGGCCCCGACATCGCGAGGCGGCCGATGTCGCTCATCACGACGTGATCGGCGCAGCGCGCCACGATGCCCATGCCGCCGAAGCAGCCGTTGTTGCTGCCGATCAGCACGATCACCGGAATGCCCGCCGCGCGCACGTCGAGCAGTGCGCGCATCACCTCCGACACCGCGATCAGCCCGGCATTGGCCTCGTGCAAGCGCACGCCGCCGGAATCGGCGAGCAGCAGCACCGCATCGGGACGGTCGCGCAATGCGCGCTGCAGCAGCCCGACCAGCTTGGCGCCATGCACTTCGCCGACACCGCCGCCCATGAACGCGCCCTCCTGCGCCGCCACGAAGACGAGCCGTCCGGACAGCGTGGCCCGGCCGATCACGACGCCATCGTCGAAGGCGCAGGGGACGCCGAGCTGCGCGAGGTGCGGGCTGGTGAGGCGCTCGGCCGGCGGCAGCCATTCGCGCAACGATCCCGCGTCGAACAGGAGCGCGAGCCGTTCGCGCGCCGAGGCTTCGGCATAGCTGATCACGGTTGTCCTTCCGATTGCAATTCCGCCACCGCCTGATCGAGGCGCAGGCTCACGACAGCGGGGGTCGCCCCCATGTCGTTGATCGAGACGCGCACGCCGGCGAGCGCGTGCCGCTCGTGGAAGTCGTCGAGCACGGCCTGCCAGATCGGGCCGAAGCCGCGCGCCGAGGTCTCGACGCGGACCCGGCAGTGCGGCGCCTCGCCAGGCTCGAGCAGCACCTCGAGGTTGCCCGATCCGACGACGCCGACCAGCACCGGCGCGAAGCGTCCGGCGGCATGGCGGCCGTCGTACGAGAAGTCGAGGGTTTCGATGCCGGCGTGCAGGCTCATCGCGTGTTCTCCGGGTTCACCAGTTGCGGAACCGCCTGGGCGGCGCGTAGAGGCCGCCGGACGCGCGGACGAGGTCGCGCATGTTGCGGGCAGCCAGCAGGTTGCGTGTCGCATCGCGCGGGTCGATGCCGAGGTCTTGTGCGCGACGGATCACACCGCGGTCGCGCAGGTTCTCGACCATGCGCCGGTCGCGTGCGAGGCCGACCGCGGTGTAGCCGGCCACGCCGCGAATCGCCTGCTCGCGCTCCTCGTCGCTGCGGCACAGCAGCAGGTTCGCGATGCCCTCTTCGGTGAGGATGTGCGTGACGTCGTCGCCGTAGATCATGATCGGCGGCAGCTCCATGCCGGCCTGCTCGGCGAGCTGCCAGGCATCGAGCTTCTCGACGAACGCCGGCTGCATGTGCTCGCGGAAGGTCTCGACCATCTGCACCACGAGCTTCTGGCCGCGCGGCGTGCCGGCCGCGCCGCTGCGGCCTTGGCGTGCCTCGCGACCGGCCTGCAGCCACGCGGGGCTCGCGTGCCGGCGCCCGCGCGCATCGGCACCCATGTTGGGCGCGCCGCCGAAGCCTGCGATGCGGCCCAGCGTCGCGGTGGAGCTGTTGCCGTCGAGGTCGATCTGCAGCGTCGAGCCGATGAACAGGTCGCAGGCATAGTGGCCGGCAGCCTGGCAGAACGCGCGGTGGCTTCTCAACGAGCCGTCGGGTCCGGTGAAGAAGATGTCGGAGCGGGCCCGGACATAGTCCTCCATGCCCAGCTCCGATCCGAACGAGTGGATCGACTGAACCCAGCCCGCCTCGATGGCGGGGATCAGGGCCGGGTGCGGATTCAAGGCCCAGTGCCGGCAGATCTTGCCCTTCAGGCCCAGCGATTCGGCGTAGGTCGGCAGCAGCAGCTCGATCGCCGCGGTGTCGAAGCCGATGCCATGGTTCAGGCGCTGCACGCCGTAGCTGGCGTAGATGCCCTTGATCGCCATCATCGCCATCAGCACCTGGATCTCGCTGATCTGCGCGGGGTCGCGGGTGAACAGCGGCTCGATGGTGTTCGGCCGCGGCGCCAGCACGACATAGTCGACCCAGTCGGCCGGGATGTCGACGCGCGGCAGCGTCTGGACGATCTCGTTGACCTGCGCGATCACGATGCCGCCGCTGAACGCGGTGGC
>Ga0207674_10006037_pt1 | contig 14326 bp, 9 predicted proteins | sample KBSCornC72_FD_184303 | JGI IMG/M metagenome (GOLD analysis project Ga0207674, IMG submission 184303) | Corn rhizosphere microbial communities from Kellogg Biological Station, Michigan, USA - KBS Corn C7-2 (SPAdes) (version 2) | ecosystem: Host-associated > Plants > Roots > Rhizosphere > Soil ... | reverse complement strand
GGTTTCTGCAGTGCTGGCGCAACCAGGACGCGCCATTCTGCCGGGACGGAAGCGTCTATTACGGGCGCTGGCTGCGTTCGCTCAAGCCGGAGGAGAAGGCGCAGTCCATTTTCGAGACCATGAACCAGGTCCCCAATGAGTTCTGGTTCGTCATGGCGCATTCGCAGAAGCTGGAACAGACCACCATCGGCGCCATGCTGCACCAGTACTTCGATTTCGCGGACCGTGTCACGCTCGATGACGCCGGCGCCGTGCTGCTGCGGCGCAACGCGACCCCGCCGGAATCGAAAACCCCGACAACCACGCCCTAGCGACGCTGGAGTGCCGTCCGCTTCTTTGCTAAAATGCCGGGATGGAAACTCAACTCAAGTCCATCCTCAAGTCTGAGATTACGAACATTCGCGAAGGCGGCCTCTACAAGGAAGAGCGCGTGCTCGAGAGCCCGCAGGCCGCGGCCATCACCGTCAACGGCCACGAAGTCATCAACTTCTGCGCCAACAACTATCTCGGGTTGTCGTCGCATCCCGCCGTAATTGCCGCCGCGCACAAGGCGCTGGACGAATGGGGCTACGGCCTCTCGTCGGTGCGCTTCATCTGCGGCACCCAGGAGATCCACAAGGATCTCGAGCACGGCATCGCGAAGTTTCTGCACACAGACGACGCCATTCTCTATTCATCCTGCTTCGACGCCAACGGTGGGCTGTTCGAAACACTGCTCGGCGAGCCCGACTGCATCATCTCCGACGAGCTCAACCACGCTTCTATTATTGATGGCGTGCGACTGTGCAAGGCGGAGCGCATGCGCTACCGCAACAGCGACATGAATCACCTCGAGGAATGCCTCAAAGAGGCGCAGAAGTTTCGTGTGCGCATGATTGCGACCGATGGTGTGTTCAGCATGGACGGCTACATCGCGAAGCTCGATGAGATCTGCGCCCTCGCGGAGAAATATGATGCGCTTGTCATGGTGGATGATTCGCACGCTACCGGTTTTGTGGGGAAGACAGGACGCGGAACACCCGAACATTGCGGTGTGATGGGAAAGATCGACGTCATGACGTCGACCCTTGGCAAGGCCATGGGCGGCGCATCCGGCGGCTTTACCACCGGTCGCAAGGAAATCATCGAGATGCTGCGCCAGCGCTCGCGGCCCTACCTCTTTTCCAATTCGGTGGCGCCCCCGATCGTGGCCGGATCGCTCGCCGTGCTCGATCTCCTCGAGAAAAGCACCGAGCTCCGCGACCGACTCGAATCCAACACCAAGTACTTCCGTGACGGAATGACGTCGTCGGGCTTCAATATCGTGCCGGGCACGCATCCGATCACACCCATCATGCTCGGCGACGCCAAACTCGCCCACGACGTCGCCCACGACATGCTCGACGAAGGCATCTACGTCATCGGCTTCAGCTACCCCGTGGTGCCCAAAGGCAAGGCGCGCATCCGTGTTCAAATTTCAGCCGGGCACACGAAACCGCATCTCGACCGTGCCCTGGAAGGCTTCCGTAAGGTGGGCAAGAAGCACGGACTGCTTTAGGGCTCCATTAACATGCTATAATTGGGCACCCGGCGGGCGCCGCATTTCATCGACATGCGGCGCCCGTTTTCGCTCCACCTCTCGCGCAGAAAGGCCGCTCCCATGCGACTCTTCTCCCTCATCTTGGTCCTGGCTCTTTTCCCTGCCGCAGGCTCTGAAGCCGCTCCGCCGCTCTCACACAACTGGAGCAAGATATTCGGCGATGCCCAGACTCAGGATGCGCGGGCCTGCGCGGCCGATCCGTCCGGCAACGTGTGGATAACCGGCCGGGCTCTGGGTCTCGTCAACTGGGGCCTCGGGACGTCGGATTTCGGCACCACCAATGATGGCATGTACCTGGTGAAGTACAGCTCGTCTGGAACCAACCTCGTCGCCAAGGGGTGGGGATACCTCAACAGTGAATTCGGGACTGCGATTGCGTGCGACCTTTCCGGGAATGTCATCCTGGGGGGAACTTTCACCGGCGCGATTAGCGTCGGAGGGGCAAATTTCAACAGCTTCGGCGGAAACGACATCATATTGGCGAAGTTCAACAGCGCGGGGACGCACGTGTGGAGCAAGCAGTTCGGCGATCCCAGCACACAGGTTCCCAACGGTGTCGCCGTGGATGCAGCTGGCAATGTGTACGTGACCGGATTTTTCCAGGGCACGGTGAACTTTGGTGGCGGCGGGCTCGTGAGCACGGGCGGATCAACCGACATCTTCCTCGCGAAATATGATCCCGCCGGAAATCATGCCTGGAGCAAACGATTCGGTGAGACGGGAACCCAGAACGCGATTGGCATCGCGGTGAGCGCGAGCGGTGATGTGGCAATCACGGGGCTCATGGCCGGTAGTGCAGATTTTGGAGGCGGACAAATTACCAGCGTGGGTTCCAACGATACCTACGTCGCACGGTTCAATTCAGCGGGATCCTATGTCTTTGCCAAACGGTTTGGCGATTCTGCGGCACAGATTGGCAATGCCATCGGAATTGACCCTGCGGGAAATGTGGTTGCCGGCGGCTACTTCCAGGGAACGGTCGACTTTGGAGGCGGCCCTCTCACCACAGCGGGAGGAAACGACATTTACCTCGCAAAGCTGGACGTTAACGGCAACCATGTTTGGAGCAAACGCTTTGGTGATGCGAGCGCGCAAACCACATCTTCAGTCGTGGTCGACGGCGGTGGTGCGATTGTGCTGACCGGCTCAATGGCCGGAACCACCAACTTCGGTGGCGGGAATCTCACCAGTGCAGGGGGCAATGACATCTTTCTCGCGCGATTCGACAACGATGGAACTCATATATGGAGTGCTCGCTACGGTGATGGTTCCGACCAGCACCCGGCGTGCGTGAGAGTGGACGCGGCGAACAACATAGTGCTGGCCGGCGATGTTTTCGGCACCACGGACTTCGGCGGCGGACCACTGGCGGCATCAGGTCAGGATATTTTTCTCGCACGGTTCATTCGCGCCTATCCCGAGATTCACAATATCGTCGATGTGCCGGGCGATCAGGGCGGTTGGGTGAGGGTTTACGTCCAAGGATCCGGGCAGGACCTGGCGAATTCGTCCCCGCAGGTTACGGCATACAATCTATTCCGTCGCGTCGACAACGCGCTTGCCATGCAGGTGGCAAACGAAGGGATCACGGGGCCATCGCACACCATCGACTGGAAGGGGCGTCATTTCTGGCAGGACCCGTCCAGCAACGCGGAAGCCGCCGCCCTGATTCTGTGGGAATCAGTGGGCAGCGCGCCGGCCCGACAGCAGTCCACCGACTACATCATCCTGGCGCCGACACAGGCGGATCAAACCGCGTCAGCCACTCCATATCAGAAATATTTCGTCATGGCACAGACCACGTCGCCATCTGTGTTCTACGACAGCGATCCGGACAGCGGTTATTCCGTCGACAATCTGGCGCCCGCCACGCCGCAAAATCTTGCCGGCGCAAGCTCGAGCTCTCCGGCGGGGCTCGCGCTGTCGTGGAGCGGGAACAGCGAACATGACCTCAACCACTACGCGGTGTATCGAGGTTCATCCGCCGGATTCGTGCCGTCTTCCGGAAACTTGATTGCGTCTCCGGTCGGCGCGTCGTTCCTGGACGCGGGCTGGACCCCTGCGAGCGGTCACTACTACAAGGTGAGCGCAGTGGATCACCACGACAACCAGAGCGGGTTCGCACTGCTGACTCCCGCCGCCGTGACAGGAGCGGACCCGTCGCTGCCGGTTTCCACGTATCTGGACCAGAACTTTCCCAATCCGTTCAACCCATCCACCACGATCTCGTTTGGTCTCGACACGCGCAGCGAGGTGGCACTACGGATCTACGACTCGAGCGGCGCACTGGTGCGCGCGCTTGTCGCAGGTGAACGCCCGGCGGGTGCTCACGTCGCGAATTGGGATGGACGCGATGATGCCGGCCGCGCCGTTGCCACCGGGATTTACTACTGCCGGTTGGACGCCGGAGGAAAGATGCTGACGCGCAAGATGCTGCTGCTCAAATAGGGCGCCATCCTGATCAGCCGGCGCTCAAGGCGTCATTTTTTCCATCAGGACGACCGTTCGGTCCGCCCCCACCGCGACACTCGTTGCGCGCCAGCCCTGGGCGGCGAGTGTGTTGATCTTGCTCTCGACTTTGAAGGTTTCCGGCATTTCCACCAACTGGTAGGCAACCTTCCCGGGCGCCTTGGCGGGCGACCCTGGACCCGGTGTTTGGGCGTTCACATCGCGCGCCGGAATCATCGGTCGCAGGGCGATCACGCACAGCACCACCGCAATCAGTCCCAGTAAGAATCTCGTCTGCCTGTCGGCCATGGTGGTCTCCTTTCATGGATGTGATGGGTCATATATCCACAATAATGCCCATGCGCGGCATGGTGCGCGAGGGACTTATCTTACAGTCACATACAGATGCCTGCCGGGTTGGAATGATTGCACTTTCGCGCAAGGGGACACCATGAGCCGCAATCTCGCAATTGTGTTGATCGCTTCGACTCTGATGGCTCCCGGCATCGCTCGCGCGACCTATATTTTCGATGCCTTTCCCAAGCTGGGGACCTTCAGCAATCCCATCGGTGTGGAAGATCCAATGGATGGCACGGACCGCCTGTTCATCGCGGAGCGCGCGGGGCGAATTTACGTCATTCGTAACGACGGGACGGTGACATCCAAGACGTTGTTTCTCGATGTCAGCGCCCTGATCACCACCCAGACCGAAGGTGGCCTGCTGGGTCTTGCCTTCCATCCCAACTACGAGAACAATCGGTTCTTCTACGTGACGTATACGGCGGAGAATCCGCGCCGCGAAGTGCTGGCGCGCTACAGCGCCGACGCGTCCAATCCCGATGTTGCCTTGCCCGGAAGCGTGCTCGTCATTCTGGAGATCCCGAAAACGAATCTGTATCACAACGGTGGGCGTATTGCGTTCGGGGCGGATGGATATCTCTACTGGAGCCTGGGTGAGGACGGCATCGCGCACTTCGCGCAGGACCTCACGCAGTGGAACGGAAAACTGCTGCGCATCGACATCAACAACCCGTCGGGCGGAAACAATTACGGTATTCCTCAGACCAATCCGTTCGCGGGCAGTGGCGGCGGCGTTCGCCGGGAAATCTGGGCGTACGGATTCCGCAATCCCTGGCGCTTCACCTTCGATCCGCCGACGGGGCGTATATGGCTCGGCGATGTGGGGGAGAATTCCTGGGAAGAGATCAACATCATCAGGAAGGGCCGCAACTACGGTTGGCCGCGCATGGAGGGTAACGATTGCTTCCCGCTGTCCACGTGCGATACCACCGGACTCAACGTGGTGCTGCCGCTCTACGTGTATGAACACTTCGGCAGCGCATCCATCACCGGCGGCTTTGTGTATCGTGGTCCGTCCAATCCGTCGCTGGTCGGGAAGTACATCTACGCCGACTATGTGACGGGCGAGGTATCGGCGCTGACGTGGAACGGCGTCAATCCGCCTACCAACGCGTTGCTCACCGTCGAGCCCGGCATCCCGTCGTTTGGCGTCGACAAGAACGGGGAGCTGTTCATTGCGTCTTTCGATGGCAACATCTACCGGCTCTTTGCGACGCCAACGGCGGTCGACACACCCGCGATAGCGGGTGCATTGAAAATAGGGCCCAATCCTTTTGGGATCTCGACGAACATCGCTGTGAGTCTTATGGCACCCGCGAGCGTCGATCTCACGGTATACGACGTGGCAGGACGTCGCGTAGCGACACTCATGAACGCACACTCGGCGGCTGGGTCGCACGAAGTGAACTGGAACGGGCGCGACGAGAGCGGCCGCACGCTCGCGAGCGGCGTGTATTTCGTGCGTCTGAATCTGAATGGTCAGACGGCTGAAACGCGGCGCATCACCATGATCAAGTAAGCGGGCTGGCGCGCCGTCTAACGCGGTGACGGGGTCGACTTGTCGCGGGCTTTTTCCTGCGCCTGCTGCCGGTCCAGCGTCATGCGATACGAGACGTAGTACTTGAGGATGTTGCGCACGTAGGTCGTTGTCTCGCGACCGACCTTTTCCGATACCACGATTTCCACGTTGTCGAACCAGCGGTTGGGGTCGAGCCCGCGTTCCGCCGCGATCTTGCGCAGCTTCGCGATTCGATTGGGCCCGGCGTTGTACGATGCGAACGCGAACAACGTGCGGTTCATCTCGTCGAATTGGGCATCCTTGAAGTACTGCGTCATCACCGTATTCATGTACTTGGCACCGGCGTGGATGTTGGGCTCCATCACCTTGATGTCTCCCACCTTCATGGACGCGCCCGTGGCCGGCATCACCTGCATCACACCGATGGCGCCGCTCGAGCTGCGCGCATTCTGGTTGAGCTGGGATTCCTGAAAGCCCTGTGCCGCGAGCAGGAGCGGATCGAATCCATACTTCGGTCCGTATTTCTCGAACAGCGCAATCGTCTCCCGGAACCGCTTCCAGTCGTTGGTCCCGGTCGGGTTCTGCAGCCGTTTCACTTTCTTGTTGTACTGCATGAGGCGATACGCGATGGAGCCGGACTTCTTCTGGTACCGGTAGTAGTCCGCGATCTCGGCCATCAAGAGCGGACTGTTTTTTCTGAGCGCCCAGCCGATCTCCGCGCCCGTTCGCACGGCGGCGTTCTCGTTGACGATGACGCCGGGAAGAATCCTGGCCCACATGAGCGCCTTCCAGCTGTCCACGATGGTGGCGTCGATCACTCCCGCGTCGAGCATCTCCATCAAGTCCTCGTCCTCGAGCGCTTCGTCCGCGCGAATGATCTCCACGGTTGGCTTGTTTTCAGACGCCAACCGTTGGTTGAGACTCGAGAGGCTGATGTAATAGCTCGACGAGGGGCGCACCATCACGCGCTTGCCCGAGAGCTCGTCGGCGCTCGTCATGGGACCGTAGCGCTGGTTCGTGAGCACGAGCTCTGAAATCTGTTTCAGATCGTCGGGTGCGAAGAAGTCCACCAGCAGGGTCCGTTCGGCGGCGGCAGTCAGATTGCCTGCGGCGATGTCGCCCAGGCCCTGCGCCACTCGTGCCAGTAACTGGTCGCGCGGGGTCGGGATGAGAAGAATCGTGATGGGGCGACCGTGCAGCGTCTTGCGGTGCTTCTGGTTCAAGTAGCGCTCAAAGTCGCGCGCGGTCTCCGCCGTGATGCCGCGCTCGTGTCCCTTGTCGCTGAAGTAGAGGGTGCGGCTGTAGGGGACCAGGACGCGGATGGTCCGGCGCTCCGTCATCATGTCGAAATCGCCGACGCGTGGCTCGTTCTTGATGTGCTCTGTCGTCAGCGAGGATGTGCCGGCATTACATGGAAACGCCGTAACCATGTTTGCCATGGTCACGGCGATCCACGTCAATGCATGGGCCGGACGCAACCTCGTCTAGCCAACCGGTTTGTAGTACTTCATCGCCTCCGGCATCAGCTTCTCGATATCCCGGATTCGTGTTTCGTCCGCAGGGTGCGTACTCAGGAACTCCGGCGGCTTCGAGCCACCCTGCTTTGCCATGCGTTCCCAGAACGGAACCGCGGTGTGCGGATCGTATCCGGCCATGGCCATGAAGATGAGGCCCAGGTGGTCGGCTTCACTTTCCTGCGTGCGACCGTACGGGAGCAGGACGCCCACCTGCGCGCCGACGCCGAAGGCCGTCATCCACAGCTGCTGGGTCTGCGCGGGCTCTTTCGCCACCGCAACCGACAACGCGGTGCCGAGTCCCTGCGCAATCAGGCCCTGGCTCATGCGCTCGGTGCCGTGCCGCGCGACGGCGTGCGAAATCTCATGGCCCAGCACAACCGCGAGGCCGTTCTCATCCTGCGTGAGGGGAAGAATGCCTGTATAGACGACTACTTTGCCGCCGGGCATGCACCACGCGTTGACTTCCTTGTTCTCGACCAGATTGAATTCCCACTTATAGCCGGCGAGCTGGTCCTTCATGTTGTGGCTGTTCATGTACGCTTCCACCGCGTGTTCGATGCGCGTGCCGACGCGCTTGACCATCGCCGTGGACTGCGCATCCGTGGAGAGCTTGTTCTCCTTCAGGAACTGGTCGTACTGCTGATAGCTCATAGTCTGCATTTCCGATTCGGAGACCAGGCTCAACTGCTTGCGGCCCGTGATGGGCACACTGGAGCACGACCATGCAAGCATGGCCGTAGTCACCGCCGTGAGTACGAGCTTCGGAGCGTGGACCGAGAAAAAGCGTTTCATCATGTTCTCCTCTATTGCCGGGCTTCCGGCGTCACCGTCAGCGTGACCCGCTGTCCGTCGCGCATGACCACGACCGGAACGGACTCGCCGACCTTCAGCGCATCCATGGCATATGTGTAATCATAAATATTCTTTATCGCTTTTCCAGCCAGCTCCACAATTACATCTCCGCTTTTCAGGCCCGCTTTGTCCGCCGGGCCTCCCGCTCGCACCCCCGAAAGCTTGAGCCCCTCAATTTCACCGGTCGCATAATCGGGAATTGTACCGAGGAAAATGCGCATGTTGGCGCGCGACCCCGCTGCATCCTTGGACTGCGCTACCTGCAGGTAGGCCGGCTTCTCGGTGCGCTTTTCCAGGTTCATGATCATGGCCGCGGCGAATTTCGTGATGCGCTCCATGCCGTCGTAATCGAGCGTGCCGACGTCATCGGTGGGGCGGTGGTAGTCCTCGTGACTGCCCGTGAAAAACGCGATGACGGGAATTCCTTTGGGATAAAAAGCAGTCACGTCGGTGGGCAGATACGGGTCGTCATCCGTCTTGATGTTGAAGCCCGCCGCCACGTTGCCTTTTTCGATCAATCCCTTCCACACATCCGAAGAGCCGGTGCCCTGCATGACGAGTGTGTTGTCCTTGAGACGGCCCACCATGTCGAAGTTGACGTACGCAATCATGCGATCCTTCGTCACGGTGGGATGATCGACGAACCAGCTCGAGCCGATGATGCCGATCTCTTCGCCCGACCAGGCCGCGAACACGATGGCGTAGGGGAACTGTTCGGGATGCTCGTCGCGCTGCTGCGAAAGATACTGCGCCAGCTCGAGCACGGTGGCGGTGCCGGACGCGTTGTCGTCGGCGCCGTTGTGAATCTGCTTCTCTTCGCCTTTGCGCGCGAGTGAATTGGAATCACCGCGGCCGAGATGATCGTAGTGGGCACCCACCACAATCACGGGCGTGGTGGGCGAATCATTCCCGGCCGGGAGATAGCCGAGCACATTCTCGCCCGTGCCCTGTTCGCGCGCGATCTGGGTGGCGATGCTCGCATGCACGCCGGTGAGATCAAAGGCACCCTCGACGTGCGGGTTTTCCACGTCGAGCTGCTCCTGCACTTCCTTGAGACTCTTGCTCTGGCCCTTGAAAAGCATCTCGGCGACCTGACCCGTTACCGACACCACCGGGATTCCCGAGCCCGAGAGCGACTGGTCGAACCCGAGCGGCATGAGCTTGCCCGCATTGGGCGATGTCGGTCCGGTGACGACCATCAGCGCTCTGGCGCCGTGCTCGCGCGCAATGGTCGCCTTGTAGCGGATGCCGCTGTACATGTTGAGGTGCATGCGTCGGTCCATGGTGGCGCCTTCGGGAACGTACGCGAGCACGAGCACGATCTTGTCTTTTACATCAAAGCTTCCGTACGAGTCGTACGCGCCTTCACCCGCGTCCGGCGTCTTGAGTCCGTAGCCCACAAATGCGACCGGGCCTTCCACGCGCGTATTCTCGCTGAATGACAGCGGACGAAAATCCTTGTCGACGTTCAAAATGTGACCGCCGTCACTGGCGGCGATGGTCATGCTGTTGCCGTCCTTCACCACCTTCACACCGGAGGTGAATGGAAACGGCTGCACAAATCCTTTTTCGCCCATTTCGCGAAGACCGGCGTCTTTGAAGCGCTTTTCGATGTATTTCTGAGCGAGCGCTTCGCCCTTGGAGCCTGTGAAACGGCCCTCGAGCTCATCGGAAGCGAGATATGAGACATCGTTCTTCAGGTCTTCGGCGCGGATCTCGGGTGAGAACGAGACATGTGTTTTCATGTTGCGCTTGAGCGGAGCGCGGTAGACCGGCGTCACCGCATCGCGACCACTATGCACATTGAGTGGGTGCTGCTTTTCGAGGGCTTCACGCGCCGCATTATCATTCCAATCGGCGATGAAAATCTGCGACTGCTTGTTGGATGTGCGATTCGACGTCCACGCCAGCCTCTTGCCATCGGGCGAGAAGACGGGAAGGCCGTCAAAACCATCCGTGCTCGTCACGCGCACCGGTTCCTTTTTGCCGTCGGCGTCGACGACATACAGCTCGAAGTTCTCGAAACCGAGAATGTTGGACGTGAAGATGAGGTAGTCACCGCTGGGATGGAAGTACGGTGCCCACGACATGGCGCCGAAATCGGTGACACGCCGGCGATCACTCCCATCGAGAAGCATGGTGTAGACGTCGGCAACCGTGCCGTCTTCACTGAACTCGCGCCAGATGATGCGCTTGCCATCCGGCGAAAAGAACGGTCCACCATCGTAACCGGGATCCGTCGTCAGGCGCTTCACTCCGGTTCCGTCCGCCTTCATGATGTAGATGTCGCAGAAATAGGAGAGGTCGATGGTCGCCTTGTCCTGATCTTTTTTGGAAAGTTTCTCGATCGGATAAGCCGCGCGGTTCGACGTGAACGCGATCCACTGGCCGTCGGGAGAATACGAGCCCTCGGCGTCGTAACCCACCGCGTTGGAGAGGCGAATGATGTCGCTGCCATCGGGCCGGGCGGAGAAAATCTCGTAGGTTTCGTCGTAATCCCACGCATAGCGGCGCTGCTTGCCCGCCGCGCGCAGCTCGAATTCCTGTTTCTGTTTGGGAACCGCGTTGGGGTCGAGGTGGGTGGACGCAAAAATCACGCGATCACCGGCAGGATGGAAGAACGAGCACGTGGTCTTGCCCGTACCCGGTGAGACCCGGTTCACGTCGCCGCTTTCGAGCGACAGAATATAGATCTGATAGAACGGATTGTCGGCTTCGCGCTCGGCCTGGAAGATCAAGCGCTTGCCGTCGGGCGACCAATACGACTCGCCGCTGCGCTTGCCTTCGAAGGTGAGCTGCCGGACGTTGGTGAGATAAGTGGATTCCGGAACCGGCGCCGGCCCGGCGCCCCGCACGTCTCCCACCCCACAGCAAAGCAACCCGATGGACCACGTAAAAACCTGACGAAACATGAATGAACTCCTTCAGATGCGGGTCCCGCAATCCTACGGCATGAGAACGATTTGCGCCAGCCGGGGATAGCGACAGCGAGGCGCGCGAATGGGTGGCGACGGCCAGGGCTCCCGTTGTGACGGAGCGAAGCGAAGTCCAACGGGATGGCCGGAGCCAGGCCCCATGAGCGCGTAGACGGCAGAAAGATTCTCGCCAACTTCTCGGTCGTTCACCGGTAGTAAGAGCGGATGTGACGGGTGGCGGGACCGGGGCTCGAGGAATAAATGATGTGGCTGGCTGTCGCACGTGGTCCATCGAGTTCCGGCCCCCCGCCCTCCGTCATCCATTCACGAATCACGAATACGGACTCCCAAACGCCGGCCGTTCCATGCAAGACGGCCGGCGTTCCTGCTTGCAGACATTTCCGCCGCCGCTTTACTCTCGGCTCAACATTCGTTTTCCATCGATCATGCGGGTACGGCCGCCCGGGAGGAGGTCCGGTGGGAATCAATTATGTTTCGGTCCTCGTGGCTGCACTCTCCGGCTTCGCCGTGGGCGCCATCTGGTACGGACCGCTCTTCGGCAGGCAATGGTCGACGGTAACCGGCGCGCCCGACGCGCAAAAATCGAGCGTCAATGTACCCGCGGTGTACTTGCTCACGTTCGTCCTGAGCCTGATCGCGGCCATGATTCTGGCGCTCGTCATCCACCAGGTGCACGCAACCGGCGCCATCGCCGGCGCGCGCGTCGCCTTTCTGTTGTGGCTCGGATTCATTCTGACCGTGCGCGTGACCGAGGCGCTTTTCAACGGTACCGACATGCGTCTGGTCATGATCGATACGGGCTACCGCCTGGTGTGGGCCGTGGTGATGGGAGTCATCCTGGCCGCGTGGCAGTAGCGATTACTCGCAGTGGGAAACTGTCGAAGGTGGTAAGGGCGCCGTCGACGCCATGAGCTTCTTCCGATCACTCGAGTGCAGCCAGTGTTCCCGCCGTTTCGATCCGGCGGGCCTGCACCATCTTTGTCCCGATTGCAAACGACCGCTCCTCGCCCGCTATGATCTGGAAGCGGCGGCGGACTTCATTTCGACCCAATCGGCGGAGCTCGCGCGCCGGCCGCGCAGCGTGTGGCGCTTCTCGGAGCTGCAGCCGATCAAGGACGCGCGCTTCCGCCTCACGCTCGGTGAGGGCGGCACACCGCTCGTCAACGCGGATCGCCTGCGTCGCAAGCTCGACTGGGGCGGCACGCTTTACATCAAGGATGAAAGCATGAACCCCACCGCGTCGTTCAAGGCGCGCGGGATGGCGGTGGCGATATCGCGCGCGGCCGAGCTCGGTGTGCGCGTGGTCACCGTGCCGTCGGCGGGAAATGCGGCGTGCGCCATGGCCGCCTACGCGGCGCGCGCGGGACTGGAAGCCCACGTGTACATGCCGGGAGACGTGCCGGCCAATTTCATCGCGCAGTGTCGAACGCTCGGCGCCAACGTGCACCTGATCGACGGGCTCATCACCGATTGCGGCCGCGCGTCCATGGAGGACGCCGAACGCTTCGGACGCTTTGATGTGTCGACACTCAAGGAACCGTACCGGCTGGAAGGAAAAAAGACGCTGGGCTACGAGCTGGCGGAACAGATGAAATGGTCGCTGCCGGATGTGATCGTCTATCCGACCGGCGGCGGCACGGGGCTCGTGGGCATGTGGAAAGCGTTCGACGAAATGCAGACCATGGGCTGGATCGACAGCCGGCGTCCGCGCATGGTGAGCGTGCAATCCACCGGCTGCGCACCCATCGTGCGGGCGTTCGAGAGCGGTGAAAAAACCGCGACGCCGTGGGAAGGGGCCAGGACGGTGGCCGACGGCCTGCGCGTGCCGGCCGCGGTCGGGGACATTCTGATGCTCGAAGCCATTCGCACGTCCAAGGGCATCGCGATTGCCGTGAGTGACGAAGAGCTCATGTCCGGCGCCGACACCATGGCCCGTACGGAAGGAATTCTCGCGGCACCCGAGGGAGGCGCAACCGTTGCCGCGTTCCGAACGCTGCGCGAGCGCGGATGGATCAAAGAGAACGAACGCGTGGTGCTTTTCAACACCGGCAATGCACTTTCGTACGCCCACCTGTGGGCACGCGACAACGAAGAGCGCGCCGTGGAACCCCGTCGCACATGAAGCCACCTGTCGCGCGCAAGATCCCCCACGCTGTCACGGTGCACGACCACACCCGTGTCGACGAGTACTTCTGGCTGCGCAATCGTGAAGACCCCGACGTGGTGGCTTATCTCGAAGCCGAAAATGCCTACGCTCTGGAGGCGATGAAGCACACCACCGCCGAGCGCGACGCCATCTATCATGAGATGGTGGCGCGCATTCAGGAGACAGACACCTCGGTGCCGGTAGTGCGCGATGCGTACCATTATTACGTGCGTACCGAGAAAGGGCACCAGTACGAGATCTTCTGCCGCCGTCGCGGCGACGATGGACCCGAGGAGATCATCCTCGACGAGAACCAGCTGGCCGAGGGGCACTCCTATTTTCACGTGGGCGTGCGCGAGGTGAGCCAGGATCACCGGTTGCTCGCATATACGGTGGATACGAGCGGAGCCGAGCTCTACCAGCTGGTTGTGATGGACATCGCGACCAGGCAAATCGTCGAAGGCCCGATTGAAAACGTGGCCGGCGATGTCGAGTGGGAAAACGACAGCCGTTCGTTCTACTACCTGGAGCTCGACGATCAGATGCGGCCGTGGCGCGTGCGCCGTCACGTGCTTGGCGAAGACGTGACGCGGGACCAGGAGGTCTACAGCGAGCCCGATCCCGCTTATTACGTGGGGATCGAAGTGGTGCGCAGCCGCGAGTTCTTCTTCGTCACCATGGAGAGCCATACCACCACCGAGGTGCGGTTTCGCCGCGCGGGTGATGTGAATGCGCCGCTGCGTGTCGTGGACGGCCGCAGACCGGACATCGAGTACAACCTCACGCATTCGGGCGCATCATTCTTCATCCTGAGCAACGAAGAAGCGCTCAACTTCCGGGTGTTCGAAGCTCCCATCGACGATCCGCGAAGGGAAAACTGGACCGAGCTCATCGCGCACCGTCCGGCCGTGAAGCTGGAGCAGATAGACGGCTTCGAGCATCACCTGGTCATCACCGAGCGCGAGGAAG
>Ga0207674_10006035_pt1 | contig 14330 bp, 10 predicted proteins | sample KBSCornC72_FD_184303 | JGI IMG/M metagenome (GOLD analysis project Ga0207674, IMG submission 184303) | Corn rhizosphere microbial communities from Kellogg Biological Station, Michigan, USA - KBS Corn C7-2 (SPAdes) (version 2) | ecosystem: Host-associated > Plants > Roots > Rhizosphere > Soil ... | reverse complement strand
GCCTTGGTCTCGCGGCCTTCGGCCTTGAGCTGCTGCTCGGTCTTGCCCACCCATGCAATTTCCGGGTACGTGTAGATAACCCACGGAATGCAGTTGTAGTCGATGTGCGGCTTCTGGCCGACGATGCGCTCGGCCACAGCCACGCCTTCGTCTTCTGCCTTGTGCGCCAGCATCGGGCCACGCACCACGTCGCCGATCGCCCACAGGTTCGGCAGCTTGGTCGCGCAGTGTTCGTCCACCTCGATAAAGCCACGCTGATCCGCCGCCAGGCCGATCGCTTCCAAGCCCAGGTTGTCGGTGTTCGGCACGCGGCCGATCGACACGATCAACTTGTCGCACTCCAGCACTTGCGCAGCGCCGGCAGCGTCGGTGTAGTTGACCTTTACGCCCTTGCCCGACGATTCGATCTCGCCGACCTTCACGCCGACGTTGATCTTCAGGCCCTGCTTGGTCAGCAGCTTGTTGGCTTCCTTGGCAACGGATTCGTCAGCCGCACCGAGGAAGCTCGGCAGCGCTTCGAGAATCGTCACTTCGGCGCCCAGACGGCGCCACACCGAGCCCAGCTCGAGGCCGATCACGCCGGCACCGATCACGCCCAGCTTCTTCGGCACTTCGCCAAACTTCAGTGCGCCTTCGTTGTCGGCGATGGTCACGTTGTCGACCTTCACGCCCGGCAGATGACGAGCCTTCGAGCCCGTAGCGATGATCACGTGCTTGGCCGTCACGACTTCCGTGCCTGCCTTGCCTGCAATCTCGACCTGATAGCCAGCGTCGGTCTTGCCGACGAACTTGCCGTGGCCCTTGAGCAGCGTCACCTTGTTCTTGCGGAACAGGAACTCGATGCCCTTGGTCATCTTGCCGACGATGTCGTCCTTGCGCTTGAGCATCTTGGCCACGTCGACCTTGACGCCGTCCACCGTGATGCCGTGGTCGGCCAGATGGTGGTTCACGTTCTCGAACTCTTCCGACGAGGCTAGCAACGCCTTCGAGGGAATGCAGCCGACGTTCAGGCAGGTGCCGCCCAGGCGCGGCTCGCCCTTCGGATCGTCGTAGGCGTTGTCTTCGCAGCAGGCCACGTTCAGGCCCAGCTGGCCAGCGCGGATGGCGGCGATGTAGCCACCGGGGCCGGCGCCGATCACCAGCACGTCAAATTCTTTGCTCATGGAGAAATCCTCGATTCGGACGCCGCTGCACCCAACGGGCTGCGGCGTCTCAGGTCATCAACGCGTCGATTACAGGTCCAGCAGCAGGCGGGCCGGATCTTCCAGCGCTTCCTTCATTGCCACCAGGCCCAGCACGGCTTCGCGGCCGTCGATGATGCGGTGGTCGTAGGACATGGCCAGATAGTTCATCGGGCGGACCACGACTTGGCCGTTCTCCACCACGGCGCGATCCTTGGTGGCGTGTACGCCCAGGATGGCCGATTGCGGCGGGTTGATGATCGGGGTCGACAGCATCGAGCCGAACGTGCCGCCGTTCGAGATCGAGAACGTACCGCCGGTCAGGTCGTCCAGCGTCAGCTTGCCGTCCTTGGCCTTCTGGCCGAACTCGGCAATCTTCTTCTCGATATCGGCCAGGCTCATCTGGTCGGCATTGCGCAGGATGGGCACCACCAGGCCGCGCGGCGAGCCGACAGCGATACCGATGTCGAAGTAGCCGTGGTAGACGATGTCGTTGCCGTCAACCGATGCGTTGATGACTGGGTACTTCTTCAGCGCGTGGACAGCCGCCTTCACGAAGAACGACATGAAGCCCAGCTTCACGCCGTGGGTCTTCTCGAACTGGTCCTTGAACTTGGCCCGCAAGTCCATCACCGGCTTCATGTTGACTTCGTTGAAGGTGGTGAGGATGGCGTTGGTCGATTGCGACTGCACCAGGCGCTCGGCGATACGGGCGCGCAGGCGGCTCATCGGCACGCGCTCTTCCGGGCGGTCGCCCAGAGCGGCGAAGTCCACCGGAGCAGCCACTTGCTGCAACGCCGGACGTGCGGCTTGCGGAGCGGCAGCAGCAGCCGGCTTGGCGCCACCAGCCACGGCACCCAGCACGTCGCCCTTGGTGATGCGGCCATCGCGGCCCGTGCCGGCCACTTGGCCAGCCGACAGGTTGTTCTCAGCCATCAGCTTGGCGGCCGACGGCATCGCCACGCCACCCGCTGCAGCGGCGGCCGGAGCGGCAGCAGCCGGTACCGGCGCCGGAGCAGCCGCCGCGGGAGCCGGCGCAGCAGCAGGAGCTGCGACGCCTGCCTTGCCTTCGGTGTCGATCTTGGCCAGCAGCTGTTCCGACGTCACGGTTGCGCCGTCCGCCACCAGCACTTCAGCCAGCACGCCCGCCGACGGGGCCGGCACTTCCAGCACGACCTTGTCGGTCTCGACTTCGATCAGGATTTCGTCCTGGGCCACGGCTTCGCCCGGCTTCTTCTTCCAGGAGATCAGCGTGCCTTCTTCAACGGACTCGGAAAACTGCGGGACCTTGACTTCAACGATAGCCATTTCGGTGGTTCCTTGGATTCATGTGCACGTGCTCCTCTTGTGCGGGAGCCGCGCTAATTCGATATACGGTGGAATTCGGGAGCGAAGATGCGTCAAGGCGACAGCCGAAGCTGCCGCCTTGGTGCAGAGGTCGCTTACTTGTTCAGCACGAAGCCCTTGAGCTTGCCAAACGCGGCATCGATCAGCGCCTTCTGCTGCTCGTTGTGCTTGGCGTAGTAGCCCACGGCCGGCGATGCCGATGCCGGGCGACCTGCGTAGCCCAGCTTCTGACCCTCGGTCATGTTCTCCAGGATGTAGTGCTGCACGAAGAACCAGGCGCCCTGGTTCTGCGGCTCGTCCTGGCACCACACCACTTCGGCGAGGTTCGGATACTTCTTCAGCTCGGCTGCGAACGCCTTGTGCGGGAACGGATAGAGCTGTTCCACACGGATGATGGCCGTGTCGGTCAGGCCACGTTCCTTACGGGCGTTGACCAGGTCGTAGTAGACCTTGCCCGAGCAGGCCACGACGCGCTTGACCTTGGCGGCATTCAGATCTTCGGCCGTATCGGCGATCACCGTTTCGAAATGGCCCTTGGCCAGATCCGACAGCGGCGACACAGCGTCCTTGCTGCGCAGCAGCGACTTCGGCGTCAGGATGATCAGCGGCTTGCGGAACATCCGGATCATCTGGCGACGCAGCAGGTGGAAGATCTGCGCCGGCGTGGTCGGCTGCACCACTTGCATGTTGTGGTCTGCGCAGAGCTGCAGGTAGCGCTCCAGGCGTGCCGAGCTGTGCTCCGGACCTTGGCCTTCGTAGCCATGCGGCAGCATCAGCGTCAGACCCGAGGCACGACCCCACTTCACTTCGCCCGACGAGATGAACTGATCGATCACGACCTGTGCGCCGTTGGCGAAGTCACCGAACTGGGCTTCCCAGATCACCAGGGTGTTCGGCTCAGCCGACGAATAGCCGTACTCGAAGCCCATCACGGCCTCTTCCGACAGCACCGAGTCGATCACCGTAAAGGGAGCTTGGCTCTCCGACACATTCTGCAGCGGGATGTAGCTGCCGGCGTCCCAACGCTCGCGGTTCTGATCGTGCAGGACTGCGTGACGGTGCGTGAACGTACCGCGACCCGCATCCTGACCAGTGATACGCACCGGGTAGCCAGACGCCACCAGCGATGCGAAAGCCAGGTGCTCGCCCATGCCCCAGTCCAGCGACAGCTCGCCCTTGCCCATCTTGGCGCGGTTGTTGACGACGTTCTCAACCAGCGGGTGCAGCTTGAAGTGATCGGGGATGGCGGTGATACGCTCGGCCAGACGCTTGAGTTCGGCCATCGGCACGGCGGTATCGGCCGCATCCGTCCACTTGCGGTTCAGGAACGGCAGCCAATCCACAGCGAACTTGTTCTTGAAGTTCGACAGCACCGGGTCGACCGTGTGCTTGCCCGCGTCCATGGCGGCACGGAATTCCTGCACCAGGGCGTCCGGCTCTTCGGTCTTCAGCGTGTTCTGCGTGACGAGCTTGTCTGCGTAGAGCTTGCGCGTGCCGGGGTGCGTGCCGATCTTCTTGTACATCAGCGGCTGCGTCATTGCCGGCGTGTCTTGCTCGTTGTGGCCGAGCTTACGGAAGCAGATGATGTCGACCGCAATGTCCTTCTGGAACTCGGTACGGAAGTCCACGGCCAGTTGCATGGCCAGCACGACGGCTTCCGGATCGTCGCCGTTCACGTGCAGAACCGGCGCTTCGATCATCTTGACCACGTCGGTACAGTACAGCGTCGAGCGCGAGTCGCGCGGGTCCGACGTCGTGAAACCGATCTGGTTGTTGATAACGATATGGATCGTGCCGCCCGTGCCGTAACCGCGCGTTTGCGCGAGGTTCAGCGTTTCCATCACGACGCCCTGGCCAGCGAAGGCCGCGTCACCGTGCACCTGCACAGCCAGCACTTGCGCGCCGTGCTTGTCGTCGCGGCGCTCCTGACGCGCCTTGACCGAGCCTTCGACGACCGGGTTAACGATTTCCAGGTGCGACGGGTTGAACGCCAGCGACAGGTGGACGGGGCCGCCCGGCGTGGTCACATCGCTCGAGAAGCCCTTGTGGTACTTCACGTCGCCAGCCGGCAGGTCGTCCACGTGCTTGCCTTCGAATTCGGCAAACAGGTCGGCGGGCATCTTGCCCAGCGTGTTGACCAGCACGTTCAGACGGCCGCGGTGGGCCATGCCGATCACGATTTCCTGCACGCCCTTGGCGCCGGAATGCTGGATCAGCTCGTCCATCGCCGCGATGAAGCTTTCGCCGCCTTCCAGCGAGAAACGCTTCTGACCGACGTACTTCGTATGCAGGAAGCGCTCGAGGCCTTCAGCGGCCGTCAGGCGTTCCAGGATGTGCTTTTTCTTTTCAGCCGAGAACGTCGGCTTGGAGCGAATGGTTTCCAGACGCTCTTGCCACCAGCGCTTTTGCGCCTGGTCGCTGATGTACATGAACTCGGCGCCGATCGAGCCGCAGTACGTCTCGCGCAGGTTGTTGACCAGCTCGCGCAGGCTCATCGATTCTTTGCCGAAATACGTGTTGCTGGCATTGAAGATGATGTCCTGATCGGCTTCAGTGAAACCGTAGAAAGCCGGGTCCAGATCCGGCACCGGCGGGCGCTCCTGACGCTTGAGCGGATCAAGATCAGCCCAACGCAGGCCAACATTGCGGTACGCGGCGATCAGCTGCGTGGCCGACACGCGCTTGCGACCCATATCGGAATCGGCAGACGCGACAATCGTCTTGATCGGGCCAGCCTTGGCGCGCTCGGCGAACGACGTGACGATGGGGGCGTGGGCGATATCCCGGGCGTTGGAACCGTCGACGGCGGGGACGTTCTGCAGCGCATCGAAGTACGCGCGCAGTGCCTCGCTAACGGACGTGGGATCTTGAAGGTACGCTTCGTACTGATCTTCAACGTAGGCGGCGTTACCGCCGGACAGGTACGAAGTGTCCAGGTACTGCTTATACAGCTCTGTCATGGGGCGCTCACTTTTCTCCGGGTCTGCCGGAGTTCAGCGGGTTCATCAACCTTCCGCGACACGGCTTGACCGGTTAGCGGATCGCAAACTAAATCGCCTGAAATCACCTGGTCGGACCGGATCGCGCAAGGCAGAAAGGGGGTACCGAGACAGCTTTTACAGACAAGTTGTGCGGGAAGGACCTAAGTCTTCACGGAGGGGAAGCATAGCATGTTTATAAGCAATATTCCGATTCTTTGACGTGACAAAGGACCGTTGTTATGCCACGTCAATGCCATGCCTTGATCACATTCAGGCGGGCGAAATTCGGTCGACCCAATCGGTGATCAAGCCGTCCAGCCCCGCGCTCCAGAGCAACCGCGCGCGATCCAGATCGTTGACCGTATAGCAGCAGACGCGGAAGCCCGCGGCGTGTGCCTCGTCAATGACCTCAGGCGTCAGTTCGCGATGGTTGGCGTCGAGCGCAACGCAGTCCAATGCGTGCAGTCGGTCAAGCCAATCGGCGGGCAGTTTGTCGAGCAGCAACGCGCGGGGCAATTCCGGCGCAGCCTCACGCGCGGCAGCCAGCGCGTCTTCCGAAAACGACGACAGCAGCGGCGGCACGTCGGCGCCGGCCCACAGCGTGCGGGCGTCGAGCGCCACAGCGGCGCCCGTACGCCACTCCGCGCCTGGCACCGGCTTGATTTCGATATTGGCGAGGAAGTTGTTGGCGCGAAGGTAGCGTGCGATGGCTGCCAGCGTCGGCACCGGCTCACCCGCGTAGGCAGCGCTGTGCCAACTGCCTGCGTCCAGTTGTGCAATCTGACCAAGCGTGAGCGCATCGAGGCGGCCCGCGCCATTCGTGGTGCGATCCAGCGTGGCGTCGTGCAACAGGACCGAGGCGCCGTCGCCGGAAAGCTTCACGTCGAATTCGAACATGCGGTAGCCGAACGACGCGCCATGGCGGAAGGCCCCCAGCGTGTTCTCCGGCGCCAGCTTCCCCGCGCCGCGGTGCGCAATGGCGCGTGGATATGGCCAGTCAGGCAAGGCGCGTGCGCCGGTCATGCCAGCGCCTCGATGCGGCGGGTGGTTTGCGGATCGAACCAGTGCAAGTGTTCGGCGGCCGCGGTGATCGGCAGCTTGTCACCGGCTTTTACGCTGGCATGCGGCTCCAGCCGGACCACGACCGGATGACCAGCCAGCGCACCATACGCAAATGCATCTGCACCAAGGGCTTCGACCACACGCACGTCGATCAGGGCGATGGCTTCGTCAACTGAGCACGGCTCGATGTGTTCGGGGCGCAAACCCATCAGCGCGTGTTCGGGCAGATGAAGACCCATCGGCAGATGGCCAAGCGTGGCGGGAGTGTCGCCCTCCTTCGCACCATCCACCCGGATCTGCGTGCCGCCGCCGGCATTGCGCGACACGGGCACGAGGTTCATCGGCGGCGAGCCGATGAAGCCTGCCACGAACGTGCTGGCCGGACGCGAGTACACCTCAAGCGGCGTGCCGATCTGCTCAACGCGGCCTCCGTTGAGCACCATCATGCGATCGGCCAGCGTCATCGCCTCGACCTGGTCGTGCGTGACGTACAGGCTCGTCGTACGCAGACGGCGATGCAGATCCTTCAGTTCCAGACGCATCTGCACGCGCAGCTTGGCATCCAGGTTGGAGAGCGGTTCGTCGAACAGGAACACAGCCGGCTCACGCACGATCGCGCGACCCATGGCCACACGCTGGCGCTGGCCGCCCGAGAGCTGGCGCGGCTTGCGATCAAGCAGCTTGCCGAGTTCAAGAATGCCCGCGGCCTGTTCCACGCGCGCTTGAATATCGCTCTTGGGCAAGCCTCGGATCTTCAGGCCGTAGGCCATGTTGTCGAACACGCTCATGTGCGGATACAGCGCATAGTTCTGGAACACCATCGCGATATCGCGCTCGGCCGGTTCCAGTTCGTTGACGACGCGGTCGCCAATCCACACTTCGCCGCCGGTGATGGGCTCCAGCCCCGCCACCATGCGCAGCAGCGTGGACTTGCCGCAGCCCGACGGGCCGACGATGACGATGAACTCCCCGTCGCCGATCTCCATGTCGATGCCGTGCACGACCTGGAGGTTGGCGTAGTGCTTCTGGACGTTGCGTAGCGAAAGTTTTGCCATCTTGCTTCTTTTACTTTTCGGTTTCGACGAGGCCCTTCACGAACCACCGCTGCATGCCGATCACGATTGCCGCAGGCGGCAACATGGCCAGCATCACGGTGGCCATCAGCAGGTTCCAGTCGGTGGCGGAATCGCCGGAGCGGGAGATCATTTGCGTCACGCCCAGCACGATGGGCGTCATGTTCTTCTCGGTCGTGATCAAGAGCGGCCAGAGGTACTGGTTCCAGCCGTAAATGAACTGGATCACGAACAGCGCCGCGATGCTGGTGCGCGAGAGCGGCAGCACCACGTCCCAGAAAAATTTGAGCGGGCCGGCGCCATCGATGCGCGCAGCTTCCGCCAGTTCATCGGGAATGGTCAGGAAGAACTGCCGGAACAGGAACGTGGCCGTGGCCGACGCGATGATCGGAATCGTCATCCCAGCGTAAGTGTTCAGCATGCCGAGATCCGACACCACCTTGTATGTGGGCAGGATCCGCACTTCCACCGGAAGCATCAGCGTGACGAAGATGAGCCAGAAGAACGTCTTGCGCAGCGGGAACTTGAAATAGACGATCGCGAAGGCCGAGATGATGGAAATCGCGATCTTCCCGAGCGAAATGCCCAGCGCCATGATCAGGCTGTTCATGAGCATGGTGCCGACAGGCGTGGCCGAGTTGCCCATGCCCGACGTGAGCACCGTGCGGTAGTTTTCGATGAGGTGCGGACCAGGAATCAGCGTCATCGGCGCCTGCAGCACGTCTTCGGCCGTCAACGACGACGCGACGAATACGACGTACACCGGAAACGCCACGACGATCACGCCGAGAATCAGCACGACGTGGGTGAGGAAGTCCAGGAATGGACGGCGTTCAATCATGGTGCGGATGCCCTCCTTTCAGTATTGGACTTTGCGTTCAACGTAACGGAACTGGACGATCGTCAGCACGATCACCAGGCCCATGAGGATCACCGACTGAGCGGCCGATCCACCGATATCGAGACCGCGCACGCCGTCTTGATAGACCTTGAACACCAGCGTCTCCGTCGCCTTGAACGGGCCGCCCTGCGTGACCGAATCGATGATGGCGAAGGTGTCGAAGAACGCGTACACGACGTTCACCACCATCAGGAAGAACGTGGTGGGCGATAGCAGCGGAAAAACGATCGACCAGAAGCGCTTCCACGGCCCGGCACCGTCAATGGCGGCCGCTTCGATCAGCGACTTCGGGATGCTCTGCAGCCCCGCCAGGAAGAAGAGGAAGTTGTAGCTGATCTGCTTCCACGCCGCGATGATGACCACCAGCGTGAGCGCCTGCCCGCCGTTGAGCACGAAGTTCCAGTCCACGCCCATCTTACGGATCACGAACGACACGATACCCAGCGAGGGGTTGAAGAGGAAGCTCCATAGCACGCCCGCCACGGCCGGCGCAATGGCGTACGGCCAGATCAGCAGGGTCTTGTAGAACGTGGCGCCACGCAGCGCGCGATCGGCAAAATACGCCAGTGCCAGCGAGGTGCCGAGACCCACCAGCGCGACGCCGATGGCGAATACCGCCGTGGTCTGGAACGAACCGAGGTAGGTCGGGTCGTTGAAGAGATCACGAAAGTTCTCCAGCCCCACGAATTCGAGGTTGATGCCGAAGGCATCCTGGCGCAGCAGCGACTGATATAGCGCCTGCCCCGCGGGCCAGAAGAAGAACACCAGAGTGATGACGATCTGCGGGGCAACCAGCACATACGGCAGCCAGCGCGACCGAAAAACGACGCGTTTTTCCATGCGACATTCCAAAAACGCACCGCCGGCCTGTGCGAGCGCACGAGGCCGGCGGTTTAGACGAGCACCGAATCGGCGCTTATTCCTTGACGGTCTTCTCGAAACGGGCGAGCAGCTCGTTGCCGCGTGACACAGCCGTGTCCAGCGCGTCCTTCGGCGTCTTCTTGCCGGCCCAGACGGCTTCCAGCTCTTCGTCGATCACCTGACGGATCTGCGGGAAGTTGCCCAGACGAATGCCGCGCGACTTGTCGGTCGTCTTGACGATCATCTGCTTGACCGCCACGTCGGCACCGGGGTTCTTCTCATAGAAACCGGACTTCTTCGTCAGCTCATACGCTTCCAGGGTAACGGGCAGATAACCCGTCGACTGGTGCCAGTCGGCCTGCACTTCCGGACGTGACAGGAACGTGAAGAACTTCGCCACGCCCTTGTACTCCTCAGCCTTGTGACCGCCCATCACCCACAGCGAAGCCCCGCCGATGATCGTGTTCTGAGGGGCACCCGCCACGCCGGCTTCGTACGGCAGCGGGGCCGGGCTGAAGTTGAACTTGGCGTTCTTGCGGATGTTCGCCAGCGCTGCCGACGAACCCGTGTGCATGGCGCACTCACCCGCGATGAACTTCGCCTTCGGCTCGTCCTTGCGGCCGGCGTAGGTGAAGTAGCCCTTCTTCTCCATGTCGAGCAGGTTCTCGATGTGCTTGATCTGCACGGGGCCATTGAAGTTCAAGCGAGCCTTTGCTCCGCCAAAACCGTTGTTCTCGGTAGCGAACGATACGTTGTGCCAGGCCGAGAAGCTTTCCAGATGCACCCACGACTGCCAGTCGGTCGTGTAGCCGCAGGCCACGCCCGCGGCCTTCAGCTTGGCCGCGTCGACAGCCACTTCCTGCCACGTTGCGGGCGGCTTGTTCGGGTCAAGGCCGGCCTTCTTGAAGGCGTCCTTGTTGTAATACATGATCGTCGTCGAGCTGTTGAACGGGAACGACAGCATCTCGCCCTTGTTCGACGTGTAGTAACCCGCCACGGCCGGCACGTAGGCCTTCGGGTCAAACTTCTCGCCGGCGTCCTTCATGATCTTGGCGACCGGCACAATGGCGCCCTTGGCGTTCATCATGGTGGCGGTACCCACCTCGAACACTTGCAGAATGGCCGGTGCGTTGCCCGCGCGGAAGGCCGCGATGCCCGCAGCCAGCGATTCATCGTACTGGCCCTTGTAGACCGGCACGATCTTGTAGTCAGACTGGCTGGCGTTGAACTTGGTGGCAATCTCGTTCACCTTGTCGTTCAAGGCGCCTTCCATCGAATGCCACCATTGGATTTCCGTCACTGCGTACGCGCCTTGCGCAAACGTACACGCGGCCAGTACTGCTGCCGCCCCCGCAATCTTCTTGATCGACATCATTTCTCCTTGTTTCGACCCGGCGGGCTCCCTCGCTCCGCCCACCGCGCGCCGACTGTATATGCACGGTCGGTCATTTTTATGACAGCGGGATGTTACTTCCCTTTCTGTCACAAAGAAATCGGGAAATCCCTCCAAGGTTTGGCTTGCAACGGCCGTTAGAATGATTCAAGACACTCTCTTTTGCACGCGCAGCATGCTCGCCCAACCCTCCACTCCTGCCGCTCCGGACTCGCCTGAAACCACGCCCGTCATCGCCGAGCGGCGAGTTCCGCTGGCCCTGCATCAACTCTCGGATGATGCACTGCGCAATATCACCGGCGTCTTTACCGACGTGGATGGCACCCTCACTACGAGGGGTAAGCTCCCCGCGCAGACGTACTCGGCGCTGGAGCGTTTGCATCGTGCCGGCATCAGGGTCGTGCCGGTCACCGGCCGCTCGATTGCCTGGTGCGAAGTCATTGCGCGGCTGTGGCCCGTCGATGCCGTGATCGGCGAGAACGGCGCGTTTGCCATGCGCGTCGATTCGCGCGGGCACCTCGCCACCGACTTTGTTGACGACGCCCAAACGCGCGCGCGCAATCTGGAGCGCATCCGTGAAGTCGGCGCAGAGATTCGGCGTGCGGTGCCGGGTTCAGCGCTGGCAACGGACCAGGCCTGGCACGCAGCGGATCTTGCTGTCGATCATGCTGAGCAAGTCCCGCCGCTGCCGCAGCACGCCGTGCAGCACATCGTCGACATCATGCGCACGCACGGCATGCATGCCACGGTCAGTTCGATTCACGTGAACGGCTGGTTCGGCAAGCACGACAAGCTGAGCGCCAGCGTGTCGCTCGCACGCCGCGCATTCGGTATCGACTTGCATGCTGAACGCGAAAGCTGGGTGTTCGTGGGCGACTCTGCCAACGATGCTGCAATGTTCGAGTTCTTCCCGCTCTCGGTGGGTGTGGCCAATGTGCTGGACGTGATCGATGCGCTGCCCGTGCCGCCCGCTTACCTTACTGAGGGTGAAGGCGGCGGCGGCTTTGCCGAAGTCGCCGAACGCATCCTTGAGGCGCGCTCCCTCGCCCTGCCCGCACCGCGCGGCTGACCCGGACATCTTTGCACCGCAACACGACGTGGAGCTTCTGCGGCGCTTGCCGCACGCGGCACGCCGCTTGCGCCGAAATTGGGCGTTGCACCGCCTTGCACCATGTGACGGCCTCATATCGGTGCATGCGGTGCCAACGCCTTTTCTACGCAACCGACAGGAGCCCTCCATGCAAACAGAGAAACTGCGCCAGCGTTTTGAACATGCGGAAAGCACCATCGCCGAACTGGCCCGGACCTGCGCCTCGCACAAGGACGTGCCTGACTCGCTGAAGCAATCGATCCAGCAACTGGACGACCAGGCCCGCCAATGCCACTCGCGGCTGAAAGGCGCTGAAGACCAGCAGACTTTCGTAGAAGCCATCGACAAGTTGGAAGCCTGTTCCGACCGCGCGAAGATGGCCTGCCAGAACGCCACTGGCAAGGTGGACCATTCCGTGGAATCTGCCGTGATGCGCGCGCATGAAGAACTGTCGCAGCTGAAGCACAAGCTGCACTAAGCACGGCACGCATTCGCGACACAAAAAAAGGGGCGGACTCCCTTATCGGAAATCCGCCCAATCCCAATCGCCAAGCTCGACGATATTCGGTGGACTGGCCCTGCTGACGGCGCGTCAGTCGAAGCCAAGCTCCTGCAATTTGCGTGTGATGGTGTTGCGGCCGATGCCCAGGCGTGTTGCCGCCTCGACACGGCGCCCGCGCGTAACACCAAGCGCAGCCTCCAGAATTGCCTTTTCGAAGCGACGCGTAAGCGCGTCCATCACGTCAGGTTGGCCCGCCTCGAGCATGGCCTTGGCCTCGCCTGCGAGCGCGCGCTCCCAGCCTGCGGCGATGGATGCGCCCACTGAAGTCGTCGAAAGCAACGCATCGACCGACGGCGTAACACCATACGGTTCCCCACCATGCGACGGCTCGCCGATGAAGGCCGGGCGCGCCTGGGCATCGCCCATGGCAGGCAGCATCTGCGCGTTGCCTCGCACCAGATCGGCGGGCAGATCCTTGCTTTCAATGGTCTGCGCCGGCGCCATCACGGTCAGCCAGTTGCAGAGGTTTTCCAGTTGCCGCACGTTGCCCGGGAACGGCAGCGTGGCGATATGCGCCAGCGCATCGTCCGACATACGCTTGGGCTCTACGCCCAGTTCCTTGGCGCTCTTCTGCAGGAAATGGCGCGCGAGCAGCGTGATGTCTTCCGGACGTTCACGCAGCGCCGGCAAGCGCAGACGGATCACGTTCAGGCGGTGAAACAAGTCCTCGCGGAACAGGCCGTCCTTGACGCGCGTTTCAAGATTCTGGTGCGTCGCCGCGATGACGCGCACGTTGGCCTTGAGCGGGTTGTGACCGCCCACGCGATAGAAGTGTCCGTCCGACAGTACGCGCAGCAACCGCGTCTGCAGATCGAACGGCATGTCGCCGATTTCATCGAGGAACAGCGTGCCGCCCTCGGCTTGCTCGAAGCGCCCGCGGCGCATGGTCTGTGCGCCGGTAAAGGCGCCGCGTTCATGGCCGAACAGCTCGGATTCCAGCAGATCTTTCGGAATCGCCGCCGTATTCAGCGCGATGAAGGGGCCGCTCGCACGCGGGCTGTGCTTGTGCAGCGCCCGGGCCACCAACTCCTTACCCGTGCCAGATTCGCCGGTGATCAACACCGTCACATTGGACTGCGACAGCCGCCCGATCGCGCGGAACACGTCCTGCATGGCCGGCGCCTGCCCGAGAATCTCAGGCGCATCGCTCAGGCGATCGTCGATTTCCTCCTCGCGCAGGCTCTCTTCGAGCGCGCGGCGGATCAGCTCGACCGCGCGATCCACGTCGAACGGCTTGGCCAGGTATTCAAACGCGCCGCCCTGGAACGCCGCCACGGCGCTATCCAGGTCCGAATACGCGGTCATGATGATGACCGGCAGCCCCGGGTGCTTGGCCTTGATGGCCTGCAGCAGATCCAGCCCCGAGCCGCCCGGCATGCGGACGTCGGAGATCAGGACTTGCGGCGTTTCTTCGTCGAGCGCGTTGAGCGCATCGCGCACATTGGTAAAGCTGCGCGAGAGTAGGCTCTCACGCGCCAGCGCCTTCTCAAGGACCCAGCGGATGGATTGATCGTCGTCGACTATCCAGATTGGCTTCATGTGTTGGTTCGTCTGCTTGACTTCGTCTCGCCTGGGCCGTCTCGTGCTGCGTTGTTGAAGCTGCGACGCTTCAGTGCAGCGGCACGAGAATGCGGAAATCCGTCTGACCTGGCCTGCTCTCGCATTCGATCAGACCATCGTGCTGCTGCACGAACGTCTGCGCGAGTGTCAGGCCCAGCCCACTTCCCCCCTCCCTTCCGGACACCAGCGGGAAGAAGATTCGCTCGCGGATGTCGTCCGGGATACCAGGACCGTTGTCCACTACATGCAAGTCCAATGCCAGCTTGTAAAGACGTTTTGCAATCGTAACTTTGCGTGCGACGCGCGTGCGCAGAATGAT
>Ga0207674_10006034_pt1 | contig 14332 bp, 8 predicted proteins | sample KBSCornC72_FD_184303 | JGI IMG/M metagenome (GOLD analysis project Ga0207674, IMG submission 184303) | Corn rhizosphere microbial communities from Kellogg Biological Station, Michigan, USA - KBS Corn C7-2 (SPAdes) (version 2) | ecosystem: Host-associated > Plants > Roots > Rhizosphere > Soil ... | reverse complement strand
CCATTCCCTGGCTCGACAATCTCCAGCAGGACGTTCGATACGCGTTCCGCGGCCTTCGCCGCAGCCCCGGATTCACCACCGCCGTCGTCGTGACGCTCGGCCTGGGCATTGGCGCGAACGCCGCGATGTTCAACGTCATCGACCAGCTGATGCTGCGCCCATTCGCGTACCTCCGCGATCCCGCGCACGTGCAGCGCGTGTACCTCCGCATGCCCGGACGCGAGCGACTCCTCACCCGCGAATCGTTCCCGTACGCACGCTACCTCGATCTCAGGCAGTGGACGACGTCGTTCTCGCAGACCGCGGCGTTCTTCCCGACGACCCACGCGGTCGGCACCGGCGATGCCTCGCGCGAGCGTCCCATCGCCGCCGTCAGCGCCAGCTACTTCGACTTCTTCGACGCGCCACCCGTCCTCGGCCGCTACTTCGTGGCCGCGGAGGACACGCCGCCCGGCGGCGCGCGGGTCGCAGTGCTGAGTCACGCGTTCTGGAGCACGGCGTTCGGCGAACGTGACGTCATTGGCGAGTCGGTCCAGATCGACAACATGGTGTGCACCATCATCGGCGTCGCGCCCGAGCGGTTCGCTGGAGTCGCCGATGGGCCGGCTCCCGACATCTACCTCCCAATCACGGCGTACGGTGCGACACGAGCCGGGAATTCATCGGTCGAGTTCTGGCGGCGGTACACGTGGGACTGGGCGGAGATGATGGTGCGGTTGAAGCCCGGCGTATCGGTCGCGCAGGCGAACGCCGATCTCACCCAGGCGTACATCCGAAGCCGTGATGCCGCGCGCGCCATCCACGCGTTCATGCCGCGCACGGACCCTGTGCGTCCCCTCGCGATCGTCGGCGCGCTCAAAACCGCGGCCGGGCCATATCCCGGCCTGGAGGCGCGCACACTCGTCTGGGTCGCCGGCGTCGCCGTGGTCGTCCTCCTCATCGCCTGCGCGAACGTCGCGAACCTCTTTCTCGCCCGCGCGCTGCGCAGACGCCGCGAGGTCGCACTTCGCGTCGCCCTCGGCGTCACCCGGCGGCGTCTTCTGTCGCAGTCGCTGACCGAGAGCCTCGTGCTGTCTCTGATCGGCTGCGCCGTGGGCATCGGCGTCGCGCAGTGGGGCGGTCGCTCGCTCCGACGCCTGTTCCTCGCCCCCGACACCGCGCTCGACGTCGTGACGGACTGGCGGACGTTAGGCATCGCCGTCGCGGCCGCCATCGTCGCCGCGCTCGCGACCGGGTTGACGCCCCTCATCCTCGCCGATCGACGCGACCTCGTCACGACGATCAAGGCTGGTGCGCGCGAAGGCACGTATCAGCGGTCGCGCCTGCGCTCATCGCTGCTCGTGATGCAGGTCGTGCTCTCGGTCGTCCTGCTCGTCGGCGCCGGTCTGTTCGTGCGCAGCCTCGCCCGCCTGCGCGACCTGCGACTCGGCTACGACGTCAGCTCGGTCCTGATGGTGCGCTGGGACCGTCGCGGCGAAACCATGGGCGTAGACGATCGCGTCCGCGTCCGGCGCCGGCTGCTCGAGGCCGCGCGCGCCATCCCGGGTGTCGAGCGCGCGGCGATCGCGAGCAATGTCCCGCTGCAGGGGACGTCGACCATGGCGCTGTTCGTGACCGGCATCGACTCGATGGCTCGCCTCGGACGCTTCACGTATCAGACGGCGAGCGACGACTACTTCAGCACCGTCGGCACGAGGATCCTTCGCGGCAGAGGGATCACAGCGGAGGATCGCGGTGGAGCGCCGCTGGTGACCGTCGTGAGCGAAGCGATGGCCGGAGTGGTGTGGCCGGGCCGTGACGCGTTAGGCCAGTGTGTGCGCGTCGGCGCCGACACCGCCCCCTGCTCGCGCGTCGTCGGTGTAGCCGAGACTGCCGTGCACGATCCGGTGAAGGACCAGCCGCTCCGCTATTATCTCCCGCTGGAGCAGTGGCCTAACGAGGGCGGGTCGTATCTGGTCGTCCGCATGCGGGGGCTCGTCGAGCCCGCGGCGGAAACCGTGCGGCGTGCGCTGCAGGCCGTGCTGCCGGGTCAGCAATACGTGACCGTGGAGCCCATGTCGAACCTGCTCGACGCGCAGCGTCGCTCGTGGCACGTCGGCGCGGCGATGTTCGTCGCGTTCGGTGTGCTGGCGCTCCTCGTCGCGTCGGTTGGCCTGTACGGCGTGCTCTCGTACGACGTCGGCCAGCGCATGCACGAGCTGGGCGTTCGCATCGCGCTCGGCGCGCAGCGCACGGACGTCATGCGGCTCGTGGTTGGCCATGGGGTGCGAGTGGCGCTCGCCGGCGTCGCGGCCGGAGGCGCGATTGCGCTCGCGTCGGCACGCTGGATCCAACCGCTGCTGTTCCAGCAGTCGGCGCAGGACCCGGCCGTGCTCATCACGGTGGGGGTAGTGCTCGTGGCGGTTGCCCTGGTCGCGAGCGCGATCCCGGCGTTACGAGCGGTGCGCGCGGACCCGAACACCGTCCTTCGGGCGGAATAGCGGTCCTCGGAATGGACAACGCAGTGATGAGTCAGTCATCGGGCAACAGTCGCCAAGTCGCAGTCCCGAGGGGGCAGTCGCGAGGGGGGAGTCCCGAGTCCTGAGTACTACTCGACGGTCATCCCGCAGAGCGACAACGGTGCGGGGTTCCGTCGCGCCCGGGCGATTGTCATTCCGAGCGGAGGCCGCAGGCCGGATGTCATTCCGAGCGGAGCCAGCGCGCAGCGCAGGCGGAGGCGAGGAATCGCACTCATCCCGGTAAAGGGGCCTCTCGGTCGGGACGATGGCGATTCCTCGCCTCCGGCCCTTCGGGCCTCCGCTCGGAATGACAATGGCCAGCGATTCCTCGCCTCCGCGCTGCGCGCTCCGCTCGGAATGACAGCTAGGGCCTTCGGCCTCCGCTCGGAATGACAACGGGGCTAGTTCACCCCCAGCCAGTAGCTCACCTTCACGACGAAGAAGTTGTCGCCCGCCACCTGCGTCGAGTTCCACACGTCGCGCGGGTTGATGAGCTGGCCCACCTTCTCTTCCTCCTGCCGGCTCTGCTGCCAGATCAGGAACGCCGTACTGCCCGGCAGCCACTCCCACCGCAGCACCAGGTTCGATCGGAATGAGAGCCGGTTGAAGTCGAGCTGCGGAATCGTGAACGTCGTCGCGCCGTCCGTCACCGTGCTCACGCCCGCCGGGTTTTCGGAAATCGTCGTTCCCGTGCCGGGCGCCCCGTACGTTCGCAGCGAGCGGCTCCGCGCTGCCGGCAGCTCGCCGAAATCGTAGTACCGCCCGCTCGCCGCGAACGGCTCGGCGTACGCCTCCACGGTGAAGTTCGGCGTGAACGCGTAGTTGAGCCTGAACCGCGCCGACAGCGTGCTGCGCTCGATGAACCCGAACACGTAGCGTTGGCCGAACGTGGCGTCGCTGCCATCGGCGCGCGTCATCACGTACTGACGCCCGTCCACCGAGTGCGAGTACGTCGGATCCACTGATGCCTGCCACTGCGGCGCCGGACGCGTGCTCAACCCGGTGCTCGCGTCCCAGCGCCACCCCCCGAACTCGTCGTCGAAGTACTCCGTGCGAGCGTTCCACGTCGTCGGGACGTTCGGCCGGCTCGTCAGCTGCGCCGTGAGCGTGTACGCGTTAGGCGTGCCCATGAGCGGGCCGCCGCGCGTCAGGTCGTCGCTCAGCGACCGGCGATGCACGACGACGCGGCCGGTCGCACGCCAGAAGTTGTGCAGCGTGAACTGCATGTTCTCGGTGAACCGGAGGTACTGCTGGACACCGCCGTAGTTCCAGCCGGCCACGCCGCTCGTTCCGAACTGAAAGTAGCGGACGTACTTGTTCGGCTTCGTATCGCGGAGCTGAATGTCCGCGTTGAAGTCGATGTCGTCGCCGCTCCGCATCTGCCCGGCATCGTTGATGTCGAACTCCGGCGACCGCGCCGACAGCTGAATGCCTGCCAGCGTGAACCGGCCCGCATTCTTGTCCAGTCGGAGCGACGCCGTACCGCCCGTCAGCGACGTCCGCGTTGGATCGTACGAGATGTGGTCCTGATCGGGACGCTGGAAGTAGTGCGCACTTCCCCGCTGCAGGCGCGCGATCGCCGTCGGATCGCCCTCGACTCGGCTCCCACCGACCCAGCCCGTGATCTCGTACATCCCTTCCATATACCGCAGCCGCCAGTCGACACCCCCAGCAACCGCGGTGCTCGGCAAGAGCTGCTCGAGCCCGCCCCGGTCGTCGAGCCAGCGGTGCGCATGCGTCACCGACGCGCCGATGTTCGACTGCCGCGTGCCGAACTCCTGCTGCAGGCGGATGACGCCGTACGACGTCGGCGGCTCCACGGCGATCTTGTCGCTCTCGACGTTCGTCGTGTCGAACGTCCGTGCGTACTCGCGCGGGGTGAGCGCCGCGAGCGCCCCGATCGACAATCCGTTCTTGAATCGCCCCGTCACCTTCGCCGCAGACAGGATCGTCGTGTTCGCCGGCGAGTCCACGTAGTCGCCTGACGCGAACCCGCGCGGCGCCGCTCCGATGCGCCTACTATAGAACCAGCTCGGTCGCCCGATGAAGCTCTGACCACGGCCCGTGAGCAGCTCGTTCCCTTCGATGAAGAACGGGCGACGCTCCTCGAAGATCGTCTCGAACGCCGTGAGGTTCACGACCGCCGGATCCGCCTCGACCTGCCCGAAGTCCGGATTGATCGTCGCGTCCAGCGTCACGTTCGGGCCGAGCCCGTACTTGAGATCACCGCCGGCGCGTGCGCCGAGCTTGTCGTCGTACGGATTGCGCGCGTCCACGTTCGCGCGATACGTGAGATCGGTCGCGACATACGGCAACAGCTCGAGTCGCCGAGTCGCCGGAATGCCCGCGATGCCGTCGAGCCGGCCAAAGTGAGAGGAGAAGCCTGCCGCCGACACCGGAATCATCACCCACTGGATCCGCTCGCTCTTGTCGGCGACGTTGCGCGTGAGCTCGAGCCCCCACGTCAGCTCCGGTGCGGCGTTGAAGCGGAGCTGCGAGAAGGGGATGTGCATTTCGGCGGTCCACCCTTCCCCATCGACGCGCGCTCTCGCGCTCCAGATCGGGTCGAACTGGGTCTCGCGTCCGCTGTCCTCGCTGTCCTGCGAGTGATACGCGTCGCCGCGCACGCCGCCTGACGAGAGCGAGAAGCTGTAGGCGGTGCGACGATCGAGATACGGGTCGAGCGACACCGTGAATACCTCCGCATCGCTCTCGCCGTCACGCCGCGTGATGGACGTGCGAATCACGCGTGGGTCCGGCCGCCGGAGCCGCGCGCCGACGTACAGCCCATGGTCGTCGTAGAGGATGCGAACCTCGGTCTCGACGCTGGGCGCGGCGCCCTCGACGGGAACCTTCTGAACGAAGTCCGAGATGACCGTCGCCTGCTGCCAGGCGGGGTCATTCAGCTCTCCGTCGACGTGCGGGGCGGCGCCGACGATCCGCGACGCGCGCGCGACCTTGGGCGGAGCGCCCCCCGCTCGGCTCGTGGAACGAGCGGCCTGCGCGGTCGACGAATCGGGCAGCGTGAACGTGAGGGCGAGCGAGGCGATGAGCGTTCGGCTCGTCAGCGAGGACATGGCGTGCGGGTAGATGTGGCGGGCCGGCCGGTGCGTACGCCGACCGAGGCAATCCTATCGGAGCGGCGCCGGCCTGGCTACGCTGGTCCGGACAAGGTCGCTGAGGCGGATTGCTGCTGTTGGGGTCAGAGTCGAACGGAATCCCTTGAACGCAGCTGCGTTCAAGGGATTCCGTTCGACTCTGACCCCAATAGAAGCAAAGTGGCGCACAGGGTACGGTTATCGTACCATTGTGCGGTAGCAATCTCTGCCGTCTACCGTCGGCTCCCGATCTATCGAGGTTTTCATGACCAGGTGGATTCCCCTCGGCGCCCTGCTCCTGGGTCTCGCCGAGCATGCAACACGTCCGGCCGTTGACCGCATAGCCGCGAACGACAATCGCCAACCCGCCGGCAAGCTCGCAAACGGCGTCCTGACCATCGCCCTGGAGGCCCGCAACGGATCGTGGCAGCCCGAGGGCGACCGCGGACGCGCGCTCGCGGTTGCGGCGTTTGCCGAGGAGGGCAAGCCGCTCTCGACGCCGGGGCCGCTCATCCGCGTGAGTGTGGGGACCGAAGTGCGCGCCACCGTGCGCAATCGTCTCGACAAGCCGCTGATCGTGTTCGGCTTCGGAAAGACGCGCGGCATGTCGGACAGCGTGATCGTTCCGGTCGGCGAGGCGAGCCCGCTGTCGTTCCGGGCGACGACACCGGGCACGTACTACTATGTTGCCAAGACCGGCACGCCCCCGTTCGGTGGACGACTCGACGAGGACGGTCAGCTCAACGGCGTGATCGTTGTGGAGGCGCCTAACGCACCCCGGCACCCGACGGACGATGTCCTCGCGCTTTCGTGGTGGTGTCCGATCGACCCCGCGAGCCGGACCGGCCTGACCCGCTGCACGATGACGATCAACGGGCTCTCCTGGCCGCATACCCAACGGTACGAGTATGCCCAGGGCGATTCGGTCTTCTGGCGCGTCGTCAACTTCACCGCGCTCGATCACCCAATGCACCTCCATGGCTTCTACTTTCGCATGGATGCCAGGGGCGATGGGGTGTCCGACACCATCTATACGGCCGCCGAGCGCCGCATGGGCGTGACCGAGGCGATTCCGCCGTTCCAGACGATGGCCTTCGCGTGGCGCGCGGAGCGCGCCGGCAACTGGATCTATCACTGCCACTACGCCACACACCTCTCTTCGCTCGTGGCGCTCGACACGGAGAACGGCCATCTCGAGCACTCCGCGCTCGACACTCACGGGTCAGACCGACCCCACCAGATGTTCGGGCTCGTCGTGGGGATGACGGTTGCGCCGCGCGGCCCGCAGGCTCGCGCGACGGGACCAGAACGCGCCATCCGCATTCTGCAGCGCGAGAAGCCTAACGTCTACGGCACGCAGCCCGGCATGTCGTTCGTGGTGGACGGCACGCCGGACGCCGCGAACGCGGATGCGCTTCCGGTGCCAGGACCGACGCTCGTGCTCGAGCGCGGCAAGCCCGTCGCCGTCACGATCGTCAACCAGTCCAACGACCACGCCGCCGTGCACTGGCACGGCATCGAGCTGGAGAGCTACCCGGACGGCGTGCCGGGGTGGAGCGGATCGGGCAAGAACATCCTTCCGCCGATCGCGCCTCGCGACTCGCTCACGGTGCGCTGGACGCCGCCGCGCGTGGGGTCGTTCATGTACCACTCGCACTTCACGGAAGCACAGCAGATGGGCAGCGGGTTGTATGGCCCGATCATCGTCGTCGAACCGGGCCAGCGCTTCGATCCGGAAACGGACCGCGTGATGTTCTTCGGCACCGCCGGAACGCCGGTCAACCCCGTCTTCGGTCCCTTCCCGAACTTCGTGCTGAACGGGAAGACCCAGCCCGACGCGATGAACCTGAAGGTCGGAACGCGCTACCGATTCCGGTTGTTCAACCTTGCGGGCGATGTACCGCTCCTGGTGTCGATCAACGCTGGAGACGCGCCGGTGACGTGGCGCGCCACGGCGAAGGACGGCTACCCGTTGCAGGCGTCGCAGGCCACGAACCGGCCGGCGGTCCTCATCTTCGACCCGGGCGAGATCTACGACTTCGAGTACACACCAGCGTCAGCAGGCGACCTCGTGCTGAAGTTCGGCGTGCCGCCATTTCTGCTTCCGCCGCCGCCACCACCGGGCGCCCCGCCGCCGCCACCAGGCGCTCCGCCGACACCACAACCACCGCCGACGATCAGCGTCCCCATTCACGTTCGCTGACCGTCGTCAGCGATAGTCATTCCGAGCGGAGGCCCGAAGCGCCGGACCGTGTCATTCCGAGCGGAGGCCGCAGGACGGAGGCGAGGAATCGCAGTCGTCCCGCCCGAGGGGCTTGTCCCTCTACCGGGAGGATGGCGATTCCTCGCCTCCGCACCTTCGGTGCTCCGCTCGGAATGACAACGTCCCTACGGTCGCGCGAAGACCGAGCCGTGCGGGATGGCCGCGCCGGTCGCGCCATGGGGCCACGACTCGCGGGCGAACGTCACGCCCGGCGTCGTGGCTCCTGCGTCGCGGAACGTCGAGTCGATCGCCAGCGCGCCGGTGCGCCTGTCGAGCGTGACGAGGAAGACGCGCGCCTTCCCATCGTTCACGACGAGCCGCGACCCACCCTCGTCGAACGCGAGCCAGTGCGGTCCGAACGTCGAATCGAACGCCACGCGACCGATCTCGCGCGGACGTCCCGAGTCCGAGACGTCGAGCGTCACGAGCGCGTGCTCGTCGGGGATGGTCTGGACCCACATCGACCCGACGAGCACCGGCACCGCGCAGTTCTCGCCGCCGAACGCGCGCAGAAACTCGACACGCGGTGACGCGCTCGCGATCGCCGTGACGCGGTAGAAGCCGCACGTGAACGTCGCGAGCAGCACCGTGCGGCCGTCGCCTAACGTCCTGGGCTCCCCCGGAAAGAGATGATGGTCCTCGGCCTTCGACTTCGCTACGGGATCGTGCACGTGGCCGTCGCCGGCACGGGTCGTCGGGAGCTCGATCGTCTGCAGCAGCGCCAGGTCGGATAGCCGCCAGATCTGCAGGTGGGCGCCGAAGTCCTCCCGCATATCCGTGCTCGTCGAGACGACGCGGTCGATGGCCGGGAGCACCGTCAGGCTGTAGGGTCGCATGTGCGTGCTGTCGAACGCCTGGGTCCGCGCACTCGTCCCGCGCACGAAGCGACCCTGCCGATCGAGCTCCACCAGTCCTCCCGGCGGAACGTTCTTCGCGCCTCGCCCCTGGAACGTGCCCAGCATGTTGCCGTTAGGCAGGCGGATGAACGAATGCGGGAAGCTGAACCCCCCGAGCTCCGTGAACGAGCCGGAGAGCCGAGGCCGATCGGGGCGTGTGAGATCGACGCGAAACGTCCGCCCGGCGGCGAAGCCGTTCGCGAACAGCAGTCGATCGCGTTCGACCTGATGCTCGGTATGGTGCGGGACCGTCGCCCGCGCCCCGACGGCCATGGTCGACAGGACGCGCGCGAACGTCGGCGAGCCTGGGCGGACATCGATGACGGTGAGGAAATCACTCTGCAGCGTGTCCGCATCACCGGCCCACACGTACAGGTAGGGTGCAGCGGCCTGTGACTGGGCGCAGGCAACCGTCGCGCTGACGACGAGCAACGCGGCGGCGAGCCAGCCGGTCGTGTGGGTCACAATGGTCTCCGGGCGAATGACGTGCTCACGCGTGTACGCGCGACGGCGATGATGGCGGCCAGTGAAGCGCGGCGCCATGGCCTCCACACGATGCGTTTTGCGTTCAGTAAGGCGATGAGCGCGATCCGTTCAATGACACGTTCGCGCTCGAAGTCGCCCATTCTTCCGATCCCCGGAGGCGCATGACTGCGTCGCTACCACTGCGGGGGTACATCCTCGCGCTTGCCGCTGCGCTGACATCGGTCGCCTGCGGCTGCACATCACATCGACTCGCGAATCCGGCACCGCAGTCCGCGATCAGTGCGGAGATATCCCGCGCACAGATCGACTCCGTGCGTGACCGCGCCGCCACGGCGCTCGAGCTCATTCGGCTCATTCGCCCATCCATGCTCGTGTCGCGCGAGACACACGCCGTTCCCCTGCGCTCGAGCGGCGGCACGCCCCGTACCGATGATGCACTCGAGGTGACCGTCTACGTCGACGAGCTCTACGTCGGGAATCTGGAGGTGTTGGCGTCGATTCCAGCGCGCTCGATCGTGGCGATACGGCGCATGTCGCTGGCGACTGCACCGACGCGGTACGGGCAGGGCCTGGCGGCGGGAACGATCGTCATCACGACGAGCGCAGCCCCCGACCGCCGTCGTTAGGCGGGTACGTCAGGATGCCGGCGACGTGAGCCGGTGGTGCCAGCCGGGATCGCGCGCGAGTGCGCATCCGGACGGGCGGATTCTCTTGACGCCGGAGTGGGTCTGGCGATCGGTGACGTACTGGCGGTGGCAGCCGCTGCGCATCGATCCGTCCGCCGCGCCCGGCGTAGCCGTCCCGGCCTGACGAAGCATCGGCATCAGCGACGAAGGGGGACCCGATAACGGCAAAGGAACGGATTGGGCGGATCGTTCGTGAAACGGGGAAACCCCGCCCACCGGCACACAAAGAAGAAGGGAACACCTCGGGAAGCTTTGGTTTCCCGAGGGTGTTCCCCTTTTCGTCACGGCTCGTTGCGGTTTCGCGACTGGAATTCTCCAGGGGCGATCCGTCCGATCCGTTCCTTTGCCGTTATCCGGTCTCCCTTCATCGCTGGTGCTTACCCAGGCGCTATATCGTGGCCCGGCTACGCAAAGCCGGAAGAGTACATCGTCGACGTTAGGCGGCGGGTCTTGCGCGCCCACGGCCGTGAGCGCCGACGGCGGGGACGCGAGCCGCGACGCGTCCGCTCTCCGAGCGGAAATCGACCACGACGTGCACGATGCCGGGGCCTCCGCACGTCTCCTCGAAGATCACGAGGTCGACGTCGAGCTGACGTCCGGTCACGTCCTCGAGCGCCAGCGGTCCACCCTGCCACCGCGCGGCGACGGCGTCGGCGAAGTCGCCGGCGAAAACCGGCCAGTACCGCGTGAGTGTGAGCTGGTAGCCAAGTACCTGCGCCGCCGAGGCCGCGAGGACGTAGCCTGCCGTGGGGAACAACCGGGCATGCGCAAGGCCCGGACTGGGATCCAGTGACGCGGAGCCGATCTGGACTCCGGCGCAGGTGACTCGTACAAGCATGTGTCGCTCTCGACTGCGGGTCATGTCTGTTGGTGACCACCGGACAGTACACGCGGCGCCGAGGCGTGAATACTGGGGCAACTACGAGGGTACGGCCCCGTTACAGGAAGAGACTGTACGGAAACTCGGCGTTACTCGACGCCGCCTCCGCGGTGAAGCTCCGCAGAAACTCCTCGAACGACCGCGCGACACGCGACGGATCGTCCCAATCCGGAGCCGAGCCGTGGACGACGGATCCCGCGTCAGGCCCGGCGACCCGGACCGCGAGGTAATCGTAGTCGGAGTGGACGGCCAGCATGATCGGCAAGTGGTCGTTCCAGAACGCCCGGACGGCGGATTGTGACTCGGGCCTGCCCGCCTCGGTCTCGAGCGCCATGCGCTCGTATTCGTTCCACTGAAAGCCCTCGGGATCGCTCTGCCGAAAGTCGGTCGGTGTCAGAAACCACACGTTCTCGTCCGCATTGTGCGCGACGTCGAACTGCTCGAGGAAGCGCGTGACCTCCGGCGGGACGGCGGGATATCTCGCCCGCACGTCGTCGGGGAGCAGTGGAATCGCCCCCGTGCTCTCACGAATCACCCATCCGCGCTTGCGAAGCGCAGCGACCAGGGCGCTCACGACTCGGCCGGAAGGCTGGCGACGACACGCTTCGGCGCAACGGCGCGAAAGCTCTCGTCGATCCAGGCCATGCACTGCTCGGTGAGCGGTTTCGTCGCCTTCCCGAGACGAACGGTGACCCAACCGTGACGTCCCAGACCGTACTCGGTCGGCTTCGCGAAGGGGAGCGCAAGCGCCTGAAGACCGGTGCGTGGGAGCTTCACCGAAAAGCTCAGCTCCGAATCACCAAGACGCATGAACAGGAATGCCTTGCCCTTCACCTTGATGGCGCGCTCACCCCACGGAAAGGCCTCCTCCGTTTGCGGGTACGCGAGCGCGCGGTCGCGCATGGCCGCTTCGAGCTTCCTGAGAGCTGCGGGGGTTGTCATGCTGGCGCTCGTCTATGGTATTCCGCCATCTCCGCAGCCGAGGCCGCCACTGACAGCCGGTTGGCTCGGCCCGATGATGAGCGTCGTTAGGTTGCCGAGCGCGGCGCCGGCAGCCTGGACGCACCAATGTGCGACGAAATAGCTGAGCGCTCAACCTCGAGCCGAGGCCGTGTGCGCTCGCGATGCGGCGCTCCGGCCGATAGAATGGAATGCGAGCCGCAGAACGATCCGCGCCCTCGCCGGGCGCACGCGGCCGCGACCGTCTCGTGCCGAGGCAACCGACCCATGAGCCTCAGTCGTATTCGCGTCAACGGTGCCGACCGCGACGTGGTGTCAGAACCGGACACGCCGCTCCTCTACGTGCTCCGCAACGAGCTCTCGCTCAACGGACCCAAGTTCGGCTGTGGGCTCGGCCAGTGCGGCGCTTGCATCGTTCACGTTGACGGCGCGCCACGACGCTCGTGTGTCACCGCCCTGTCCGCAGTGGTCGGGAAGGAAGTCGTGACGCTCGAGGGGTTGGGAACGCCGGAACGGCCGCATCCGCTGCAGCAGGCGTTCATCGACGAGCAAGCCGCGCAGTGCGGCTACTGTATGAACGGAATGATCATGCGCGCGGCCGCGTTGCTGGCCCGGACGCCACGCCCGACACGCGACGAGATCACGACAGCGCTCTCCGCGAACCTCTGCCGCTGCGGCACGCACATGCGCATCGTGCGCGCGATTGCGCGCGCGGCCGAGGGCGGCGCTCCGGCGCCAGCTGGCCGGGAGGGCTGACATGACCGCGCCGACACGCAGCTCCGTCTCGCGACGCGAGTTTCTCACCCAGGCGGGTATTCTGGCCGTGGGATTCACCCTCGCGCCTCGCCTCGTACGCGGTGAATCGTTAGGTTCGGCGCCCCGCGCGCTCGCTCCACCGGACGGAACTCAGCTCGACTCCTGGCTGGTCATCGGCCGCGACGAGCAGATCACGGTCTACGCGGGTAAGGTGGAGCTGGGCACCGGAGTCTCGACCGCGCTGCGACAGATCGTGGCCGAGGAGCTCGACGTCCCGGTCGTGCGCATCGCGTGGGTGCAGGGCGACAGCGACCTGACGGTCGACCAGGGTCGGACGGTCGGAAGCGGAAGCGTCAAGCGCGGCGGCGCGCAGCTCCGCAGCGCAGCCGCCACTGCTCGTCAGGCACTGCTGATGCTGGCGAGCGCGAAGTTGGGCGTTCCCGCCGAGCGGCTCGTCGTGGCCGACGGCGTGATCTCCGTCGACGGCGACGCAGCGAAGCGCGCGTCGTTCGGTACGCTGATCGGCGGGTCCCGATTCGAGCGCACCGTCTCGCGAGAGGCATCCGTCAAGCCACGCAGCACGTACACGATCGTTGGCAAGTCGGTGCCGCGCGTCGAGATCCCGGCGAAGATGACGGGCAGGCACGTCTACGTGCACGACGTCCGGCTGCCGGGCATGGTCCACGCGCGCGTCGTCAGGCCGCCGCGCGTAGGCGCGACGCTCTCATCGCTCGACGAAAGCGCGGTCGCGAAGATGCCGGGCGTGGTTGGCGTCGTCCGGAAGGGCACATTCGTGGGCGTCGTCTGCGAGCGCGAAGAGCAGGCGGTGCACGCGGCCACGGCGCTCGCGTCCGGCGCGATCAAGTGGAGTGCATCACCCGTATTGCCGGACCCGTCGGCACTGTACGAGCGATTCAAGTCACAGGCGACGACGCCGCGGCGGGTCGCCGAGGCTGGCGACGTCGACGCGGCGACGCGGTCGGCGACACGCATCGTGCGCGCGACATACCGGTGGCCGTTTCAGCTGCACGCGTCGATCGGACCGTCGTGCGCCGTCGCAGACGTGCGCGACGGAAAGGCGACCGTGTGGTCCGCGACGCAGGGCGCCCATCAGCTCTGCGCGCCGATCGCCGCGCTGCTCGGAATACCGGCCGATCGCGTGCGCGTGATCTTCACCGAGGGCTCGGGCTGCTACGGCCACAACGGCGCCGACGACGTTGCGGGCGACGCCGCGCTGCTGTCACAGGCGGTCGGACGGCCGGTTCGCGTGCAATGGAGTCGAGAGGACGAGCATCGCTGGGAGCCGGAGGGCCCGGCCATGCTGTTCGAGATGGCCGGCGCGGTTGCCCGCGATGGGACGATCGCCGCGTGGTCGTACGATGCCTGGACTCCGACGCACGGAAGCCGCCCGACGCAGAACCCGGCGACGCTCGTCCCAGGAATGCTCGTCGCCGGTGCGCCGCCCGCTGGTGCATTCACGGGCGGTGGCGGTGGCGAGCGCAACGCACAGACGAACTATCGGCTGCCTAACGAACGCGTCACCTCGCACCCGGTGCCATCGTTTCCGATCCGGACGTCGTCGCTTCGCGGGCTGGGCTCGCCGCAGAACTCGTTCGCGAACGAGTCGTTCATGGACGAGCTGGCGGCCGCCGCCGGTGCGGACCCGGCAGACTTCCGACGCCGTCATCTCACCGACCCGCGCGCGATCGCAGTCATCGACGCCGCCGTGAAGCGTGCGAGCTGGGTCCCTCGCGCGGGCGTGCCGCAACGCCGCGCGGCCGGTACGACCGTCGCGAAGGGTCGAGGCTT
>Ga0207674_10006031_pt1 | contig 14334 bp, 10 predicted proteins | sample KBSCornC72_FD_184303 | JGI IMG/M metagenome (GOLD analysis project Ga0207674, IMG submission 184303) | Corn rhizosphere microbial communities from Kellogg Biological Station, Michigan, USA - KBS Corn C7-2 (SPAdes) (version 2) | ecosystem: Host-associated > Plants > Roots > Rhizosphere > Soil ... | reverse complement strand
GGTCAGCATTCTTGAAGGTAATACGTTTGTCGTCAGCGATCTCCAGGGCGATATTGATGCCTCACCCAGCGAGCCAACAGGCCTTTTTGCCTGGGATACGCGCATGCTCTCGCGCTGGATACTCACGCTCAACGGGGTGCGCCCAGATCTGCTCTCGACTGACGATCTGAGCTATTACGCGATTCAATTTTTCCTCGTTCCCGGCACCGGCACGATTTACATTAACCCCGATCTGTCTATTTTTCGCAAACGCATGGTGGGTCGAGGCTTTCACGAAGAACTATTGATTCTGAATCATAGGAGCGAAGCGGCTGATCTGACTGTACGGATGGAAGCAGGATCAGATTTCGCCGATCTTTTTGAGGTCAAGGACGCGCTGGCCAAAAAGGGTGAACTCTATCAGCGTATCGAGGGTGGGCGGCTGGTGCTTGGCTATCGGCGCGAGCAATTTGTGCGCGAAACCTGGGTGACGTCCAGCGCTCCTGCCGAGATCGACGGTCACGGCCTGACCTTCGATGTGCATCTTGAGCCACAGGGAAGTTGGTCCACCGACCTTGATGTGATCGCCGCGACCGCTGTGTCCGGCATGCAGACGACGCGCGTCAAGTATTTGCGCGAACACATCTCGGCCAAACCTGAAATGCAGCTCAATCTGGAGCAATGGATTGAGAACGCGCCCAGTCTCAATTGTGATTGGAACTGGTTCGAGCGCATCTATCAGCGGAGCCTGGTCGACCTGGCCGCGTTGCGCTACTATCCTCGCCTGCTTTCGGATAAATCGCTGCCCGCTGCCGGTCTGCCCTGGTTTATGACTATTTTTGGCCGCGATAGCGTGATCACCAGCCTGCAATCCTTACCATTCACGCCGGAGCTGGCCGGAACAACCCTCGTAGCGCTTGCGGCTCAACAGGGAACGATTATCGACGATTTCCGCGACGAAGAGCCGGGCAAGATTCTGCACGAGGTACGTTTTGGCGAAATGACCGCCTTTGAGGAGCGTCCGCAATCGCCCTACTATGGTTCAGCCGATTCCACGCCGCTCTTCCTGATCCTGCTGGACGAGTACGAACGCTGGACGGGCGACGCACACCTGGTGAAACGGCTGGAGCTGGAGGCACGCGCGGCCCTGCACTGGATCGATGCCTATGGCGACCGCAACGGTGACGGCTACGTGGAGTACGAGAGCCGCAATAAAGAGACCGGCCTGGAAAATCAGTGCTGGAAAGACTCGTGGAACTCGATTCTCTTCGCCGATGGTTCGCCCTCGCGTCTGCCGCGTGCCACGTGCGAAATCCAGGGCTATGTCTACGATGCGAAAATGCGTTGCGCCCGTCTGGCGCGCCACTTCTGGAATGACCCTAAACTGGCCGAACGTCTGGAACGCGAGGCGGCAGAACTCAAACGCCGCTTCAATCAGGATTTTTGGCTGCCCGAACGTGAATTTTTCGCCCTGGCCCTCGATGGCGACGGAAAAAAGGTCGATTCGCTCACCTCGAATATCGGCCATTTGCTCTGGAGCGGGATTGTGGATAAGGAGAAGGCTGAAGCGTGTGTGCGTCATCTGATGGGTGAACAACTCTTCTCCGGTTGGGGTGTGCGCACGATGGCGATGAGTGAAGGCGGCTATAACCCGGTTGGCTATCACCTGGGAACGGTCTGGCCGCACGACAATTCGCTGATCGCGTGGGGTCTCAGGCGCTACGGCTATCGCGCCGAAGCCGCCAAAATCGCGGCTGGCATGCTCGCTGCGGCTATCTACTTCAAAGGACGTCTCCCGGAGGCGTTCGCGGGCTATCCACGCGCATTGACCCGCTTCCCCGTCGAGTACCCGACCGCGTGTAGTCCACAGGCATGGTCCACCGGCACGCCCCTGCTGCTACTGCGTACGCTGCTCGGCCTTGAGCCAGATGGCGAGCACCTGCTGGCTGATCCAGCCGTGCCGCGCATGTTCAAACGCCTCGATCTGCTCAGCATCCCCGGACGCTGGGGACACATCGACGTCTGTAGCCGGGGCACGCTTGATCTGGTGGGTATGGATAGTAGCTTGCCGTTCACATTTTAAGAGGGTAGCACTCTTTTACTGATACTGATGGAGAAGTTAGATATAACCCGTTTTGCTGTTATTAACATAGAGGGCCGATTTATCGTGCTTTATCCCGATTTATCGGGGATCTTCTCCCTACCACAAATGCTGTTCGAAGATGATCCCACGTGTCGATAGAGAGAGAATCGCGCAAGAACGACCTGGTGGGTAGACGAGAGGTTAAGATGCGAGCATAATCGCATAAAAGCGGTATAATCGCGCGACGAGAGGCTCACGATAAATCGGGGCAGGACACGATAAATCGGACCTCTATGGATTTTACGTCGAAAAATTGAATATATCGCTGTATTTATATGACCAACTTTCTCCAATCTGTGGAAAGTTGTGATAACTTACTATTTATACCAACTTTCCACAGATTGGGGAAAGTTCTGCATAGAGATAGGGTCGCTAGCTAATTATCCTCGATTTATGGCAAAATGCATATAACCAAAAAGTTATCATAACTTTCTTCATTTTGAGGAAAGTTGAGTACATATCTGGGAGCCACTCGCCCGAAAGCTGTAACTTTCGCAAACAAGTGTTGTAACCAATAAAGCAGCATTATTTCGGTGTGCGCGGGGACGAAGGCAGGACGATTGAAAGTTTTTCTTCACCGTCTGGCTGTTCGTAAAACTCGACTCGCCCTCCATGTTGCTCGGCCAGCGCGCGCAAGACCTCCTCTGTCGCTCGCTTTGCCGCGTCCAATTCGTGGTTGCGCTGCATAATTAGCCGCTCCAGAGAAAGAGAGTAGCGTTCTAGCGCGCGCTGTTGCTCTTCGACCTGCCGATGCAACCGGTAGGTATGCAAGGCGCGTTGCAAGGAGGCAACAAAGTCATCGCGATCTACTGGCTTGAGGATATAATCGTAAGCTCCCCCGCGTAGCGCTTGAATAGCAAGCTGGTGGTCACTGTGGCCAGTCATAAGAATTACCGGAGTGACTGGATGATGCTCGTGCGCATGGGCCAGGAGACCTAATCCATCCATCCCAGGCATTTTGATATCGCTCACAATAGCGCTATAGGTATGCTGTTCAAGCAATGTAAGAGCAGCCTGAGCCGAATCAACCGCCTCTAATTCTACAACGCTCATGCGCAGCTCAATCGTTTGGGAGAGGGCCTGTAAAAGCATTGGATCGTCATCTACGAGAAGAACCTGTGCAGTATCCATGTGAATAGCACCCTTTCAAACAATGAGAGAAATTTATGCATTGGGGAGAAGATCATTCTGCTTCTCTTTAGTCTGACCCTTGAAGTGAATCAAGGAAGCCCTATAATTATTACCTACCAGGGCTGTTTATCGTTTCACTCAAGACTGTCTTGTAACTTTTTCTCCGCAAATGGTGTTGTAACTAATGAAGAGGTATGGCGCGAACAAGCCAGAGGGATGGCTGAAAACAGGACGGTTTGCGCCTGAGAAACACCAGGGATTGGAGAACCGTATGCAAACAGCGCCTGCGGAGAGCGACGACACAGCCACCAGAACAGCCAGGTCGAACAGCCTGGGCGAAATCCTGATCCCTTTTCTGTTGCTGATTGGGGAAACGTGTGTGGGCTACGCGGTTCTGCTGGCCCTGGCAGTCAGCCTGAATTTCATCGGCGACACCGCTCCACTCGTGCCTTTCGGGGGCCTGCTGCTTACCCTGCTCACGTTTTATCTCCTCACCCGATTCTTTCGCCGCTGGTCCCGGCTCTGGGTGAGAATGATCATTGAGCCGGGCCTCTGGCTCATTTTGAGCGTGGTTTTCGCCCTCTATTTTACCTGGGCCAATAACTACGCTTCCACGCCTCTCTTTCCGCTCACCTGGCTACTCCAATTGCTTCACCTATTCATCCCGGCTTCAGCGGACGATTCGGTGCAGGTGAATGTTCTTCCGGCTCTGCAAGCAGCTGTACTGCTGATCCTGAGCGGCTTGTATTGCTGGCGCGGCTATCGCCTGGCACACAAACATCTGATTACCGATGATATCGACCGCCTTTTCAAAGTTGGCACAGCGGCGCTGCTGATCGCCGTGGCTGTGTTCGTGATCTCCTTTAACGTGCAACCCGTGCTGGTGCCACCGGCAGACCTGGCCTGGGCGTGCGCGGTCTTCTTCGTCTGTGTGCCGATTGCCCGCGCTCTCACACACGCCAGCTACTTGCGCCGTTTCCATCGCGCCGGTCTCTGGGGCAGCGCCTCGCGTCAGGAGAGCAGCATCTGGTTCGCCATGAGCATTCTGGGCCTGCTCATGATTGTCCTGGTGGCGACAACGCTCATGATATTCCTGGGTGAACCACTTCCTCAAGCTCCCTATGCACCGCTGAAGAAAAAGCCTGCACCGCCACCACCCCCGCTGCCCGGCGCGAAGGGCAAGGGACATTTTGTGATTGTGCCCAATCATCTTGGCCTGCTACTCTTTCTCGTGGGCGTGGTGCCCATTGCGATCGCGGTCATTATTTTCTTTGTCATCAGATATCGCAAATTATTGCGCGCTCGCAAAGCGGCAAAGCTCAAGAAGGACGAGACGGAGAATGAAAATGAGAGTGATGAACTTCGCGAATCGTTTTTCCGCTGGTCGCTCCTCTGGGATCAGTTAAAGGCGCTTGTGCTGGGCCTGCTGGCCAGCCTCTTGCGCAGGAAACGCGGCGGCGCGAACGGCGCACAGCGCGAGATAGACGATATTCTCCTGGCCGAACCGGCTGTACGCAACATTCGCGCGATCTATCGAGCGCTGCTCAAACGGGCGGCGAACATGGGCTATACGCGCACAAAGGACGAGACGCCCTACGAGTTTCGCGAACGCCTGCACGCTTCCGAGCCAGCGATCGCACCGGAGGTAGAGCTGATTACCGAGGCGTATGTGCAGGCTCGCTATAGTGGCAAGCAACCAGGCGAAGCGGATATTTCACGCGTGCGTGCACTCTGGGTCGCGCTCAGGGACAAATGGGCGAGGCCGATCCCTACGCAGCAGGGCAGGTGAAGAGAAAGCTGAGAATTATCTACCCTCCTACTGAAATATTTTTGATAATTTGGTAACGCTTTAGAAGGAGTTCATTTACTGATAGTATTGATATATCTTCTCAGCATTTATGTACTTCGCCATCTTATGATTATTCACACTCCCTATCGCTGTACAACGCCGCAAAACATATTACCTTCAAAATATTGATACACTAATGCATCTATTGGCAAAAAAAATATGTTAAGCTATACATTGTGCAGATAAGATATCTGGCACAGGGGATATCGGTTATCTTTGTTCCGTCTATATGGCACTTAAATCTCATTCTGCGCTCTTCACCACGACTGAGTAAGTGTTATATAGACATTAACGCATGGAGGTACTTTGATGTCAGAAACGCCCGACACCTCAATTACCCTTTCCCACAAGACGGTTGGTCTCCGTCAGATCTTTCACACGAGTGCAAAGGCAGGAATCCTGATTGCAGCAGGGCTCTTCGCATTTGTACCTGCGATGAAAGCATTGGCGAAATCTACTCCTGACGGCCCGATTTCACCATGTTCAGATCCAAACTACATCCAGTGCGAGAGTGGTTCGATACCTTGTAGCATTCCTTTGGGGAATTACGCAATTGATGTGCGTTACAACGACGTCTGCTACTGCTGCGCAAGTTATTAATTCCTCGCAAGTTCTTGGAAGATCTATTATAACCTTCATATAAAGGTTATAATAGATCCATGGTTTATTAATGATCTGAGTGATTTATTTGGAGTTTTCCATGTCCCTGATTAGTTTAGCCATAGAAATCTATTTCACCATCGTATTAATCATTTCTGGCTTAGCAAAAATAGACGACTATGAGCATTTTGCGAATATACTTTACCACCAAGGACTTATATCACCTAAATTTGTGCCTCTCGCAGCTAGAATTCTCCCTTATATAGAGATTATCATTGCGTTTCTTATTATTTCGGGGATTACTTCACTCTTCTCAGCAATTATCCTGACGAGTACATTCGGCTTCTTCCTGGTAGTTAGATGTACTTTATTTGGTCTGGGCCGAACAGAAGATTGTGGATGTTATGGCAAGCTAAAACCCGAACCAATTAATGCAGCCAGCATATGTACATCTATATTAATGCTTTTCATGACAATTTTTCATCTATGGTTAGCTATTTCTACGCTGCCTCTGCCCTGGCAACTAAGATTTGCTATTATTCTCATCTTCATCCTCGGAATAGCTTATTTCATCGTTATACTAACTCTAAGGCATAAAAACAATGCATTAGAAGAATTTAAACGACTGAAAGGCTTTGGCAGTATCAAAGTAGGTGAGCCAGCGCCAGACTTTCAAGCTAAAGATCAAAGTGATAACCCGACTAAGCTTGGAGATTTTCGCGGACGACAACTATTGTTACTTTTTATTATGCCTGGATGTCTAGCATGTCGTCAGGCCCTCAAAGAGCTACCAACGCTTCAACGAGAAAGACCTCATATTTCTTTTCTTGCCATCGGAAGCTCAGATTCCGAGAAAAATCGGGTATATGCGCAAGAACAAAATATCCGAATACCGCTTTTAACAGATATGCAAGGTTTCACTGGCAATCAGTACCAGATTCATTCATTTCCTACTGCTATCCTGCTCGATGAAAACGGTATTGTGCGCAACAAAAGTTTTGCCTCGAACATTCAGTTACTTAGACACGTAACTTCCTTACCTAAATTAAAGGTCAGATAGAGGAAACGGAGGAGCATTCCATGCCAGTAACCCCTGATGAAATTGACGAGCCAATTATTATCCAGAGTACAACGGCAGCTAGTCTGGGTGAACTTCTGACGCCGCTCCTCCTCTTAGTTGGAGAGGTTTGCGTGGGTTACGCGGTTCTCCTGAGTCTGGCAATTACGCTTGGGTTTGCGGGCGAGAACTATCCAATAGTGCCCTTCTGGGGCCTGTTATCTATTATGGCAATTTTCTACATCATGGCCACGCTTTTTCATCGCGGGCGGAATGTATGGCTGCGAAATATCCTTGAACCGCTCAGTTGGGTATTGGTGTGCGCAGGCTTTGCTCTCTTTTTCGTCTGGTACAACAATTACGCTCAGAGTACCACACTCTTTTCCATAGATTGGCTACTGGCGGCATTCCACACGTTTATTCCTGTTTCAACAATGTCTGCGCAAATGGTAGCCGATGCTATTCAGGTCAACATAGCGCCAGCAGTCCAGATCATAATGTTGCCTATATTGGCAGGCTTTTGCTGTTGGCGGGCTTACCGTTTGAAGAACAAGCAGATTACTTCTACCAATATTGATAATCTCTTCAAATGGGGAAGTTGTGTACTCACGCTGACTATTATCATTTTTCTTGCCCGGTTTATTGCACACGCAACGACCATCTCTCCGCAAATTCCCGCATGGCTATGCACAGCATTTTTCACGTGTGTGCTTACTGCACGCGCCTTAACAAATGCGAGTTATATGCGACGTTTTCATCACGCGGGCCTCTGGGGTAGCGCAGTTAGCCAGGAGAGTATCATCTGGGTTTCAATGAGTGTATTGGGTTTAATTGCGATACTTTGCGCGCTTCTTTTCGGCACGGTGCCTGCGATAAGCCAGGCAAGTAGCAAAAGGCATTTGCGGCCTGGAGGCCATCTAGTAAAGATACCAGCGGGCCTCAAATCTCAAAATATTCCTTTCAACTGGCTCATTCTCGTACTTTGCATTCTCGCAATTGCAATCGTTCTTGGCTACCTCTTTTGGCGTCGCTATCGACGTTTGCAACAAATCTCATGGCGGACAAAGAAAAAAGATAAAGAGATGCGAGAATCTGAGGAAATCCATGAATCGCTCTTCAACTGGTCGCTCTTTCTCGAACAATTGAAGGCACTCCTGTTAGGGCTGCTGGCGAGTCTGTCACGCAAAAAACGCGGCGGTACGAACAGCAAACAGCGCGAGATCGACGATATTCTCCTGGCTGAACCTGCTGTACGGAGTATGCGCGAGGTCTATCGAGCACTGCTCAAACAGGCAGCGAGCATGGGTCATACGCGCGCGAAGGACGAGACGCCCTACGAGTTTCGCGAGCGCTTACATGCTGCCGAGCCGTCCATCGCGCCAGAAATCGAATTGATTACTGAAGCCTATGTGCAGGCGCGTTATAGTGGTAAGCAACCAGGCGAAGCGGATATTTCGCGCGTGCGTGCGCTCTGGACAGCGCTCAGGGACAAATGGGCGAAGCCAATCCCTACGCAGCAGGGCAGGTGAAGAGGAAGCTGAAAGTTATTTATCCACTCGCTGTAACTTTTTCTTCGCAAATGGTGTTTTACCTGATGAAGAGGTAAAGCGCGAGCGGAGAAATTTGCGGCTGGGCAACGGAGAGCTATTGGCCAACAGGACCTCTGGTGATTTTTAGCCCAACTTATGCGTATAATTGAGCAAACGCAGAGTATCGAACGGTGTCCTTTTTGATTTTCTCTTGATGAAGGATTGCAGGAATTTATGACACAAACAGATGAGATACGTCAGGTACAGGAGATGGCGCGCAGGGTACGCCAGAGCGTGGGCCAGGTCATCATCGGCAAAGAAGAGGTGATTGATCTGCTGATGGTGGCGCTGTTGTGCGAAGGGCATGTGCTCTTTGAGGACGTGCCGGGCATCGGTAAGACGACGATGGCGAAGGCGCTGTCCCGCTCGCTGGGCTGCTCGTTCCAGCGCATCCAGTTTACACCTGACCTCTTGCCCTCTGATATTATCGGTATTACGTATTTTAATCAGAAACGCGGCGATTTCGAGTTTCGTCCCGGCCCGCTGCTCTCCCAGGTGGTCCTCGCCGACGAGATCAACCGCGCTACTCCGCGCACGCAATCGGCTTTGCTCGAAGCGATGGAGGAGCGCCAGATCAGCGTGGAGCGCGAGACAATGCCGCTGCCACGTCCCTTTATAGTGATCGCGACCCAGAACCCCGTTGAGCTGGAAGGTACGTTTCCGCTGCCAGAGGCACAGCTTGACCGCTTCCTGATGCGTTTGCGCCTGGACTATCCCAGCCAGGCTGAGGAACGCTTGATTTTGCAGCGTTTCAAAGAGAATCAGCCGCTGCAAGAGGTGCAGCCGGTGCTGCCAGCCGAGTATCTCAAAGTCTTGCAGGGTGTGACTCGCCGGGTGCGCGTCGATCCGAGCGTCGAGACGTATATCGTCGATCTCGTGCGCGCCACACGCAACCATAACGCGATCGAGCTTGGCGTCAGTCCGCGCGGCACGCTGGCCCTTTATCGCGCCGTGCAGGCCAACGCGGCGATTCATGGCCGCTCGTATGTCATTCCCGATGATGTGAAACAACTCGCCAAACCTATTCTCTCACACCGTATGCTTGCTACCAGCTCGACCCGCCTGCATGGCCGCGTGATGGAGCAAATTATCGATGATGTTGTGCACACCACTCCCGTACCGGTTGAATCATGAGTAAACGATGGTATGCTGCCTGCGCGGTCGTGATCGTCCTGGGCGCGCTTATCAGGCAGCCGCTCCTGCTGATCGTAGCCGTGCTGGGCCTGCTCGTGCTGCTGACGGCGGATATCTGGGCGCGGTATTGTCTGCGCGATCTGCACTTTGAACGCGAATTGAGCGAGAACCGCGTGCTTTTCGGCGAAGAGATCACGCTGGGGCTGAAGATCGAGAATGCCAAGCTGCTGCCTCTGCCCTGGCTGGAGATCGAGGACAACGTGCCGCGCTCGCTCAATCTGCACGGTCGCCGGGCGCGCATCCAGCTTAGCTCGAACCGGGCGGTGCTGGAAAATCTCTTTAGCCCGCGCTGGTACGAGCGCGTGACGAGGCGCTACACACTCAGTTGCACTACACGCGGCGTCCACACGTTCGGGCCGACCAGCATTCGCAGTGGCGATCTCTTCGGCTTTACCGATCGCAGCGAGCAACTGGATAACCGCCAGTATCTGATCGTCTACCCGCTCGTTGTGCCACTGAGCAGCTTCAATATTCCTGCCCGCTATCCCTTTGGCGATCGTCGCGCGCCCCGTCGTCTGCTCGAAGACCCCTCGCGTGTGATCGGCGTACGCGATTACGTGTATGGTGATGATTTGCGCCGCGTCCACTGGAAGGCCAGCGCGCGCATGATGCAGTTGCAAAGTAAGATTTACGAGCCAACGACGACGTATACGCTGGCGCTGTTCTTGAATGTTGCGCCCCAGCTTGACGCCTACTATGGAATTCACCCTGAGTTGCAGGAACTCTCGATATGCGCTGCTGCCTCGGTCACGGATTGGGCACTGAACGAAGGGTACGCGGTCGGCCTGTACGCCAATACGATCATGCATATGCCTGAAATCGGGCTGCAAGTGCATGACAAACAGGATCAGCAGGCGAGCAATCGGGAGGCCGCGCAAGAGTTGAGCCTCACCGAGCAGATTCACCAGCGGCACGTCCTGCTTCCGCCCGCCAGCAACGAGGATCAGCGCAAACGCATCATGGAGGCGCTGGCCAGGATTCAGGGCTTCTTCGGCGACACGATCGAAAAGGTCATTCAGCGCGAACGCACGCATCTGCCTGCCGGAGCGACGGTGGTGGTGATTACCAGTAGTGTTGGCGAACCTATGCTCGACACGTTGAGCCGTTTGAAACAGGCCGGGCACGCCGTCACGATCCTGATGGTCGGCGACAATCCGGTGGCGAGCCGCCTGGCTGGCATCCCGATCTACCCACTCGGCGGTGAAGAGACCTGGAAAGAATTTCTCGCGTGTTATAATCAACCTGAAGACGTGAATGCAACCGGACAGCCACAAACGAAGGAGGTTGAGCCTGCCGGCTTCCGCCTTTAGGAGAGGCTATGACTGACTTTGATGATCCGAAACGGCACGATTCCGGGCCTGAGGATGAATTTGACGATCTGGGAATCAGCGATCTGCCACCGGAAACGGGCAGCCACTATCTCTTACTCAAATTGACCAGCATGCGAGGACGTCTGCAAACAGCCGCGCGGGCGTTCTCGCGTCCTGCCGACTCCGCCAGCGAGCCACCAGCGGACGACGAATCCGACGTCAAGCTTCACGATCTGCCGCCAATCACGCGTAGTCATTATCTCTTGCTCGCTCTCCGTGCGCGCATCCAGCGTCTACGCGCGATCCTCGCTTCTCGCCGGAAAGCACCAGTGCTCACACGCACTCAGAAGCGCGCGAGAACTGGACGGGTGCTCACCGCGTTTGGGTTGTGCATCGCGCTCCTGCTCCTGCTCGTCGGCAATGTTCCGACGTTGCGTTCGCGGCTGATTGGCCTCGTTGTGCCACCCACGCCGACGCCCACGACTGTCGTGTATGAGTTCGCGCATGGCAACATCCCCATCATTATCGACCACCCCAACGATCCTTTCATGAAGATGACCGCGACCGCGACCACCAATCTCGCCCCGCTACCAGCGACCTGCCCGCACGCCAGTATGCTAGAATACTTCCTGACTCCGCTTGATCCGCCGGGCCTGGGCAACTACCCGATCTGGTTGACCGGTTTTAGTGGCCCGATGGCCGCTCTGGTTTATCTGCAACAAACTACCAGGTCGACCAGCACAGTCTCTGGCTGGTATCAGCCGCTCTCTCTTTTCATTGGCCAGGGTCTGAAAGGGACCATTATCTTGCATGGCATCAACCAGAACGGCAAAGGCAATGTGGAGTTTAGCTACGTCAATTCAAGCTATGACACGCCAGGCACTACCAATGATCTGCATTTTGCTCCTGTGCTCACGCTGTCGCTGCAACATCCCGGCGCGATCCATTTCAACCCAAGTGGAAAATGGGAGATGACGGATATCGACATTCTTGTGCCGCGAGCTGGCTGTTACGAGATACAGGCCTCGTGGTCTAACTCGACCTGGACCCAATATTTCGCGGCTGGAAACCTGGGGTGACGCTTCTGGCGCGAGGGACCAGGCGGCGTGATTTGCACAACGCCTGCCGAAAAGGATACACTTCTTACCATGACTGACAATTCGCCGATTAATTATAAACACTTCTTTCATAAGCTAGTTGAGGCTGTGCCGCTGCCAACGCTGGTAATCGACACCGATCTCCAGATTACGCATAGCAATGTTCAGGCGGCCAGGCTCTTTGAGGCAATGCCTCCGCTGGTGGGTCAGCAGCTCGCTCAACTGCTGAATGACGCCGCGGTTACGCGCCTGATCCAGACCAGTATTCAGACAGGACAGGGACAGTGCGGCGAATTCGAGCGTGCCAGCACTGGCGGAGCCTGGAAAGTGCAGGTCACGCCGCTCGAACATCGCAAAATGACGAGCGGGCGGGGCCGCAAATCTGCTGCTACGACCGCAAAACCAGCGTATCAGTATTTTAGCGTGGTCATCGAAGATTTGAGCGAGTTGCGTCGCCTGGAACGGGTGCGCCGCGATTTCGTAGCTAATATTTCGCACGAGCTGCGCACACCGCTGGCCTCGGTGAGTCTGCTGGCCGAGACGCTGGAGGATGTGATCGAGACCGATCCTGAGCAGGCGCAGGTCTTCGTCGGCAAGATCGAAACTGAGGTGCAGTATCTCAATGGGCTGGTGGCCGAACTGCTGGAACTGGCGCGCATCGAGTCCGGGCGCATCCTTATGAATATCGAGCCGGTCGAAGCGGAACTGCTGGTGCGCGAAATTATGGCACGGATGCTTCCCCAGGCGCAACGCCATCGCGTCTCCCTGCGCACCGAAATCGAGCAGGGGCAAACACTGGTCGCGGCTGATGGCAAGCAGATTGCGCGTGTGCTGGTCAATCTCGTGCACAACGCCATCAAATTCACCCCATCAGGTGGCCATATCACCATCGGCACTCGCCGCGAGCCTGACGACATGCAGCGCTTCTTTGTGCGCGACACGGGCGTGGGCATCGCGCCAGAAGACCTGAGCCGCGTCTTTGAGCGTTTTTACAAAGTCAGCCAATCGCGGTCGCGAGCAAACTTCATTGGTCCTGGCGGCGGCGGTAGCGGTCTCGGCCTGGCCATTGCGCGCCACGTCATCGAGGCCCACGGCGGGCATATCTCAGCCACCAGCGAACCCGGCCAGGGCAGCACCTTCTTCTTCACCCTCCCGATCGTGGGGCCGAACGGCGGGCAAGCAGCCGTTCTCCATTCACAGAACATTTCCTAGCCCTGTGAATGTAGGGCGGCCCCAGCCGCATCCGGGGAATGAAAAAGGCAGCGCGCCATCCGTAGAAATCCTTAGTGCATCTCACTTGACCTTTGCGGTCGATGGATGTATCCTTTCTCGCGTGGCGGGCGACTCCGGTCAACTGTTTTTTCGATCCGCTTCAGGATACTGAAATTAGCTGTTTGCTTGACACGACTTTGCAGGCGGCGTAAGATGAAAACAGAGAATCCGAGGTCGCTCACTCCACGTACAGAAGGAGACCGGCTATGCCTTTTCAAATCTGTATCAACACTGACAAGTCCTTACATCAGCTTGCCACCGAGATACGCAAACTCCTCGCTTTACCCCCATTCCAGGAAACAGCCTTCTCAGGCGAACCCTACTGCCAGTTCGAAATGCTGGGTATGTTACTTCTTATCCATCAGGTAGATGAAGCGGAGCGCGACCCGGAAGTGAAACGTTTTCCTTACCAGTTCGATATGCAATTTTCGTTTAACGAGCATGAACTGGACACTGACGAGATGGAGTACCAGCTCCAGCCCTATTACGCGCACCTTCTAAGTTTTCACCTGGGCGTCGAAACTGCCTATAGTGAGAAAAAGAAGGAGGGACGCGGCTGGATAATGCGCTATCATTTTTGCCATAAAAATCAGAAATGGAATAGCGCTGTTTTATTTGGCGAACCAGGCTGGGAACCAGCGGTCATCAAAGCCTCACCGACCCAATGGCGCAAGGTGCATTTCGTCTTTTAACCAGCGTGACGACGATACCATAATTGGAGGTATTTTATGAGCATTGCAATCTCAACAGTTGGCCAGGAACTTTCTGCGCTGGTCAAGCCGCCCATTACGCAGGAGCAGTTGCGGCAGTATGCCGACGCCTCAGGCGATCACAATCCCATTCATCTCGACCCGGAAGCCGCACGGCGCGTGGGCCTGGATGGCGTGATCGCGCACGGTATGTTGAGCATGGCGTTTCTCGGCCAGTTCGTGAATCAGCAGATCGCTGGAGAGCCGAACGCGCGTGTGGAGCGGCTCAAGGTGCGCTACATCGGTATGGTGCGCCTGGGCGATACGCTCACCTGCAAGGGCAAGGTCGCGCAGATCGCGCAGGAAGCGGGCGAAACGGCTATCACACTCGAATGCTGGGCGCAAAACCAGCGCGGCGAGCCAG
>Ga0207674_10006029_pt1 | contig 14335 bp, 11 predicted proteins | sample KBSCornC72_FD_184303 | JGI IMG/M metagenome (GOLD analysis project Ga0207674, IMG submission 184303) | Corn rhizosphere microbial communities from Kellogg Biological Station, Michigan, USA - KBS Corn C7-2 (SPAdes) (version 2) | ecosystem: Host-associated > Plants > Roots > Rhizosphere > Soil ... | reverse complement strand
TACCCGACCGGCGTGCGGGCCGCCGCCGAGTTCGCCGCCATCGCCGCCGAACCGGACGCCTATGCCGCCGACCCCGGCGCGGGGGTGACCACCGCCCAGGCGGCGCTGCGCTGGGTGACCCAGCAGCCGGGTGTCAGTACCGTCATCCCCGGCGCGCGGGACCCCCAGCATGAGCTGGATGCTGCCCTCGCGCCGGTCGTAGGTGGCATCCATGAGCGCGAAGCCGGTCTCCTGCGTCTGGATGCCGGTGGCGGGATCGTCGACCTCGAGCTTGGTGCGCCGTCCCGCGTTCCGCTTCACGAACCCGGCGAGCACGCGTGCCCACTCCTCCGGCGTCTGACGGGACGCGGTGCCGGTGAGCGCGCGCTGCAGCCGGTCGAGCTCCACGCCGGTCGGCTCCGGCGTGACGAGGACGCTGCACGTCGCGCCCCGCACCAGGGCCGTCGTGACGCTGCCGACGAACAGGCGCGCGAACGGATTGAGCCCGTGGCGTCCGGCGAGCAGGAGGTCGGCGTGGTGTGCTTCGGCATAGGCGAGGATCTGCGGCACGACCTTCCCCTCGCGAATCTCGGTTCGCACTTCGACGCCTGGCGGCACGTGCAGCGCCGACACGAAGCGGGCGAAGCGCGTGGGGAGCCCGCGCTCGTACTTCGCCTCGATGTCGACCATCATCGCTTCGGTGCTCCCGCTCGGCTCCCACACGTGCACCAGATGCAGGGTGGCGCGATCGCCGAGCAGGGGAAAGACCGCCTCGAGGGCCTGCGCGCACGGCGGGCTGAAGTCCGTGGCGACGACGACCTCGACGGGCCGCTGCGAGAGCTCTCCGACGACGGCGAGGACCGGGCAGCTCGCGTTGCGGATCACGCGCAGCGTCAGCTCGGCGCCGACGATGCGGTCGATCGGATGATGTCGCCCGATCCCCATCACGATGAGCGGCGCATCGAGCTCGCGCGCTCGGCGCGTGATGCTGCTGGCCGGATCGCCGTGCTCCACGTCGATCTCCCACCCACGACCATGCTCGACGACTTCCTCGACGCACGCGCGGACGCGCTGTTGCCGGCTCGCCCGCAGCTCCTCCTGGAACGAGGGTGAGATCAGCGGCGGCTCGTTCGACAGGATCTCGATGGGCAGGAGCTCGACGGCGGAGTAGACGTGCACATGATCGCCGAGCGCGGGTGCGAGCGTGGCGGCGGCGCGGATGACGTGCGGCCCGTGCTCCCCGACGGCGACGAGGATCGGGCCGGTGTGCGCGTGTGCGCGCGCCTGCGAGGAATGCTGGAGCTCGGAAGTCGTCGATGACATGGCGGTGCTCTCGCGAGAGGGTGGCCGCGGCGCGGACGTCAGGGCGTGATGGCGACCTTGAGCACGCCGTCGCGGCGACTGGCGAACAGGTCGTACGCCTCCAGGATGCGGTCGAGGGAGAAGTGGTGTGTGAGCAACGGCGTGAGGTCGAGCCGGCCACTGCGCACCAGCGCGATGAGCCGGCGCATGCGCTCCTTGCCCCCCGGGCAGAGCGTGCTGACGATCTCGTAGTCGCCGAGGCCGGCGCCGAACGCTTCGTACGCGAGCGCGAGCTTGCCGGAGTACACACCGAGGCTGGACAGCACGCCGGCCGGCCGCAGGCAGCGGAGGCAGCTCTCGAAGGTCTGCTGCGTGCCGAGCGCCTCGATCGCGACGTCGGCCCCGCCGTCGGTGAGCCGGCGCACCTCGGCGACGACGTCCGTCGTGCGGTAGTCGAGCACGACGTCGGCGCCCATGCGTCTGGACATCGCGATGCGCGCCTCGTCGCCTTCCACACCGATGACGAGCGCCGCACCCATGAGCCGCGCGCCGGCGGTGGCGCACAATCCGATCGGCCCCTGGGCGAACACGACCACGGAATCGCCCGGGCGGACGCGTCCGGATTCGGCGCCGCTGATCCCGGTCGAAGCGATGTCGGCGAGGAGGACGACCTGATCGTCGCGCAGCTCGTCGGGAATGCGCGCGAGGTTGGCCTGCGCACTCGGCACGCGAATGTACTCGGCCTGCGCGCCGTCGATCGTGTTGCCGAACCGCCAGCCGCCGAGTGCCTCGTACGTGCCGCCATGGCCGCATTGCGAGAGATGCCCCGAGAGGCAGGCGAGGCACTGGCCGCAGGGGGTGATCGCGCCGACGAGCACGCGGTCGCCGATGGAATAGCCGGTGACGCCCGCGCCGAGCTCGACGATCACGCCGACCGGCTCGTGCCCGATCACGAGGCCGCTCCTGACCGGGTATTCGCCCCTGAGGATGTGGACGTCGGTGCCGCAGATCGTCGTGAGCGTGACGCGCACGATCGCTTCACCAGGGCCGGCGGTGGGGCGCGGCACCTCGCGGAGCTCGATCCGCCCGGGCGCGACGAACACGGCCGCCCGCATCGTGGCGGGGAGCGACTCGTCGGAGCGCGCGGTGCGCGTCGAGCTGGTGGACGCAGCAGCGAGGGTGGACATGGCATGCCTCTGGATGGCAGTGTTCGCGCATCGATCGCGTGTGGACCGCAGCATGCGGCATACGCGTCGGTGCGGGCATCAGGCGAACACCGACAACCCGCGGCAGAAAGGAATCGGCGCCGCGATGCGCGGCGCCCGGGTGCGGACGAGCTCAGCCGCGCCCGTCGTGGCGAGGATCGCGCACGTCCCGCGCATCGACGGCGCGGAGGAAGGCGACCATCGGTACTGCGCCGACGACGGCGAGTCCGACGAACATCGTGACCGGCATCACGCTCTGGAGAGGATCCGCCTGATGACCGAACCACTGATCGACCGCCACGCTGACCGACTCGAGCGTGAAGAAGACGAGCAGCATGCCGGACAGCAGGATCCCCCACGGACGGCGGCGCATCACCCAGACGCCCGCGGCGATGCAGAGTGGCAGCGTGAAGCCGAAATCGAGGACCTGGACGGCGTTCGTTGGCAGCGAGGTGCCGCGCAGCGAGCGCGGGACGTCGCCACTCGCCAGCGCCGGCAGCACATCCCGTAGCCACAGCAGCGCGAAGGCGACGCCGATCACGACGAGGTAGCCGCCGACCGCGCGCGTCGAGAGCCGCGTCGAGAGCCGCGCGGGGAGCTCGTCGGCGGGGAGGCAGCGCAGGAGCGCGACGAGCGACGCGACGCCGAGCGACAGCGACGCGACGGAGAAGAGGAACAGCTCGTTGAAGCGGACCGAGAAGCTGGCCAGGACGGCGGCGTAGAGCAGGTAGCACACGCTGCCGAGCCAGACGAAGTGCGCCCGCAGCGAGCCGCGCGCCGCGGCGTGCATCGCGAGCGCCATCGTCGGCAGCGCGACGACCAGGATCACCACGTAGGTCCCTAGCGCATTTCCTGCATGCGCGGGCGGGTCGCGGAAGATCGTCGGTGCCAGCACGCCGACGAGACCAGCGATGCCACTCACGACGAGCAACGCACGTGACAGCCGTAACGCGAGCGCGATCGGCGCGAGGCGGCTGCTTACGCGGAGAACGGAAGGGCGCGCCGACCCGGCGAGGAGTCGGTGTGCACCGGCGGGATGAAGGGAGCTGGCCATGATCGCCACCTGGATCGGTCGTGGAGCGGAGCCGCGTCGTGACCGATACGATGCCACCGCGTGGGCCGCCGGGCAGTCAGGCGGACGACCCGACCGGATGGGGAATCACCCCACACGCCGCGGTGCGAACTCCCGATGCACTCCCGCGTCGGGCGCGCCTATCATCGAGGTGAGGGATCCTCTCCGGTCGCTGTCACGGAGGGAGGCGCCATGAGTATCAACACGATCGAGCAACATTCGTTGCCGGATGCTCCGCACGGGACGCTGGCCGAGGTGGGGCGTGATCTGGCCGCGCGGCCGTATGCACGCCGCGGTGTGCCGGCGCGGCTGGATCCCATTCGTGTCGTCCTCGTCGACGATCACCAGCTGGTCCGCGCGGGGTTCCGCTCGGTGCTGCACGCCAGCACCGACATCACCGTCGTCGGCGAGGCGGCGGGTGGGGAGGAAGCGGTCGCGCTCGCGACGCGCATGCACCCCGAGGTCGTGGTGATGGACGTGGAGATGCCGCAGGGAGACGGCCTGACGGCGACGCGCCGACTGGCCGAGCTCGCGCCGGACGTGCGCGTGCTGGTCGTCACGATGTACGAGGAGCGCGAGAAGCTGCTCGACGCACTCAACGCGGGCGCGCGCGGCTATCTGTCGAAGTCGGCCGCCGAGCGCGAGCTCGCCGAAGCGATCCGGGTCGTGGCGTCGGGCGACGTGTACGTGCGACCCGCCGTCGCCCGCGCCCTGGCCGACTCCATCGAGGCCGCGCCGCTGGCGCGCACCGATGCGCGCGCCCGCCTCGCTCGGCTGAGCGAGCGCGAGCAGACGGTGGTGCTGCTGACGGCACGCGGCTTCAACGGCCCCGAGATCGGACGGCAGCTCGGCATCACGGCCAAGACGGTGGACACCTACAAGCAGCGGATCGAGGAGAAGCTCGGGCTGGCGCACCGGTCGCAGTACGTGCACTTCGCGCTCGAGGCGGAGCTGCTCGAATGAGGGAATGAGGAACGCCTGTCATCCCGAGCGAGCGCAGTGCGTTGTCATCCCGAGCGAGCGGAGCGAGTCGAGGGGTCCACACCTGCCGGGCGGCGAGCCGCGAGCCGTTGAGAGGTCCAGCGGCGAGCGGACAGCGGCGAGCGGACAGCGGCGAGTGCTCAGCGGTCAGCCCACACCGTCAGCGGTTTCAAGAGGGTCTGACCCTCTTGATCGTTCGAGGGGTCTGACCCTCTTGAACTGCCGTTGAAAAGGCCAAGCGGAAGATCCGACCTTTTCTGCGGCATCGCCGTTCCAGATCCGCGCTCCGTCGTTGAAAGGCCTCGGCAAGTGCAGATCCCTCGACTTCGCTCGGGATGACGGAACGGCCTCGGGAGGCAGAAGCTTCCCGAGGCCGTTCCTCATTCCCTCATTCCCTCATGTCACACCACGACTGCCAACCGATCATCCACCGCCATGACGCCCGAGGCGCTCCAGGCGGCGCGTTCGACGTCGGCGCGCTCCGGCCATGAGCGGACCGAGCCGGTGAGCACGACCTTGCCGTCCTTGGCCGTGACCTCGACGCGCTTCGCCTCGACCTCGGCCGTGCGGTGCAACGCCGCCTTGATCCGTTGCGCGACGTCGTACGCCGACGCGGACATCGACGGCGCGATGGCGATCTGGTTCGCCACGCCCTTGATCCCACCGAGGTAGCGCACGGCGCGCTCGGCGGCGTTGCGCTGGTACTGCCAGTCGACGGTGCCCTCGAGGGTGACCCAGCCGTCCTCGACCTTCGCCTGGATCTTCTCGTTCGGGACCTCGACGTCCCACGCCAGCGCGTTCACGACGCGATGGGCGAGCTCGGTGTCGGAATAGCGGAACATCTCGGGCACCTTGACGACGAGCTCCTGCGCCACGGCGCGCACGCCGACGACCCGCTCGGCGGCCTTCGCCGCGGTACGACGCTGCGCGTAGTCGGGCACGAACCCGGTGAGGGTGACGACGCCGTTCTTCACGGCGACGCCGATCTCGTCTTCCTGCAGTCGCGGCTCCCACTTCAACTCCTCTGCGACGTCCTTCTGCAGCTCCATGTCGGTTCTCATAGTGGCCTCCGGACGGATCCGGCGAGAGCATGGTCGCGGTCGAGCGCTGCGCATGCACCGGCGACCCGCGGTGTCATGCCGTCGCCAGGAAGCTGCACGGCGACGGGACGGCGCGCCGTCAGGCGTTCGCGGACGCGAGCTGCTGGTGCGCCTCGTCGAGGAAGGTGAGCAGCGTGCCACCGCCATTGCTCTCGATGTAGAGCGCGCGGTCCACGTCGCGCGCATCGCTCGACACGGAGATGGCGCGGACGTCGCCGAGCGTGCGCGTGAAGTGGACGTCGCGGCGTGCACGGCCGGCGAACATCAGCGCGATCCGGTGGTCGTGCGAGTCGTACGTCGCGCCGACGAGGGCGAGTCCCGTCTCCTGCACCTGGGCACCGATGGCGGGATCGTCGATCTCGAGCATCGTGGGCCGGTCGCGGTTGCGCCGCACGAACGCGCTGAGCTCCGCTTCCCACGCGTGCGGCACGCGGAGCGACGAGGTCCCGTCCATGTGGCGCACGAGCGCGAGCCGCTCGGTGACACCGGGCGCCGGCGCGAGCAGCACGGAGCACCCGGCGGCACGCAGCAGCGCCGACGACGTGCTGCCGAGCAGCCACCGCTGCATCATGCCGCGTCCGTGCGTGCCGGCGACGATGAGGTCGGCCTGCTTCACCTGTGCCACCCCGAGCACCACCTCCGCCGGCGCGCCCTCGACCGTGTGCGTCTCCACGACGATCCCCTCACGCTCTCCGAGCGCCGTACGGAAGCGATGGAACTGCTCGGGGAGCGACAGGGCGTATCGCTCGTTGAGCTGCGTCAGCTCGGCGCTCGGGAACGCGGTGGCGATCCGGCGCCAGGCGTGCACGAGGTGGAGGGTCGCGCCGTCGGCGAGCAGGGGAAGCGCGGCACGCGCCGCCGTGATGCTCTCCGGGCTGAAGTCCGTCGCCACGACGGCGGTGTGCGCCTGGCCGCGCGCCTGTTCCGCCACGGCGAGCACGGGCTGCTTCGCGCGATGACAGGTCTCCCACACTGTGCCCGTCGAGAGCACCCGATGTCGCACGGCGTACGGTCCAATGCCCATCACGATCAGTCGTGCGTCGAGCTCGCCCGCGATCTCCGCGATGGCTGCACCGGTCTCGCCATATCGCACCTCCACGCGAGGCGCCGGTGTCTGATCGAGACCGAGCCGATGGAGCCGGTCGTGCACGCTCGCGCGCCGCTCGTCGACCTGCTGATCGACGAGCAATGGAAGGAGGACCGGACTGTTCATGTGGGCGGAATAGACCGGCGGCGGCTCGACGATCGACGTGACGACGAGCGGGCTCGCGTCGCGCAGGGCGATCGCATGCGCGGTGCGGAGCGCCTGTGCCCCTCCGGTCCGGCCGACCGCGACGAGGATCGGACGATGCGCCGCATGGCGCGCTGCGACACGCGCGGACAGGTCTCCCGGGACGGCCAGCATGACCGGGCTCCAGCGTGACGGATCGCGCGCGCGGCCACGGAGCGCAGCGCGACCCTCGTGCGTCTCGTTCGTGGCCATCCCCATGGTGCCATGGCGCGTGCGTCCGCACCGTCGGACTTTGCCTGACGCCGTCCTGCGCGTCGCGGCGCGAGCGTACGCATGCCAGGACGCCGCTCTCTCCATCGAGGTGCCTCATGTCCGCTCCATCGACCGACTCCGTCTCGACGATCAGCGACACGCACGCGGACGAGACCACTGACACATCGGCCCAGGCGCTCCGCCCGCTCGATCTCGCCGGCCGCGCGGTGCTCCTCGCCACGGACGGTTCCCCCGGTGCGCTCGCGGCGGCGCGCGTCGCGTACGAGCTGGCGCAACGGCATCATGCGCGGGTGCACGTCGTCTCCGTCGTGAACACGCGCTCGACGCCCCTCCCGCCACCGCTCGACGTGGCGCTCCTGATGAGCGACCCCGTCGGCGGGGAGGAGATCCACCACGAGCAGCAGCAGACAGTCCGCGAGGAGCTCTCCGGCGCGATCGGCACGCCGGTCGATTGGCCGGTGCGCATCATGCTCGGCGGGCCGGCGACGTCGATCGCGCAGGAGGCGCATCACGTCGGCGCCGTGCTCGTGATCATGGGTCTGCGCCGGCACGGCCGGCTGGATCGCGCGGTGAACGACGAGACGACGGTCAACGTCATGCGCGCTGCCTCGTGTCCGGTGCTCGGCGTCGTCGCGCAGATGGACGGCCTGCCGCGGCGCGTGCTCTCCGCGGTGGACTTCAGCGATGGCAGTCTGCTCGCCCTGCGCGGCGGGAAGGCGGTCATGGGAGAGGACGGGGTACTGGTGCTCGCGTACGTCCATCCGCAGAACGGCTTCCTCGAGGAGGAAGGCGAGTGCCGCATCCACGACATGGGCGTGCAGGCCGGCTTCGCGAAGCTGCGCAAGGAGCTCGACGACGAGGGCGTGAAGTTCGATCACGTCGTGCTGCACCAGCCGCCGACGTTGAATCCGGCCCAGGCGATCCTGGAGTACGCGGACGAGATCGGGAGCGATCTGATCACCGCGGGGAGTGTCCAGCACAGCCGGCTGGATCGGTGGATGGTGGGGAGCGTGAGCGGAGAGCTCGTGCGCGATGGCCGGCGGTCGGTGCTGGTCGTTCCGCCGAGGCGTCGCGCGTGATGTCAGGCATCGCCTGAATGCCGCGTGCGCGTGCGGCGCTCACCTTGCGCACGCACCCCAACGAGGTGTCACATGCGCCGCGTCATCGTCGGAACGTTGGTCCTCCTCCTCGCCGGCTGCCGCGCCACGCCGGCGGTTCCCGTTCAGCTGCAGGGGGAGCCCTCTGCCATCGCGCGACTCGCCGGTACGTGGGTGGGCGAGTATCGGAATGGTGCCGGAGCCCGTGCGGGCTGGCTCGACTTCTCGCTACGCACGGGGAGCGACAGCCTCTATGGCGACGTCACCATGGTCGACCCGCGTGGGCAGCAGCTCCGCGCCGCCGATCCGATGGAGACGCACCGGATGCACGTCCAGTCGCCGACGCGGCTGCGCATCGATCTCGTGATCGTGCAGGGGGACAGTGTGGGCGGCGTGCTCGAGCCGTACATCTCTCCCGACTGCGACTGCGCCGTGTCGACGACCTTCTTCGGCCGCGTGAGTGGCAACCGGATCGAGGGCCGGTTCGAGACGCGGAACGCGGGCCGGCTGCGCGCGGACGGGAAGTGGGAGCTCGAGCGAAAGGGGCGCGACCAGTGACGTGGTGAAGTCGTGAAGTGGTGCAGCGCACCTGCCGCTGCACCACTTCACGACTCACCCATCACCCACGTACTCCGCCTCGTACAGCCGTATCAGCTCGAGACAGTACTCGATCGCCAGTGGGCCGAGCACCAGACCGAGAAGGCCGAACAGCTCCACGCCGGCGAACGCGCCGAGCAGGCCGGCCATCGGATGGAGCCCCGACACGCGGCGGTAGATCATCGGGCGAATCACGTTGTCCACGTTCGACGCGATGATCAGTCCGATCAGCGCCAGCACGAGCGCGGCGATCGCGCGCCCCGACGACGCGAGCACGATGACGCCCGGCACCCAGACGATGGCGCTGCCGAGGATCGGGAGCACGGAGACGAGTCCCGTCACGGCGCCCCACAGCATGGCGTTCGGCAGTCCGACGAGGAGGAACGCGAGCCCCACCGTGACGCCCTGCGTGATCGCGGTGACGATGATGCCGAGCAGCGCGGCTTCGGTGATCGAGGTGAACTGCTCGGCGAGACGATCGGTGCCGGCGGGGGAGAAGGGGATGAAGGTGCGCACGCGGCGCCACAGCGCCGGACCGGCGGGGAGCAGGTAGTAGAGGCCGACGACGGCGAGCAGCAGATTGAGCAGCGCACGCGTGAGGCTGCCGGCGATCACCACGGTGCGCGCGGAGATCCAGGCGATCAGCCCGCGCCCGACGTCCTCGAGCTGCGCGCCGACGTCGAGGGGACCGATCTGCAGCGCGCCGAGCCGTGCGAAGACGTCGCTCTCGACGGCGCGCTGGAGGGCGGGCGGTCCCTGCTGCACCGCCGTCGTGATCACGAGTGCCGCGGGCGCGACGAGCAGCAGCGACGCGCCGATGGTGACGAGTATCGCCGCGCGTCGCACGCCGAGCCGCGGGGCGAGCCGCCGATACGACGGCCCGACGAGCACCGCGAGCACCACGGCGCCCATCAGTCCCGAGAGGAAGGGCAGGCTCGCCCACGCCACCCCCAGCGCGAAGACGGCGATGAGGATCCGCGCACGCCGCGCGCGCGCCGTCACCGCCGCGGATTCGGCAGTGCTCATGGTGGTGGAGAGTCCCTTGCCGCTCAGGTGACCGCCGGTGGCCGGTCCTCGGCGATCCGGAGCACGCGCGCTCCGCGCACCCGCTCGCCGCGCCGGAGCGAGCCGAGTGCTTCGCTCACCTTCTCCAGGGGAAGCTCCTCGACGGTGGGGCGCAGTCCGAGCGCCACCGCCGCGGCGAGCGTCTCGCGGACGTCCCGCCGCGTGACGTTGGCCACCGAGCGGATCTCGCGCTCCATCCAGAGGTGGCGCTGGTAGTCGAGCCGCAGCAGCGCCTCCTTGTCCGTCCGCAGCTTGGCGATCGCGTTGATGACGAGCCGGCCGCCCGGCTCGAGATGATCGAGTGCGTCCACCACCGGCGTCCACGCCGGCGTGGTGTCGATGATCGCCGTGAGCGGCTGTGGGGGTCGCTCGAGGCCCGCGCCCACCCACGTCGCGCCCAGCTCGAGGGCGAAGCGCCGCTCCTCCGGCTGCCGAGCGAACACGTACACCGGCGACTGGGGATATCGCTTGCGCACGAGCTGGAGGACGAGATGCGCCGAGGCGCCGAAGCCGGTGAGCCCGAGCGGGTCGCCATCCTGGATGTCGCAGAGCCGCAGGGCACGCCAGCCGATCGCGCCGGCGCAGAGCAGGGGCGCCGCGTCCAGATCGCTCAGCGCGTCGTCGATCGGATGGACGAACGCCGCGGGCACGGTGAGGAGCTCGGCGTATCCGCCGTCGCGCACGCATCCCGTGGAGACGAAATAGGGGCAGAGGTTCTCGTCCCCCGCCAGACACCAGTGACAGGCGCCGCACGCCGACGCGATCCACGCCACGCCGACGCGCTGGCCCACCCGCACCTCGGCGACGCCGGGGCCGCACTCTTCGATGCGGCCGACCACCTGATGCCCGGGGATGATCGGGAAGTGCGACGGCTCGAGGCGTCCGTCGACGATGTCGAGATCGGTGCGGCAGACGCCGCACACCGAAACGCGGACGAGCACCTCGCCCGCCGCCGGCACCGGATCGGGGCGCTCCTCGAGCACCAGTCGGCCCTGGTTGGCCGCGCCACCGTACGAGAGCATTGCGCGCATATGTCCAAGCTATGCAGCCGGGCAAGGGGCCGTGAGGCGCATGGGCGCCTGTCAGGTGAACGCCGATACTGACCCGGCATCACCAGAGGAAGCTTGGGGTGCAGACCACTTCATCGGTGAGATCCCATGGCGACCGCGACGCTCACATCCGACCAGACGAGTCCGGGCACACCTCAGGTGCCGGAGACTTCCCCGCACGGCGAGGCGCTCGTCGTCGACCTCGCCGACGTGAATCGAGCCAACCTCCCCGTCGTCGGGGGCAAGGGGGCGAACCTCGGCGAGATGTTGCACGCCGACCTTCCCGTGCCGCCGGGCTTCGTCGTCACCGTCGCCGCGTACGAGAAGTCGCGCGAGGCGGCGGGGGTGGGTGCGCGCATCGACGCGCTGCTCCGGACGGTCGACGTCGACGACACGGCGGCACTCCAGCGCGTGTCGGCGCAGTTGCGCGACGTGCTGCTCACCACGCCGCTCCCCGCCGAGCTGGTACGGGCCGTCGACGAGGCGTACGCGCGCCTCGCGGCGCGCACGCCCGACGGTGGCGAGCCGGTCGTCGCCGTCCGCTCCTCCGCCACGAGCGAGGACACGGCGGACTTCTCCTTCGCCGGCATGTTCGAGAGCGTGCTCGGCGTGCGCGGCCACAACGCGCTCACCGACGCGATCCGCCGATGCTGGGCCTCGACGTTCGGCGCGCGGGTGCTCTACTACCGTCTGTCCCGCCACATGCCCGCCGAGATGCCGGTCGCCGTCGTCGTGCAGCGCATGATCCCGTCGATCAAGTCCGGCGTGATGTTCACCGCCGACCCGGCGACGGGTGAAGCGGAGCACGTCGTCATCGAGGCGGCGTGGGGGCTCGGCGAGGTCGTCGTCGGCGGACAGGTCACTCCCGACCACTACGTCGTCGACAAGCACACGATGGACGTGGTCGAGCGGCAGATCGCCGCGAAGGAGTTTCTCCTCGAGGCGGTCCCGGGGGGCGGCACGCGCCGCGTCGACCTCGATCACGATCCGCGCGGCAACGGGGCGGTGCTCACCGGGGTCGAGCTGACCGCCCTGGTCCGGCTCGCCCTCGCGAGCGAGCGGCACTACGGCGCGCCGCAGGACATGGAGTTCGCCATCGATCAGAGCGGGGTATTCGTGACGCAGACACGACCGATCACCACACTGCCGCGCGCGAAGGGCGATACCGCGGACGCCTCGGCCACCACGCCCACGCCATCGGCGACGCCGAGCGGCACGCAGGCGCCCCTGGTGCGCGGCCTCGGCGCGAGCCCCGGTGCGGCGACGGGGCGCGTCCGCGTGCTCGCGAAGATCGAGCAGTCGGCGCAGCTCCAGCCGGGTGAGGTGCTCGTCGCGACGATGACGTCCCCCGACTGGGTGCCGCTGATGCGGCGCGCCGCCGCGATCGTCACCGACGCGGGCGGGATGACCTCCCACGCGGCGATCGTCTCGCGCGAGCTGGGCATCCCGTGCGTCGTCGGCACGCGCACCGCCACGCGCACGCTGCGCGACGGGATGCAGGTCACGGTGAACGGGAAGGACGGCACCGTGCTGGCCGGCGCGGTCCATCTCGCCGACGCGGCGCCCAAGCCGATGCGCGCGGCCGCCGGCGGCGTCGCGTCGCCCGTCACGGCGACGCGCGTCTACGTGAACCTCGGCGAGCCGGAGCGCGCGGCGGAGATCGCGGCGCGCGACGTGGACGGCGTCGGCCTGCTGCGCGCCGAGTTCCTCATGATGTCGGCGCTGCAGGGCGTACATCCGCGCGAGCTGATCGAGCGCGACCAGACCGACGGCTTCGTGCGTCGGATGACGGAAGGCCTCACGACCATCGCCTCCGCCTTCGCGCCGCGCCCGGTGATCTACCGCGCGATGGACTTCCGCACGAACGAATTCCGCGGCCTCGAGGGCGGCGAGCGCCACGAGCCCGTCGAGGCGAATCCGATGATCGGGTACCGCGGCTGCTTCCGCTACACGCGCGAGCCCGATCTCTTCCAGCTGGAGCTGCTCGCGCTCGCCGAGGCGCGGCGCGCGAACCCGAATCTCCACCTGATGCTGCCCTTCGTGCGCACCGGATGGGAGGTGCGCCGCTGTCGCGCCCTGATCGACGACAGCGCCCTCGCCGGCTCGGCGGGACTCGAGCTCTGGGTGATGGCCGAGGTGCCCTCCGTGGTGAGCTGGATGGACGAGTACGTGAAGCACGGGGTGACGGGCGTGTCGATCGGCTCGAACGATCTGACACAGCTCGTGCTCGGCGTGGACCGCGACAGCGAGCTGCTCGCGCAGTTCTACGACGAGCGCGACCGCGCCGTGCTCGACGCGATCCACGCGATCATCGCGCGTGCGCACTCGCTCGGCATCACGGCGTCGATCTGCGGCCAGGCGCCGTCGGTGCACCCGACCTTCGCCGCTCAGCTCGTGGAGTGGGGGATCGATTCGATCTCCGTCAACGCGGACGCGATCGAGCGCACGCGGCGCAACGTCGCCGCGGCGGAGCAGCGGCTCCTGCTCACCGCGGCGCGGTCCGCGAATCGAGCAACGTGATCACCTCCTCGTCGCTCGTCGGCGTGAAGTCCGCGTACCAGCGGCTCACGCCGTCGAACGGCTCGGGGGTGTCGAGCACGACGACGGAATGTCCCTCCTGCTCGATGGCCGCGACCGCCTCGCGGCTCGCGACCGGCGCGGCGACGACGATCGCCGCGACGTGCTGCGCCTCGAGCGCGGCGATCGCCGCCTGCATCGTGGCGCCCGTCGCGAGGCCGTCGTCGACGAGGATGATCGTGCGGCCGGCGAGCTGCGGCGGCGCGCGCCCGCCGCGGTACGCCACCTCGCGGCGATGCAGCTCCTCCCGCTCGGCGGCGAGCACGCGCTCGAACGAGGCGCGATCGACGTGCAGCTGGCGCAGGACGTCGTGATTCAGGAAGACGGACTCGCCCGCGATCGCGCCCATCGCGAGCTCGGGATACATGGGCACGCCGAGCTTCCGCACGACGATCACGTCGAGCGGGACGCCGAGCGCGCCGGCGATCTCGTACCCGACGGGCACGCCGCCGCGTGGCAGGGCGAGCACGATGACGTCGGTTCGGCCGGCATACTCCCGCAGGTGCTCCGCGAGCTCGCGGCCGGCGGTGCGACGATCGACGAGATGGATCATGGTGACCTCGCCTCGAGCGCAGCATCCCCCGCGCCATGACGTCGAATTCGATGACCCAACCTCGAACACTCACGACGTGCCAGGAGCGTGCCCAATGGGAGCCAATGTCATCTCGCTGAAGCCCGCCTCGCTGTATCCGGTCAGGCTTCACGTCGCGCCGTCGCTCGACGAGCGCAACCGTCTCACCACCGCGTTCCGCTGCCTCCTCGCGATCCCGCATCTTCTCCTCGTCGGCGGTCCAGTCGCCCTCGCCT
>Ga0207674_10006026_pt1 | contig 14339 bp, 11 predicted proteins | sample KBSCornC72_FD_184303 | JGI IMG/M metagenome (GOLD analysis project Ga0207674, IMG submission 184303) | Corn rhizosphere microbial communities from Kellogg Biological Station, Michigan, USA - KBS Corn C7-2 (SPAdes) (version 2) | ecosystem: Host-associated > Plants > Roots > Rhizosphere > Soil ... | reverse complement strand
GACGTGCTTCTTGCGCGGATCGACAACCCCACGGATGCCGAGCTCGAGACTGCCCTCGACGAGCTCGTCGCGATCGCCGAGGACCGCTGGAGGCGTGGATGACGGCGATGTTGCCGCTCGCGATCTCGGACGCGCTCCGCGACTGGCTCGACCTCGGTCTCCGCTGGCTCCACGTGATCGCCGCCATGGCGTGGATCGGCACGTCGTTCTACTTCGTGCTGCTCGACCAGTCCCTCCGACCGGCGAAGGACCCCGTCGACCGCGAGGCCGGGGTCGGCGGCGAGCTCTGGGAGGTGCACGGCGGCGGCTTCTACCACGTGCAGAAGTACGTGGTCGCCCCGCGGCGGCTCCCCGAGCACCTGGCCTGGTTCAAGTGGGAGGCGTACACGACCTGGCTCTCGGGGTTCGGGCTGATGATCGTCCTCTACTACCTCGAGGCCTCGAGCACGCTCGTGAAGCCCGGCAGCGACCTCGACCCGTGGCTCGTGGTCGCGATCTCGATCGCGCTCCTCGCGACCGCGTGGATCGCGTACGACGTGCTGAACCGCCTCGTCACCGACCCACGCGTCCTCTGGCCCGCGCTCTTCGTCCTGGTCGCGCTCGCCGCGTGGGGCTCGTGGGAGCTCTTCACCCCGCGGGCCGCGTGGCTCCAGGTCGGCGCGATGATCGGCACGGTCATGGCGGCGAACGTGTTCGTCGTGATCATTCCCTCCCAATGGGAGCTGGTCCGTGCGAAAGAGGCCGGCCGCGAGCCCGACCCCGCGCCCTTGCTCCAGGCCAAGCAGCGCTCCGTGCACAACAACTACCTGACGTTGCCCGTCCTGCTGACGATGCTGGCGGGCCACTTCCCCTTCGCGTACGGCGCCGACAACGCCTGGCTCGTGCTCGTCGCGCTGATGGCGATCGGCGGCTGGGCGCGGCTCTTCTTCAACCTGCGCCACACGGGACGCACGTACTGGTGGATGCCGGTCGCGGGACTCGTCGCGTTCGTCGCTCTCGCTGTCGTCGTCGACCGAACGAACGACACGGTCGCCCCGGCGGCCACTCCCGCTGACGTCGCGACGGGCAAGCAGGTGTTCCTCTCGGCGGGCTGCGCCGGGTGCCACACGCTCGCGGACGCCGGGGCGACCGGCACGGTCGGCCCGAACCTCGACGCCGCGCACCCTTCTGCCGCGCTCGTCGCGGAGCGCGTCCGTGACGGGAAAGGCGTGATGCCGTCGTTCGCAGGGAAGCTCAGCGACACGGAGATCGCCGCAGTCGCCGCGTACGTCTCGGGCGCGGCCTCAGGCTAGGATCGGCGCCCATGCTGCGGATCAGCGCAGGCGGCTTCGCGTTCGTCGCGCGCCTCGAGGAGGAGGCGGCGCCCGCCACCGTCGCCGCGTTCCGGGGCCTGCTGCCCCTCGAGTCGCGGATCATCCACGTCCGCTGGAGCGGCGAGGCGGGCTGGATCCCCTTCGGCGACCTCGACCTCGGGCTCGGCCCCGAGAACGCGACCTGCTACCCCAGCCCCGGGGAGATCGTGCTCTACCCGGGCGGCGTCTCGGAGACGGAGATCCTGCTCGCCTACGGGTACGTGAGCTTCGCGTCGAAGGCGGGTGCCCTGGCGGGGAACCACTTCGCGACGATCGTCGAGGGCGCAGAGAACCTGCGCGAGCTCGGGAAGAAGTTCCTCTGGGAGGGCGCGCAGGACATCTCCTTCCAGGAGGACTGAGGCTGAGGTCAGAGCTCGACGCCGACGCCCCGCTCGCGGGCGCGTCGGACGACTTCGTGGCCGACCGCCAGGTCCCACGGCGCGATCCCGTTCGACTTGAAGACGATCACGTCGTCGTCAGCCTGCCGGCCCGGTAGCTCGCCGGCGACGATCGCATGGAGCTCCTGGACCTCGAGCCAGTCGAGCTGCCCCGCGGCGACCGGCTCGATCAGGTCGCCGGACTCGAGGCGCGCATCCTCGAGCGAGTCGCAGCAGACGAGCGTCGCGCGCGCAATCACCTGGGAGTCGAGCTCGCGCGCCGTCGCGTAGTTGGCCCCCACGGCGCACACGAGGGCGCCGTCCGAGAGCCAGTCGCCGCGGAGCACGGGATCCGCCGAGGTCGTGGCCGTGACCACGACGTCGCAGGCGCCGGCGTCCGCCGGGCTGTCCACCACTTCGGCACCGTGCCGCTCCGCAAACGCCTCGGCGCGCTGACGTGTCCGGCTGGACACGACGACGCGCTCGATCGTCGGCACCGCCCCTCGGATCGCGGCGAGCTGCGACTCGGCCTGCCAGCCCGCGCCGATCAGGCCGAGGCTCGCCGCGCCGGGACGCGCAAGGTGCTTCGCCGCCACGCCGCTCGCCGCGCCGGTCCGCACCTGACCCAGCCGGTCTGCCGCGAGCAATGCCGTGAGCGACCCATCCGTGATGTCGAACAGGCAGACGACGAACGTGAGGGCGTCCCCGACCACCGTGTAGCTCTTGAGGCCCGCGACGCCGAGGCCGCGATCCGCGGCGGCCATTACCGCGAAGTAGCCGTCGTCGAGCGGGAACCGCCGCCGCGGCATCAGCTCCACCTCACCGACTGCGATGCGCCGGAAACACTCCTCCACGACGGGGATTGCCTCGCCGGGCGACACGAGGGACGCGACGTCGTCCTCCGATAGCCACAACGGCATGGCCAGGAGTCTAGAGTCGGGGGGCCGGAACGCGATCCGGCTACACTTCCGCTCTCCCGCGCGCCCGTAGCTCAGGGGATAGAGCGCTGCCCTGCGGAGGCAGAGGTCGCACGTTCGAATCGTGCCGGGCGCATCGGCGTGGGGGAAGCCCTGTTTCCCCCATGAGCCTCCTCGTTACTCGTCAGGCGGTCTCGCCCAGAGGCCACGCGGCGCGACCGTCGCCCAACTCGAGTCGCGACCCCACGGGGATCTCACGGCGGACATAGGCGAGGGCGACCATCCCGCGCTCGGGGTCGCGGGCGGCGCTCGTGATCCGGCCGACGGCCTTTCCGTCGTGCACGAGCTCGGCGTCGTACGGCGGTAGCTCGCCCGCGTCCAGCACGACGACCCGGAGGCCCCGGTTCGGGTGGCCGCGGAAGTGGAGCCGTGCCACAGGCTCCTGCCCCGGGTAGCAGCCCTTGGTGAAGCTGATCGAGCGGTGCTCGAGCCCGGCTTCCGCGGGCATGACGCGGTCGTCGAGCTCGCGGCCGAGACGAGGGGTCCGCGCGAGGATCCGGAGTCGCTCGAGGTCCTCTTCCGCGATCGGCTCGGCCCCCTCCGGCGGGTCAGCGTCGACGAGCTCCACCGCTGGGACGCCGTAGTCGAGGTTGACGACGACTTGATGTTGATTCAACACAAGCTCCTCCGCGCCGAGGACGACCACGGAGCGGTGCTCCTCGAGGGCGATCTCGCACTTCGCCGCGAACCGGGAGCGCAAGAGCTCACGCAGGAGACGCTCGCCCGCCTCGGGCTCGGTCAGGAGCAGGAAGTCGTCGTCGGCGCGACGCCACGCGCGCAGAGGCGCGACGATCCGCGCCTTCGGGGTCAGCAGGAGCGCCTCGCAGGACTCGCCGACGGCGAGGGCCTCGACCTCGTTGGAGACCATCCGGTTCAGGTACGAGGCGGCCTCGGGGCCGCGCACCGCGACGAACGACCTGGGGCGCGGCGCGGCCTGTAACGTCGTGACGGCCATCGAGACGAGGGTAGCGGGCATGTTCAGGAGCAGGGCGGAGCGGAAGGTCGAGGAGGCGGGGTACGACCCTGCCCGGCTGCCGCCCGGTCAGTACCTCACCGAGAAGTGGCCGGTGCTGCACGCAGGTGACGTACCGGACTACCCGGCCGACCTCGCCGGTTGGGACTTCCGGGTGTACGGCGAGGTCGCCGAACCGCTCACGCTCACCTGGGACGAGGTCGACGCGCTGCCGAAGGAGACCGTCGTCGAGGACATCCACTGCGTGACTCGCTGGAGCCGCTTCGACGCAGAGTTCGCCGGCGTCGCGTGGTCGACGATCCGCGACCGCGTCTCGCCGCTCGCGTCGGCGCAGTTCGCGATCGCGCACGCGGAGGCCGGCTTCACCGCGAACGTCCCCGCCTCGGCCCTCGAGCTCGAGGGCGCGCTACTCGTCACCCACGCAGACGGCGAGCCACTCGCACCGGAGCACGGCTGGCCCCTGCGGCTCGTCGTACCCGGGCGCTACTTCTGGAAGAGCGCCAAGTGGCTCCGCGCGATCGAGCTTCGGGCCGCGGATGCGCCCGGCTTCTGGGAGCGCTACGGGTACCACAACGACGCCGATCCGTGGAAGGAGCAGCGGTACGCCTTCTGAGGGCGCGTCGAATATCACTCTTTCGAGGGACGAAGGGTTCGGGTGCGGACGCCGAATGAGATAGCACCCACCCTCCCCAGTACCACCGAGGCGGCCGCTCCCCCAAGCGGCCGCTTCCTTTTCCTTGTCGCGAGCATGGGATCCGGAGAAGCGGATCCCATGCCGCGAAACCGCCCGCCTAACGGCGGGGTACACCCCTGAAGCGGCCTGCTTCGCGGCCGAAACCTGTGGTGACTCGAGGCTTCTCTAGTCGCGGTCGATGTGGTCGCGGAGCTCCGTCGCGAGGGCCGCGACGCTCGTTCCGTCGCGCGGGGCGACGAAGATCGTGTTGTCGCCCGCGACCGTGCCGGCGATGCCCGTGTGGCGACCCTCGTCGATCGCCTGCGCGAGGGCGCTCGCGTAGCCCGACGGGGTCGTCACGACGACGAGCGGACCCGCGCGCTCGACCGAGGTCGCGTACCGCCGCAGGGCGACGCCGATCGCGTGGCGCCGGTCGACGTCGTCGGCCCCCGGTGCCGCGTAGACCAGCCGCCCGGAGGGCGCGCGCACCTTGACGAGACCGAGATCGTGTACGTCGCGGGAGACGGTCGTCTGCACGACGTCGTGGCCTTCCTCGCGCAGCGCCTCGACGAGCGCGGACTGCGTCGAGATCGCCCGGTCGCGGACGAGCCGCAGGATCGCCTGCTGCCGCACCCGGTTCCCGCTCACGCGAGCACGTCGCCGAGGATCCCCAGGGCCTCCTGGACCTCGGCCTCGCCGACCACGAGCGGCGGCAGGAGCCGCAGCACGCCGGGCGGCGGCCCGGCGGTGAGGACGATGAGCCCCGCCTCCCGGCCTGCGTCGACGACCGGGCCGACCTCGCGGTCGAGCGCCGCGGCGACCATCAGCCCCCGGCCGCGCACCTCGGTCACGGCGGGGAGCGCCACGAGGCCGGCCCTCAGCTGCTCTCCGCGCGCGACGACGTTGGCGAGGAGGGTGTCGTCGATCGCCTCGACGACCGCGCACGCGGCCGCGCTCGCGACCGGGTTGCCGCCGAAGGTCGCGCCGTGGTCGCCGGGGCCGATCGCCTCGGCCGCACCCGAGCGCGCGAGCAGGGCGCCGATCGGCAGCCCGTTGCCGAGCCCCTTCGCCAGTGTGACGAGGTCGGGCTCGATGCCGAGCTGCTCGTAGGCGAAGAACGTCCCAGTCCGGCCGACGCCCGTCTGCACCTCGTCGACCCAGAGCAGCGCGCCGACCTCTCGTGCGAGCTCGGCGGCCGCCTGGACGAACTCCTGCTCCAGCGGGACGATGCCTCCCTCGCCGAGCACGGGCTCGAGGACGATGGCCGCCAGGTCGGCGCCCGCCGAGACGGCGGTCTCGAGCGACTCGACGTCGTTCGGGCGGGCGAACGACACCCCGGGGACGAGCGGGCCGAAGCCCTCCCACTTGGTCGGCTGTCCCGTGGCGGACAACGCGCCGAACGTCCTCCCGTGGAAGCTCTCCTCGAGCGCCACGAGGCGCGTACGACCGGTCGCCTTGCGGGCGACCTTGAACGCCGCCTCGTTGGCCTCGGCGCCGGAGCTGCAGAAGAAGGCCTGCGCGCCCCCCGCGCGCGCGGAGAGGAGCTCCGCGAGCCGGAGCATCGGCTCGGTCCAGTAGAGGTTCGACGCGTGCCACAGCGCATCCAGCTGCGCGTGCGCCGCCGCGGTGACGGCGGGGTGCCGGTGCCCGAGGCCGGTGACCGCGATCCCGCCCCCGAAGTCGAGGTACGCGCGTCCTTCGTCGTCCCAGACCCGGCAGCCTTTGCCGCGGACGATCGTGAGGTCGGCGCGTGCATATGTCGGCAGGACCACGCTGCGATCGAGCCCCGTGGAGGTCGCGCCTCTCGTCACGCGGGCACCTCCGTCACGCCGATCGACGCCTGGACGCCGCCTCGTGCGGCACGCACCGCCGCGAGGAGCTTCGGGACGATGCCGCCCTCGAACGCGCCCGCGTCCAGCGCCGCCTCGGCCTCGTCCGCGGGCAGCACGCGCGCGAGCGCGCCCTCGAACACGACGCCCGGCACGTCGCTGACGAACAGGATCCGGGCGGCGCCGAGACCGACCGCGAGCGCCGCCGCGGCCTCGTCGGCGTTGACGTTGAGGGGGCCGACCGCGAGCGGCGAGACGACGGGCACCCGACCCGCGGCGACCGCGTCGAGGACGGCGCCAGGCGCGCACGGCTCCGGCTCCCCGACGAGCCCGAGCGACGGAACCTGCCGGGCGCGAAGCCCGACGTCCTCGCCCCTGAGCGGCAACGCAGTGGGGCCGATCGCGGCGCAGACCTCGGCGTTGACGCCGTCGAGCGACTCGCGCACCACCTCGAGCACCTCCGGCGTCGTGACGCGGCGCCCGCGGACGAACCGGGCCTCGATCCCGCGCCGTGTCAGCTCGTACGTGATCTGCGGGCCGGCGCCGTGGACGACGACGGTCGCATCACCGGCTTCGGCGAGGGCGTCGCGGACCGCGTCGGCGGCAACCCGGCCGCCCAGCTTCAGGACGACGAGACCGCTCACGTCGTGTACTCCGCGTTGAGCCGGACGTAGTCGTACGAGAGGTCGGACGCGAGGTATGCGCACTCTCCGTCGCCGAGCGCGAGGTCGAGCTCGATGCGCGCGTCCGCCCCGTCGAGGGTCGGGACGAGCCCCGTCGGGCCGCCGTCCTCGAACACCGCGGTCCCGTCGAAGGACACGCGCAGCCGGTCCGGGTCGAGGTGCGCGAAGCCGCCGTTCCACGGGGCGGAGCCGGCGGCCGCGAGCACGCGGCCCCAGTTCGGGTCGCGCCCGAACGCGGCGGTCTTGACGAGCGGCGACGTCGCCACGCGGAGCGCGATCGCGCGCGCCTCGGCATCGGTGGCCGCGCCACGGACGACGATCTCCAGGACGACGGTCGCGCCCTCCCCGTCCGCGACGATCTGGCGGGAGAGGTCGGCGCAGACGTCCTCGAGGGCCGCGGCGAACGACGCGTCACGGGAGCGATTGCGTGCACCGTCGGCGCGATGGGCGAGCAGGACGACCGCGTCGTTGGTCGAGCAGTCGCCGTCGACCGAGATCCGGTTGAACGTCCGCTCGACGGCTGGTCGGAGGAACGCGTCCGCCTCTCCTTCGACGAGCGGATAGTCGGTCGTGACGACCGCGAGCATCGTCGCGAGCCGCGGGTGGATCATCCCCGCGCCCTTCGCCATCCCACCGACCGTGAAGCCGTTGGGGGAGGCGAGCGCGGTCTTCGGCCCGTCGTCGGTCGTCAGGATCGCCGCGGCCGCCGGCGGGCCGCCGTCGGGGGAGAGCGCGACGGCGGCCTCGTCGACGCCTGCGAGCAGCTTCGCCATCGGCAGCCGCGGGCCGATCACGCCGGTCGAGAGGACGACGACCTCCTCGGTCTGCAGCCCGAGCGCTGCCGCGGCGTGGGCGGCGGTCCGCTCCGCGTCCTCCTCGCCCGCTCGGCCGGTCGCGGCGTTGGCGACCCCCGCGTTGACGACGACGGCCTGGGGCTGTGCCTCGGCGAGGTGGCGGCGCGAGACGGTCACGGGCGCGGCCTGCACCCGATTCGTCGTCCACATCGCGCTGCCGACCGCAGGCACGAGCGCGCGGACGACGGCAACGTCGGGCTTCCCGGAGGGACGGATCCCCGCGCTCACGCCTGCGGCGGCAAAGCCCGGTGCCGCCGTGACCGACATCAGACGAGGACGCCCTCGAGCCTGAGGCCGGACGTCTCGGCGAAGCCGAAGAGGAGGTTCAGGTTCTGCACGGCCTGGCCGGCAGCACCCTTGCCGAGGTTGTCGAGCGCGCAGATCACGATCGTCCGGTCGGTGTGCCGATCCTCGAACACGCCGATCTCGGCGGCGTCAGTGTGCTGCACCCGCGACAGCTCGGGCGCGACGCCCTCCGGGAGCACGCGCACGACGTGGCTCGATGCGTAGTGCTCCTCCAGCAGCTCCCGCAGGTCGGGCCCGGTCGAGCGGACGTTGCACGTCGCGAGGAGCCCTCGCCGGACCGGCAGCAGGTGCGGCGTGAACGAGACGGGGAACCCGAGCGCCTGGGCGATCTCCGGGACGTGCTGGTGGGCTCCGACCCGGTAGGGCGAGACGTTCTCGAGGACGAGGCCGGCGTGCGTCGACGGCTTGAGGCCGCGCCCGGCCCCGGTCATCCCTGACATCGCGTCGACGACGACCGAGTCCTGCTCGATCGCATCCGCCAGCGGCCCGAGCGCGAGGAGCGCCGCGGTCGCGTAGCAGCCGGGGTTGGCGACGAGGCGGCCCTCGGGCGGCGACAGCTCGGGCAGGCCGTACGACCACTCACCGAGCGATTCTGGCCAGGGATGCGTGAAGCCGTACCAGGCGTCGTACTGCGCGGGGTCGGACAGCCGGTGCGCGCCGGACAGGTCGATCACCACGCCGCGGGACGGTGGCTGGAGCGCGGCGGCACCCTCGTGCGGCAGGCAGAGGATGGTCACGTCGGCCTCGCACGCGAGCGCTGCAGCGTTCGTGATCAGCCGGGGCACGCGCCTGCCGCCGTTCCGGTTGAGGCGCGGATCGAGCGCGGTCGCGTCCTGGCCGGCGAGGGTGTCGGAGCCCACGGCGTAGAGCTCGAGCTCGGGATGGCCGAGCACGCGGTCGAGGGTCTCCTGGCCCGTGTAGCCGGCCGTGCCGACGAGGCTGACGTAAGGCATTCGCATAGTATGCATGAAGCCTCGATTTACGCGGTTGCCCGGTCTTCCTCCGGCTCGACCGCGACGAGCACCGTGCGCGGCACGAGGCGACGGAAGCGGCCGAGCGACTCGTCCAGCCGCTCGAGGAGCGCGGCCGCCCGCGGAGACCCGGTCACGCGTGTGTGGCGCTCGAGGAGGCCGACGAGGCGCTCGCGGTCGCCCCGCTCGAGCGGCGCGAGCTCGACGAGCTCTGTGTTCACGAGGCGCTCGTCCGGGTCGAGCAGGTACGCCTCGCCGCCGGTCATGCCCGCCCCGAGGTTCCGGCCGTGCGGTCCGAGCACGACGACGGTGCCGCGCGTCATGTACTCGCAGGCATGGTCGCCGACGCCCTCGACGACCGCGACCGCCCCGGAGTTCCGCACCGCGAAGCGCTCGCCGGCGGAGCCGGCGCAGAAGAGCTGGCCGCCCGTCGCCCCGTACAGCACGGTGTTCCCGACGAGGCACGGGTCGCCGGCGTCCTCGGTCGGTGGCGAGACGACGATCCGCCCGCCGGACATCGCCTTGCCGACGTAGTCGTTCGCCTCGCCGACGAGGCGGAGCTCGACACCGGCGGTGAGAAAGGCGCCGAAGCTCTGTCCCGCCGCGCCCTCGAAGCGAGCGCGAACGCGTCCTGCCGGCGTGCCGGAGCCGACCGACCGGGCGATCGCGCCGCCGAGGCGCGCTCCGATCGCCCGGTCGCCGTTCCGGATCTCGAAGGCCGGCTCGACGAGCCGGGCGCCGCTGATCGCGGCCTTGCCCTGCGCGTGGAGGACCGCGCCGAGTCGGTCGCGCTCGTCCGGTACCGCGTCCCCCACGTACCGGGTCGGGCCCGCCCCGGCCCGCGCGAGCAGGCGCCTGAGGTCGAGCGAGTCGGCGGAGGGGTCGCCCGTCCGTCGCTGGCGGAGCAGGTCGGTTCGGCCGACGGCGTCGTCGAGGGTGCGCAGCCCCAGGCTCGCGAGCAGGCGCCGCACCTGGAGGGCGACGAAGCGGAGGTAGGCCTCGACCATCTCGGGCGTGCCCGCGAACTTCTCGCGCAGCTCGGGCCGCTGGCTCGCGATGCCCACCGGGCACGTGTCGAGATGGCAGGAGCGCACCATCAGGCAGCCCTCCGCGAGGAGGAGCGCCGTGCCGAAGGAGAACTCGTCGGCGCCGAGCAGCGCGGCGACGACGACGTCGCGTCCCGTCTTGAACCCGCCGTCGGCGCGCACCCGCACCCGGCCGCGCAGCCCGTTGGCGACGAGGGCCTGCTGGGTCTCGGCGAGCCCAAGCTCCCACGGCGCGCCGGCGTGCTTGATCGACGGGAGCGGGCTCGCGCCGGTGCCGCCGTCGGCGCCCGCGACGTGGACGATGTCCGCCCTCGCCTTGGCGACGCCGGCCGCGATGACGCCGACCCCCGCCGACGCGACGAGCTTCACGGAGACGTCGGCCTCGGGGTTGACCTCCTTCAGGTCGAAGACGAGCTGCGCGAGGTCCTCGATCGAGTACACGTCGTGGTGCGGCGGCGGCGAGATGAGCGCGACGCCCGGCGAGGTGCCGCGGAGGCGAGCGATCTCGTCGGTCACCTTGTGCGCCGGGATCTGGCCGCCCTCTCCGGGCTTGGAGCCCTGGGCGACCTTGATCTGGAGCTCCTCCGCGGACACCGCGTACTCGGCCGTGACACCGAACCGCCCCGAGGCGACCTGCTTGATCTTCGAGTTCCGCTCGTCGCCGTAGCGAGCCGGATCCTCGCCTCCCTCGCCCGAGTTCGAGCGGGCGCCGAGGCGGTTCAGCGCGATCGCGATCGTCTCGTGCGCCTCGGCCGAGAGCGCGCCGTGCGACATCGCGCCGCCGGAGAAGCGGCGCACGATCGAGTCGACGGGCTCGACCTCGTCGAGGGGCACCGGCGCGCGCGCGGGGAGGAACTCGAGCAGGTCGCGCGGCTCGAGCGCCGGCCGCTCCTCGACGAGCCGCGCGAAGCGGTCGTACTCCTCGAGTCGGTCGCCCCGGACTGCGCGGATCAGGGCGTGCGCCGCGGTGACGCTCTCCTGGAGCCCCGCCACGACGTCGGGATCCGTCGCGTGGGGCTCGCCGCCTTTGCGGAACTTGTAGAAGCCCGGGTTCTCGAGCGCGGGCCTCTCGGCCTCGCTCGCGGCAAGGCGTCCCAGGGCGTCCGCCTCGAGCCGCTCGAGCCCGACGCCGCCGATCGCCGACGGCGTGCCGCCGAAGAACCGCTTGCAGAGACGCCGGTCCAGGCCGAGCGCCTCGAACAGCCGCGCGCCGCGGTAGCTCGCGACGTCGGAGATGCCGGCCTTCGACATCACCTTGAGCACCCCGTGCTCGAGGGCGAGGAGGAGGCGCGCCTGCGCCTCCTCCGGCGACGGCCGATCGCCTCCAACCTTGTCGGTCGCGGCGAGGCGCGCGACCGTCTCGAGCGCGAGCCGCGGGCAGATGACGTCCGCTCCGTACCCGACGAGCGTCGCGACCATGTGGGTATCGCGGGCCTCGTCGCTCGAGACGAGGAGAGAGCACGCCGTCCGCAACCCGCACTCGACCAGCCGTCCGTGCGCCGCGGCAACCGCTAGCAGCGACGGAACCACGGCGCGCGACCCGCCGGCGTCCCGGTCGGTGACGCACACGGCGATGGCGCCGCCCGAGGCGAGGTCGGCGCACGCATCGGCGACGCGCTCGACCGCCGCCGAGAGGCCCTCGTCCGCGTCGAACGTCCCGTCGACCTCCGCCGGCTCGAGCGCCGTGAGCCCCTGGGGGGTGACGAGGAACGACGGGAGCGCCACGAGGCGCGCAAGCGGACCGTCCGCGTCCAACGGTGCCCGAGGGCCGACGAGCGTCGCAACCGACATCACCGTGCGCTCGCGCTCGTGGTCGATCGCCGGGTTCGTGACCTGGGCGAACCGCTGTCGGAAATAGGAGGCGAGCGGCCGGGCGCGGCCGGCCAGCGGCGCGATCGGCGCGTCGTCGCCCATCGAGTAGACAGGGTCGCGCCCGGTCTGCGCGATCGGCCGCAGCATTACGCTCAGCTCCTCGCGGGTGTAGCCGTGCAGCGCGTGCCTGGCGGCGAGGTCGGCCTCCGACACGGCAACGGGCTCGCCTTGCTCGCCGAAGACGAGCGAGTCGGCGACCCAGCGAGCGTAGGGCCGCGCGCGAGCGAGCGAGCGCGTCAGCTCGCCGTCGAAGAGGACGCCGTGCTCCGGGTCGACGGAGAACAGCTGACCGGGTGCAAGGCGAGCACGCCGCACCGCCACGCCCTCGGGCAACGGCACCGCGCCCGCCTCGGAGGCGACCGTGACGAGCCCGTCGGCGCACACGGCGATGCGCAGCGGCCGGAGCCCGTTGCGGTCGAGCTTCGCGCCGCACGTGGAGCCGTCGGTGAAGACGAGCCCGGCGGGCCCGTCCCACGGCTCGGAGAGCATCGCGTGGTAGCGGCGCATCGCGCGCTCGTCCTCGTCGACGCGCGGGTCGTTCTGCCACGCGGGCGGGACGAGCCGCGAGAGGGCCTCGCGCACATGGACACCCGAGCGGACGAGGAGCTCGACGGCGTTGTCGAGGAGCGCCGAGTCGGAGCCCGAGAGATCGAGCGCGGGTGCGAACGCGGGTTCGAGGCCGACGGCGCGCTCGCGCGCCTCCGTCCAGGCGACGTTGCCCTCGATCGTGTTGATCTCGCCGTTGTGGCAGAGCAGCCGGAACGGCTGCGCCCGCTCCCAGCTCGGCTCGGTGTTCGTGGAGAAGCGCTGGTGGAAGATCGCCCAAGCCGTCTCCCACGCCGGGTCGCGGAGGTCGGGGTAGAAGCTCGCGAGCTGCGTCGCGGCGCAGAGGCCCTTGTACGTGACCGAGCGGAACGAGAGCGACGCGACGTAGACGCCGTCGACGAGCTCCGCGCGACGGCGGGCGCGGTAGGCGCGGAGCTCGGCGTCGCCCTCGCCGCAAGGTGCCAGGAGGAGCTGGACGATCCGCGGCATCGACGCGACCGCCGTCGAGCCGAGCGCGCCGACGTCGTGCGGCACCTCGCGCCAGCCGGCCGGCTCGAGCCCTTCGGCACGGCAGGCCTCCTCGACGACTCCTCGGAGCCAGGGCTCGCGGAGGAAGCACATCGCTACGCCGGCGTCCTCGGTCCCGGTGAGGGAGGGATGGAGCGGGAGGAGGAGGCCCGCTCCGTCGCCCGTCACGCCGTCTGCCGCCCACGCACCCCTGTGCGCAACCGCGGCGAGCCCCGCGAGCGCCCGGTCGAGGAGCTCCCGCGACGCGCGCCCGCGCGCGTCCGCGACGAGGCCGATGCCGCAGGCATCGCGCTCTCGGGTCGGGTCGTAGAGTGGGGTGGGCACTCGGAGTGACCGCCTTTCGGGTGGGTCGTGGAACGGAGCAAGAGGTGCTTCCCGCCTGGTGTGGTGTGCGCTAGCGGGCGGAGGCGGGAGGAGGTCGCCGGCTAGCGCCGAGACGGCGCAGCGATCGCGAACGGGCGAATCGGTCCGCCTGGCTTGGCGCCGGTCGCCCTCGCGAAGATCCTCGCTCCACGTACCATCGATCATCGATAGTAGAGGCTCCGGCGGACGGCGGCAAATCGGGGACAGGCGCAAGCAGTCCAGGACCGGACCTGGACTGTTGGCGCGTCGGCTGGCCGGTTGGGTGTTGACAGGCCCACCCCGTGACAGGCACTCTCAGACGGCGATGACGCTCTGCCACGCCGTATCCACGCAGCTTCTCGTACCGCGCCCCGCGGTCTCGACCGGCGTCGGCATCGAGCTCATCGGGATTCTCCCCGTCTAGGGGAGATGACGCTCACGCGCCCCCGACGGCGCAGACACCAACCGAGACCACACCAGAGGTGCGTCCTCCGGGCGTCACCGAGCGAGAGGAGCGTTTCCCCGATGAGCTTCCACCCCCGAACCTCCGAACCGAGATGACCGCCCGCAGCAGGTACGTCGTCGCCTGCCTCGCCGGGCACGGGATCGGCCCCGAGGTGACCGCGGCCGCGAGCCGCGCACTCGCCCGCCTCGGTCGCGAGCACGGCTTCGACGTCGACGAGCTGCACCCGCCCTTCGACACCGAGGCCTTGACGCGCTCCGGCCACCTCCTCCCGGCGGGGACGCGCGAGGCGACGGCGAGCGCGGACGCGGTCCTCGTGACGGGCGATTCCGCTCCCGCGCTCGACGGCGTCAAGGCAGCGCTCGACCTGCGCGCGCGTGTGACGCGCGTGCTCGACGACGCCGGCGAGGCGATCGCCTTCGCCCCGCTGGACGACGGCGCGGCCGACTGGACGCTCGACCGCGCGCTAGCGACGGCGCGGGCACGCTCCGGACGCCTCACGTCCGTGGGTGTCTCCGGCGGCTGGTCGGCCCGGGTCGAGCGTCAT
>Ga0207674_10006024_pt1 | contig 14340 bp, 7 predicted proteins | sample KBSCornC72_FD_184303 | JGI IMG/M metagenome (GOLD analysis project Ga0207674, IMG submission 184303) | Corn rhizosphere microbial communities from Kellogg Biological Station, Michigan, USA - KBS Corn C7-2 (SPAdes) (version 2) | ecosystem: Host-associated > Plants > Roots > Rhizosphere > Soil ... | reverse complement strand
CTTGCCAGCCGCCGGCGGCCTCGCCTGCGGCCTGATCACGCGGTACGCGCCCGAGGCGCGCGGCGGCGGCGGCGACGCGACCATCGACGCCTTCCACCGCCACGGCGGATCGATTCGCCGGCGCGTGCTGTGGGTCACGCCCCTGGCGATGCTCGGCATCGTCGCGGTGTCGCAGTTGTCGCACCCGTTCGACGAGCAGGACGCGATCCGCCAGACCACCAAGTATTGCCTGTTCGCCTCCGGTGTGGTCGTCGTCATCGCCACGCTGATCCTCGCCTGCACGAGTCTGCCCAAGGAAATCGAGAACCGCGTCATCTACACGATCGTCACCAAGCCGGCGACGCGACTCGAGATCGTCCTGGGCAAGACGCTGGGTTTCGCCCGCACGTCGGCGGCGATCCTGCTAATCATGGGCGTGTTCAGCTACGCCTACCTGCACGTGAACTCGGCGCAGTTGATGTCCGCGATTCGAACACGGCTTGCCAACCTGCCGCAGACCGACGTCAGCCGCGAGACACTGCAGCACTACGCGGACGAGGGGCTGCTCCAGGCGCGCACGTACACGCGGCCGGTGGGGAGTGACCGCAGCGGGCCCGCGGGCCTGCAGGTCTACGCCAGGCTTCCGCAGCCGGGCGACAAGTTCACCTGGATTTTCGGGAACAACGAGCAAAACGTGCTCTACCCGTTCACGCTGAGCGACGACGTCTTCGCGCGAACCGACGCCATGCTGGTCTTCACGATCCAGACCGCGACCAGCCAGCGCCCGCTGAACGCCCACGAGTTGGAGACCGAGCCGCGCGATTCCTCGTCGGCGACGCGTCCGTCGTCGTCGGCGGCGACGACGACGCAATCGGCGAAGATGCCCGGGCCGCCTTACGTCTCGGCGACGATCCTGAACGAAAACGGCTACACGGTCGTCGCGGGCACCGAGTTGATCGACGCCATGCACCCGCCCGACCCGAGCGCCAAGAACGCCCCGCAGTTCGCCAACGCGAACCTCGTCAAGCTCGAGCCGTCCGGCCGGCCGGACGTCGGCGTCGCGCGGGTGGTGGCCGAGCCCAAGTCGATCCAGGAAAAGATGAAGAACGTTCCGGCGGGAGCGGACGGGCGGCGTCACTTTTACCTGATGGTCGGCGCGCCCACGCCGGCGACGCGGTACGGCTTCGCGCCCGACGCGGTCACGCTCGACGCCCAACTCCTGGACCCGTCGGGCAAGCCGGTCGAACTCCCCCTGGCGCGGGGCGAGAACCAGCCGCTGATCTTCCGCGGCCGAATGAGCTCGACGCGGCACCAGCAACTCCGCGGCGACCCGAACCGCGCCGAATCGCCCGTCGCCGTCTTCCAGTTCAAGGAACAGAACTTCCACGCCGACGGCGACTCCGTCCCGTTCGAGTTCCACACGAAGGTCGAGCGCAGCGGCGAGGCCGAGACGACCGAAGGCGAAAGTGGGACGCGGGTCGAGGTCGTCGTGCGGAACCACGCGAGCGAGTTCGCGTCGCCCCCGATCGAGATCACCGTGGACAGCGACCGCCCGACCTTCTTCCGCGTCCCCCGGGCGGCGGTCGACGGCGGCGACTTCGAGGTGCAACTGCGGTCCCGCACCGAAGGGCATTACGTCGGCGTACGGGCCAACTCGCTGGCCGTGGTATCGTCCACCCAGAGCTTCGCGTTCAACCTGTTCAAGAGCCTGCTGATCCTCTGGATGCTGTCGGTGCTGGTGGTGATCATCTCGGTGTTCTGCAGTACGTTCGTCTCCTGGCCGATCGCGGTGGTGCTGACCCTGGTCATCCTGCTCGGCCGGTGGTGCGTGACCCAGATGGGCGACCCCGCCAGCCCGCAGCAGATGGTGACCGACATCTTCGGCGCCAACGCCAGCCCCGCCGGCGCTCGCGTCTTCACCGACACCGTGAGCGCGCTTAACAAGCTGCTGGTCTGGACGGCCAAAGTGCTGCCCGACCTGGACCAGTTCCGCGTGACCGAGGACATCGAGCACGGCGTGAGCATTTCCTACCGCAGCTTGATCGACCCGGCGATCGTGCTGCTGGTCTTTGGACTTCCGATGGTCATGCTCGCCTACGTAGTCCTGCGGCGGAAGGAGGTGGCGCCATGAGCACCACTGTCGATTACAAATCCCGGTCGCGCCCCGCGCGCGACGCCGAATCGCCGGCGCCTCTCCCGCGCCGCCGCGGGCGCGTCGCCATTACCGTGGTGCTGCTCTGCGCCCTGGCGCTGTCGGCGGTGTTGCAGCAGACCGCGTTCAGCTACCGCTACGCCGCCGTGAACCGCAACCGCCCCGCCGGCGCGCCGATGCCGTCGCGGGTGGCAAACCTCGACAGCTTCTCCCTCGCCCTGCTGCTCGGCGGGCTGCGCGGCCCGCTGGTGATGTTCCTCTGGATCAACAGCGAGTCGCAGAAGTCGGAGAAGGACCTCGACTCGTTCGACACGCAGGTCGAGTTGATCCGCCTGCTCCAGCCCGAGTTCGACACCGTCCACCTCTTCCAGATCTGGAACAAGGCCTACAACGTGTCGGTGCAGCTCGCGTCGCTGGCGAACAAGTACGCCACGATCCTCGACGCCGTCGAGTACGCCCGCCGCACCGACCAGGCCAACCCCAACGACCTGAACATCCTGTCGGCGATCGGGGGCCTGTTCACCGACAAGCTCGGCAACAGCACCGAGAAGGAGTATTACCGCCGCCGCGTCCGCAGCGAGACGCTTCCCCTCTACCGCGTGACCTTCCCCGCGGCGCGGACCGACGCGTTTAAGAAGGCGGTCGCCGACGCGGGCCTGGACCAATCGCGCCTGCGCGTCACTACCGACGCCGGCGGTTCGGCGACCGCGATCGTCGACAAGCTCGGCGGTGACCGCGTGCTGGCGACGTTCAACGGCCCCGGCGTGAAGGTCGAGGCCGTCCCGCGCCAGTCTTTGAGGCCGGTGAACCGCAGCGGCCGCCGCACCGAGATGGACACCCTGGTCGACGCCCGCGGCGACCTGCTACCCGAATTCATCCGGCCTACGCACGCGGTGCCCGCCGGCGCGGAAGACAACGACGGGTCGGAGCTCCAATACCTCAAACAATTCCAGCCGTACCCTTACGGCGTCTCGCCGCTCGCGCTCGGCTACGACTACGCCAAGCGGGCGCAGGTGCTCTCGCGCGTGACGCACCAGAAGCACCTGCAACTGTCCGACCAGGTGATCGACAACCAGCCCGGGCTCGCCCTCAAGCAGTGGGCCGACGAGGAATGGGATCGCGGCCGGCGTCTGGAGCAGCGCGGCCTGGCGAAGCAGCCCGCCGGCGACACCGGCCCGCGCGAGCTGCGCACCGCCGCCGCGGCGCCGGACACACCCGTCGTCGACCGCGCCGCCATCGCCGAGGCGATCTTCTCGTACCAGAAGGCGGCGCAAGTGGCGGCGGGCTCCCTGGCGGAGGTGACCTCGCACATCGAGCGGTTCCCGAGCAAGCTGCAGAACTATTACTCGCAAAGCGACAACCTGAAGGCGATCATCAGCCTGAATAACGCCGACGCGCTCTACCTGCAGGCCGTCACGAAATCGGACCGGGAACGCGGCGCGCTGCTCGCGCAGGCCAAGACCAATTACCAGGAGGCCCTGCGCTGGTTTGAGATCCTGATCCTGAAGTATTACTCGGACGACACCGACGCGGCCGCGCTGAAGTATTCGACCGCCACCGTCGCCGACAAGTCGTCCGCGGAGTTGCAGGAACTGACCAGGCAGATGATGGTCCACCTGGCGAAGACCTACAAGAGCGTCGAAGCGTCCCCACACGGAAGCGATGTGCTGGAATACGACGAAAACATCCGCCGGATCACGCAGCGCCTGTCGCTGATCAAATGACCCGCGCGCAATAAGGTAGATTAACGGGTGCCGGCGCGCGGATTCCCGCCTAGAATGCACCGCGCGGTTATCAGCCCGCACGAGGTGAATGATTTCGACCAAGACCCCCGCTACCGTCTCCGCCGAGCAGGATCAAAGTGAGGCCGCGCGCCAGTTCGCGATCGAGGTCGCCCGCCTGGCGGCCAACACGCGTTGCCATAACGTCGTGGTGCTCGACGTCCGCGGCTTGTCGCCGATTACCGATTACTTCGTCCTGGCCACCGGCAGCAGCGCCCGCCAGATGAGCACGGTCATGTCGGAGGCCGAGGAACTCGGCGAGCCGCGCGGCTTCCGCTGCCTCTCCCGCAGCGGGTACGAGGGGGAAACGTGGCTGCTCTGTGACATGGTCGACGTGGTCGTCCACCTGTTCAACCAGGACGCCCGCCAGTTCTACGATTTGGACAGCCTCTGGGGCGACGCCAAGCGCGTCGAATGGAAGTCCGCCGACGCCAATCAACCTGCGTAACGTCTTATGAATTGTCCAGGAGCCATTGGGGTGGCACTGGAAAGCTCTCGGGCTTACCCGTGGAGGATTTCACACCGGGCGGCGCCCATCAATGCGGCATCGGAAACCGCGCCGCGAACTCCGCCACCACGGATCGAATCTTCCCCAGCGCGCCCGCGTCGTCCTTCGCCAGCAGCGCCCGGTCGATGAAGTCGGCGACCGTCTCCATGTCCGCCTCCTTTAGCCCGCGCGTCGTCAGAGCGGGCGTGCCCAGGCGCACGCCGCTGGTCACTTTCGGTGGCCGCGGGTCGTTCAGGATCGCGTTCTTGTTGCAGATGATGCCGGCGGCCTCCAGCGCCTTCTCGGCATCGGCGCCCGTGAAGTTCTCATTGCGCGCCCGCAGGTCCACGAGCATCAGGTGATTATCCGTCCCGCCGCTCTGCAGGCGGTAACCCTTCTTCTGGAGCGAGCCGGCCAGCGCCTTGGCGTTCTTCACGATCTGGGCGGCGTACGTCTTGAACTCGGGCTTGAGGTCTTCGCCGAACGCGACCGCCTTGGCGGCGATGATGTGCATCAGCGGTCCGCCCTGCGTGCCGGGGAAGACCTTCTGGTTGATCTTTTTCGCCAGCTCTTCGTCGTTGGTCAGGATCAGGCCGCCGCGCGGACCGCGGAGTGTCTTGTGCGTCGTCGTCGTCACGACGTGGGCGTGCGGGAACGGGGACGGGTGCGCCCCGCCCACGATCAGCCCGGCGATGTGGGCGACGTCGGCCATCAGGTAGGCGCCGACCTCGTCCGCGATCTCGCGGAACCGCTTGAAGTCGATCGTCCGCGGGTACGCGCTGTAACCGCAAATGATCATCTTGGGTTTGACCTCGCGTGCCTTGTGCCGGACCGAATCAAAATCAATTTGCTCGGTCTTCGGGTCCAGCTCGTAAAAGTCCGGCTTGTAGAAAATGGCCGACGCGTTGAGTTTCATGCCGTGGGTCAGGTGCCCGCCGCTCGCCAGGTTGATCGCGACGAACGGGTCGCCGGGGTTCATCAACGCCATGAACGCCGCCAGGTTGGCGTTCGCCCCGCTGTGCGGCTGGACGTTGGCGAAGTTGCACCCGAACAGCTTCTTCGCACGCTCGATCGCCAGGGTCTCGATCTGGTCGTACAGCCCGCACCCGCCGTAGTACCGCGCCCCGGGATACCCCTCGGCGTACTTGTTCGTCAGGCACGAGCCCGCGGCCTCCATCACGGCCTTCGACACGTGGTTCTCCGAGGCGATCAGTTCCAGCGTGGACGCCTGCCGCTGCTCTTCCTGGCGAATCAATTCCGCGATCTGGGGGTCGGTTTCGGTGATGCTCATGGTCGTTGGTTTACTCCCGGGGTCAAAAGGGCCGATTCTAAGGATTCCCCGATTCGACGCCAGTTGCCACCGCCCCAGTCCCCCCCGAGCGTCACCCAAGGTGTTGCCGGGTGCGGCTTCGCGCGCGCGCGCCGGCGGCGCACTACCCCCCCAGCAACTCTTCACTTTCAATAATCTTCTTCGCCAGCTCCGCCAGCGACACCCGCCGCTTCTGGCTTTCCTGCTGTAAGCGCTTGTGCGCCTCGGGCTCGTCCAGGTTCAGACGTCGCATGAAGATCCCCTTCGCCTTCTCGACCAGTTTTCGGGTCTCCAGGTTGGCGGCGAGCTGTTCCTTTTCCAGTCGCAATTGTTCGCCTTCGCGGAATCGCTTGACGGTGACTTCCAGTTGCGCCGCCAGTTGGCCCTGCTCGACCGGTTTGACGAGGTAGCCGTGGACGCCCGCCTCGGCCGCCCGTCGGATCAGTTCCGGGTCACTGAACGCGCTGATCACGATCATGGGCACGCGCCGCAGCTTGAGGCACTGCGACGCCAGCTCGATCCCGTCGCCGCCGTTCAACCGCACGTCCAAGAGCACCAGGTCCGGCTGCAACTGGCGGAACCGCTCGAGCGCTTCGGCGGCGCTGGCCGCCTGCGCCACCACGTCGTGCCCCAAACGCGCGAGTTGGTCCTGCAATCCCATGCCGACCAGCGTCTCGTCCTCCACGACGAGCACGCGTAGGCGTCCGATCGATAGTTGGCTTGTGTCCGTCATGCCGAAACCCTCGTGATTTCACCGGTGTCGAGCGGGATTTCCACCCGCGCCACCGTTCCGGCGCCCGTGCCGCCGCCCCCGTGCCCGTCGCGCGCCCGCCGGATTTGAAAGTGCCCGCGGAGCTCGCGCGAGACTAGCCCCTCGACCAACCGCAGTCCAGTTCCGCGGCCGTTGCCGTTAGTGAATCTCTGCCACGACGCCGCGACGTCCGCCACCGCCACCGCCCCGCCGTCGCCGTTCCCCGCCACCGGGGCCCCGTCGCCATTGTGTTTACCGTCGTGACGACCGCCGCCGCCGCCTCCGCCGCCGCCGTCGTCTTCCACTTCCAGCACCAGGCGTCGCTGGTCCTCGGTCTCGTGGCCGCGGATCCAGAGCGTGCCGTTCTCCCCGCTGCCGTGTTCCAGCGCGTTCCAGCAGAGTTCGTTCAGCACCATCGCCAGGCTCACGGCGCGGTCCGTGCCCAGCCCGACGCGCACGCCGTTCAGATCCGTCCGCACCTCCACACCGCTGGGCTTGATGAGCGACAGCGCCGGCAGCAGCTTGGCGACGAGGTCGCGCAGGTCGATGCGGTCCGCGCCGCCGACGAACAAGTCGTGCGTCCGCGCCATCGTCGCGATGCGCTCGGTCGCGCGGTTGAGCCAGGACAGCGCGTCGCCGGGCATCGTCGGGCGGTTGACGCCCAGCAGCGCGACGATGCTGGCCAGGTTGTTCTTCACGCGATGGTTCAATTCGCGCAGCAGCATTTCCTGGGTCTGGGCCGACTGCCGCGCCTGCTCGTGAAGCGTCGCGGTGTGGATCGCGACCGCCGCCCGCGCCGCCAAAACCTCCGCCAGTTCCCGCTGCTCGGCGCTGAACGCCCCCGCCTCGTGCCGCACCAGCACCATCGTCCCGATCGCCCGGTCCGCCCCGCCGATGAGCGGCAGGTACATCACGCTCCCCACGCGCAGGCGGTGCCGGTACGCGGGATGGAGCGTCGCGTCCGCCGACGCGTCCTCGATCACCAGCGGCTCGCGCGTCTGCCACACGTGCCCCACGTTCGACCGGCTCGCCACGTTCCGCTCCCCGCGGCAGTCGGCGTATCGCGCCGTGATCGCGGCGACGCGCGTCTCGTCCTCACCGACCCGCAGGCTCACGAGGCACACGTCCACCCCCAGGAGCGCGGGCGCCGCGTCCGCCACCCCCTGGAGGGACATCTCCAGGTCCTCGCCGCGGAAGATCTCCGTCGCCAGTTGGTACAGCGATTCGTGGCGCACCGTCAGCTCCTTTTGTGCCGCCAGCGCCGCCACCTTATCCTGGTACAGCCGATGGTTCGCCAGGATCACCCCCGCCTGCGCGCCCAGCAATCGCGCCAGCCGCAGTTCGCCCTCCGTGAACGTCCGCGGCCGCCGATCCGCCACGCACATCGCGCCGATCGAACGGTTCTCGAACGTCAGCGGTACGAAGAGCGCCGACCGCAGCCCGTACGCCGCCAACACCGACCGATTCACCCGCTGGTCGGTAGTCGCGTCCTCGACCGCGACCACCTCGCCGCGGCCGATGCAATCGCGCGTCCCCGCCATCGCCTCCAGTGGAAACGTCCGGTGATCGGTTCGAAAAGGTTCGCCCTCCCCGTCGGACGCCACGACGCGCGCCGTCCGTAACGACGGGTCGACGACGGTCACGACCGCGCGACCCATCCCCAGCACCTTCCGCGCGCACGCCGCCAGCCGGTTCAGCGCCTCGCCCCCCGCGCCCGGTTCGGCGAGGATCACGCCCGCGGTCTGCGTCAACGACGTGATCGCCGCCACCTGCCGCTCCGCCTGCGCCGCCGCCTCGTACCGCCGCCGCAGCGCCGACGCCACCAGCCACGACAACCCCACCGCCGACGCCACCCCGACGTACAGCACCCACAGCGCCGACCGCCCCACCCGCAGCGACGCCGCCGTCGCCGCCGCCGCCGAAGGCCGCACCCGCAGTTTCCAGAATCGATCCAGCACCCCGATCGCTTCGCCGTCCGCGTTCGCGTCGTCCTCGTCAATCCGCGCCCCGCGCGTGAACAGCGGCGCCCGCCCGTCGCCGATCTCCAGGTCGTAATTCGCCTCCGCCCCGTGCGGCACGAGGCCCCGCAGCATGCCGGCCACGTCCACCCGCGCCGCCACGCTCCCCAGATACGCCGCCGACGTCCCCTCCCCCGAGATCGCCGGCACCACGAACAACAGTTGCGACCGGTTCACGGCGTGCGACACGTACATGAACCGCGGCCGACGCGTCAACCGCACACGCTCCAGCGAATGAAGCCACACCGGCCACTCCGTCAACCGCAGCCCCCGTTTCAGTTCCGTCTCATCCGCGGTCGACCACGCGTAGGTGATCGTCCCGCCCCCGCCCCCGCCACCGCCCGGGATCCAAACGACGGCGCGATACGCCCCCGGTGTATCGATCTCCTGCGTCACCGCCGCCCGAAAGTCCGCATCGCTCCGGATCGCCCCCTGCGCGAATCGCTGCGCGAGCCCGCGCACGCGCCGCACGTGCGCCGCGATCAACGCCTGCGCCCGCCGCCCCATCTCCGTCGATACCATTGATCGCTCGTACGCCCCCTCGCGCAGATCGTTCCCCACCTTCAGCCGCCACAGCACCACCGCCCCCACCAGCGAGACCGCCAGCACCAGCAGTGGGATCACCCCGCGCCGCCACCGATAATCGCGCATCCCCCCGATTCCCGACGCCGATGACGACGCGCCCGTCGCCGATGGCGCGTCCGCCCCGCCGTCCCGACCTGTTGTCCCGCTGCCAGACATGACCAACCCAAAACGTTCCCGATCGCGGCGCCACTGCCCGCGCGATCTTACCACATCGCCCCGGATATCCCGCCACCCCAAATTGCTCGCCTCATTTTGCCCCGCCGCCCACATCAACTACATTCACGGCGTGCACCGAACTACCGGATTGGTGACCCGCCTCGCCGCCCACCTCCTTCGGCGTCCGGTCATGTTCCTCGCCGCCTGGGGCGCGCTCCTCCTGCTCGCGCTCGCTTCCCCCCTGTTCCGCGGGCCCCATGCCGCCCCCGTCTTCGACCACCTCCTCCCGCCCGACGAACCCTCCCAGCAGGGCTACGCCCTCGCCCGCCGCGCCTTCCCGGACCTCCACGCCCAAGCCTCGATTGTCCTGGTTTTCTCCCGCCGGCCCCACCTTATCCCCGCGGACATCCAAACCCTGCGCACCGTCCTGCAGGCGCTCCAGGCCAGCCCCGACGCCGCCACCGTCCCCGGTTTCCGCCTGACCTCCCACCTCAACCAGCCGATCCTGACCAAGCGCCTCCTCGCGATCGACGCCGCCAACCAGGCCCACGCCGCCCTGCTGATCATCAGCTACGACCTCCCCTACGATTCCGACGCCTCCGTCCAACTCGTCGAGCGCGTCGAAGCACTCGCGCACCAGCACGTGACGGATCCCGCCTTGACCGTCGAGGTCACCGGCACCGCCGCCCTCGCCCGCGACCAGCGGGCCGCCGACGCCCGCGCCCACCACCGCATCACGATCGCCGCCGTCGTCGCGGTCCTGGTCATCCTCGCCCTGGTCTACCGCGCACCGTGGGCCGCGCTCATCCCCCTGCTGGTCGTCGGCGTCAGCGCCCTGGTCGCCACCCGCGCCCTGGAACTCATCCGCTCCTACGGCGTCCCCATCACCACCGACCAGCTCACCTACCTGATCGTCATCGTCTTCGGCGCCGGCACCGACTTCTCCCTCTTCTGGCTCTCCCGCTACCAGGAAGAACTGAGCGCCCGTATCGCGGGCGCCCCGCCCGTGCTTCGAGGTGGCACGCGCGTCCCGCCCGTGGTTTCTTCCGATGAACGCCGCCAAGCCGCCCACCGCGCCTACGTCGCCACCATGCCCGGCATCCTCTCCAGCGCGATGACCACCATCCTGGGCCTGTGCGCCCTCCTCGCCTCGCGCTTCGCCCCGGCGCTCATGCTCGGCCCCGCCCTCGCCTTCTCCCTCCTCATCGCCCTCCTCGCCGCCATGACCCTCATGCCCCCGCTCGCCGTCGTTATCGGCGACAAACTTTTCTGGCGTCCCTTCCAACGCAAAGCGCAGCAACCGAACCGCGATCACCGCTGGCGCGCCATCGCCCTGCTCGTGGTCCGCCGCCCCGTCGCACTGATCACGGCCCTCCTGCTCATCCTCCTCCTGCCGCTCGTCCACAGCTTCCAACTTGAGACGCGCATCGACCTCGATAGCGACGCCCTGGTGAACGCCTCCTCCATCCGCGGTCGCGCGCTCGCGGAAAAATACTTCGGCGGCTCGATCCTCTTCCCCTGGACCTGCCTGATTCAATTCCCCACCGCCCCACCGGCCGATCAACTCAACGCCCTCTCCCACACGATCGACCAAGCCCTTCTCGCGGATGGCGCCCGCGACGTCTGGTCCCTCACCCAGCCGCTGGGCAAGGACGCGCTGGGCGCCGCCACGCTGCTGCCGATCTTCGCCCCCGGCGCCGCCGACCTCTATTACAACGCCAACCAGCGGACGCTCCGCATCGAAGTGATGGCCGGCGACGCCCCCTTCTCCCCCGCCGCGGTCGCCGACTTCGAGCGCGCCTTCGCCAAGGTCCGCGCCCTGCCCGCCGTCCAGGCCGCCCACGCCACCGTGCTCGCCACCGGCCCCAGCCCCCTGATGGCCAACCTCCGCACCGCCGCCCGCGTGGACGAGTGGCGCATCAAGGCCGCCGTCGTCGCCGCCGTCGTGATCGTCGTCTTCCTCCTCCTCGGCGAACTCCTGCTCACCGCCATCCTCATCCTGATCACCCTCCTCGCCTACCAGGCCACCATGGGCCTCACCGGCTACGTCTTCGTCAACCTGCTGCACGAAGAAGCCGTCCACTGGCAAGTGGGCATGTTCGCCTTCGTGATCCTGATGGCCGTCGGCCAGGACTACAACCTCTTCCTCCTCTCCCGCCTGACCGAAGAACGTACCAACCGGCGCCTGCGCCCCGCCGTCCGCCGAGCCCTAGTGCGCACCGGCCGAATTATCTCCTCCTGCGGCCTGATCACCGCCGTCTCCCTGGGCACGCTGCTTTTGTCCGGCCAAACGTACCTGATCCAAATGGGCTTCGCCCTCGCGGTCGGCACGCTGCTGGACACCTTCCTCATCCGCCCCCTGCTGCTGCCGGCGTTGCTGCTGCTCCTGAACCGCCCCAAACCGCACGTCGCGACGACGCCATCGCCCCAGCGAGAACTCCTCACCGCGGACTAACGCACGCCACCATGCCACTCACGGACGGGTCGGCCGTGCGCGGGCTGTCGGCGTTTACTTGCCGGTTGGGAAACGCCTGATTTCGAGTTGTTTTTCGGGCCATTTCAGCGCTTGTGCGACGGCGAGCGGGTACTGCCAATTCGTCGGGTCGGCCGTGTAGAGAATCGTTTTTGAGCGCGCGGCCGCCATGGCGAGGGCTGCGGGGAGATCGAGGGTTTTTAAGACGTTGAGGAGGTGGGGGCCGTCCACGTGGGAGCGGGGCAGGTCGGTGAGTTCGAGGGTTGCAATGTTGTCTTCGAAAAGGGAGGCGTAGAGGGCGACGCCGGCCATGCGGCCGTTGGCGCGCAGCTCGATGGGCGTCTTGGCGAACTGCGGCATCGAGCGAATCGCGGCGATGGCGCGGCGGACGTCGTAGACCTGCATGCCTTCGAGGGTTTGGCCGATCAGCGGGTAGCGGCGGAGGAGTTGGTTGTGTTTTTTCTCGTCGGAGGTGTAGGCGGTGGGGCCGACGCCGCGCGGGGGGAAGTAGACGTGAATCGACTTGTCCGAATTGAGCTGTTCCGGGGACCGGTGCACGTCTGCTAAGTGCGAAACCGCAAGCGGTGGCGGATAGGGTTTGAGCAGATCGGGGGGAGCGTCTTGGCGCCATTGTTCCCACGTGGAATCGTCGAGGACCTGGAGGACGATTGGCTGGGTGGGGTCCGACGTCTGGGTGCGAACGACGAAGAGGGGAACGCGCACGTCGTGCTGGGTCGTGAGGTCGTGGGCCTGAAATGTCAGTCCTTGGGGGGTCGTCACGGGCTCGTGGGTTTTGAGATCGAGGTCGGCGTCGTGATCGGGCCAGCCGTGGAAGGTCTTGGCCTTGAGGGCGTTCATCCACTGGTCGCGCATGAGCGACCAGGTGGCGGTGTCGGCGGGCACTTGTGGCGGTGGGGCCTGCGGCACGAACCAGTCGTGGATGTCCGTGTTGCGGTTGTCGGTCGGAAGTTCTTTGAAGACCTTCAGCTCTTCGGGTTTGAAGAAGGGTTTGGCGGTGAATTCAATCGGGGATTCGTCGTTCTTGAAGAAGCGGTTGAACCAGTGGAGGGCGGGGACCTGGAGGTCTTGCGTGTCCTTGTGGGGGCCTTCGGTGATGGTGAGGCTGAAGTTTTTCTCGGCGCTTTTGGTGAGGTCGTAGATGCGTTTGGTTTTGGCGTGGAGGCGTTCGACGCCATCGAGGGGGAAGATGTTGTCCTTGTCGGTGTTCTCGATCAGGAGCGGGCGCGGGGCGACGAGGGAGGCGACGGCGTCGAAGTCCCAGCGGTAGGTGTTGACCATGTACATGCAGTCGCAGTGGCCTTCGATGGCGCCGTCGATGACGTGGTTTTCGAGGTCGGTGATGCCGGCGGTGGGAACGGCGACCTTGACGCGGTCGTCGAGGGCGGCGGTCCACCAGGAGTAGGCGCCCCCGCCACTGCGGCCGGTAACGCCCAGGCGGGTCTTGTCCACCTCCGGGCGGGTTTCGAGGTAGTCGAGGGCGCGGATGGCGTTCCAGGCTTCGACGCCGGCGGGGGTGTAGCCGCGGTCGTGCCACCACCAGAGCTTGTCGCGGTAGGTGCCGTGGTGGGTGCATTCGAGTTCGCCGAGCTCGATGGTGTCGATGAGGAGGCAGACGTAACCGGCGCGGGCCAGGTAACCGCCCCAGTGCTGGTAGAAGACTTTGGCGCCGTAGGAGACGCCGTCTTTCTTGACGTTGCCGTGACCGCAGACGTAGAGAATCGCGGGGGCGGGGGCGGTGAGGTTTTTGGGGATCCAGAGGTTGCCGGTGACGTAGAGGCCGGGGCGGGATTGGAAGTGGACTTTTTCGACGGTGAAGAATTCGTGATCGAGCTTGCCGGTGACGACGGGCTTCAAGTCAGTGCGCTCGGGCCAGGGGTAGAGGCCGAGCATTTCGGCGAGCTGGCGGCGGAGTTCGCCCTTGGCGGCGTCCCAGTCGGCGGCGGTGTGGATGCTGGCGAGGGAGGATTGGGCGATGGCGTTGACTTCGGTGCGGAAGTAGCTGGCGAGGGCAGCGTCGCCGGGGCCGGGGGTGGGGGGCTTGGGGGGGTCGGCGGCGCGGGCGGTGAGGGTGGTTAACGTCAGGATCGCCGCGCAGAGGAGCGAAGTGCGTGTCATGGGTTTCCCTGTGGAGAGGTCGCGCGGATTATAGCGTGTCTTGAAGTTTCCAGTGGGGCCGAGGATCATCGAACGGCAATGAACTGGCGCGTTATCGTTTTGGCGGTCGGCGTTGTTTCGGCGGTTGCGGCGCGCGGTGAGGATTGGCCGCAGTTTCTCGGGCCGGCGCGCAACGGGGTGTACGCGGGGAAGGACCTTGCCGACACGTGGCCGGCGGGTGGGCCGAAGACGGTTTGGGAGCGGAAGGTGGGGGCGGGGCGGAGCGGGGTGGCGGTCGCGGGCGGGAAGGTGATCCTGTTCCATCGCGTGGGGGACAACGAGACGGTGGAGTGCTTGGAGGCGGCGAGCGGGAAGCCGATCTGGAAGGGGGAATATGCGACGGCGTATTCGGACGATTTCGGGTTCGACGAAGGGCCGCGGGCGACGCCGACGGTTTTTGACGGGCGGGTGTACACGCTGGGGGCGGAGGGCGTGCTGACGGAGGTAGCCGCGCGGCTCGCCGCCAAGATGATC
>Ga0207674_10006022_pt1 | contig 14344 bp, 14 predicted proteins | sample KBSCornC72_FD_184303 | JGI IMG/M metagenome (GOLD analysis project Ga0207674, IMG submission 184303) | Corn rhizosphere microbial communities from Kellogg Biological Station, Michigan, USA - KBS Corn C7-2 (SPAdes) (version 2) | ecosystem: Host-associated > Plants > Roots > Rhizosphere > Soil ... | reverse complement strand
TCTCGGGCGATGAAGGGCCCGCGACCGAGGCGAAATTCAAATGGGATTCGACCACCACGTGCGCCAAGTTGTGTGTCGACGCGGCGGGAAACATCTACGTGGCGGACACCTCGAACCACGCGGTGCGCAGGATTGACACCGCCGGGGTCATTCACCGTTTTGCCGGATTGTTTCCGGCCAGCCCGGGATTCAGCGGCGACGACGGTCCCGCCACGTCCGCGAAGCTCACCCAACCGCGCGACGTGGCCTGCGACAGCCACGGCAACGTGTTCATCTGCGATACCGGCAACCAGGTGATCCGCATGGTGAATCCGCAGGGGATCATTTCAACCGTGGCCGGAACTCCGGGTGTCAGCGGTCCGAGCGATCCGGACGGCAAGCTGGCGACGCAAAGCACACTCAATCTGCCGTATGGAATCGAGATCGATTCCCACGACAATCTGTGGATCGCCGACACCGACAACAGCCGCATCCGCGTCGTCTATCGATAGGACGGATCAGCCCGAGCTGCGATCGATGGCGTCCTGCATGGACTGCTTGCGGCTGGTAGGAAGTTGGGCGCCGTGATTGGGCGCCGAGATTCCAGCGTGGTGGGAGATGTTGCAGACCGCCTCGATCTGCGTACGGTAAGCGCGGCACAAAGAGCAGATGAGAAGATGAACGCGCAGCCCGATGCGCTTGCCCAGTGGCAGCGGATGGTCGCGTCGTTCCGACAGTAATCGTGCAGATTCCAGACAGCGCATTATCAAATCGCCCGCTAGTTACCCCGTCTCGAACCAGTTCACTTCCAGGCACCGGCGCAGCTTGGCGCGGGCGCGGTGTAACATGACCCACAGGTTGGACGGGGTCACCTCCAGGATCTTACAAATTTCTTCGCCCGAAAGCCCGTCGAACTCCCGCATGGAGAAAGCCCGGCGGTGGGCCTCCGGCAGGCCGGCCAGGCAGCGCGTGAACACGGCCCAGAACTCCTGGTTTTCCACCAGCTGCGAGGGTGCCTCGGCCCAGCTGTCGGACGCGCGGTCGACGTGGTCGAGGTCGTCGTCCTCGGTGGAAGCGGGCATTTCGCTGGCCAGCACCTCGATGCGATTGCGGCGATAGTGATCGATGATCTTGTGCTTCAAAATCCCGATCAGCCAGGTGCGCACCGTCGAGCCCCCGCGGAACTTCTCGGCGCCTTTCAATGCGGAAAGAAATGTATCCTGCACCAGATCGCCCGCGAGGTCGGGGTTGTTGACGCGCAGGAGCGCATAACGATACAGCGCATCGCCGTGGTCCTGTACCCAGCGCGAGGTGTCGGGCGTGTGTTCGGGTTCGTTCATCGCGTCCATGAAGAGCCCCATTCTAGACTTGTGCGCGCAGATTTCAAGGGTGGACTGGAGGGGGTTCGCGGCCTATCATGGGGCTCCAATGCTGCAGCGTGCGTATGATCTGATCTGCTTCGACGTCGACGGCACCCTGGTCCGTCACCCCACCGGCAAAGTCATCTGGGAAGTGTTGAACGAGCGCTTCATGGGTGACCACACCATCAACATCGAGCGTCATCGCTGGTACAACGAGGGGCGCATCAGTTACGAGCAGTGGGTCGAGCTCGACGTGCAGGGGTGGATCACGGCGGGTGCCACGCGCGGTGATATCGTGGAAGCGGTGCGCGAGTTCGAGCATTTCGACGGCGCGCACGACACGCTGTGGGAGCTCAAGCGGCGCGGCGCGCGGCTGGCGATCATCTCGGGTACGCTCGACATCGTGATCGACACGCTGTTTCCGGAGCATCCCTTCGACGACGTGTACTCGAACCGCCTGATTTTCGGCGCGCACGATCGTCTGGTAGGATGGCAGGCAACGCCGTTCGATCTGAACGGCAAGCCGCTGGCGCTCCACGAGCTCTCGAAGAAGCATGCGGTTTCGCTGGCGCGCTCGGCGTTCGTGGGCGACGGCGACAATGATCTTCCCATGATCGGCGTGGCGGGGTGCGTGGTGGCGTTCAATCCACGCTCGCGCGAGCTGGCGCGGCGCGCGCACCACGTGATTCGCGAGCCCAATCTTTCACACCTACTGAACCTGATCGGGTGACATGAAACAAATTGATACGACCAAACGGGAGCAGTTTGACACCACGGGCCGCGTGCTCGACGAGATTCGCGCCATCTATGCCGATCCCGATCCCGATCTCTCCACGCGCTTGATCCGCGAGCTCATCGTGCACGCGCTCAAGTGCCGTCGCGACGAGCTCGAGGTGCTCGATTTGAAGGTGCTGTCGCGCTCCATGGCCGAGTTCCGTTATGCCGCGCGCATCTTCAAGCCCTACCGGGACAAGCGCAAGGTGTCCATCTTCGGCTCGGCGCGCACACCCGAAGATGATCCGTATTACAAGATGGCGGTCGAGTTCGCGCGCCAGCTGGCGGCCAGCGGCTTCATGGTGATCACCGGCGCGGCCGAGGGCATCATGAAGGCCGGCAACGTCGGTGCGGGCGCCGAGAACAGCTTCGGCGTCAACATCCTGCTGCCGTTCGAGCAGTCGGCCAACCCCATCATCGTCGACGATCCCAAGCTGATCACGTTCAAGTATTTCTTCACGCGCAAATTGTTCTTCGTGATGGAAGCCAGTGCGGTGGCGCTCTTCCCGGGTGGCTTCGGCACGCACGACGAAGGCTTCGAGACCCTGACCCTGATTCAGACCGGCAAGGCGCCTCCCATGCCGCTCCTGTTGATGGAGCTGCCGGGCGAAAACTACTGGGAGAGCTTCGATCGCTTCGTGAAGGAGCAGCTCCTCGGGCGCAAGCTCATCTCCCAACGCGATCTGTTGCTGTACAAGATCGTGCACACACCCGAAGAGGCGATGGAGTACATCAAGTTCTTCTACTCGACGTACAACTCCATGCGCTTCGTGCGCGACCGCATCGTGATCCGCCTCGAGCACGAGCTTTCCGACGACGTCGTGCACGCCCTGGCGGAGGAATTCTCCGATCTCGTCAAGAAGGGAACCGTCGAGAAGACGGGGGCGCTGCACGAAGAAGCCAACGAGCCCGAGCTCATGGACAAGCCCCGGCTCGTCTTTGCGCTGAACCGCCAGAGCCCTTCACGACTCTACGAGATGGTGTTGAGGATCAACGAGGTGGGGAAGGGCTAGGCGGCGCCCACGGTCGGTTAGTACATTTCTTCCCCGATTGACGGCGCCCACGCGCCGGAGCACAATCAGCGCGCATCGGTTTGGTATGTTGTTACCGGTCGCCGCTCGGCAACACCGGCAACGCCCCTCCCCGGCTTTCTGCACCGCAGTTCAGTCTTCCATATCAACGGAGGTCGCTCCATGCGATCAGCCATCATTGTGGCCATGGTTGCGGTCTGGGCCGGTCTTTCGGCTCATCCCACGTTTGGACAATCCTGTGATCCGCAGCGCGGGGTCCCCTGCGCCGCGCAGTCCACCATTGACCAGCTCATGTTCGGGAATACGAGCGGGAACCCCATGTACCACTATCCATCGCCGACTTGTGGTTGCTCACCCGTTGCGGGATATCGCGTTACTGTTCGCGACTATCAGGGAACGCCGGTCGAGCACGCGCACATTCGGGTCCGTTTCGCGACGGCCAATTTCAAGGCGTTGACGGTGCAAACCGGAATGACGGCCAACTGCGCCGGACACTATCTCGAAACGACGGCCGGAACGACGGGGACGGGATTCATCACTTTCCAGCCCCGGTTTGGCGGGGACGCAGCGTTGTTCGCTCAAGAAATCGAGATACTGGCAGTTACGGCGACGCACACGGTGTCGCTGGGGTACATCCAGGGGCGAAGCATCGACTACGACAAGAATGGCTCCGTCGGCCTGGGTGATCTCTCCATTTTCAGCGGTTATTATCTGGCGGGGGACCTGCGTGCCGATCTCGACAACAGTTTCAGTATCAGTGTGCAGGATCTGTCCCTCTTTTCGGCGGAATTTGGAGGCGCAACGAGTCCGCCCTGTCCGTAGTAGTGTCGAGCAGTGCGGGCCGGGCACGACCCGGCCCGCTGCTTGTCGTCGCATCATCAATCTCGGAGAACCGGTAATTCACCTTACTTGACGTCTTCGCAAACGAGAATAAACTCCATCATGCTTCGGGGAGGCTTTTCTAGAATTTACGCTACGGCTTGATGCTGGATCCCCAGCCGCGGACGGCTACCTCTCTCACCAGCTCCCTGATCCATTACCAAATCTATGCCCCCGACGCTCTGCTCGAGCTTGCTCGACAGCTGGCGCCTTGCAGTTTCCTACCTGGCTCGTGGCGAGGGCCGTCCCTTCGGCCCTTCACCGGGCCGTCACTTGGGGAGAAATGACCATGTCTACGATCAAGCGAATTGCAAGTCTCTTGCAAGTTCTGGGTTTTCTTGGCTGTGTAGTTGCGCTTCCTTCGGAGCTTCTTGCGACTTCGGGAGACATTTCAACCAATACCACGTGGTCCGGAACAGTGAACGTGACGGGTGATGTGCGCGTGTTGAGTGGCGTTACGTTGACCATCGTTGCCGGTACCCAAATCTCCATCAATCCGGCGTCGAGCACTGATATCTCAGCGATACCTGCGCAGATGAACGGCAAGGTGGATATCTGCATCGTCGGGCACCTGCAAGTGAATGGCACGTGCGATTCGCACGTCGCTTTCTATTCGAATGACGGCAGCCCGGGCGGTGACGACTGGTACCAATTGGTTGTGTCCTCCAATGGCTCGGCGGCGATCAACCATGCAGAGTTGCGCAATTGCGAATATGGGCTCGCAATTTCGACGGGTGGGGTGGTCTCCGTATCCGAGAGCGAATTTGCAGACAACGATGATGACGACATTACAATTGGCGGCACTCCCGCGTCGGTGAGCATCTCAGCTTGCACGTTTGACGTCGAGGAAGGCGCCGGGATCAAGGTTTCGACCTCCGCCCCTGTCACGATCGCGGGCTGCACTATTGCGGGTACCAGTAGCAGCTCCAACGGCGTCGAGGCGAGCAGCAGCGCCGTCGTCGACCTGAGATCGAACAATATCGACGGTTTCGATAACGGCGGTAATACGGGCTGCGGCGTATTCCTCCAGGGGAACTCTTCAGCAAGTCTCTACGACAACCACATTGTGGGTTGCGATAACGGCATCCGTGTGGTCGCCGGCGGAGGTAGCCAGGCAAGCGCGCTAATTGGTGCAGAGGACGACGGTAACGAGATCGAGAGTTGCGCCGTCGGTATCTCTGTCGAAACGACGGGGCCAGGTTCGTGCCCTGCATATACGCCCACTGCATTGATCCGCTACAACTGGATCCATGGAAACGACATCGGCATCAAAACCGTGAAAACAGCGAGCGGCGTCGATGCCGGCACCAACGGCGATTATGGATACAACAAGATCGAAGGGAGTACCAGCTATGCCATCTCCAACACCTCGTCCTGCACGCCGACCCAAACGGTTACAGCGCGCGGGAACAACTGGGGACGTGACGGAAGCAACAACTGCATCGCGGCAGTGACGAGTGGAAGCGTCGATGCCAACGAAATCTGGTGTCCGGGCAGCGGCGAACCCGGTGGTTGCCACAGCTGTCCGCAGGGTTCATCCGGCGCACAAGAAGTGCCCAAACGTACCCGGCAGAACCCCACCATGCTTACATCCGTTGCTCCGAACCCGTTCAACCCGGAGACCACGATTGGATTCGAGCTTGGAGCGTCGTTGCAGCCGGAGATCGCGATCTATAACGTGACGGGTCAGTTGGTGCGCATCGAAAGAATGGGACCTCAGCCGGCTGGTCACCACACATGGGTGTGGGATGGCCGCGATCGGAATGGATCATCCGTGGGAAGCGGCGTTTATTTTGTCGTGCTCAAGGCGGGTGTGGTCACCGATGTGCGAAAAGCGGTCTTGCTCAAGTAATCAGCTTGATGATGGAAATGGGCCCCGAAAGCCGGGGCCCATTTCCTTTCTGGCGGCGCGATATATCGCCGCGGGAGTGTTGGGACGTGGGTTGAAATAAACGGGTGAAGCTCAGTTCTTTTGGAACGCGGTGGCGTGCCAGGCGTTCGCAAAGGCGGTTTCGAACGCGCCCCGGCGCAGGTCGCCGACGAACTGGACGGTGGTATCGAACACGGGAGTGGCCGCGCTTATTTGCCCCTTTGCCACCAGGTCCTGGAACTGGCTGCGCGTCACCGAGTGCACCTTGTCGCCACCGTCACGATAATAGACCCACGAACGATCGAAACCGTCCAGCCCTTCGTCGCGCAGCTGTTTCATGACGCGCACCATCGAGTCGGTCGAGCAGCCCGAGACACCGTCATCCACATAGCCCGCAATCATCACGAACTGATTCTCGACGATGTCGAAGGCGCCGTGCACGGGCGTTCCGTGTGATTGCCACTGCGTGACGAACTCGGCAAGACGTGTCTTCACCAGCTTGTGCTGTTCTTCGGTAAGGGGACGCGGCATGGCGTACACCCAGAGTTTGGCGTCTTCGGGAAATTGCGGAAACAGGTTCTTCATGGTGTCTATCCGCAGAACTGGTCGAACGCTTCCACGAGGTCGAAAGCGATTTCCTGCGGACCGCGGCCTTCGATCTGCCAGCGCTCCATCATGTACACGAGCTGTCCATCCTTGAAGAGGGCGATGGACGGCGACGACGGCGGAACACCGGGCATGTATGAACGCGCGCGGTCGGTGGCTTCCTTGTCGACGCCGGCGAACACGGTCGCGATGCGATCGGGCACCTTCTCGTGCTGGACGGCAAGCTTCACGCCGGGGCGCGCCATACCGGCAGCGCAGCCGCACACGGAGTTCACGACGACGAGCGTCGTGCCGGGCGCGTTGCGCACGGCCATGTCGACGTCCGACGGCGTCTTGAGCTCGGTGAAACCGGCGGTGGTTAGGTCCTTGCGACAGGGTTCGGTGATTTCAGGCGGATAAAGCATTGGGGGATTCCTCCGTAGGATCTAAAGATTCAATTCGAGCCGCGCGGCTTCCGACATCATCTGCGGTGACCACGCGGGCTCCCATGTCAGCTCGATCTTCACCGACGCAACGCCTTCCACGCCGTTCACCTTGTTCTCCACGTCGACCGGCAGCGTTTCCGCCGCCGGGCAGTGGGGTGTGGTGAGCGTCATGGTCACGGTCACTTCGTTGTTGCTCGAGATATCGATGTCATAAATGAGACCCAGCTCCCAGATGTCGATCGGGATTTCGGGGTCGTAACAGGTCTTGAGCGCCTCGATGATCTTCTCGCGCAGCGCCTGCCCTGAGATGGCATTGCTTTCGGGTTGTGCAGTCATCTTACTCCGTTGACACACTCTGGTTGACGATCTGGCGCACGGCCGCGCGCAGCGCGTGCCACGGCAGCGTGGCGCATTTGACGCGCACCGGGAATTCGCGCACGCCTTCGAACACGGCCAGCTTCCCCAGCGCTTCCGTCTCCGCGTCGCCGGCCGGCGCGTCGGCGGTGACGAGATCATGGAAGCGGCCGAAGAGCGCTTCCGCATCGGCCACGTTCATCCCTTTGACCGCTTCCGTCATGAGCGAGCAGCTCGCCATGCAGATGGCGCAGCCGCTGCCTTCAAATGACAGGTTCTGGATGCTATCGCCCTCGATGTGCGCGTACACGGTGACGCGATCACCGCACAGGGGATTGAATCCCTCGGCCTCGCGGTTGGCATCCGCGAGCTTCCCGAAGTTCCGCGGGTGGCGGTGATGATCGAGGATCATCTCCTGATACAGTTCGCGCAATTCGCTCATCGGCTATCCCTTGAAAACATCCTGCACTTTTTGAATCCCCGCCGCCAGCTTGTCGACATCGTCGCGCGTGTTGTAGAACGCGAACGACGCCCGGTTGGTGGCCGGTACACCGAAGAAATCCATCACGGGCTGCGTGCAGTGATGCCCGGCGCGGATGGCGATGCCCTCGTGGTCGAGGATCATGCCCGCGTCGTGCGGATGGATGCCGTCGATGGTGAACGAGACGACGCCCGCGCGATGGGCGGGAGTTCCAATCAAGGTTACACCTCGAATGCCGGCGATGCGCTCGACGGCGTATGACACCAACTCGCGCTCATGCGCGGCGACGGCGTCCCATCCGAGACCATTCAAATAGTCGATGGCTGCACCCAATCCGACCACGGCTGCAATGTCGGGCGTGCCCGCTTCGAGCCGGTGCGGCAGCACGTTGAATGTCGTCTTCGCGAAAGATACGGAGGCAATCATGTCGCCGCCACCCTGATACGGGGGCAGCGTTTCGAGAAGCTCGCGCCGGCCGTACAGGATGCCCGAGCCGGTCGGCCCGAACATCTTGTGTCCCGAGAAAACGTAGAAGTCGGCTCCCAGTGCGCGCACGTCCACTTTGAAATGGGGCAGCGCCTGCGCACCGTCGATCAGAACCGGAATGCCGCGCTCGTGCGCGAGCTGGATGACCTCTTCCACCGGGTTTACGGTGCCGAGCGAGTTGGACACGTGTGCGATCGCGACCAGCTTCGTGCGCTCGTTCAACAGCTGGCGATACTCGTCCATGACGATGTCGCCGCTGTAGTCGATCGGGATGACGCGCAACTTCGCGCCCGAACGCTCACACAGAAGCTGCCAGGGCACGATGTTGGAATGGTGCTCCAGCGCCGAAATGATGATCTCGTCGCCCGGCTTGAAGCGCGCGCCAAACGAGCTCGCCACCAGGTTGATCCCTTCGGTGGTGCCGCGCACAAAGATGATTTCGGACAACTCCGCCGCATTGATGAGCGCACGCACTTTCTCCCGCGCGCCTTCGTAGAGCTCGGTGGCGTGCACGGAGAGGGTATGGACGCCGCGGTGCACGTTGGCGTTGTCGTGCTTGTAGAAATCGGAGACGGCGTCGATGACGGCGCGCGGCTTCTGCGACGTCGCCGCGTTGTCCAGGTACACCAGCGGCTTGCCGTGGACTTCCTGCGCCAGCGCCGGAAAATCGGCCCGCACTTTGGCGACGTCGAGCACGGGGGCGGAGGATGTGGTGGTGTGGGTCATGACAGAACCTAACCGCGCTCTCTACGCGAGCGCTCCAGCCATGCGAACAGGTCGTCCTCGAGACGGAGCTTGAGCGCCGCTTCGCCGATGCGCTCCAGCACCTCGCTCGCAAACGCGTACACCATGAGGTCGCGCGCGTCGGTGGCGGGAATGCCGCGCGAGCGCATGTAGAACACCGCGTCGTCGTCGGTCTTGCCGATGGCGGCGCCGTGGGTGCACTTCACGTCGTCGGCGAAAATCTCGAGCTGGGGGTTCGAATTGATGCGCGCGTCGTCGGAGAGCAGCATGCAGTTGTTCTCCTGCTTGGCGTCCGTTTTCTGCGCGATCGGATCCACATAAATGCGGCCGTTGAACACGCCGCGCGAATGCCCGTCGAGGATGCCCTTGTAGAGCTCGAAGCTGTGGCAGTGCGGCTTGGCGTGGCGAATGAAGGTGTGATTGTCAACGTGCTGGCGGCCGCCGGCGAGATAGAGACCGTCGACGCGCGCGTCGACGCCTTCGCCGTCCAGAATGGTGTGCACGTCGTTGCGCACCAGTGCTCCGCCCATCGACACATTCATGGTGGAGAAGCGCGCGCTGGTGCCAAGCGTGGCGTGCTGCATCGCAATGTGGAACGCGCGCGTGCTCTCACGCTGCACCTTCCAGTGCGTGATGGAGGAGTTGTCGCCGCACACCATCTCGCTCACGGCGTTGGTGAAGTAGGGCGCATCGTCGAGCGCAATGTAGCTTTCCACAATCGTCACTTCGGCGCTGCGATCCGCAATGACCACCAGCCGCGGGTGCGTCATGGCCGGCGCGGAGCCGGGAACCGTCACGTGCACCACGTGCACGGGCTTGTCGAGGACGACCGAGTCCGCCACTTCCAGATACACGCCCTCGGTCCAGAATGCGGTATTGAGTGCAGCAAAGCGTTGCTGGTTGAGCTCGATGTGTTTCCCGAGAAGGGTGTGAACGCGGTTGCTTCGCTCCTTCAGGGCGAGGGACAAGGGCCCCATCCAGACTCCGCTCTGCTTCGCGATTCGCGACAGCGATGGCGCGGCGTATCCGTTTACAAAGACGAGACGATGACAATGCGAATCATCAAAGGTTCGCTCAACAATCGTGGCTTCGTCGATTTTCGTCGCCACCTGCCCCGCAGGCCGGAAATCCAGCTCGGCTATGGGGCGCGTGCGCGTGAAGCGCCATTCTTCTTCGCGCAGAGTGGGGAAGCCGAGTGACTTGAAGCGCTCGATGCCGGTGCGGCGCAGGTCGTGTACCCACGTCGGATCTTCCTTGCGCAGGCCCGGCTCCAGCTCGGCGAATGTGCTTTCGTATGCGGAAACGCCCGGCATTTACTTCGTGACCTCCTCGTAGCCCTCTTTTTCGAGCTCGAGTGCCAGCTCTTTTCCGCCGGTCTTGATGATCTTGCCGTCCACGAACACGTGCACGACGTCGGGAACGATGTAGTTCAAGAGGCGCTGGTAGTGCGTGATGACCACCATGGCACGATCGGGACTGCGCAGCGCGTTGACGCCGTTGGCCACGATGCGCAGCGCGTCGATGTCGAGGCCGGAGTCGGTCTCGTCCATCACGCACAGCTTGGGATCCAGAATCGCCATCTGCAGGATCTCGTTGCGCTTCTTCTCGCCGCCGGAGAAGCCCTCGTTGACGGAGCGGCTCATGAAGCTCTCGTCGATCTTGAGCATCTTCGCCTTCTCCTTGATGAGCTTCAGGAACTCCATCGCGTCGAGCTCTTTCTCGCCGCGCGCCGTGCGCACGGCGTTGAGCGCGGTGCGCAGGAAGTAGTTGTTGCGCACGCCCGGAATCTCGACCGGGTACTGGAACGCGAGGAACATGCCTTTGGCCGCGCGCTCTTCGGGCGCGAGCTCCAGGATGTCCTCGCCGTTGACGAGGATTTCACCGGCGGTGACCTCGAAGGTGTCGCGGCCCGCCAGCACCTGCGCCAGCGTGCTCTTGCCCGACCCGTTCGGTCCCATGATGGCGTGAATCTCTCCGGCTTTCACCGTGAGGTCGACACCCTTGAGTATTTCTTTGCCATCGATTCCAGCGTGAAGGTTTTTGATCTCGAGCATTGTCTCTCCAGAGCTTGTTGACGAGTCGTATGGTTACGTCGCTATTGCGACGTTATCCGACCGAGCCCTCGAGGCTCACAGCGAGAAGTCGCTGCGCCTCGACGGCAAATTCCATCGGCAGCACCGCGAACACTTCGCGGCAGAAGCCGTTGACGATCATGTTCACGGCGTCTTCGTTCTTGATGCCGCGCGCGCGGCAGTAGAAGAGCTGGTCCTCGCCGATCTTCGACGTGGTGGCTTCGTGTTCCGCGCTCGCCGACGTGTTTCCCACTTCGATGTACGGGAACGTGTGCGCGCCGCACTTGTCACCGATCAACATCGAGTCGCACTGCGTGAAGTTGCGCGCGTTGGTGGCACTCTTCTCGATCTTCACCAGGCCGCGATAGCTGTTCTGCCCGTGGCCGGCCGAGATGCCCTTCGAGATGATGGTGCTCTTGGTGTTCTTGCCCCGGTGCGTCATCTTGGTGCCCGTGTCGGCCTGCTGGTAATTGTTCGTCAGCGCGACCGAGTAGAACTCGCCCACCGAATCGTCGCCGTTCAAGACACAGCTCGGATATTTCCACGTGATCGCGGAACCCGTCTCCACCTGCGTCCACGAGATCTTGGAGCGGTCCCCGCGACAATCGCCGCGCTTGGTGACAAAGTTGTAGATGCCGCCTTTGCCTTCCTTGTCGCCCGGGTACCAGTTCTGCACCGTGGAGTACTTGATGGTCGCATCTTCTTCCGCGACAAGTTCGACCACGGCCGCGTGCAACTGGTTCTCGTCGCGAATGGGCGCTGTGCAGCCTTCGAGATAGCTCACGTACGAGCCCTTTTCCGCGACGATCAATGTGCGCTCGAATTGTCCCGTCTCTTTGGCGTTGATGCGGAAGTACGTCGAGAGCTCCATCGGGCAGCGCACGCCCGCGGGGACATAAACGAACGAGCCGTCGCTGAAGACAGCCGAATTCAGCGCGGCGTAGAAGTTGTCATTATATGGAACGACCGTGCCCAGCGCGCGCTTCACCAACTCGGGATGGGTCTCAACGGCTTCCGAGAAGGAACAAAACACGATGCCGAGCGCGGCGAGCTTCTCTTTGAATGTCGTTGCGACCGAAACCGAATCGAACACCGCGTCGACCGCGACGCCGGCGAGGCGCATCTGTTCGACCAGCGGAATCCCCAGCTTGTCGAACGTGCGGCGGATCTCGGGGTCGACTTCATCCAGGCTCTTGGGCCGGTCACCCGCCTGCTTCGGTGCCGAGTAATAATGGATGTCCTGGAAGTCGATCTTCGGGTGCTTGATGTTGGCCCACGTCGGCTCTTCTTCATCCATCTGGAGCCAGGCGCGATAGGCCTTCAGGCGCCACTCGAGCAGCCACTCCGGCTCGTTCTTGCGCGCCGAGATGGCGCGAATCACGTCCTCATTGAGGCCCTTGGCGGGCTTGTCTTCCTCGATGTCGGTGACGAACCCCCACTCGTATTCCTTGGAGATTCGTTCCTGGATCGCGTCGGCCGGAGCCGGCGTCTGATGGGGTACTTCTGCCATTGGGATCCTTCTGCTCGAGCGGGAAAATCGATTAATCGCACTAGATTGGTCGCATTTGTAGAGTAACCAAAAACCCGGTCGGATTCAACCCGGGCATCGACCGAGGTCGAGGTGCGAGCAGGGGAGTCTAACTCATTTATGCAAAGTATGTTATCTCATTCTGGTGAGCCCATGGACGGAGGGACCGAGTGACCCCGCACTGTCCGATGGCAATATGAATGAGTATGAATGAGCTATTCGACGATCGCGCTGTCCGGCGGCGTCATTCTGGATTCGTCGAAAGAATGACCGGCAGCCCACCCACTAAGCCTGCCCGAAGCCAGCGGTGTGTGATCGGCATTGTAGACCACGTAGTGCGAGGGAAGGACCATGCCCTCCGCTTTTTCGTAATCGCCAAACACAACCACTTCTTCGCCTTCGGCGGCGTTGAATGCGCAGGCATGGAGTCGTTTCGTGTCGGGGTCAATGTAGAGGCGGTACGGTCCACCCGGCGCAGCGGGATGGAATGACATCTTCACGACCTTGTATTGAACGGAGTTGTCCCACAGCGTGTCTTCGGGCGCGACCGAGACCGTCGCGGATGGATCCATCGCGAGCCATGGCAACTGCGTCATATAACAGTCGAGCACCGCGCGCAGTCGCGCGGGATAGGGCTGTGTCCATTGGATGCCCCACGCTCTTTTCCCATCCCACGCCATGCGCTCGCTTTCGCCGACGTCGGCGTACGCGCGCCGCTTCGCCAGGTCGACGGTGACGCGCGACGTCGTCGTCACCGAGTCATCGGCCATTTGGAACTCATTGGTGAACGCAAGCGTCTTCGCAACCCGCCAGCCCGGCATGCCGCCGTGTGCGTCGATCATCGCAATCACGATGCGCGGCGCTTCCGGATCGACCGCAGCCGCCTGGTTGGCATCATCCGCTTTTTCAGCCTTTTCTTTCTTGGAGCACGCACCTGCGAGCACAGCCGTTACAAGAACGGCAAAGACAACGCCACGACCCGGGGCCTTGATCAGATCGCACAGCATGCGTCACTCCTCAGTGGGTCACCACGAGCTTTCGAGAAATGGACTTCGTTCGCGTGGCCAGCTTGACGAAGTAAACACCGCTCGCCATGCGCGACGTGTCAATGGTTGCCATGCCCGGCAGTCCGGTGTCTACCACAGTTTCGACGCGATGTCCCGCAACATCGAACACCGAGAGATTCATCGGCCCGGGCTCATCGACAGCGTAGCGAAGCGTGACACGCGCAGTCGCCGGATTCGGAGCCGGCGCTGAGAGAAACATCGGCGTTGGAACCCGCCCGGGCACCGCCGTGGCGTTGGTTGTGCAGCCATTGAGACGCATGTAGATCAGCCGGTCATAACTCGCCAGGCCGTCGCGCTCGCCATTCCGCACCTGGATCCCGGACGCACTGAACGGAAGCCCCGACGTATCGAGCCAGCACGGAGCGCTGGTCGCGGTGGAGCCTTCGAAGCGAATGTCGTAATCGGTCGCCGCAGCGAAGTCGATGGTCAAAGGAATATCGTGCCAGCGCGGACCCGCGGCATTCGACAGAACGCTTCCCACCACGAGAGCCGGTCCGGTGACACTCGTTCCCGTCGCCGGAAACACTCTCGCGGTGACAAAGTCACCCTCCGGAATGTCGGCGAAGACGCCCAGCGAATACACCTGCCTGTTCGTCAAAGATGTGATGAAGGCCCCGTGGATGAGAGGCGGCGTAACGTGAAGCGGTGGCGGGCCACCCTGCTTGGCGAGCGAAAAGGTTGCGCCCG
>Ga0207674_10006008_pt1 | contig 14358 bp, 11 predicted proteins | sample KBSCornC72_FD_184303 | JGI IMG/M metagenome (GOLD analysis project Ga0207674, IMG submission 184303) | Corn rhizosphere microbial communities from Kellogg Biological Station, Michigan, USA - KBS Corn C7-2 (SPAdes) (version 2) | ecosystem: Host-associated > Plants > Roots > Rhizosphere > Soil ... | reverse complement strand
CTGCGCCGCATCCACGACGAGCAACGCGCCCTCGCAGGCGGCGAGGCTGCGGCTGACCTCATAGGCGAAGTCGACATGGCCGGGCGTGTCCATGAGGTTCAATTCATAGACGAGACCGTCCTTCGCCTTATAGTCGAGGCGCACGGTCTGCGCCTTGATGGTGATGCCGCGCTCCTTCTCGATGTCCATATTGTCGAGCACCTGCGCGGTCATCTCGCGGTCGGTCAGGCCGCCGGTGCGCTGGATGAGCCGGTCGGCGAGCGTCGACTTGCCATGGTCGATATGGGCGATGATGGAGAAGTTGCGGATGCGGGAGAGGTCGGTCATGCCGCGCCCGATAGCAGGGGGAGGGCGCGGGCGCAAAGGGTGGCGAGAATCAGGACGCTCCCATTCGCATCGCCCGCCGCGCGTTGGCTTCTACCGGGTCGACGGAGCCTCGTCGCGCGCGTGCAGGGTGGCCCGCGCCACCGCGCCCATCAGCAGGATTATCACGATCGGAGCGGTCGGCACGCCCAGTCCCAACGCCGTGGTCCGCGCGTAGAGGGGCAGGAGATAGGCGACCGCCAATATCGCCTTTTCCCACGGCAGGAAGCCGCGGCGCCTCGACTCGCCGTAGAGCCAGGCAAGAGGCACGATCAGCACGGGCAGATCATAGTCGAAGAGAAAGGGCGTCATCAGCAGCGATGCCGTGACGCACAGCGCCGCCTGCGCCCTGACCGGCGCTCCGCGCCGGCAGACCATGGTGAGAAGAACCGCAGCGGCGAGCGCCACGGCCAGCTGGACCGCATATGCCCAGACGACACCGCCGTGCAGAACCCGGACCGCCGCAAACACGCTGACCATCTTGCCCGGCTCGACCAGTCCCGCCTCCATGATAGCTCGCCCGGTGCCGCTTCCGCCCAGAAAGCCCGTCCATGCGCCGGCGCCCAGCACCAGAAGCGAGAGGAACGACAGCAGAAGTGCGGACGTGGCCGCGCCGAAAAATGTGCGCCAGTGCCGGCCCGCGAGAACCAGAAACGGCAAAGCGAAGCCGATCTGCGGTTTGACCACCAGCAGGCCCAGCACCATACCAGCAAGCCACGGCCGGCGATCGATCAACATCAGGCCAGAACCGAACAGCGCGCCCGTCAAAAAGCCATTCTGGCCGTGGCCAAGATTGGACAGGACCGCCGGAAAGGCCAGAATGGCGATCGTGGATACGCCGCCCGCCTGCGCCCATTTGCGGGCCATGGCCAGCCATGCGCCGCCGGTCGCCGCCAGCCAGAGGGCGAGCGAGACAAAGTAGGGCGCGAGCGCGAGGGGCAGGCAGAGCAAGAGAAAGGGCGGCGGATAAAGAAAGGAGGAGAGGCCGGGGTCGCTGACCATCGCCGCGCGCTCTACCGCATAGAGGCGGGTAAGATCGTATGCGGAGGCCGGATCGCCGGACAGGGCCAGTGTCGACGCCGACCAGAAGGCGAGGAAATCCGTGCCGATCGCCTTGCCGGCCGGGTCCATGCCACCGTGGCTGCACGCCAGCCAAACGCCCGCGCTCAGCAACCCAGCCAACAGCAGGATCAACCGATAGACGCGGATGCGCTCCGGGGTTAGCCAGTTCGCGTCACGCACCGATCCGACGATGGTGCCGGACAAGCGCATGGACGGGCGAGCGATCACGAACATCACGCCGCCTTATCCCACGGCCGTCGCATTTGCGTTAACGGCGGCGGTGGCGGAGCCGGGTCGTAGCGGCAAATTAACCATCCCTTGGATATGGATACTGCCATTCAGGAGACGTTGGCGTGCAGCACTATGCCGAAGATCATTTTGCCGGTGCGCGCCGCATTTCCATGCCGGGCGACCTCGAACTGGCAGTCATCATCCCGACACTGAACGAGGAAGCGAATATCCCTGCCCTGATCGACAGGCTGAGAATCGTCCTGACCGGCATCACATGGGAAGCGATATTCGTCGATGACGGGTCGAGTGACGGCACCATAAGGCTGCTGACGGAGATCGCCTCTGGTGACCCGCGCATCCACCTGATCCGCCGTTTGGGCCGTCGTGGCCTGTCGTCGGCGGTGGTGGAGGGCATGCTGGCTTCCGCTGCTCCAGTGCTGGCGGTCATCGACGCGGACCTTCAACATGACGAGCGGCTCCTGCCGGAATTGTTCGCGGCGGTGCGCTCCGGGGCGGCGGAGCTGGCGGTGGGCACGCGCTATGCGGAGAGCGGTTCGACCGGGGACTGGCAGGCCGGCCGCGCACGCATCAGCCGATGGGCGACGTCCCTTGCCACCCGAATGTTGCGGACGGCGATGAGCGATCCGATGAGCGGATTTTTCGCGATCGGCCGGGCCGCCTTCCTCGCATCATTGCCCCAACTGTCCGGCGTCGGATACAAGCTGCTGCTCGATCTGGTAGCCTCCGCGCCACAGCCGCTGCGCGTGGTGGAGAAGCCGTATCGATTCCGCAGGCGGACCGCGGGAGAGAGCAAGCTCGACAGCGCCATCGCCTTGCAATTCGGGACGCTGCTGCTCGACAAGCTGGTCGGGCGCTACGTGCCCTTGCGTTTCCTCATGTTCATGGCTGTCGGCGGCTTCGGTGTGCTCGTCCATCTTGCGATGCTCGGGATGGCGGTCGATCTCCTCCAGACGTCCTTTCGCGTTGCGCAAACCCTCGCCGTCGCGACGGCGATGACCGTGAACTTCTGCCTCAACAACCGCTTCACCTATCGCGACCGTCGCCTGCATGGGCTGGCGTTCGCGCGGGGGCTGCTGAGTTTCTACCTGGTGTGCAGCATCGGAGCGGTCGCGAACATCGGCGTCGGCACGCTGATATACAGCAGCGATCATCGCTGGTGGCTGGCCGGCGTCGCCGGGGCGGCGTTGAGTTCGGTGTGGAATTACGCCGCCTCGTCACTTTTTACATGGTCCGGCCGGACGCTATCGCGCCAGTCCTGACCGCATCTTCCCAAAGCGCGTCCCTACTCCGCATTCACCACATTATAGTCGCGCAGTTCCTTCTGGGTCAGGCAACGCCGGGTGGACTGGTCCTCGCCGCTTGCCACCGCCTTCTGCTGGTACATCACGTCGGTCAGCAGCTTGCGCGACACACCCATGCGGATCAGGAAGTCATTGTCCTGGCTGGCGAGGATCGCGGAGCTTTGTTCGATGTCGGCGATCATGTCGACCGCGCCGTCGGCGTCCTGCTTGATCTCGTCCTTCACCGTCGCGCGGTCGGCGACATGGGTGAACATATGGACCATGAACAGCCCGCCCTTGTCGACCATGCGGATATTGCCGCCCATGAAGACGAAATTGCAGGCGGAGAAACAGGCCCATCCGGCGGGAACGCGCGTGACAAGACCGGGGTAGCGCTTGCGGATCAGCAGGCCCGCCGCATTGCCCACCTCCGCCGATCCGCCGGGCGAGCGCAGCCACAACTCCGCAATGTCCGGATCGGCGGCCAGCGCCTGCGACAGACGGGGGAGCAAGCCATTGTCGATGGCGCCATCGGCGACCAGCACCGTCTGGCCATCGACCTTCTTCTTGACGATGGTCATGGCCTTGGTGCTGCCCCAGCCGGGCTGGGCCGGGCAGGTCGGGTTTTTCGCGTCCATCCCCGGCGGCGCGGCGGCCATGCCCAACAGGGCCAGCGGCGCGGCGATCAGGCGAAAGGGCGCGCGCACGGGATCAGGCCGTCAGGACATAGCGCGACTGGCCGGGGCCTTTGCACATCTTCTTGGCTACGCGCGTTTCTTCGCCCTCGACGATCACCACGTCCGTCACATTCATACAGGATGATCCGTCCGCCAGCTTGGTCTTGGTATCGACCGTGGAGGTGCCCTTCACGTCCGCGCGCGTATCGCTTTCCCACGCGACGCTCTGCGGGCCGGCGGAGCGTTCCGCCTTCTGCACCGCCTGCGTCGTGGCGTCGGCGGCCTTTTCCTGTTCCTGCGCATCGAGCTTGCAGGCGATCGCGTCGGTCAGCGTATCGCGGAACTGGGTCAACGGGACGAAGCCCAGGCCGGCGCGCCCGACCGTGCGGCTCGCCGCGCCGCCCAGCACATTGCCGAGGATCATGCCGCCGCGCGATTTCTTGCCGCCCTTGCATTTGGAATCGCTGTCGCTGGCGGTTGCGCCGCGCGTCACGTCGCCGAACAGGCTGCCGAACTGCGCATGGGCATTGTGCGGCACGGACAGGGTGACCGCGACACCCGCCAGAAGCACCTGTCGAATATACCGGCCCATCATCCCAATTCCTCTTCTGTCTTGCATCTACTTCGCGCCTCAACCTAGTGTCAAACGCTGATCGGGCAGTGACGGGCGTCACGGCCAGCCGAATTCAGACGCGCGGGATCAGGCGACCTTTCGTCGAATGGCGGAGCCTTGCGGGCGGGCCGGCCCGTTCATGTCCGCAACCCCGTTTTCGCCGATGATCCGGTCGAATTGCACGGGTTCCGCGAATTCCATGCCCATGCGATTGTCCGAGGACCATCGACAGGTCGCCTCGACCACATAATTGCCGCCAAAGGACAGTTGGAAGACCGTGCCGGCCGGCACATCGGCCAGTCCCTCGATCAGCACGCCGCCCGAGGAGATGTTGCGAATGCGCGCTTCATAGCTGCGCGCGCCGTGGATCAGCTTGATCGAGCGCAACATGGTGCGGCGCTTCTCGCGGCTGGCCTTGAAGCCGGCGGGCGTGGCGTAGACGCCGTGGGTGGCGAACCGCTCCATGACCTCCTCATTGGGTGCCGGCTTGCCATAGACATAGCCCTGCACATGGCTGCATCCCAGCGACCGGATCAATTCCAGCTCGTCGAGCGTCTCCGCGCCCTCCGCGGTGGTCTCCATGGACAGAGCCTCGGCGAGGCTGACGATGGCCTTCACGATCGCGCCGTTGCGGCTGCCCTTGATGGCCGCGCCGCGCACGAAACTCTGGTCGATCTTGATCTTGTCGAAGGGCGCCGTGCGCAGATAGCGCAGCGCGGAATAGCCCGTTCCGAAATCGTCGAGCGCGAGGCGCACGCCCAGCTTCTTGAGCTGGGTGAACATGCCGTCGGTGTCGCCGCCCTCGTCGAGGAACACGCTTTCCGTGATCTCCAGTTCCAGCCGGTCGGGGCTGATGCCCGATTTCGCCAGCGCGTTCATGACCAGTCCCGGGAAGGTCGGACTGCGGAACTGTATCGGCGAGACGTTGACCGCGACCCGAGTCCCGTCGGGCCAGCCGGCCGCATCGTTGCAAGCGGTGCGCATGACCCATTCGCCGATCTGCGCGATCAGGCCCGCTTCCTCCGCGATGGGGATGAAGACGGCGGGGGACACCATGCCGCGCTGCGGATGCCGCCAGCGCACCAGCGCCTCGAACCCGCTGATCTTCTCCGTCGCGGTGGACACCACCGGCTGATATTCGACATGCAGGCCGCCGGTGCCGATCGCATGGCGCAGATCCTGCTCCAGCTTGCGGCGATCCTCGGCATCCGCGTGCATTTCCTTGGCGTAGAAACGCGCCATGCCGCGACCGGCATCCTTGGCCTCATACAGCGCGAGATCGGCGTTGCGGATCAGCGTATCGGGTTTCACCCCGTCGAACGGCGCGATCGCGATGCCGACGGAGACGCCGATGACGACCTGCGAACCCTCGATCGCATAGGGCTGCGAGACATTATAGATGATCGTTTCGGCCAGTTTGGCCAGTTCCGCCCGATCGACCATGGCCGGCAGCACGACCTGAAATTCGTCGCCGCCAAGCCGCCCGACCGTGCCCGCGTCGCCGACCGTGCGCTGGAGCCGCTGCGCCACCTGGCGGAGCAGGGCGTCACCCGCCGGATGGCCCATGCTGTCGTTGACCGCCTTGAAACGGTCGAGGTCGAGCAGGAACAGCGCCGCATCGCCCTGTCGCCCGGCTGGCCCGACGAGCGCCTGTTCCAGGCAGGCCGTCATTTCAGTGCGATTGGCAAGGCCCGTGAGCGAATCGAAGCGTGCGAGCTGCGCGACCTCGGCCTGCGAGCGACGCATTGCGGTGAGGTCCGCCACGCTGCCCCGAAAGCCGAGAAACTGACCGAACTCGTTGATGACCGGGCGGCCGGAGAGCGACCACCAGATCTCGTCCTTCGACGCGGCGCGCACGGCCATGTCCGCAAAAGACGCACGCGCCGAAATATGGAAGCCGACGGTCCTTTGACCTTTCGCGACCTTATCTTCCACGCTTTGGTCGATGAAGGCGGTCATGGGTTCGCCGAGCAGGTCGCGCGCTGTCGTGTCCAATCGCTCCGCCAGCGTCTCCGACACATAGGTCAGGCGGCCCTGCCGATCCGTCTCCCAGAACCAGCCTTGCCCCGCTTCCTCGAAATCGGTGAGGAGCGCGCGCGCCTGCTCGCCGCGCAGGAGATTGTCCTGCTTGTCGTGCAGGTTCGCCTGATCGGCGCGCGCCTGTACCACGGTGGCGAGCAGCAGGCCCGCAATTGCCGCCACGGGAACCGCAGGCGACATCGTCCCCGGCATGTTGACGACGAACGGTGCCGCCGTCGCAAGGCAATAGGCAAAGCCAAGGATGCGCTGGGCGCCGAAGATGCTGACGGCGAGTGTCGCGGGGAGAGCGATCGCGAACAGATGCGTGATCTCCTGCCCGCGCGTGCCGGCGGCCACGGCCTCACGCCCGAGCAGCGCATAGAGCAGCGCCGAAAGGATGATGAGGGGGATGAGGACGCGCAATTGAACATGCGGTGGCCGGCGACCCAGTACGGCCCGCCGGGGCACAAGGATGATTGCCCCATCGATCGCGAACAGCAGGCTGACGAGCGCCGTGCCCGCAACCGGATTATGGCCCAGCCATGTCCGTAAAGCGCCGCCGCACAACGCCAGGAATATCGCCATCCGCGCCAGGACCAGCAGCGGCCACATCAGGGAAATGGTGGAGAGCGCGCGCAGGAGCCAGCCGGGTGGACGACCCGACGGCAGTTCTGCCAGGCCCATGGCGACGAGCAGAGAGGGCATCGCCTCTCGGGAAGAAAATATATGGGACGCGCGCATTGTCTTGTCATCGCACCATCCGCTTGAGAAATTGTTACGCAGGGGGGCAGTAATCCCTTCGCCGACCATATTTTCATCGCTCGGAGACCGACCCGCAGCCGTTCTCAAACGGTCTCTCAGCGGCGCGGCGCGAACCATTGCGCCGGCATGGCGAATTTGAGGAGCAGCGACCGCTGGAAAAACAGGTGATTGTCGTCCGACGCGACCCACAGGATCGGCCGGCCAGCCTCGCGGCTCATCGCCAGCGCTTCAAGATTGTCATGCTGTATCGACCCGGCGAACCGCGCGACGACCGCGCCCGTCAACAACGCGCCGGGTTTGAGGTCGCGGATGTCCACCAGGGTCAGGACGCCCGTGAAGCCGTCGACCACCGTTACCCGGCGGTTGAGCACCAGCATCCATCCATTGCCGATGACGAGCGCGTCGGTCGGCAGATAGCCTTCCGGCGCCTGATAGCTCAGTCGGGCGGGGGCCGGCGTCGCGGGACTGACCGGATCGCCGGCGAACAGCAGCACGTCATGGCCCCCCGCCGGACCCGGATACTCCTCGGCGATGCCAAGGAAACGACCATCCGCCAGTCGCACCAGCGATTCCAGGCCCGTCGGCTTCGGCCAGGCCAGCATCTCGGCGGGACTGGCGCACCGCTCGACATGGGCGAAGCTGGCGCTGTAGCGACAAATACGGGCGTTCAGTTCGAATCCGACCCAGGTCTTGCCGCTCGCCGGGTCATGGGCCATGGATTCGGTGTCCCAATGCCATTTTGGGTCGCGCGCCTCGTCGCTGAACGCGGGAAGGGGCATCAGGACGCCGGGCGTGGATGCCCGTCCGGGACGGAATGTCGCCACCTCGCCCGTGTCGTTGAGGGCAAGAAGATCGCCATGATCGTCCAGCCGCATCGAAGAAACGCCGCCGATGTCGCCCCCCGTGCCCTCCAGCGACCAGCCGCCGAGATAGGCAAGCGGGCCGAGCATGCGTCGATTCGGATCGCTGGTGTCCAGCGGGATCGGAACGGCCGTCACCACCATGGCATGGGGCGCCTGCGGCAGGCGGCGTTCGACATGCCGACCGTTTATCAGCAACACGAAGATCACGAGAATTGCGGCGATACGCTCCATCCCGGCCGCCGATACACGTGCCGCGAGCCCGCGCAAAGCGCGGAAATACGTGCGTCCAGTAGCTTAACGACGGCTGACAGCCATGTTCAGGGTAGGATCAAGCCCGGCATGGCAAAACCCTATGCATGATAAGCACAGGGCGTTCCGCTGATTCGGCCCCCCGATCCAGCCCGTGCATCGAAGGAGATTTGCGATGATGAAGACCAGGATCCTCCATGCGGGTGCCGTCGCTGCGATGGTGTTCGGCTCGCTGGGCGCTGCGGCTCCCGCGATGGCGCGCCCCGGCTGGGACGGCGGCTATGAGCGCGGCGATTATTATCGTGATGGCTACGGCGACCGTGGGTATCGCAATGGCGCCTACAACAATGGCTATAACGGCGGCTACAATCGCGGTTACTACAACGGCAACAGCTACAACCGTGGCCGCAACTATTATCGTTGCCGCAATGATGGCGCGGCGGGCACGGTGATCGGTGCGATCGCGGGCGGCCTGCTCGGCAACAGCGTCGTTGGTCGCCGGGGCGACCGGACGGCCGGCACCATCCTCGGCGCGGGCGTGGGCGCTCTCGCCGGTCGCGCGATCGACAAGGGCGATGGCCGCTGCTGATCGGCATGGACCAGGAATAGAAAAGGGCCGGGATCATGGCGATCCCGGCCCATTTTTTCAGCCTTCCCCAGATCAATGCACGAAGCGCGCCACCACATCCCGGTAGGAGCGGCTGACCTTCACCTGCGTGCCCGATTCCAGCACCAGGAAACATTCCCCGTTGGTGTGCGGCTTCACCTGCTTGACCTGACTGAGATTCACGATCGTCGAACGATGCACGCGCTGGAAATTGCGCGGGTCCAGCCGCTTTTCGAGATCCTTCATCGTCTCGCGCAGGATCAGCGAATTGTCGGCGGTGTAGATGCACATATAGTCGCCGGCCGCGTCGATCCGTTCGATCGAGTCCACGTCGACGCGGAAAATCTGGCCGCGATCCTTGATGTTGATGAGCTTTTCGTAGCGGTTGGAAGCGGGCGTATTGCCCTCGCTGGAATAATCCTCGATCGCATCCGGCGCGACCTCCGCCAGCACTTCGCGCAGCCGCTCCACCTCTGCGCCGTTGCGCTTTTCGGAGAGGCGCTGGCGCACCCGCTCCAGGGCATCGGCGAGCCGTTGCGGCTCGACGGGCTTCACCAGATAATCGACCGCCTGCGCCTCGAACGCGCGCAGCGCATGGTCGTGATAGGCGGTCACGAAGACGAAGAGCGGCGGCTCCACGTCCATCATGCCCTGAACCACTGAAAATCCGTCGAAGCCGGGCATCTGGATGTCGAGGAAAACAAGATCGGGCTTGTGCGTCTTGATCGACCGGATCGCTTCCCGGCCGTTGGTGCAGGTGTCAATGATCTCGACATCGTCAAACGGTTCCAGGCGAAGCTGGAGACCCTGGATCGCCAAACTCTCGTCGTCGACGAGAATGGTACGGATTGTCATGCGGCTACCTTTGCTTGGTCTTCGATCAGGAGCGGCATTTCGATAACGACCGAAAAACCGCCTTCAGGTGTCGAACGCACGTCCATGCTCTGCCGTTCCCCGAAGGCCTGGACGAGGCGATCGCGGATATTGGCAAGTCCGACACCCGTCGACAGATGTTCAGTCACCCCCCCCTCTTGCAATCCCGGGCCGGTGTCCGACACGATGATCCGGACGTTTTCGCCGATGGGCTGGGCGGTGATCGTGATGTCGGCGCCTTCTTCCAGCGGGGTCACCGCATATTTGATCGAATTCTCGACCAATGGCTGGAGCAGGAGCGACGGCAATCGCGCCTTCGCCACCGCCGGGTCGATGAGGAAGATAGTGCGCAGGCGATCCTCGAACCGCATCTTCTCGATATCGAGATAGAGTTTCAGCGTCTCCACCTCCTGCTCCAGGCTGACCTGCGCGGTCGGTTCGTTGATGAGCGTGTAGCGCAGGAAGGCGGACAGGCGGGACAGCATGGCGTTGGCCCGCTCGGTCTGTTTCAGCAGCACCAGCGTCGAGATGCTGTTGAGCGTGTTGAACAGGAAGTGCGGGTTCAGCTGGTAGCGGAGCATCGCGAGTTGCGCGCTCGACGCCTGGAGTTCGAGCCGCTGGAGCTGGTCCGCCTGCTCCTCCACCGTCAGGTAGAAGTTGATCGCATAATAGAGCGCCGACCATGCCGCGAGCAGGGTGAAAGTCAGGTAGAAAGCGCCAAGGAACAGCTTGATGCCCGGCGCCTCCAGCGCGGGATTGAGCGTCGTGAACACCCAGGCGTCGATGAAGGCGGAGGCGGCGGCGGCGACGAAGGTGACCAGGATCGACGTCGTCCAGGTGACGAGCGGCCGCTGCGCCAGCAGATAGCGATAGCCGACCGCCATCAGCAGGGTGAGCGAATAGCCCGTCACCGTCGAGATGAAGACCGGCACCAGGAACACCGCCGGCTGGCCATTGGCGATGGAGGACAGCGCACGCAGCATGAACGCGCCGAGCCAGCCTAGCGACTGGAGGTTCCAGAAGGCCCGGCTCTTGTCCTCGAAAAAGGGCTTGGGCTGGATATGGATGACCGGCAGTTGCGGTATGGGTGTTATCCCGGCCCCGGTGACGCCGGTTCCTCTGGCGCCCGCTGTACCCATGCCACTCGAAATCGTCTGCTGCATCGTCCTCAGCTCTTGGTGGCGCGCGCGCACGGCGTTTCGCCGCCATCGATCCTGACGCCGATGTCGTCCACCTCGACCCAGCAGAGTTCGTCGAGTTCGAGCGGTCGTCCGTCGGAGGCCAGGATGGCGATGGTGCGGATCGGCAGATAATCGCGGCTGTCGACCAATATGGGCGTGCACGGCACGCCCGTCCCCCATTTCTCGCCCCATTGGCGCAGCGCGACCATGGTCGGGATCAGGTCGCGCCCTTTCTCCGTCAGCCGGTAGGCGACCTTGCGCTTGTCCTCCGCCACCGGCTCGCGGCTGAGGATGCCATGTTCGACCAGCCTGACGAGACGGTTCGACAGGATGTTGCGCGCGATCCCCAGCGATGCCTGGAAATCCTCGAAATGGACGATGCCGTTGACCGCCGCGCGCAGGATCAGGAACGACCAGCGCTCCCCCATCACCTCCAGCGCGGACGGGAGGGCGCATCCCTCAAAACCGATGATTTCGTGCTTCGGACCCATGCTTGTCTTGCAACTCCAGAAGCAAGGGATACGCCAAACCGCAGCGGGAGGGGAAGCCCCGCTGAGCCCTCACAGGACAGTAAAATGGCGAATTTGGCATATCGGGCCGATTTTTTGTTGCGCTGGGCACCGCAAAACCCACATCCTTCGCGGGATGCTGCGCCAATATGAACTGGTCGAGAAAGTCCGACGCTATGATCCAGACGCCGACGAGGCGCTGATCAACCGCGCCTATGTGTTCTCCGTCGCCAAACATGGCAGCCAGAAGCGGGCGAGCGGCGACCCCTATTTCAGCCATCCGATCGAGGTGGCGGGCATTCTCACCGACCTGCTCCTCGACGACAAGACGATCGTCACCGCGCTCCTGCACGATACCCTCGAAGACACCGTAACCACGGCGGCCGAGATCGAGCGGCTGTTCGGGGAGGAAGTGCTGCGGCTGGTCGATGGCGTCACGAAGCTCAGCAAGATCGAGGCGCAGACCGAGAGCGAGCGCGCGGCGGAAAATCTGCGCAAGTTCCTGCTCGCCATGTCGGACGATATTCGCGTGCTGCTGGTCAAGCTCGCCGACCGGCTGCACAACATGCGCACGCTGCATTTCATCAAGAACCCGGACAAGCGCCGCCGCATCGCCCGCGAGACGATGGACATCTATGCGCCGCTCGCCGAGCGGATCGGCATGTATGATTTCATGCGCGAGATGCAGTTGCTCGCTTTCGCGCAGCTGGAGCCGGAAGCCTATTCCACGATCACCCGGCGTCTGGAGCATCTGAAGGATGACGGCGGGGACAAGGTCGCGCGCATCGCGGACAGTTTGGGGGAGCTATTGTCCTCGACCGGAATGCGCGTCGCTGTCTCGGGCCGGGAAAAGCATCCCTATTCGATCTGGCGCAAGATGCAGGAGCGCCACATCAGTTTCGAGCAATTGTCGGACATCATGGCCTTCCGCGTCATTACCGACAGTACCGAGGCCTGCTACCGCGCGCTCGGCGTGATCCATCAGCGCTACAAGATGGTGCCGGGCCGGTTCAAGGATTACATCTCGACGCCCAAGCGCAACGGCTACCAGTCGCTGCACACCACCGTGGTGCATGAGGAAAATGCCCGCGTCGAGATCCAGATCCGGTCCGAGCGGATGCATAATGAAAGCGAATATGGCCTCGCCGCGCATTGGGCGTACAAGCAGAACAACCAGCATCCCGACGCGCAGGCGAGCTGGCTGCGTGATCTGGTCGAAATCCTGGAGCAGAGCCAGGACGCGGACGAGCTGCTCGAACATACCAAGATGGCGATGTATCAGGATCGCATGTTCGCCTTCACCCCGAAGGGCGAACTGCACCAGTTGCCCAAGGGATCGACGCCCGTCGACTTCGCCTATGCCGTTCACACCAACCTGGGCAACCAGACGGTCGGCGCCAAGGTGAACGGGCGGGTTGTGCCGCTGCGCACGCCGCTGGAAAATGGCGATCAGGTCGAGATATTGAAATCGGATGCGCAGGAGCCGCAGCCGGGCTGGCTGAGTTTCGCGATCACCGGCAAGGCGCGGGCGGCCATCCGCCGCTACATCCGCCACAAGCAGCGCGGCGAGACGATCGCGCTGGGCCGCAAGATCTACAATGAGATCATCGGCCGCTTCCCCGTGGAAGTGGGGGAAAAGGCCCTGAACGGCGCGCTCAAGCGGTTGAAGCTGGAGGATGAGGGCGCGCTGATGATCGCCATCGGCACCAACCGGGTCACCGACGCGGAGGTGATGGAGGCGCTCGTCCCGGGCAGCAGCAATGCGGACAAGGGGGGGCGCAATCGCACGCAGCAGACCGAGGCGGTGTCGATCCTGGGCCTGACGCCGGGCATCGCCTTCAAGCTGGGCGAATGCTGCCATCCGGTGCCCGGCGACCGCATCGTCGGACTGCGCCGGCCGGGCGAGCCGATCGAGGTGCATACCATCGACTGCCTGGCGCTGGAGGCGGGGCAGGACGCCGACTGGGTGGACCTCAGCTGGGACAGCAAGACGCAAGGGGGGACCGCGCGCCTTTCCGTCATCGTCAAGAACCAGCCGGGCGCGCTCGCGACGGTGGCGCATATCTTCGCGACCAACAAGGCGAACATCCTGAACCTGCAACTGGTCAACCGCGACGGTCCGTTCCACACCGACGTCATCGACATAGAGGTGGACGATACCTCGCATCTCGCCCGCATCCTCTCGGCGCTGCGCGCGGTGGAGACGGTGGTGCAGGCGGAGCGGGTGTGATGTCCATATCGTTCGCCTTGAGCTTGTCGAAGGCCCGTATCGAAGGACCTGCGCGCGGCCTCGGCCCTTCGATACGCCATTTCGACTTCGCTCAATGGCTACTCAGGACGAACGGTTAGGGGGAATCATCCCGCTCTACACAATTGCCCAAATCGTCACGCTCCCCTCTCATCTGGGACTTCCTTCATGTCTTCTTCCGATCCCGCCGACCTCATCCAGATCGACCAGGGGCAGGTCGCGCGCGCCATTCATCTGGTGGATGCGTCCGGTTATGAAGCGTGGCTTGCCGCGCAGCCCCCGCGCCACCGCGCCGCCCTCGACGCGCAGGGATTCGCGGCCAAGCCCTTCGCTCACGCCATCCTGCCGGGCGACGCGCCGGAGGACTGGTCGGTGGTCGCCTGCGTCGCGAACCCGGCCAACCTTTCGAGCTGGTGCCTGGCGAAGCTGGCGGAGGCGCTGCCGGCGGGCAGCTATCGCCTGAACGGCGGGGAGCCGGGGCCTGCGCTGCTCGGCTGGATGGCCGGCCAATATCGCTTCGACCGCTATCGCAAGGCCGGTCCGGAGAAAGGCGCGCGCATCCTGCTGACCCGCCAGCCCGCCACCATCGTCCGCGTGGCGGCGGAGGCCCGCGCGACCGCGCTGGTCCGCGACCTGGTCAACACGCCCGCCGAGGACATGGGACCGGATGCGCTGGAGGCGGCCGCGCAGGCGCTCGCCGCGCGTTACGGCGCCACCATCGACGTGACGCGCGGCGACGCGCTCGCCAAGGACTATCCGATGGTGCACGCGGTCGGCCGCGCCGCCGGGCGCGACCATGC
>Ga0207674_10006007_pt1 | contig 14362 bp, 10 predicted proteins | sample KBSCornC72_FD_184303 | JGI IMG/M metagenome (GOLD analysis project Ga0207674, IMG submission 184303) | Corn rhizosphere microbial communities from Kellogg Biological Station, Michigan, USA - KBS Corn C7-2 (SPAdes) (version 2) | ecosystem: Host-associated > Plants > Roots > Rhizosphere > Soil ... | reverse complement strand
GCTGGGGCCGGGCAGTATCCACGTAGCGCATACGCCGGACGAGAAGATCTCGAAGAAAGAACTGCTGGAGTGCGTCGAACTTTATGTGGAACTGGCGACGCAGCTTACAGAGTGATGCTGAACGGCTGGAGCGGTTTTCCTGTAGGTCATAGTTCTCGGTAATTCGGGCGAGACGCAGATTCCCTTTGGGAATGACAAACAAAGAGAAGCTACCGCCTGAGAGGAACGGAAGGCTCTTGCGTTAACCGGAGACGACCTTGAAGGGAAGGTTGTCCGTATTGTCTTCTGCGAAGACGGCCGTGGCGTCGGGGTTGGCGGGGTTGTAGCGGGCATTGACGGTTGGATTGCCCTTCGCCAACCGCTCCGCTTCGCCTCCGGCCAGGGCGACGCTGCGGAGGTAGCCGCCGTAGTACTCGCCGTTGAGGATGAAGTGAAAGCCGGCCTCGATCTGGAAGGGAGCACCGAAGGTGTTGGCGTCGTCTTCGGCGGATACGACGGCCCAGTGATTGACCTCGGCGGCGACGACCGGCCAGTTGGCGGCCAGTTGCAGCTTCTTCCGGCGGCTTCTGCGATGCAGCCACAGGCGAACTGAGTCGAAGAGAAAGATTCCGGCCATTTGCGCTCGATTCTAATACGAGTTCTGCTAATTAGGCCCGCGTTTTCCTCCGCCGCATGCGGTTCTAAACTAGGGCTATGGCAGCCGAGTTTACCCATCTCCATCTTCACTCCGACTACTCGCTCCTCGACGGAGCCTGCGACGTTGACAAGCTGGCCGCACACGTCAGCAAGATCGGGCAGAAGGCCGCCGCCATCACCGACCACGGCAATATCTATGGGGCTGTACATTTTTTCAACGCCATGCAGAAGAAAGATCTCAAGCCGATCCTGGGCTGCGAGCTTTACCTGTCGAAGACGGCCGACCACCGCGAGATGGCCGATGGGTACAATCACTTCCTGGTGTTGGCCGAAAATGAAGAGGGCTATCGCAACCTCGTCCGGTTGACCAGTGAGGCGGCAACACACGGCTTCTATCGCAAGCCACGCGTCTCCAAGGAGTTTCTGTCGCGGCACACCAAGGGGCTGATCGGATTTTCAGGCTGCCTCGCCGGCGAACTCAACCAGCACCTGATGGCGGGCAAGTACGAGGAGGCAAAACAGTCCGCAGGATACTTTCAGGACATCTTTGGCAAGGACAATTTCTTCCTCGAGATTCAGGACCATGGGCTGGAGCCGGACAAAGGCGTCTGCGATGCGCTCTTCAAGATGGAGCGCGAGCTTGGCATCCCACTGATCGCCACCAACGACAGCCACTACGTCGCCAGCGACGACAGCCGCGCCCACGAGATTCTGTTGTGCGTGCAGACGGCCGGCAGCATGAACGACCCCAACCGCTTCAAGTTCGACACCCAGGAGTTCTACATCAAGAGCGCGGAGGAGATGCACCGCACCTTCGCCCAGAACCCCGAGGTCTGCACGCGGACGATGCAGTTTATCGATCGCTGCAACCTGAAGATGTCGAAGGTAAAGAATCCGTTTCCGGTCTTCGACGTTCCCGAAGGCGAGACACTGGATAGCTACTTTGAGAAGGTCTGCCGGGCGGGGTTGAAGAAGCGCCTCGACACGGCAGTGGCGCATCTGCGCGATCGCGGGCTGCTGCGCAAGACTCTCGCCGACTACCAGGCGCGGATCGACCGCGAGATTGATTGCATCAAGCAGATGCGGTTTCCCGGCTACTTCATGATCGTCTGGGACTTCATCCGCTATGCGAAGGAGCAGGGAATCCCGGTGGGGCCGGGGCGTGGTTCGGCTGCCGGATCACTGGTCGCGTATGCCATGGAGATCACGGATATCGACCCGCTGCAGAATGAGCTGCTCTTCGAGCGCTTCCTCAATCCGGAGCGTGTGTCGATGCCCGATATCGACATCGACTTCTGCATGAACCGCCGCGGCGAGATGATCGAGTACGTCAAGCGCAAGTATGGCCACGACCAGGTCGCGCAGATCATCACCTTCAACACCATGGCCGCGAAGGCCGCCATTAAGGACGTTGGGCGCGCGCTCGACATGCCCTATGGCGAGGTCGATCGCATCGCCAAGATGATTCCGTTGACCATCGGCATCACTATCGATCAGGCGATGAAGGACTCGCCCGCGCTGGCTACAGCCTATGAAAGCGATGCGCGGGTGAAAGAGGTGATCGATACCGCGATGCGGCTGGAGGGGCTGATTCGCGGCGCCGGGATTCATGCTGCCGGTGTAGTGATCGCGCCGCAGCCGCTGACTGAACTGGTGCCGGTGACGCTGACCAAGGACGAAGCGTTAGTGACGGCCTACGACATGAAGGCCGTCGAGAAGATGGGCCTGCTCAAGATGGACTTTCTTGGGCTGACGACGCTGACTGTTATTGACGACTGCCTTAAGCTGATCAAGCAGAATCGGGGCGAGACGGTGGAGATGGCCAAGGTGCCGCTCGACGACGAGAAGACCTATGAGCAGGTCTTTCATCGCGCGCTGACCTCGGGCGTCTTCCAGTTCGAGTCCGGCGGCATGAGGGATGTGCTGCGCCGCTACAAGCCGACCACGGTCGAAGATCTTACCGCTCTCAACGCGCTCTATCGACCGGGGCCGATTCAGGGCGGCATGATCGACGACTTCATCGAGCGCAAGTGGGGACGCCGCCCGGTGGAGTATTTGCTGCCCGATCTGGAGCCGCTGCTGCGCGAGACGCTCGGCGTCATCGTGTATCAGGAACAGGTGATGCAGATCTCGAACGTGGTAGCCGGCTACTCGCTGGGCGACGCCGACCTGCTGCGCCGCGCGATGGGTAAAAAAGACGTCAAGGAGATGGACAAGCAGCGCGAGCGTTTCATGGCTGGAGCCGCCGCGAACAAGCATCCCAAGGACGTTGCGGGAAAGCTGTTCGACCTGATGGCGCAGTTTGCCGGGTATGGGTTCAACAAGTCGCACTCGGCGGCCTATGCGCTGCTTGCTTACCATACGGCGTGGCTGAAGACGCACTATCCGGTGGAGTTCATGGCTGCGCTGCTGACCAGCGAAACGTCGAAGCCGGAGAATGTCGTCAAGTACATCGGCGAGTGCCGCGAGATTAATATCTCGGTGGTGCCGCCCAATGTGCAGGCTTCCTTTGCCAACTTCACGCCGGTAGGAGATGCTATTGGCTTTGGGCTGGCGGCGATCAAAAATGTCGGCCACAACGCCATCGAGTCGATCATCAAGGCGCGTGAGGATCTGAAGACAGCAGGGAAGACGGGTTTCGCCAGCCTGTGGGAGTTCTGCGAGAAGGTCGATCTGAGGCTGCTCAACAAGCGGGTTCTGGAGTCATTGATTAAAGCCGGGGCGATGGATGTCTTCGGAGGACGCGCGCAGGTGGCGGGTGCGCTCGACAAGGCCATGGAGCGCGCGCAGAAGGCGCAGCGCGATGAGGCGGCAGGGCAGAACGATCTGTTTGGCATCTTCGATTCAGACGGGCCCGCGGGCGGAACCGGCCGCGAAGAAGCTCTGCCCATCGTGGCGGAGTGGGACGAGCACACGCGCCTGCAATACGAGAAAGAGGTGCTGGGCTTCTTCGTCTCCGGGCACCCGATGGACAAGTACCGCGAGAAGCTGCGCAACATGAAGGTGGTCGACACGGCCACCGCCATCGAGATGAAGCCCGAGCCGCAGACGTTCCGCCGCGGACGCAACGAAGAACCGCAGAACGAGATCGCGATTGCGGGCGTGATTACCGGGCTGAAGGTGGCGAAGTCGAAGCGGTCGGGGGAGCTTTATGCTCAGGCCGCGCTTGAAGATACGGTAGGAAAGATCGAACTGATCGCGTTTCCGCAGTCGTACGAGAAGCTGGCGGCGAAGTTGAAGATTGATGTGCCGGTGGTGGTTCGGGGCGTTCTGCGTGGTGAAGAAGACTCGGCGCCGAAGCTGGCGATATCGAGCATTCAGGCGCTGGAGGATGTGAAGCTCAAGCTGCCGGAGTCGCTGCGCATCAAGGTGCCGCTAGGTACCTCTGACGCGGCGCTGCTGGAGAAGCTGCACGCAATTTTCCTGGGCGCGCCGGGCAAGGGCAAGCTGCTGCTCGATCTCGAAGAGCCGGGTGAGTTCTGCGCCGTGCTGGAGCCGCATAACGTGATGGTGGCGGCGGATCGGCTGTTCATCGATCAGGTGGAAGAACTGGTTGGTCGTGGCGGCGTTCGGGTGATCGATTGAGCTTCTGATCTTCGCTGCGCCCTAATTGTTCAACCATCGCATACAATCGGAAGGGAAGCACAGACGACTCTATGGCTGAACACGAAGCAAGCAGAGCAGCGCACGCTCATCCTATAGCCGCACCGGCTCCGGAGGCGTGGATCAAAACGGAGCTGGCCCGTCATGCCCAGCGCCCCTATCCGATGGACTTCATCGAAGCACTCTTTACCGACTTCAGCGAGATCCACGGCGACCGCGCCTTCGGCGACGACGCGGCGATGAGCTGCGGCATGGCGTTCTTCCACGGCGAGCCGGTGCTCGCGGTCGGCAACCTGAAGGGGCGCACGCTGAAGGAGCGCGTGGCGAGGAAGTTCGGCAGTCCCGATCCCGAGGGCTACCGCAAGGCGCTCAGGGCGATGAAGATCGCCGAAAAGTTTGGACACCCCATCTTTACGTTTATCGATCTTGCCGGCGCGAATCCGGGCATCGGTGCCGAGGAGCGCGGGCAGGGCGAAGCGATTGCGCGCAACCTGCTGGAGATGTCGCGGCTGCGCGTTCCGACGATTGCCACGATTACCGGTGAAGGCGGTTCGGGCGGCGCTCTGGCGCTGGCCGTGGCCGACCGGGTCCTGATGCTCGAGAACGCGATCTATTCGGTGATCTCTCCCGAGGGCTGCGCGTCGATCATGTGGAAGGACGCGAGCAAGAAGCAGCAGGCTGCCGACGCTCTCAAATACACCGCGACCGATGTTCAGCGGCTGGGCTGCGTCGACGATGTGCTGCCGGAGCCCGAGGGTGGAACGCAGAACGATCCTGCCGCCGCCATGGCGATGGTTGACAAGAGGCTTCAATATCATCTTGCGGCTCTTCGCGGCTTGCCCATCGACGAGTTGCTCGAAGAGCGGTATCGCAAGTTCCGCAACATCGCGCAGTTCTATACCACCGCCTCGTAGCGGACGCAGCACAGGGAGCAGGTATTGTTGAAGGCGTTTGGCTCAACACCGTCAACCCGTTCGGATCGTCCACTGCAAATTGCGCTCTTCCTGATCTCGGTCGTGTGGTTCTTTATCTCGCAGTCGCTGGCGGGGCGCGCCGCTACCGGGCTGTCCGTGCGCTTTGGTCTCAGCGACCAGCGCCCTTTGCTGTCCGTGCTCTTCCTGCTTTTTCTGCTGGCGTTGGGCTTCAGCTTTCTGCAATCGCTGGCAGAGCGAAACGCGTCCCTGCAGAAGGTGCTGGGATTGCCGGAACGGCCGACGGCAGGGCGGGAGTGGGTGATCGGCGCGGCGCTGGGATGGGGACTGGTGGTGCTTGCAGTGCTGCCGATGGCGCTGGGCGGAACGCTGCATGTTGAGTTCTGGTGGTCGCTGCGCTCGTTCTGGCTGCTGGTGCTGTACCTGGCGACGCTGGCGGTGAGCGCGCTGGTCGAAGAGATCGCGTTTCGCGGCTATCCGTTTCGCCGCCTGATCAAGGCGATGGGGCCGACGGGGGCGACCGTGGTGATGTCGTTGTTCTTTGGGCTGCTTCATGCCTTCAACCCGGACGCGACGTGGATCAGCGTGTTGATCACTATGTTTGCCGGGGTGCTGCTCTCGCTGGCGTGGCTGCGCACGCATGGCCTGTGGCTGGGCTGGGGACTGCACTTTGCCTGGAATGCGAGCATGGGCGTCCTCTTCGGCCTGCCGGTGAGCGGCATCGTCGACTTCTCCAGTGTTGTCCAGACCCGCGCCATTGGAGCCCATTGGCTGACCGGCGGGTACTATGGCCCGGAGGGAGCCCTGCTGACGCTGCCGGTGCTGGTGGCGGGCATCGTCGTTCTGGTCCTGGTCACCAGCGACTATGCGTGGCAGTACACGCATAAGCCGATCGTCGCCGCGGGATATCCAATGGACGCGCCGCCGCCCGAGGCGCACACGGCCATGGAGCAGAATGCGAAGCCGGTATCGCTGGTGCAGATTCTGCCGACGCCGCCGGATCGTTCGATCGATAAACCTGAACAATAGTTTTTGAACCACAGAAGGGCATGACGATGGAGCTTGACTGGAGCCGCGGAGAGCTTGCCGAAGGGCTGCGCTGCTACTGCGCGGAGGAGTTCTTTCTGGCTCACGAGCATTGGGAGCTTGTCTGGTTAAGACTGCCGGAGCCGGAGAAGACCTTTCTGCAGGCGTTGATTCAGGTGGCCGCCGCATTTCATCATCTTCAGCGCGGCAATCGACCAGGGGCTGAGTCACTGCTGCGGCACGCGCAGAGACGCATGGAGCCTCTGCCGGATGTCTTCGGCGGCATCGCAGTCGAGCCGTTGCGCAGGCAGATTGAGGAGCGGCTGTCGGCGCTCGAAGCGCGCGAGATACAGTTGGAGCGCCTGATATTTCCGCAGATTCAGCCGGTCGGGACGCGATCGATCGATGGAGGCATTCCGGCTAAACGCGCTTAGGGAAGGTCTGATTAAGTCTGCGAGGATGCCCTCAGCGGCTAAATCCGCGTTGCAGACAGGTTGCTTACGGCACGGCTGAAGCTGTGCCCTTAACGGAACCGGACTTATTCAGAAGTTCCTTAGGAGCGAGCGGGCTATTTTGTGTAGTGCTTGAGAGCGCGGATATCGGGAATGGTGATCACTCTTCCGTTGATCGCGATCAGGCCATCGTGCTGCAACCGGGCGAGAGCGCGGGAGACGACGTCGCGAACGGAGCCGATACGGGTGGCGATCTGATGGTTCGACAACGAGAGCGGAAATGAGGTCGCGCCGCTGGCGGGCGCTCCCGCGTCCTGCGCCTCGGAGAGAAGGAGAAGCGCCAGCCGCTGGCCGACCTCGCGGAAGGACAGGATCTCGACCATCTCGGCGTGTCTCCGCACCCTGGCGGACATCAGTTTCAGCGTCTTGAACATGAAGACGGGATGTTCGAGGCAGAACTCGCACATGTCGCGCTTGGCGATAAAGAGCACGGTGGAATCTTCTTCGGCCACGACGGAGGCGGGGTAGGGGCCGTCGTCGAAGACCGGGACCTCGGCGATAACGGCTCCTGCTATATCAACGTGCATCACATGCTCACGACCCTCCGCGTTGTTCCTGAAGGCGCGCACCTTGCCGTCGACGATGACAAAGAGTCCCTTCGCCTCCTCGCCCGCGAGGAAGAGCATCTCTCCTTTTTTGAACTGGAGCTTGATGACCTGTCTCTCCAGTTGCGAGAGTTCGTTTGCATTCAGGTCCCCGAACAGCACCGTGTTTTTCAGCGCGGTGGTCTTTTCCGTTTCCATTGCACCTCCGTGGACAATCTGGTCCTACGACTGATGTCATATCTCCATGGTTGATCGTAGCGTAGATTCTGGGGCAGAAACGTGGATTTGAAATCGTGTGCAGGAGGCGGCAATGCAAAAGTACAATTTGCATGAATTGATTGAGTACAACGACAGCAGGTTCAACCCCAAGGTACTGGTGAACGAACCGGGATATCGCATGGTGTTGCTCAATCTGCGCAAGGGCCAGTCGGTTCCCGAGCACGCGAACCAGGCCGTGGTCACGGTTTATGCGATTACCGGCCACATTACCTTCTATGAGAACGGGGACCCTATCGATCTGCGCGCGGGAGAGGTTGTGCGCGTCGCCGCCGGTGCTCAGCACCATCTTGAAGCGCACGAGGATTCAGCCCTGTATGTCCTTGCAGCCGGTCAGAGCGCGGCGCAGCCGGCCGCATCTCCCGCATCTGCGTCGTCTCCCGAGGAACTGGATCTGCGCGAGGTGCCGCGTCCGCTGCGCCACTCGCTCGTGTTTCAGAAGCTGGACGCGTTGCCGACCGGCGGTTCGTTTATCGTCGTCAACGATCACGATCCAGTGCCTTTAAGTATGCAAATTGATAGTATGAGACCAGGACAGGCTGCTTGGGAGTACATTAAACGTGGACCGGAAATTTTCCGCATCCGTATCCGTCGGGTAGCCCCCGCCGCTTCGGACGTTTCTGCTCCGGCACAGCCTCAAGCTGCCGCGAAGATCGGCAATGTATAAGAACGCATCTGCGTTCCAAGAACGAAGGAGACAGAGATCGCAATGGCCACCGCTTCCACAGACCTCTCAGCGCTGCCGCAACGGAACTACCTGAACAACGAATACGGCCTCAAATCGTGGCTGCTGACCCTGGACCACAAGCGTATCGCGATCCTTTATCTCATCTCCACCAGCTTCTTCTTCGTGATTGGCGGCACGATGGCGGCGCTGATCCGGCTGAACCTGCTGACGCCGGGCGGCGAGCTTGTCTCCGCCGACACGTTCAATAAGCTGTTCTCAATCCACGGCATCATCATGGTGTTCTTCTTCCTGGTGCCGGTCGCTCCAGCGGTGTTTGGGAACTTTCTCATCCCGCTGATGATCGGTGCCAAGGACGTGGCATTCCCCAAGCTCAACCTGACGAGCTGGTACCTGTTCATGGCAGGCGGCTCACTCGAGCTGTACATGATCATATTCGGCGGCGTGGACACGGGGTGGACGTTCACAACTCCGCTCAGCACCCACTACGTGAATACCCATGTGATTGCCGCCGCGATGGGGATCTTCGTGGCCGGGTTCTCCTCCATTCTGACGGGCCTCAATTTCATCGTCACCATCCATCGGATGCGCGCGCCGGGCATGACGTGGTTCCGGCTGCCCCTCTTTATCTGGTCTTACTATGCGACGTCGATCATCTTCGTGCTGGCCACGCCGGTCGTCGCCATCTCGATGGTGCTGATCGCGCTGGAGCGGTTCAGCGGCATCGGGATCTTCGATCCTCAGAAGGGCGGTGATCCGCTCCTCTTCCAGCATCTGTTCTGGTTCTACTCCCATCCCGCCGTGTACGTCATGATTCTTCCCGGAATGGGGATCATCTCCGAGGTGATGGCGTGCTTCTGCCGTAAGCGGGTCTTCGGCTATACGGCTGTGGCCTTCTCCTCGGTGAGCATCGCGGTGTTCAGCTTCTTCGTCTGGGCGCACCACATGTTCATCATGGGCATCTCCAACTACTCCGCGCTGGTGTTCTCCATCTTCAGCATGATGGTCGCGGTGCCCTCGGCGATCAAGGTTTTCAACTGGACCGCAACCATGTACAAGGGGTCGATCAGCTTCGACACCCCGATGCTCTATGCGCTAGGCTTCATCGGCCTGTTCGCGTCCGGCGGCATGACCGGGATCTTCCTGGCCGCGCTGGGTATGGATATCCATCTGACAGAGACGTACTTCGTCATCGCGCACTTCCATTACGTGATGGTTGGAGGAATGGTGAGCGCCATTATGGCCGGGTTGCACTTCTGGTGGCCAAAGATCACCGGAAGGATGTATCCCGAATCGATGGGGAAACTGGCCGCCTCGACGCTGTTTATTGGCTTCAACCTGACCTTCTTCCCGCAGTACATTCTTGGCTACCTCGGTATGCCTCGGCGCTACCACTCCTATCCGCCTGAGTTCCAGGTGCTGAACGTTCTGTCGACGGCGGGCGCTTCCATCCTCGCCATCGGATACCTGCTCCCGGCGGTCTATCTGATCTGGTCGATCAAGTACGGCAAGATCGCGGGACCGAATCCCTGGCGCGCTGCCGGTCTGGAGTGGCAGGTTCAGTCGCCTCCGCTAGCGGAGAACTTCATCGACGTTCCGGTCGTCACGGAAGAGGCTTATGCCTATGCCAAGATCGACGGCCAGGTTGAAGTGGCCCACTAGAGCAATTCTCCTGTGGTGTACAGGGAGGCTTCGGAGGCGTGCCGTTTTCTCTCAAGGAAAACGGCACGCCTCAAAGTTTCCCGCTTCACGGTAACCGGAGAAGTGCTCGGGTCGTGCAGGAACAGAGAGGCTGAATGAGTACGCCGCTACAGGTACTGGACAACAAAAACACCCAGCGCATCGCGATGGAAAGGCAGAGCCAGTGGCTAGTCTCTGCCTTCATCGTTACCGGCGTCTTTTTCATGCTGCTGCCGGGGACGTTTCTAGGTGTCTGGAACCTGCTGGATATCTCGGAGGCACATCTTTCGTCGGCGCTTCCGCAGGCATGGCTGCAAGCCCATGGGCAGGCGCAGATCTTCGGCTGGATCGGCTCATTCATCATCGGCATCGGGCTCTACTCGCTGACCAAGACGCAGAGCACGATGATCTTCCCCACGCGGATGGGGTGGTCGGCGTGGACGCTCTGGACGCTGGGCATTGCACTGCGCTGGACCGCGGGCATTGTTCTGTGGCACTGGCGAATCCTGCTGCCGGTCTCGGGACTGCTCCAGCTCGTGGCATTCCTTCTCTTCTTCTATGCTGTTCGCCGCCATGGGCCCAAGGCGACCTCCTCGAAGCCGGAGCCGTGGATGCGCATGGTGGTGGCATCGACGATCTGCTTTCTTCTGACGCTGGCCGTCAACTTCGCCGTGCTGCTCCGGCAGGGGATTACGGGAGCTTCTCCGGCTCTGCCTCATGTCCTCGATCAGGTGTTTGTTGTGCTGGCGGTGTGGGGCATTATCGTGCCGACCATATGGGGGTTCAATGCTCGCTGGCTGCCCATCTTCGCGGGGCTCAGGCCGGTGAACGGCGATCGGCTTCTGTGGGCGTATGGTCTGAGTCTCATCGGTCTGGTCTTCACGTTTTTCGATCTCCTTGCCGTAGCCTCGGTCGCCTTCTTTTTCGCGGCTCTGCTGTCGATTGAAGCGCTTCATGTCTGGCAGCGCTCCATTCACCCGCCCAAGCTGCTGAATATCCATCCCAGCTTTCCGGTATTTGTGCGGCTCGCCTACGTCTGGCTGGTGATCTCCTGCGTGCTGGCGCTGCTGGCTGTCCCGTTCGACCACGCAGGCGGTCTATGGGGCGCAAGCCGTCATGCGCTGACGGTGGGCTTTGCCGCCGGGATGGTCTTCGTCATCGGCCCGCGGATTCTGCCGGCCTTCTGCGGCATGAAGATTTTGTGGAGCAAACGGCTCATGTTCTGGTCGCTGCTGCTGCTCTCGACCGGATGCTTTCTGCGCGTCAGCTCCGAGCCGCTGGCCTATGAGAATCTCTGGAAGCCTGCGTGGAAGGTTCTGCCGGTGTCTGCAATTATTGAACTGACAGCGGTAAGCCTGTTCGCGATCAATATCGTGGTCACGCTTATCCTGCCCGCCGCTCATCTGCGAACCGCGGAGAAGCCGTCCTTGCCGCAGAGAAAACCCGCCCAGGTCTGACCCCGACGAGGGCGAGGATTGCCGCCTTGCGCCCGCAATGCTATCCTTACTCAGACACTAAGATAAGAGTGAACTAGAAGATCAGGAGTATAAGAAATCTGTGTTGGCATCCGCTAAAAAGACAGACATCATTGCGAAGTTCCGCACGCACGACTCAGACACCGGCAGTCCCGAGGTTCAGATCGCGATCTTGAGCGAGCGCATCGGCGAGTTGACGGAACACTTCAAAACCCACAAGAAGGACCACGGTTCCCGCCGCGGACTTCTCATGCTCGTGAGCAAGCGTCGCGGTTTGCTCGACTACCTGAAGAAATGCGACGCTGACCGCTACCGGGACGTCATCGACAAGCTGGGAATCCGCAAGTAACGCATCGTCTCCGGAGACACCGTTCAAACTATGGAAGCATGCACGGCCCGCTCTCGTTTGGCTGCAACTTCTCGTGCAAGGTCAGGCAAGACCTTGCCGCGGGAGTCGCTGGCGATGAGCGGAGCCGGCGTCGCTTCGATAGCCGCTGAGAGCGGACGGTCGTTGTCTCTGGAAAATTTATTACAGTGCAGCCTGCTGGCGGCTCGATAGCCGATCCCGCGAGGCTGCGCTTTTTCGCGCCCGCAAATGAAAACGGACGACGCGATCCATAAGTTTCACTGACAGATAAACGAGAGAAGAGGGCACCATGAAGCAGGACGTGACAGTTGAGCTTGCCGGCGGCAGGCAGATTAAATTTGAGACGGGGCGCATGGCCAAGCAGGCCTCCGGCGCGGCCCTTACGTCGAGCGGCGATAACGTAATTCTGGCAACCGCGGTTGCCTCGCCCGACCCCAAGGAAGGCATCGACTTCTTCCCCCTCACGGTGGAGTATCGCGAGTTCACCTACGCCGGCGGGCGTATTCCCGGCGGCTTTATCAAGCGCGAAGGCCGTCCCAGCGAGAAGGAGATTCTGACCAGCCGTCAGATCGATCGTCCCATTCGCCCCTTGTTCCCCGCGGCCTTCCGCAACGAGACTCAGGTGGTCGCGTTTGTTTACTCCGCCGACAAGGAAAACGATCCCGACGTGCTCGGCATCAACGGCGCGAGCTGCGCTCTGGCGTTGAGCGACATTCCCTTTCACGGACCGGTAGGCGCGGTGCGCATCGGGCTGGTGGACGATCAGTTCATCGTCAATCCCACCTATGCCGAGCGCGCCAAGAGCCTGATGAACATCATGGTCGTCGGCACCAAGGACGGCATCGTGATGATCGAATCCGGCTCGAAGGAAGTGGCCGAAGGTCGCGTCGTCGATGCCATCGAGTTCGCGCATGAGCAGATCAAAAAGATCTGCGCCGCGATTGAGGACCTGGTCAGCCGCGCCGGAAAGACAAAGCGTCTGGTGACTGCCGCCGAGATCGACCACGAGTATCTCAACGGCTTGACCGCAAAGGTCGGCGACAGGTTGAAGGACGCGCTCGACACCCAGAAGCATCCCAAGTTCGAGAGCTATGCGCTGGTCAAGGAGATCAAGGACGAACTGAAGCGCGATCTGCCGGAAGGCGATGCGGCGGAGGCGAAGAAACTCAGCAAGTATTACGAGCTGCTGCGCGAGAATATCTTCCGCGAGCAGGTACTCAAGGAGCGTATCCGCCCCGATCATCGCGCGTTCGATCAGATTCGGCAGGTCACGGTCGAGGTTGGCGTTCTTCCCCGCGTTCACGGCTCGGCGTTGTTCACGCGTGGCGAGACGCAGGCGCTGGTCAGCGCGACGCTGGGCACGACCGACGACGCGCAGCGTCTTGAAAGCTATGAGGGCGAGCAGAAGCGGCGCTTCATGCTGCACTACAACTTCCCGCCGTTCTCGGTTGGCGAAGTGGGCCGCATGACCGGCGTCGGCCGTCGCGAGATCGGCCACGGCGCGCTTGCGTCGCGGGCCATTGAGGCTGTCCTGCCGGGCGAAGACGAGTCGCCGTACACACTGCGCGTCGTCTCGGACATTCTGGAATCGAACGGTTCTTCTTCGATGGCGACGGTCTGCGGCGCATCGCTTGCGCTGATGCAGGCCGGCATCCCCATCAAGGGCTCGGTTGCGGGCGTGGCGATGGGCCTGGTCAAAGAGAATGAGAACTACGCCATCCTGACCGATATTGCCGGTGCCGAAGACCACTACGGCGACATGGACTTCAAGGTTGCCGGAACGCGCAACGGCATCACCGCGCTGCAGATGGACATCAAGATCATGGGCATTACGCCGCAGATCATGCGCGAGGCCTTGGAGCAGGCGCGCCGCGGGCGGCTCTCGCTGCTGGACTCGATGGATGCCGTCATCTCAGGTGCGAAGGCGGAGAAGTCGCAGTTCGCGCCGCGCATCCACACGATTCAGATTCCCACCGACAAGATCCGCGATCTGATCGGACCCGGCGGCAAGGTCATCCGCGGCATCGTCGAGGCCACCGGCGTCAAGATCGATGTGGACGATACCGGCAGGGTCAACGTGGCTTCGAGCGACGCCGATGGTCTGGCTCGCGCGATCCAGATGATCAGCGATATCACCGCTGTTCCCGAGGTCGGCAAGACGTATCTCGGCAAGGTGGTTCGCCTGGCCGAGTTCGGCGCGTTCGTCGAGATCTTTCCCGGCACCGACGGTCTTCTCCACGTCTCCGAGATCGCGGAGCATCGTGTCAAGGAGGTCAAGGACGAGCTTCGCGAAGGCGATCAGATTCTGGTCAAGGTGCTCTCCATCGAGGGCAACCGCATCAAGCTCTCGCGCAAGGCGGTCCTCCGCGAACAGCGCGCCAAGCTGGGACTGCCGGAACCCGGGCAAGTCGGCATCGACGGACCGAATCCTCCGGCGGACGCTCGTTCTCGTGCGGCGGCTTCGGAAGAGAACGACGACGATGAGGATGGAGACGACTTCGACGACAATGAGAGTGAGGAGTCGGACGATGAGCCGAACTTCAACCGTGCGGACGGTGCTCCTGCGACCGCCGGTTCAGGCGCTCCTGCGGGTCCCGGCGGCCAGCGTCGTCCCGGCGGCAGGCG
>Ga0207674_10006004_pt1 | contig 14365 bp, 8 predicted proteins | sample KBSCornC72_FD_184303 | JGI IMG/M metagenome (GOLD analysis project Ga0207674, IMG submission 184303) | Corn rhizosphere microbial communities from Kellogg Biological Station, Michigan, USA - KBS Corn C7-2 (SPAdes) (version 2) | ecosystem: Host-associated > Plants > Roots > Rhizosphere > Soil ... | reverse complement strand
TCAAATGGGCACTCTGGATGACGAACGGGAGCACTGCGACTCACCCTCGGCCCTCCCCGAACCAATAAGAGTGGGTTCCTGATCCGGGACGAAGACGTTTATATTCGCGCCTTCGTCCCTAAGCTCGAAGGCTGTCAGTATATCGCGACCAGCAGCGGTGGATCCCTGTTTGCCTGGGCACTTCCGGAGTGCGGAAGTGAAGCTACGAAGCACTGATTCTTTCGACTCCACTGGACTGGACGCAACGGGTGCATTCCAGAATTTGCTCATGGCATCAGCGTTGGCAGCTTTCTTGCATGGATTGCAATCCTTGGTAGACTAAACACAGCCTATTGAGTTGCGCGCGAACTCCCCGTCCGACCGCGTCGCGCGACGGTGAATCCTATGCCGTGCCTGGCCTGGTCTACATGAAAAATCCTCTACCTCTACTCCGTCATGCCCTGCGTTTTGGCAAGCATTATGTGCAGAGCTCGTTCCGCAGAGATGGCTGGAGGGCTGCGGCTGCCCCGGCTATCTCATTTGAGACCACTAGCGTCTGCAATTCGCGGTGCGTGTTCTGCCCAAATGGCGCGATGGAACGGCCGAGGCAGAAGATGTCGATGGACGTATTTAAGAAGGCGGTCGACCAAGCGGTGGACATGGGGGTCAGCCATTATGACTTCTTTGTGACGATTGGCGATCCACTACTTGATCCCCAGCTTCTCGAACGTGCTCGCTATGTAAGATCCCATGCGCAGATCCGCGACATGGGATTCAACTCCACTCTTCAGTGGCTTCACCTTTTTGATCTGGACGAGTTTTTTGCGTGCGGCTTCACCTGGGTACACGTTTCCACGACATTGTCTGGATCGGAGACGTATCGCAATTTCTTCGGCGTGGATAAGTATGACTTGATGCTGCAGAACCTGCTTATGCTATTGCGGGAGAACAACCGGCGAGGCAAGCCGGTCATTATTGAGATTGGCATCAAGCCCACGCCGGAACCTCGCGAGCAGATAATCAGCCATCCTGATTTCCTGCTGATACAGTCCCTAACAGATCAGAATCTTGCCGAAACGGTGATGCATGAAGATTTCTTGGTCTGCGACTGGGGCGGTACAGTCAAGTTGCCGGACTATCTTCGCCCGTTGCCTCTTTGGCCGCGGAGCCATCGGCCGTGTTATCGCCTGTTTGAGGGCGTCCAGATTTTCTCAAATGGAAAGGTTGGAGCCTGTGCATGCCGCGATTTCGAGGCGAGCAGCGAGCTGATTCTGGGATCCATCCAAGAGAAGACCCTGCCCGAGATGTGGAATGGAGAACAAATTGCGCGCATTCGCTCCGACTGGCGGAGTGGGCACAAGGTTCCTGAGATATGTAGTAAGTGCCGAAGTTACGACCCGCGCGCGTATCGCCCTAACAATTAGATTTAGGACTCGTTCATGCGTCGTTCTGATCTTCCGTCCAATTGGTTCTTCCGGGTGACTTGTACAGTTGTTCTCCTCATAGCTGCAGCGGCCTCTGTTACTGGCTACTACGAGAGGTGGCCGGTTTGGACAACGGGTATCGCCGAGGGCTCGACCGAACCGTACACCGTGACGATGCTCACAGGCACTGCGCGTCGGCCGTATGTGTATCGACATTTGAGAGCAGATGTCGCGAACTTCCTAACGAGCCTCACGCCCACAAGTGTACAGAATTCTATTTACGCTCTCGTGTTTCCATCCGACAAAGCCAAAGGAGAAGCCAAATTCAACCTCCTGGCTGAAGCGCCAGAAGCTGTGAGGCGGGCGTGGTTTTTTCCCGGTTTCATTCTCTACCTCTTAACGTTCGCGAGCGCCATGCTGGCAGTCATTGGAATGTACCTGGTCTGCGGTGCGCTTGGCTTCCCGTCCGCAGTATGCCTTCTTGCTTCGACAATCGTGATCCTTTTGGCCCCGTACTTTTATATCTACCCATATGACTACTCAGAACTGGCCTTTCTGGCTGTAGGATCGTGGATTGCTCTCCGGTTTGACTGGTGGTGGCTGCTCCCGATTGCGGTACTTGGCGCATGGAACAAGGAGTCGTTCTTCTTCTTCATGCCGACTCTCTATCCATTCTTGCGGCTTCGTCTCTCAGAACGGAGAGCCACATTGGCATTGGGAGCACTCACTTCTATTTGCGGTCTCGTTTACCTCTATACAAGAGCTCGGTTTGCGCAGAATGCCGGAACCCCGGTTGAATTCGGGCTAGGAGTTCGGATCTCTTCCTTTTTCGATAGATTCCTTCTCCTCACGGCAACAGATGAGGTCTATGGACTTCGGCTGGTGAGGATATCGACGCTGTTACCAACGCTCCTCCTGATATGGGTTATCGCCAGAGTCTGGAAGCGATTTCCTCAGCCGATGCGCAATCACGGCGTACTCGCCGCATCACTCAACATCCCACTTTATGCGCTGTTTTGTTCACCGAATGAGTACCGAAACCTAAGTCTGCTCTCGATTGTTTTCCTTGTGACGATCGCGTTCAACCTCAAGGAATGGCTGGAGCGATCGATGCCTCTGATCCCCGCCGCAGGAAGTAACTAGCACCTACCACGCGACGAACGCAAAGCCTTCTGCGTGTCGCGGTGTCAACCAATTCCTTGAACCTTACCCAGGAGCCTTTGAATCAGGAGTCCCTTCCAGCAGCAGCAACCGTCCGGCATCAAGCAAGATATTCCACGGCTGCGGCCTGGAATTGAAGGTGCGCCACAAATCCTTGGGCACATCGGCTTGCAGGTGTGCGGCCTGTCCCCGTTCGGCAGGGGCGTGCAATCGAAGGTACAAGGTCATTTCGTGCGGCGCTTCGCTTGTGCTTACGAGCCAGCAAGGGAATACATTCTGTCCTGTTTCGTTATCGACGAATCGGATCTGATGCGAACGGTAGCCGATGTGCGTCAAAGCGGCATCAACCTCTCGCGGAGTTGCGAGTTCGCAATTCCAGGCAGGAACGGAGACTCTATGCGAGTCGCGGGCGAAGGCCTCAACGATGTTCTTGCAGCCTGTTAGTCGCGCCGCCGCCACCGTGCCCGGATTCTCGAAGAGCTGGTGCTTGGGTCCGCTTGCGATCACGCTGCCGCGATCGAGCACAAGCAGATCGGTACAGAAACGGAATGCCTCTTCCATGTCGTGCGTGACGAAGACGACAGGACCGCGAAATGATGCCAGGGCACGCCGAAGCTGCTCTTCGGTTTGTCTGCGCAAGTGCGGATCAAGCGCCGCAAATGGTTCGTCCAGCAGAAGTGCGTCAGGTTCGGTTGCCATGCAGCGTGCAATTGCAACGCGCTGACGCTGCCCTCCGGAAATTTCGCGCGGGTAGCGATCGGCCAGATCGGCGATCTGCATCAATGTGAGATGCCGGGCGACGCGAGACTTGCGTTCCGCACTTAAGAGATGCTGGAGTCCGAAGCCAACGTTGCCTGCGACGGTAAGGTGAGGGAAGAGAGCGTAGTCCTGAAACACCACGCCGATTCGTCTTTGAGCAGCAAGGAGGTTTTGATTTGCGGCGCTGTCGAAGAGGACGCGGTCGTTCAGCACGATGCGGCCACGATCCGGTGTGGTGAGGCCGGCAATCATGCGGAGAGTCATCGATTTGCCCGCGCCAGATGGACCGAGGAGCCCGATTGCTCCCTGTGCGGTTCTCAATGAGACGTTAAGGCTGAAGTTCTCGAGGCGGCGCTCGGCATTCACTTGAAGCCCAAAAGCCTTCGCGATTTCGCCGCCAGCTTCTGGAACTGATATCAAGGCTCGCCGGTCGGTTTCTGTTCCCAGAGGCTCGAACGGTTGCGGCGGTCGCAACTTCCGCTCGTAGTGCAGCAACCTGATGATGGCGAGCGACAACACAACGATAAGGCCGACCCAGAGCAGAGCGCCGCGCATATCGCCACTCTCGGCGGCAGAGAAGATTGCGATTGGCATTGTTTGCGTGCGGCCGGGGATGTTTCCCGCAAGCATCAGCGTTGCGCCAAATTCTCCCATGGCGCGGGCGAACGCCAGCACGGTTCCCGCGAGTACGCCCGGCCCCGCGAGCGGCAGTTGTACGCGCCTAAAGACGATCCACTCCGAGGAGCCTAGTGTCCGGGCAGCCTGCAGCAGGGTGGGGTTGACCTGTTCCAACGCGCCGAGCGACGTCCGATACATCAGCGGAAATGCGACGACTGTTGCCGCGATGACAGTTGCCGGCCAGGAGAAGACAATCGTCACTCCGAGTTTTTCGAGAAGATGTCCGGTAAAGCTTCTGCGGCCGAAGATTAGGAGGAGAAAAAATCCGACCACGGTTGGAGGAAGGACTAAGGGCAAGGTCAGCACACCATCGATCCAGGCACGCAATGGTCCTCGCACCTCGTACATCGCCCGAGCAGCGAACAATCCCAGAAAGAACGTGGCAATGGTCGCTGTGCACGTCGTTGCAATGGAAATGATGAGCAGGGATGGGGCGAACGTGGGCGGCACGGTTAAGCCATTCTAAATCCGTGCCGTTCGAAGATGGCTCGCGCTGCCGGGGACCGCAGAAAGGCAAGGAAATCGCGTACCATCGATTCGCTCTGCGAGGTTTTAATTTCCGCGATCGGGTAAACGATAGGGTCATGCAAATTCTCCGGCGCTACTGCCAAAACCTGGATACGGTGCGATGTCCCTGCGTCTGTGGCGTAGACCAGGCCCGCATCGGCGTTGCCGGTTTCAACATAGGTGAGCACCTCGCGGACATCCTTGCCGAGCACAATCCTTGACTGTAGCTTGTCAAACAAATGAAGTGCTTCGAGCGTCTGCCGACCATATAGACCCGCGGGCACGCTCGCTGGATCAGCCAGAGCAACAGTGCGAATTTGTTTGCCGATTAGATCCTCGAAGCCGTTAAGGCTGGATCCGGTTGGTGCAATCAATACGAGCGAATTGCGGAGAAGATCTCCACGCGAATTCTCCCGCAGCATGCCTTCGGCCTGGAGTTGGTCCATCGGCTTAGGGCCTGCTGAAATGAATGCGTCAACCGGGGCGCCTTGTTCGATTTCGCGCGCGAGTGTTCCCGAAGCTCCGAAGTTGTTGCGGAATTCGACTGGATGGTCGCGCTGGTAGGCTGCTTCAATCTCCGTGATCGCGTCCTGCAGACTGGCGGCAACCGAGAGCGTGAGCGTGGGTCGATGTGGCGAGCGGCAGGCGAAAGTCACCAAAGCGAAAAACAGGAGAGCAGCCTGTAATAACAAACTCTGAGGCCGAAATCGCGGTCGTTCCTTCGTGATCATTCGCCGAGGCCTTCCTACTCCACCATAAGACAGGCCAGAGCTGGAAATAACAAGGGCGCGACGGAAGTCAATCCGCCGCGCCCAATTTATTCCGCAGGGGTTAGAAGTTCAGCTTTGCTCCGAACTGCAACACACGCGGATCCCACGTTGTTGTGGGCTGACCAAATGTGCTGTTTCCGAAACTGGAGCCAACGTTATTGAACTCCGTATGGTTGAACGTGTTGAAGGATTCCGCGCGGAATTCGAAGTTCGTGCTCTCGTGAATCTTGAACGTTTTATAAAGCGAAGTGTCGAAATTCAGACGTCCCGGACCGATCACGATGTCCTTACGCGCGTTGCCGAAACCATTGTTTGGACCCCCGGCCCATGCAGGCACCGGAGCGGAGAAGATCGAGGTATCGAACCATTGTGTCGGCTTCTTGATATAACGAGGATGGCCGGTAACGTCCGGACGATTAGTGTAACCGCCACCCAAGCCAACCGGGTCATAGTTGATCGCCAAACCGGGACCCTGATTGGCGATGATGGTTCCAGATTCCGCCGTCGCTACACCCGCGATCTGCCATCCGCCGAGTACTGAGCCGACGAAACCTTTGCTGTGCGCAAAGATCGGCAAAGCATAGACGTAGTTCGCGCTCAGAATGTGCCGGCGGTCGAGCGCGCCGGAACCCTTGTCATACTTCAGGTCCCATGGATTGCTGACCGTGTTGAGATCGTACGTGGTTATGTCGATCTCATGTGACCAGGTGTAGTCGATCTCACCCGACAAGCCGTGCTTACCTTGTGCACGAAGTCCGGTTTGGAATCCGTTGTAGTTGCCGTTCGTGGTGTTCTCTTCCTGCGTGATGGATGAGTAGCCTTGGAACGTGCGGTAGAAGTCCGGGTTGGACAGGTTCGTGCCTGTTGGATTTGTACCGCTGTTATTGTTGGGATCACCGGCATTCGCACGAATGTTCATCGGTGTGGTTACCGGGTAATTGTTGATCGGGCGCTGGATGTTCTGGTGCCACGCCGTATTGCCTACGTACTGGATGACCCAAATCACCGAGGGTGCAAGCTGTTGCTGTAACCCAAGGCTGTACTGCGCCACTGCCGGTGCGGGGTAATAGGGATCAAGGCTGGTCATGGAAGTCGGGAAGAACGGAGTGGATGCCGCCGCGCCCGTCACCCAACTGGTGTGAGGATCTGACAAGTACACGTTGGAGGCTTTTGGGTTGTACGCGAACGGGGGGTTGGTTGCGGCATTGTAGATGTCGTTCCCCTGCATGCGTTCGTAGAATGTTCCCGCTCCTCCACGCAGTACCGTTCTCCCATTGCCATGAACATCCCAGGAGAAGCCCACACGCGGCTGCCAGGTTTTGAAGTCGTTCTTCACGAGGCCTCGCTGCGTGCCGCCCTGGCCGGCCAGCTGAATGCCGTTCAGGTAGAAAGGCGTGTTGTTCACCTGAGCGAAACCAGGTCCGTTTGGATCCAATATGCCGTTGGACGTGTCTCCGGAGCAGGGGGATGTTGTACCTGTGATTGTATTCGTGCAATCCCACACGGGAGCCGCCGTCGCCGCGTACGCCGCGGGATCGAAGTTAGCTACGGCGTTGCTGCGCTCCCATGCGTGCGGCAGGGCATCGAAACGGAAGCCCAGCTGCAGGCTGAGGTTCTTCGTCACGTGCCAGTTGTCGTTGGCATAGAACGAGTAAGTCTGGTTGACATAGTGGCGGGTGGGCAACTGCTCGAATTGCGAGTAGCTGCTTGCCAGTCCCATCAAGAAGTCCATCATGCCGTCTCGCGAAAGGTTGCCGAAGCTGAAGTTTCCTTCCGGATCGCCGAACAGCTGCTGGTTCTTCGTATAACGGTTGTAGCCGAATCCGAACTTGAGAGCGTGCACACCCCGGGTCCACGAGATATCCACCTTGGGATCGTAGTCCTGCGCGGCATTGTGCCAGGGCGCTGATCCCATGTCCTCAGCCGTGTTGTAAGGATTCCCAAACCCGGTGATGCCAGGCAGGGATCCCGATCCATTGTTGAAGAAGCCATTGACATTCCATCCACTGGGGAGCAAAGAGTTCTTGCTGTTGGTGATGTCGATGGTGTTTCCGTCATAGTTCATGCTCGCTTCTACCAACAGGGTCGGACTGATGGTGCCGCTAATTTTGATAGCTGCCGAATTAGCTGGATTCGCCAGGGTGCTGGTCACGGTGTTGTAGCTGTACCAGAGCCAACCCAGCATGGGAGCGGCGTTTCCTTGAGTTACGGTGTTGTGCTCGTAGTGGCCCATGATCTGCCACTTGGGCGTGATCTGGTGATCGATGCGCACGATGTCGTCGCGAACATCGATGGGAGTCTCAGCCTGGGACACAACCTGATCGTTCGAGTTCGAGGGATGAGGAATCACGCCTGAAGCGAAGTAAAGCAGCGCATTGGGATCGAACAACGCGGCTGGGATTGTGTTGTTCGGGAAGGGGCCTCCAGGAGTCAATCCCAGTGATGCCAGCTTTGCGTTAAATGCCGGGTCAGTGACGGAAGGAACCCTGAGCACCGTGTCCGATGCGAACGCAGGCGCTACATACTGCAGGTTCTGCCCAGCAGTGGGGAAGTCCGCTGCGGGCAAAGTGTTAACCAGCGTCGGCGTGCTGCCTTGGATCAGCTTGCGCCACTCTTCATTCCAGAAAAAGAACGTTCTTCTAGGGTGTTGCCACGGAAGAATCGGCCCGCCGATGTTTCCTCCAAAGATGTTGTAGTTCAACTTCTGACGCGGTGTGACCTGGTCTCCGGCCGACACATTCTTATTGAACCAGTTGTTTGCGTCGAAGACTGTGTTGCGATTGAATTCGAAAAGTTCGCCATGATAGTGCTGGGTGCCGCTCTTGAATGCGAGTGTAATAGTGGCGCCGGATGAGATTCCGTAGTCAGGCGGGTAGTTGCTGGTGAGAGTCTGGAACTCGGCGATGGCGTCCTGAGAGGGCATGATATCCATGCCGCCTGCGCCGCCACGATCATCGGCCTCTGTTCCGTCAATCAGCCAGATGTTGTGGCTCTGGCGAAGTCCGTTGATGCTGATTGTGAAGTTGGCAGCAACCGAGGTTGGCGTGTTGTTGTCAGGGAGTGCCGAGCTGACACCCAAACCCAAGGCTGCGAGCGCCGCAAAATTGCGGTTCTCGGTGGCGATGTGGGTGATCTGCTCGGAACTGATCAGGCTGCTGACGACATTGGAGTCGGTCTGGACCGTGAGCGCGTCAGCTTGTACGGTCACAGTCTCAGCGGCAGTGCCGACCTTCATTTGCACGTCGTTGCGCAATGTGCGCGAGACGTTCAGCACGATGTTTTTCGCGCTGTAATTCTGGAATCCCGCTGCTGTGGCCTGAAGCGAGTAATTTCCGATGTTGAGGTTAGGGAAGGTGAATAGGCCGGCAGTGTCAGTTACTACGGTCCGGGTAAAACCCGTGCTGCTGTCGGTGATTGTGACCTGGGCACCGGGGATGACGTTGCCAGAGGGATCAGTGACGATCCCGGTTATCTCGGAATTCTGCTGCGCATAAAGCCGGACAAATGCGAACAGCAGAAATGCCAGCAAGAGCGATTTGCTCTTGAGCAATTGCATGTTCTGCCTCCAGAAAGTTGAGCCTTGCATTGTTTGGGTTGCTATCCCGGCATCAGGGGATCTGGCCGGAACGGTTTGGCTCTCGTGCCAAAAATGAAGCCGCATACCATCGGTGGCGGAATTCTTTCTGGATTCCGACACCAGCAGAGTGCCCAAAACGATTTACCACTGAGTTTTTTAAGAGCAGCGGCGGGTGGACCCGCTCGCGGTTACGTTGGAGTGCGAGCCAGGACCGAAGGTTGCTTGCGGCTGTTTGCGCTTTAGATGCCGAAAACAACAAGTTGCAAAGCCGAAAGCCAGGTTTTCAGGGCAGGTGAGTGCTCTGCAGCATCGGAGCGATGGCGAACTCCCGTGTTTATGCTTTCTTAATTCAAGCTAAAACCAACATCCGGGGTAACCCGAACGTAACTAACCTCCCCAAAAGGAGGAAGTTACCCTGGTGCTTGGCTGTGCTAGCCTAACTTCACTTTCAGTTCATTTCGACGAGTTTTGCCCCCCCGATCAGCCGATAAGTGCAGGGGGGCGATCGGTTTGCGGGGGTAGCGGATGCGGAGTCGGTCAGTACATCCGAACCAAGTGCGGAGCCGTCGCTCCTGCGCCTTGGGTTCCCGGCTCTGGATCGGGTTCGGATTGCCGTTGCGAGCACTGCTTGCCTGCACCTTGGGGGTTTCCTGCGAATCCGCGCATTCAGCGGCGCTGCCCCACTTCAACCAGCCGGCTTGCTCCGCAATTTCGATCCACACGCATCTGGCCGAAATCCAGATTCTCGCGGCAATTCCATGGTTCACTACGCAGCGCGCAGCTTACCTTGTGTCCACACTGATCTTCGCGACCATCACCGGGCTCGGGTGGGTCTTCATCCTGCGCCGACGCATTCGCCAGCAGACCGAAGTTATCACCAGGAAACTGAAGAATGAGATGGCTCTCGAAGAGCGGTATCGGAACATCTTCGAGCGAAACCTGACAGGCCTGTACGTTGCGTCGGAAGAAGGAGAGATTCTCGACTGCAACGACGCGTGCGCACATATCCTCGGGTTCGGCGATCGACAGCAGCTTCTTGAGCAGCGCGAGCGGGCCGATGAGTTCATCCGGAGGTTTCATTCGAACTCTGCGGAGAATTCATTCTCCGTCACAACTGAAGAGAAGTTTGAAGTTGCAGGAGCGGTGCGCTGGGCTTTATGCAACATCAGAGCTGCGGAACACGACGATCATGGCCGGCAGGTTTTCGAGGGATCGCTGGTCGACATCACCGAACGGAAATGCGCTGAGGAACAGATCCAGAGCCTGGCTTACTTCGATTCCCTTACGGGACTGCCCAACAGGACACTCGCCAAAGACCGGCTCACACAGGCCTTGGCCGCGGCGAGGCGTCGTCGAGAAAGAATCGGACTGCTCTATCTCGATATCGACAGCTTCAAGATCGTCAACGATTGCCTGGGTCACTCGGTCGGAGACGAACTGCTGCAGCAGATTGCCCAGCGATTGCGGCTCTGTGCGCGTGAGGAAGACACAATCGCCCGCCTCGGAGGCGATGAGTTCCTGATCGCATTGGGTCCCATTGACACCTATTCTGACGTGGCGATTGTTGCCGAACGAGTGGCGCGCGATCTGACGCCCACGTTTAATCTCCACGGTCATTCGCTTACGGTCACATCCAGCATAGGAATCAGCATTTTTCCGGATCATGGTGAAGATGCGGAGACGCTGATCAAGAACGCCGATGCGGCGATGTATGCGTCCAAGAGCCGCGGAAGGAATACTTTCAGCTTCTTCTCAGAAGAGATGACGACGCAGGCTATCGAGCGCCTTCAACTCGGGAATAGCATGCGGCCGGCGCTCGAGCGCAACGAATTCTTCCTCGTCTTCCAGCCCGAGTTTGATCTGCGCACTGGCAAAGTCTCCTGCTGGGAGGCTCTCATCCGCTGGAAACATCCCGACCTGGGTCTAATCTCACCTGACAAATTCATTCACGTTGCTGAATCGAACGGTATGATCGTTCCGATAGGCGAGTGGGTGTTGAGAACCGCTTGTCTACATGCCCGTTCTTGGCACGATCGCGGCAACCCCATACCAGTCGCAGTAAACGTGTCTGCCGTCCAATTCCGTCAGGCAGGGTTCTGCGATCTGGTGAAAGACGTGCTCGATCAATCAGGACTGGATCCCGAGTTTCTGGAACTGGAAATCACTGAAAGCCTGCTGCTCGCCACAGAAGATATGCGCTACGAAGTGCTCGGACGGCTCAAAACCTTAGGAGTGAAGCTTGCCCTCGATGATTTCGGAACCGGCTTCTCCAGCCTCAGCTACCTGAAGCAGCTCCCGGTGAGCAAGCTGAAAATAGACCGCAGCTTCATCAGCGATCTGCAGCACAACCCCAGCGATGAGGCCATTACAGCAGCCATCATCCAAATGGCAAAGTGCCTTCACCTCAAGGTCACTGCTGAGGGCGTGGAGAACGAGAATCAGCTACGCGTGCTCCGTGCTCACGGGTGCGACGACGTGCAGGGATTTCTCTTCAGTAAACCGCTCCGTCCCGACCAGATGGACTTTTCGAATCGCAAATCCTCCGCGCTCTTCGAGATCCTCTCCACGGGTGCAGCAGAGTAACCCTCCCCGTCCCGTACAAAGCCCTCTAAAGATCACAGGAAACAAATCGCCCGTTGCGCTGCGCGTCTAATCCGGCGCACGCATGAAGATACATCGCTGAACACGTATCATTGGAGCGCTGAAGATCTAATTGACGGAGTCTGACATGCTGGAGCCAGTTATCATATCCTCGGTTCGTACGCCCATCGGCAAATTCCAGGGATCATTGCAGTCCTATACCTCTCCGCAATTGGGCGCTCTTGTGGTGCGCGAAGCGGTAAAGCGAGCCGGGATTGACCCAGCCACCGTGGACGAATGCATCATGGGCTGCGTTCTACAGGCAGGGCTTGGACAAAGCCCCGCGCGACAGACTGTGATTCGAGGCGGGCTTCCCCCCGAAGTTGGCGCACTCGCGGTCAACCAGGTCTGCGGTTCGGGCCTCCGTGCAGTATCACTTGCTGCTCAGGCCATTCAAACGGGCGACTCGGAGATCGTAGTCGCGGGTGGGATGGAGTCTATGACGAATGCCCCGTATCTGCTGCAGCAGGCCCGCTCCGGATACCGCATGGGAAACGGCAACCTAATCGATGTGATGATCAACGACGGCCTGTGGGACGTCTACAACCAGTTCCATATGGGTGCTGCGGCAGAGATGGTCGCGGAGAAGTACAAGATCAGCCGCGAAGAACAGGATGCCTTTGCCGCGGAGTCGCATCGTCGAGCCGCCGCAGCTACCGCGGAAGGCCGCTTTCGTGCGCAGATTCTACCCGTAGATGTTCCACCCGCAAAAAAAGGCGAAGCCCCAAGAGCCTTCGACACAGACGAAGCCATCCGTCCGGACACTACAGTCGAGGCTCTTGCCAAGTTGAAGCCCGCTTTCAAACAGGGCGGCACTGTTACCGCGGGCAATGCGCCCGGTGTGAGCGATGGCGCCGCCGCACTGATTGTGACAAGCGCCGAGAAGGCAAGGGAACTGGGTCGGCAGCCAATGGTGGTGATCCGTGCGCAGGCAGGGGCCAGCCGGGCACCGGAGTGGTTCTCGCTCGCTCCTATCGACGCGGTTCGTAAAGTCATCGCGAAGGCCGGCTGGAGCCTTGACTCGGTCGACCTGTTCGAGTTGAACGAGGCGTTCAGTGTGCAGGCCCTCGCTGTGATTCGTGATCTGGGTCTCGATCAGGAAAAGGTCAATATCTCTGGTGGCGCGGTGGCGCTCGGGCATCCCATCGGAGCCAGCGGCGCGGCTGTGCTAGTGAAACTTATCTACGCCATGATCGATCGCAGTGCTAAGCGCGGCATCGCCGCCCTGTGCCTGGGCGGCGGGAGCGCCGTGGCTCTGGCCGTCGAACTGCCATGATCCTGATCCAGTTCGAGGTGCCAACGAACCGCTTCGAAACTGTCCGATAACGGACAATACGGCGCGCGAGCGGTCACTTAAACTTCTAATCCATCAAGCTCTTACGCCGGATAACTCGTTTATTTCGTGCGTCCCGCGTTTGCCGGCCTTTGGCATGGGAAGTGCAACTTCTGTTGGCGATGGATATCGCACGCCCAGATATTAAGAAGCAAAAGCAGCGCCGCCTCGTCCTTTGGGCCGGCATAGGGGTGGTGGTTCTTACGGTCGCGGTGGTACTGGTTTCCCGGCTCAAGCCGGCGGCTCCCGTCGTCGATGCTTCGACCGTATGGCCAGACACTGTGAAGCGAGGAGACATGATCCGGCAGGTGCGCGGCTCGACGGGCCTTCTGGTTCCGCGCGAGGACTCGATCGAGCTGATCCCAGCCCTTACGGATGCGACCGTTGTTCGTATCCGAGTACTGCCCGGCACAATCGTCAGGGCCGATACCATTTTGATGGATCTTGCGGCGCCCGAGGTAGAGCAGAAACTTCTCGATGCCCAGTTGCAGGTGAAGGCCGCTGAAGCCGACTACAAGGACAAGCAGGCGACCTTGCAGAGCACCTTGATGGACAAGAAAATCGCGGCCGCACAGGTTGCAACCGAAAACAGCACAGATGAGCGCCAAGCGAGGATTGACGAGCAGCTGAATAAGCTGGGAGTGATTTCCGGTGTCGCATATGAGAAATCCAGAAGCACGGCAGAGCAGCTTGCCGCGCAGCACAAATTGAGTTTGCTGCAGCTCGAAGTCAATGAGAAAAACATCGAGGTTCAGCTTTCATCTGCGCAGACAAAAATCGAGCAGGCCAAAGCGTTGCTCGCCCTCTACCAAAAGCAGTCAAACGCTCTGCAGGTAAAAGCTGGCATTGCCGGTGTCGTAGCGCCGCTGGCTACCCCGGTTCAAGTGGGTCAGCACGTACTCGCTGGAACTTCAGTTGCCGAAGTGATTCAGCAGGACAAACTGAAGGCCGCGCTACAAATTGCCGAAACGCAGGCACGCGATATCTCTGTGGGCCTCCCCGCATCCGTTGATACTCATAATGGCGTCATTCCAGGCCACGTAACACGAATTGACCCATCTGTCGTGAACGGAACGCGCACGGTTGACGTACAACTGGATGGAGCTCTTCCAGCGGGAGCGGTTCCAAATCTGAGTGTGGACGGCACGATCGATCTGGAGAAGCTGCACGATGTTCTCAAGGTGGGTCGTCCAGCCCTGGGCAATGAGAATTCAACTCTCAGTCTTTTCAAGGAAACGCCAGACCACAAGGGCGCGGTTCGCGTTCAGGTAAAGGTGGGCCGCGCTTCGGTGAACGAGATCCAGGTAATTGAAGGGTTGAATGAAGGCGACACGGTCATTCTCTCTGACATGTCGCGCTACGACAACGTCGATCGCATTCGCCTCGAGTAGCAGGCGAACCGATTTCAGGAACAGGTCAGCTATCAGGCGCACGCCTACTGATCACTGACAACTGATGACTGACAACCACAATCACGAGGGGGATTGGATGGCAAACGATAAGCTGATTGAAATTGAAGATCTCACCAAGGTCTTCT
>Ga0207674_10006002_pt1 | contig 14369 bp, 17 predicted proteins | sample KBSCornC72_FD_184303 | JGI IMG/M metagenome (GOLD analysis project Ga0207674, IMG submission 184303) | Corn rhizosphere microbial communities from Kellogg Biological Station, Michigan, USA - KBS Corn C7-2 (SPAdes) (version 2) | ecosystem: Host-associated > Plants > Roots > Rhizosphere > Soil ... | reverse complement strand
CGAACACGCACCGTCCGAGTCGATCCGGCGACGTCCCGGTCCACGCCCACGCTGTCGATGCGACGATCGACGTCGAACACGCGCACGACGTTGTTCCCCGCCAGATCTTCCAGCGCGCCGCCAACGCGCAGGGTGTAGTCGCCGGCGAGCCACGGGAGCTTCGGAGTGAACGTCCACGCGCTGTCGCCTTCCGCGAGCGCCACGGACCCCGAAACCCGCTCACCATCAGGGTCGAGCACCACCAGCATGCGCGTCGCGAGCGCGTGATCGAGCGGCTCGCCGAAAGACACCTGGAGCGGCGCGCGCGTGCCCCCGGCGGGAGTCGTCAGGCGCCACTGGTCTGGATCCGGCGACCGACGATCTGCCTCGACCGCCTCGAACGCGTGCTCGAATGCCGACGCGAGTGGCGCGCCGGTCCCGTCCGTCCAGCCATCGTCGATGACGAGGCGGTAGCGTCGTCCCGCGACGAGCGGCGCGCCGGATTCGACGTTCGTGCGGACGCCGCGTTTGACGCGACCGGGGTCGAACAGCAGCGTTAGGCGCCGTCGCTCCGGATCCCAGAGCTCCTGGTCGAGCGCGAGGAATGCTCCCGGCACTTCACGTCCCGCCTCGTCCATCAGGTGGACGTGCTGCAACGCGGTGCCGGGTTCCATGGGCGCCGATGTTTCAACGTACCATCGCAGCAGGTTACTCGGCACGCGATCCGCCGAGGGATAGACGCCGGTGACCCGCGCGGTCCGCTCGTGGGTCACGGCGGGAATCGCGAACCGGTGCGTGATTCGAGGGGCCCGCGACGCCCCCGCATCCGGGCCGCGCGCAAGTGCCGTGGTATCGACCTCCACGCGATATGAAACACCCGCGGCAAATGGGAACCGAGGCTCGAACCGAACGCGATCGCCTGACGCGACGTAGCGACCGATGACCGGCGGCGTGGACGCGGTGTCTACCGCGCTTCGTTCCACGTACACCGCAACGAGCCTGGGCCACGCGGAATCGTCAGGCGCCAGGCGCTCGAGACGGTGAGCCGCGGTGCGGCCGAGCCCTCGCACCTCCACTGCCTGCGGCGCGCGCGTCAGCTCGACCGCAATCCGCGGCGCCGCGCGATCGTCACCGCTTGCCACGCTGCACCCAGCGAGCAGCGCGGCGCAGACGCAGATCAAAGAGGTCAGAGTCGTTTGATTTTCAAACGACTCTGACCCCTTTGAAATGGCTACAGCCATCGCATCGTCTGACTCACCACGTCGAGCGAGCCGGTCTCGATGTCGCGCTTCAGCATCACGATGTTGTCCGCATTGTAGTTGTCGAGCTGCAGCACGCCGACGACTGCCACCGGCAGGTACCCCACGCCCGCCGGCTCCCATGCCTGCTTCACCGACGACGTCATCGCCTTCGCCGCCGCCAGCTGCTCGGGATCGAGGCGCGTCAGCGTCCGGTTGCTGTTTCCGACGAGGATGTACTCTTTACCCTTGGCGTTCGTGTAGCGGATCATGTCGAACGGCCGGTTGCCGCCACCGAGCTCCGCGACCGTCTTCCCGCGCACGTGCTTGCCTGCCGCGAGATCTGCCCGCGTGAGCGTGACGATCGGTGAGCAGCCGTAGCCCGCCACGAGGGATGGCTTGCCACCCAGGTCGATTGCGACGAACGACTCGATGGGCGACGCCGTCTCATAGCGATCGTGCGACGTGTGATACATCTCGACCGTCGTCGAGGCTTCCTTCCCGACGAACGGATACGGCATGCGTCGGAGGGTGGAGGCGAACTCCTCGTTCCCGAGGCCGGCGATGTACAACTCGCCATCGACCAGCGCGAGGTGAGTGACCGAGAACGTTCGCTTCGAGTCGCCCCACGGTGTCTTCGCGTCAGGCGTTGGCGCATCGGGGATGTCGGCGCGAGCGTTTCGAATGTTCTCGAGCGGCAGCACCGTCACCTTCTCGTCGGCCTTCGTCACGCGCACGAGCGCAGGAACCGCGTCGTTGCCTTTGCCGCGCGTGAGCGAGAAGTACAACGACTGCGACAGCGGGTGCGCGACCATGTCGACGATCCGGATCTGATCACGCGTGGTGCCGAGCGCCGCGGCGATCTTCCCGTCGACGTCGGTGATCTGGACGCCGGTGCGCGACGTGTCGCGGTAGGTGTCGGCGACGTCGATCGCGTAGATCGCCGCGCCGCGCGGGTCGGCCACGAAGAGCGTTCCGTCGCGAGAGAAGTACATGACGCCGGCAGACTGCAGCTGCACGGCGCCGAGGTGCATTCCGTTCGCGGGAAAGGGTGTTCGGTCGGACAGGTCGGCGGCGGTCGCGCCGTCTTTCGTGGCCAGCAGCGCTGTCGTGCCGGCGACGCCGAGCGCGATGCGCGCGTGTCGGTTGAGCAGTGCCATCGGTCGCTTCCTCCGTACTGCGCTGTTGCAGCGGATGTGTCGTGACCTCGAGCGGATTGCTCGGGTGAAGGCCGCTACGATATCGATCACTCGAGGCGCGTAGGTCAGGGCCGCGTCGGGAAACGGTCAAGGATGACGGGTTGCCGGTGCCAAACTCGGCCGGTACTATCCCGGCACACGCTACAGGATTGGCGATGGCTCCGACGGCGAAGAACGGCAAGGTGTGCTACATCGAGATGCCGACGACCGACGTCGCGCGGTCGGCGGACTTCTACGCGAACGTGTTCGGCTGGAGCGTCCGCCGTCGTGGGGACGGCGCGACCGCGTTCGACGACACGACGGGGCAGGTCAGCGGTGCCTGGCGCCTGGGCCGGCCGGCGTCGGATCAGCCAGGGCTGCTCATCTACATCATGGTGGACAGCGTCGCAGCGGCATGCGACGCCGTGGTCGCGAACGGTGGGCAGATCGTGCAGGCAGTCGGCGGTGATCCGGGCGAGCTCACGGCGCGATTCCGCGATCCCGGCGGCAACGTGCTCGGTTTGTACCAGGAGCCGTCAGCCTAGAGTTGTCATCCTGAGCCCTCAGGCGAAGGATCGCGACCGTCCCGAAAGAGGGCCCTCCACCCGGAGACTCGCGATCCCTCGCTCCGCTCGGGATGACAACCGACTACACCGGCCTCCCGATCTCCCAATGGTGGCCGAACGGATCTCGCACCCGCCCAAGCCGCCAGCCATAGGCCTCGCTGACCGGGAGCACTTCGGCGGCTCCGGACTTCACGGCCTGCGCCTGCGTTGCGCGCGGGTCCTCCACGAGCAGCAACATCCGGACGGAGCACCCGCCTAACGACTCCGGACTCAAGTTGAGGTGCTCCGGCGACTCCTCGGCCACCCAGAACTCGGCGCCGTTCACGGCGAGCTGGCCGACGCCACCGCCTTCCACGCGGTAGAGCTCGACGGCGCCGAACGCCGCCTTATAGAAGTCCATCGCGCCTGACCAGTCGCGGACCGATAGGGTCGCCGTGACTACGGTGCGGAAGCCCTGCCTCGCGGTGCTCATGGCTCGATCGCTCGCTTCATCCCGATGTGAGTGGATTCGAAACCCAGGCGCTCGTAGAAACGGTGCGCGTCGACGCGCCGCTTGTCGGTCGTCAGCTGAACGAGCGCACACCCGAGCTCCCGGGCGCGGTCGGTCGCGGCCTCGACGAGCGCTTCGCCAATGCGTCGCCCGCGATGTTGCGAGCTCACGCGGACACCTTCGACCTGACCGCGCCTCGCTCCCAGCCGGCTCAGTCCGGGGATGATGGTGAGCTGCAGGCAACCCACGACCTCGCCGTTGGCGTCCGCGACCAGCAGCTCGTTGCCGCCCTGGGTCGAGATCGCGTCGAACGCATCCCAGTACGCCTGAGGCAGAGGATCCGTCGGCTGCTCGCGACGTGTGCCAAGCGTGTCGTCGGCCAGCAGGCGGACGATCGCGGGGACGTCGTCGCGACGCGCGGCGCGGATATGAACCGGGGTGGTTCCAGGCTCCGACATAGTGGATTCCACGTTAGGTGCCGGGACGACCCGGGCCAGCTGATCAAGAGGTCGAGCCGGGTCGGCTGACTAAAGGTAGCGATCCCGTCGGGGCGGTTCCCTTCCGTTCGCACATGCCTCCTCGCCGGACCGCAACACGTGCGGACCACGCCGCGCAGAACACGAGTCAACCGATTGTCCGACAAGAAGTTGATGCGGTGAGGCTCGGGTGAGGCCCCTCCGACACTTTGCGCTCGCGGTCGAACTGAACACCTGAACATATAGAGGAGGATTCGATGGACTACAGGAACTTCAGCATCGCGATGCGCGTGGCGATGGTCATGGCCATGTTCGCGCTCGCGACTGCAGCGGAGGCGCAGGGCTCGAGCACGCACAAGCCCACGACGAAGGCGAGCGCTCAGCCCATGGTGCCCGACGGACGACGGACGGGGTTCATGTTGGGCGTGTACACGATGGCAGCACCCGGTGTGACGCTCACCGGAGACGACGTCGACGGGCAGTTCAAGACCAACTTCGGTCCCGGCGGCGGTGTGATGTTGGGGTACGGCTTCAACCGGACCTTCAGCGGGTTCGCGTCGGTGGACGTGGCCAAGCAGGGCATCTCCGACAGCGACATCGGTGGCAGCTTCGGGCTCAGACACATCGAGCTCGGTGCGCGGGCGAACCTGCCGTACGGCAGCGCCACGACGGTGCCGTACCTGACGGCGAGCTATGGGCGACGCGCGCTTGGTGCGCGAGTCACCGATGACTTCGAGGGCACCGAGTACGACATGCGGCTCTCCGGCGGGATGTTCGGCGTCGGCGGAGGGCTCGAGCACGTAATCTCGCCCACGCTGGCGGTCGACGGTGGGCTGGCGGTCGCATTCGGCCGCTTCAGCCACGGCGACATCGATGGCGAGTCATCGTCCCTCGCGGTGAACGGCACCACCTCGATCCGTTTGCGCCTGGGCATGACGTGGCGGCCGGCCCCGCGCCGCGGCTGATGGATACCTAACGAGCACCGGCCGGCCCGGCGTACGTCGGCCGGCTGGCGAGGCTCCACTTCAGATCACCGTGCACGACATACAGGACTACCTACCATGACATCGCAACGACGCGCCTTCGCGCGGCCTGCCCGTATACATCGCGTTGCCTCGCTGCTCCTGGCGACCGCACTCCTCGTGACCATCGCATGCGGTGGCAACGGTGGGGGCGACAAGACCACAGGACCATCGACCACGACAGTCGAGGGGAACTACAACCTCCGCACGATCGACGCGAATCAGCTTCCCGTCGAGGTCTACCACGGCCCGTGGTTCGATCCGGTGAACACGCGCTTCTACAACCAGAGGATCGTCGTCGTGAAGAACGGCGTGATCAACCTGGATGACACCGACGGCTGGACCATGGCGTTCGACGTGCAGGTGACGCTCGACGACTTCACGACACAGCAGACACTGTCCGTCTCGGGCTCATACCAGATCGACGGGGAGGACATCGTGTTCTCGACCTTCGATCAGGACGGCCAGCTATCGGGGACCATCAAGAAGGGAAAGATCAGTCTGACGATGGACCTCGCCGGATCAGAGCGGGACAAGGCCTACAGCTTCGCGCGCTGACGACCGCCTAACACGTGCTTACACGACCATTCACGATTTCCTCGAGGACTCTCATGTCATTCGCATTGCCCAATTCACCCATTTCGCTTGCGCGCGCTGTGGTGGCGGTCGCGGCGCTCTGCGCGGCTGCGGCACCGGCTGCCGCACAGAGTGCCGACGAACAATCGGCGTACGTCGCGCTCCTCTACACGCCGGTCGGAGGGCTGCCGCCCCTCCCGCCGGTCTCCGACTCCCTGGCTCGTAAATCCGGTGTGTCGCTGCTCGGCCGCCTCGGACACACGTCGAGAGATGGCGGCGCCCTCTCGCTCACGACCTACGCGTTCGGGGTCGAAGTGCCGCATGGTCGCATGCGATTCGGAGCGACGTTAGGCTACCTCACGGCGAGCTGCGGCGCTGACTGGCAGGGTGACGACGAGTGCGCCGGCGACATCATGATCGGCGGCAGCGTACGAAGCATGGTCACCAACCGGTCGCTTGGCGGTGATGATGCACCGGCTCACGGCAAGAAGTCGTCGTCGTCCGGCAGCGACGGCCGGCTCATCGTCGGGTTCGATGCGAACGTTGGCTATTCGCCACGTCAGGGCGAGACCGCGATCGCGGCCGCGGCGAGCCTGCCGACCGGGCTCGCGCTGCAAAGTGGCTCCGTGCGGATCATGCCGTTCCTGACGCCCGGGCTTGCGTACGGTCGTCTCAACAACATTGCCTACGCAGACGTGGACGAGGAGCCGACGTCGCACGGTGCGATCACGTTCATGCTCGGTGGCGGCGTTGGACTGCAATTCGGAACTTCCGGCGTGGGCGCGAACCTCGGCTTCCAGCGAGTGATGAAGAGCCAGGGCGGTGCGACGCAGCTCGGTGTTGGTATGACGTGGAATGGAGTGACGCGATGACGGAGAGTCTGTAGTCGTTAGTCGGTAGTCTTTAGCTAATGACTACCGACTAACGGCTAACGACTATCGAGTCGCGCTGCCTTTGTCATCAGATAATCGCGCTCTGGAATGCTCGCTGTCCTTTCCGCGGCGCGCCGGTAGTAGACAATGGCCTTCTCGCGATCGCCCGCCCGCTCCAGGAGATGCGCGCGCACGGCGTCGATCCGATGGTGCTCCGCGACTCGGGTGTCGCCCTCGATTTCCGCCAGCATCTCGAGCCCCGTCTCGGGGCCGTGCACCATCGCCGCGGCAATCGCGTAGCTCAGCTTCACCATCGGGTTGTCCGACAGCTCGCGAAGCACACCATACAACGCGAGAATCTGTGGCCAATCGGTGTCCTCCACGCGAGTGGCCTCGTCGTGCACCGCCGCGATGGCTGCCTGGAGCTGATACGCACCTACCTCGCCGCGCGGCAAGGCGCTCGAGATGAGTGCCACGCCTTCGGCGATCAGGCTGCTGTCCCAGCGCGTGCGATCCTGCTCATCGAGCGGGATTAGCTCACCGTGACGCCCGGTCCGCGCCGCGCGGCGCGCGTCGGTGAGCAGCATGAGCGCCAGGAGCCCGGTCACTTCGTTGTCTGCCGGAAGCATCGCGTGGAGGAGTCGCGTCAGGCGGATCGCTTCGTTCGACAGGTCGGTTCGGTGCAGGGCTGGGCCCGCGCTGGTGGTGTACCCTTCGTTGAAGATCAGGTACAGCACCTGAAGCACCGCGGCAAGTCGGGCCGCGCGCTCGGACTCGTTAGGTAAGTGGAATGTGACCTTCGACGCCTTGATGGTCTGTTTCGCGCGACTGATGCGCTGTGCCATCGTCGCCTCGGGGACGAGGAACGCGCTCGCGATCTCCGCCGTCGTGAGGCCACCGACGGCGCGGAGCGTCAGCGCGATGGCCGTGGCCGGCGTCAACGACGGATGACAGCACATGAACAGCAGCGTCAGCGTATCGTCCTCCTCGGTGCCGATCTCACCGAAGACGTTGGGGACGACCGTCTCGATCGCGGAGCGCTCGACGGCCACGGTGTCCTCGCGACGTCGCCGCGCGATGTCGCGTCGCACCTCGTCGGTGAGCCGCCTAACGGCAACCTGATAGAGCCACCCTCGTGGATTCGACGGGACGCCGTCATTCGGCCACTGGGTCGCCGCGGCGATGAGCGCTTCCTGTACGGCGTCTTCCGCCGCGGCGAAGTCTTCGTGGCGTCGTGCGACCGCGCCGAGCACCTGAGGCGCGAGGTCGCGCAGCAGGTGCCCGAGCGAGGCGTCTTTCGTGAGCGGTTCGATCACATGTCCGACGGTGCGCTCATGACCTGTCGCACCTCGATCGGGATGATGAGCGGCGCGCCGCCGGGCCCGGGTGCGGAGGACGCCTTCGCGGCTATTTCGTAGGCCCGCTGTGGCTTGTCGACATCCACGATCCAGTAGCCGGCGAGGAATTCCTTCGATTCGGGGAAGGGGCCGTCAGTGACCGCCGGGACGCCGTTCTTGCCCGCGCGGACGATCTTCGCTTCGCCGGGTGCCGCGAGGCCTTCGGCGCCCACGAGCTCACCGGATTCGGAAAGCTCCTTGTTGAGCGCGAACATGAACCCAATGTGAGCCTTGAGGTCGTCCGGCGACCATGCGTTGACCGCGTAGTCTCCGGTCCCGCGTGGCGCGTTCATCATGAGCATGTAGCGCATGGTTGTCTCCTTTGGTTGTGGCGCCCGCGGCAGCGTGCCCGGCGCGTTCGAAGAGAAGTCGGAGCCGGGCGCTGTTTCTCTACATCGCACTGGAACCTACGCACACACCGCATCGGTTCCTACTTGTCTCGTTCGAGCGATGGGCATAGCGTTCCGTCAGCGCCGCAGGGGCGGCCGACGGTCCGCGTAGAGGGTTCAACCCACCCCCGGCTCGTTCTCACAATCGCCTTCTATTCCTCGCCCTACCTGCGGACACCGGGCGTCATGAAAGGGCACCAAGCCCTTTCGAAGGAATGGAGGTGCACATGTCCGACGAGACGCGCTCCGCGTCCGGCGCATTGTCGCTGCCGGACGACCCGAATCTCGACTGGCTTCGCAAGCAGGCGAAGCGGCGGCTCGATGAGCTGCGCGCTGCGAACCCATCCGCCCAACTCTCCGACGCGCAGTTCGACCTTGCCAGGCAGTACGGCTTCACGAGCTGGCGGGCGCTCAAGGCGCACATCGATGCGCTGGCCACGGACGGCCAACTGTTCGAGGCGGCACGCAACGGCGACGTAGCGAAGCTCGCCGAGCTCCTCGACGCGAATCCCGACAAGCTGTACGTGCGCGACAAGCCTTACGAGTGGACGCTGCTCCACGCGGCAGCGCATAACGGGCGGCTCGCCGCGGTGAATTTCCTGCTGGATCGCGGGCTCGACGTCAACGCGCGCGAGAAGGGCGACAACACGTATCCCATACACTGGGCCGCCGCCGCGGGCCACGTCGATGTCGTCCGTCGGCTCGCCGACGCCGGTGGTGACGTTGTCGGGAAGGGCGATGACCACGCGCTCGAGGTCATCGGCTGGGCGACCTGTTGGGATGGAGCCAACGACACGGCGCATCGCGCGGTCGTGGACGTGCTCATCGCGCACGGCGCGCGGCATCACATCTTCTCCGCCGTCGCGATGGGACTCGCTGACGAGGTACGCCGGATCGTCAGTGCGGATCCGTCGGCGCTCAGTCACCGACTGAGTCGCAACGAGAACCATCAGACACCGCTTCTGTTCGCGGTGCGAACGAACCGGCCCGAGATGGTCGCGCTGCTCGTGGAGCTCGGCGCCGACCCGCTGGCAACCGATGGTGACGGATATGGCGCGACGATGTACGCGACGTCCCCACACGTCGATCGCGCGGTGCTTGAAGCCGTGAGGAAGCTGACCGCCGCGGAGCTCACGAGCGCCGACCGCGGGAGTCGGCGCGTGCACGGCAACGTCACGGACCTCATCGCGAGCCTGTCGTTAGGCGACGAGGCCGCCGCCGAACGGCTCGTGCGGGACAACGCGGACCTGCTCGCCACTGGCGGCTCGCTTCACCTGCTGGCGAAGCGCGGGGACGTTCGCGCGGTTCGCTGGATGCTCGACCACGGTGCGGACCCGAACGCGCGCTGGGCCCACTGGGACGCGGACGTCACGCCGCTGCACCTGGCGGCGTTGCAGGGTCACGCCGACGTAGTCGAGGCGCTCCTGGCTGCCGGCGCCGACCCGACCATCCGCGACAGCAAGCACGACGGGGATGCGTTAGGCTGGGCAGAGCACGGTGGCCGTGCGGACGTGGTGCGGATACTACTCCGGACTAGTCCCCAGTCCCCGTTCGCTTCGGGGCCACCGCGCGATACGTAGCGACCAGCACGTCCTCGATGACCCGCCAATCCATCTGCTTCACCGTCCCGTCGATCGACACCCACCCGTGCTGGCCGACATACGGCGTCCGATAGAATCCACCGCGTTCCACCAACAGTGCCTGCGTCGTCAGGTCCGACTTGAGCCCGAGCGACGGCACGCCGTCGTTCAGTCCAAGCATTGCCAACGTCTTCTTTCCCACGCGGATCGCGACGTGGCCGAACTTGTCGCGCTCCTCCACGACTCCGCCGAGCGGTTCGTAGATCCGGCGGAGTCGTCGGAGCACGCCCTCTTCAGCGGCGGTGAGCTTTCGATTCGCCTCGCCCATGCGGGTCTCTCACTTCGTGGGGGGCGGCGGACCATCCTCGTACATGAGGCGAATTTCGCACTCGCCGCTCCACGCCGGCCAGAGCTTCCGGTGCAGCTCCATGAGCTTCGTCGCCTCCTCGACAGCCGCTTCCTTCGACGGGAGGTCCATGATTGAAAATCCGCCGATCACTTCCTTCGCTTCGGAGAATGGGCCGTCCTTGATCGTCAGCTCCCCCCTGTCGCTTCGCACGATCGCGCCCTTCGAGGTGTGCTGCAACCCGCCCATCGAGACCATTTTGCCGGCCCTGGCCGCTTCGATACCGAGTTCGTCGATGGCGTCATAGAGGGCCTTCGGCGGCGGTCCGGAGGCTCGGAAGTTCTCGTCTCCCTTTACCATCATGAGGTATCGCATTTCCTGTCTCCTTCGTTCGAACGGTTGGGCGGTGTAGGTGGCGACGAAAGGTTGCCATCTCCACGTCGAACGAAGTGCGGAATAATCGACAGCGCTAGTCGGCGCGTTCGGGCTTGGGGCGCGGCACGACAACCTCGCCGAGAGGCATCATGTCGAGGCGGGCACGCAACACTCGCTCGAGCTTTCGGCGTTCGGTTGGGTGCATCTCGGTCGCGTCAAGGCGACTCTGCAGGGCGTCCAGCTCTCCGCGGTCCGTTGCCGCGGCTATGGCGTCTGTAAGCTCAAAGTAGATACGTGCGTCCATCGCTTCTGTTAAGGTCGGATCTCCTGCACCGGAGGAGCCGCGAACCGGTTGGCACTGGCGGAATCCCGGTTGCGCACGCCCCAGGGTGAGGTGGCGCGCCGCCGAGGCTCCGGTTCGGGCGTCCTGCGAGTGGTGCGACGTACATGGTTCGCTGCACACTCTCGCAGGACACGTGCCGAAACGGCCGAGATCGGTTTGACGCTTTGTACCCCAACTGTCGGCGGCAGGTCGCCCAGCGGTGGCCGGGACTTACCTCGCCCGCTTCGCTCTCGGCCGCTTCGATTTTGCCTGCTTCGATTTTGCCAGCTTCGCCCGCTTCGTTTTCGGCCGCTCCGATTTCGTGTGTTTCGGTTTCGCGTGCTTCGCCTTCGACACCCTGGCCGCGTTCTGCGCCACCCGTGCCTGCACGATCTTCTGCACGAGCGAGGCCGGCAACGGACGGTCCGGCTGAAAGCGAATCGTGCCCTTGCTCGTTTCGTACGCCTCGAGCTCGTCCTTGAAGTCGTTCACCATGCCGCCCGGATAGAACGCACAGTGATTCGCTGCCGCGGCGAAATAGACGAGCACCCGACCATCGTGGCGAAAGGCCGGCATCTGATAACTGATGCACTCCTCGGCCATCGGAATGACCTCGAGAATCGTCTGGCGAAGCTGCTCGAGCGCCGCGCGCTTGTCGTCGGTCACGCGGGCGAGGTAGTCGTCGATGTTCGCGGGAGCCGCGGTGTGGGTCTTCGACCTCATGAGCTATCTCCGTTCATCACGGGCGTCGGGGAAGGGTAATCGCCGAGTCGAGGGCGGCGACCGTCACTCCAATATCCGCGTAATCCTCGAGGATGACACCCACGCCGGCAGCGCGAAGTCCGTTCGCCCGAACTCCCCTGCCGATGCCGACAAAGGGCAAACCGAGATCGCGCGCCGCGAACACGTCCCATAACCCATCGCCGATCGAGACAACGCGGTCGAAGCGATCGACTGCATGATGGAGTTCCGCCCGGACGCGTGCCGCGAAAACGATCGATGCGCGCGCCGGACCGTCCTCCGACGTTGCCATCGGCACGCCCTCGTACCGGAGCCCAGCGGCCGACATCTTGAGCTCCGATGCGCGTCGCCAGGCGCCGGTGGCGATCGCAACGGCCCACCCGTGTCGTGCGAGCGCCTCGAACAGCCGCGCCGCGCCATTCATGGCCCTGATGACTCCGGTGTCCGTGTCGTGCGCCTCCGCGAGGAGCCTAACGAATCGCGCGCTGGTCGCCTCCAGCTGTGCCGCGCTCGGCGCCGCGCCGTAATGGCGACGATAGGCTTCCACGGCGATCGCCGCGTCCGACACGTGCTCGTAGTGGGTCCAGTCCGTGTCGAGCGATGGCAGCTCCAGCACCTCGCACAGGGCGGCCGAATAGCACGCGTCCTCGACCTCCATATTGTCGAGGAGGGTTCCGTCGACGTCGAAGATCGCAAGCTTTCGCGGCGCGGTGTCGCTCATGGTCCGCGAATATAGCACCGCCGGAGCCTGCCCGACTGTCGGGTAGCCGTCGCGAACGTCTACTTTTCCCAATATGACCGCCGCACCCACTCCTCCATCTCCCACGCCCTACGAGCAGCTCGGCGGCGATGCCGGCGTGCGCAAGCTCGTCGATCGCTTCTACGACCTCATCGACTCGTCGCCCGAGGCGGCGACCATTCGCACCCTCCACGCGAGGAGCCTCAAAGCGGCTCGTGAGAAGCTGTACCTCTACCTAACGACGTGGACCGGCGGGCCACCGGTCTACACCGACCGGTACGGCCACCCGCGCCTTCGTATGCGCCACTTCCCGTTTCGCATCGGCGTTCGTGAGCGGGACGAGTGGCTGTGGTGCATGGACAAAGCGCTGGACGAGCACGAGATGCCGGCCGAGATGCGGGAATATCTACGCGAGCGACTGCATCAGCTCGCCGATCACATGAGAAACCAGGACTAGGACCACGTGCGCATTGCCGACATGAACTGGACGCAGGTCGAGGCATACCTCCAGCACGACGACCGCGCCATCCTCCCCCTCGGCAGCACTGAGCAGCATAGTCATCTCCGCCTCACGGTCGATTGCATCCTCCCCGAGCGCATCGGGGCTGAGGCGGCCGAGCCGTTAGGCGTTCCGGTGTTTCCGGTGGTGGCGTATGGCGTGACCCCGTACTTCCGCGAATTTCCCGGAACGATCTCACTTCGCGTCGAGACGCACCTCAACGTCGTGCGCGATATCCTCGACAGCATGGCGCACAGTGGGTTCCGCCGGATCCTCATCGTCAACGGCCACGGCGGCAATGGCGCCGTGCAGCAGTTCGCGCAGGAATGGGCGGCGGACCACGCGCCGTGCCGCGTGGTGTTCCACAACTGGTGGAACGCGCCGCGCACCTGGGCGAAGGTGCAGAGCATCGATCCAGTCGCGTCGCATGGCTCGTGGATGGAAAATTTCCCGTGGACGCGCCTGCCCGGGGTGAGCATGCCTCAGGTCCAGCGGCCGATGGTCGATCTCGCCAAGGTGCGCGTGCTCGACCCGGTTGCGCTCCGCGAATACCTTGGCGACGGCAACTACGGCGGACTGTATCAGCGGCCTGACGAGGACATGCACGCGATCTGGCAGGTTGCCGTGGACGAGACGCGCGCGCTGTTGACTGGCGGCTGGGGCGACTGACACGAGCAGAACACACCGAGGATGCGAGCACTCATCTGGGGCGCCGGCGCGATTGGCGGGACGTTAGGCGCGTACCTCGCCCGCGCGGGGCACGACATCACGCTCGTCGATGTCGTCGAGGAGCATGTCCGAGCGATCGATCGCTCGGGTCTCCGCATCACTGGCCCGATCGACGAGTTTACGACGCGCGCACCGGCGTTCACGCCGGAGACGCTCGATGGACAGTGGGACAGGGTGATTCTCGCGACGAAGGCGCATCACACGGAGGCGGCGGCCGAGGCGCTCCGCCCGCACGTCAGCGACAATGGCTGCGTCGTGTCGGCGCAAAATGGACTCAACGAGATCGCCATCGCACGTGTCGTCGGCGCCCAACGTACGGTTGGGTCATTCGTGAACTTCGGCGCGGATTACCTCGAGCCCGGCGTGATTCACTACGGTGGCCGCGGTGCCGTCGTGATCGGCGAAATAGACGGGCGGGTGACGGGTCGCGTGGAGTCGATCCGTGATGCGTGGCGTGACTTCGACGAGCGCGCGATCGTGACGCCCAACATCTGGGGTTTCCTGTGGGGCAAGGAAGCGTACGGCGCCATGCTGTTCGCCACCGCGCTCACGAACGAGTCGATCGCCGATGCGCTCGCGAACCCTGCGCATCGCGGTCTGTACATTGGCCTGGCTCGCGAGATCAACGCCGTCGCCCGCGCGCGCGGTGTGACGCCCGAGGCGTTCGACGGCTTCGATCCGTCAGCCTACGAGCCTGACGCGCCGGACGGAGCGGCGGAGCGATCGCTGGACGCGCTCGTCGCGCACAACAGACGTTCAGCGAAAACGCACAGCGGAATCTGGCGTGACCTGGCGGTCCGCAAGCGTCCCACGGAGGTCGACGCGCAGCTCGGCATCGTCGTGACGCTGGCGCGG
>Ga0207674_10006000_pt1 | contig 14370 bp, 9 predicted proteins | sample KBSCornC72_FD_184303 | JGI IMG/M metagenome (GOLD analysis project Ga0207674, IMG submission 184303) | Corn rhizosphere microbial communities from Kellogg Biological Station, Michigan, USA - KBS Corn C7-2 (SPAdes) (version 2) | ecosystem: Host-associated > Plants > Roots > Rhizosphere > Soil ... | reverse complement strand
AGTCGGCGTCGTCGATCGCCGCTTGCTCGGAACGCGCTTTCTGTTCGGTGGTCTGGGCGAAACCGGCATCGCCACCCGCCAGCGCGAGCGCGAGCACCGCGACGCTTCCTTCCGACCACCGCTTCGATCGCATCGCCAGCACGTCTTTCCTCCGAATCGTTCGAGCCGCTCATAGCCGGCTTTTCCGACTTGGTATTTCAGGGCTGAAACGCTCTCCCGGGCCACGCGGTCCGGTTCCGTCTTTCGACGGGAGCCACCATCGGGTACGACCTATGGCGCATCGGGAACCGGGGGGTGCGGGGGCATGTTCGAAAACCTGAGGGAATGGATCGGCACCAGCTATGCGCCGCACGGCTATTGCTTGCTGTGGGATCCGCGGCTGGTGTGGACGATGGCGATCTCCGACGCGCTGATCGCGCTGTCCTATTTCTCGATACCGATCGCACTGGTCGTCTTCGTCCGCCGCCGGCGCGATCTGGTGTTCGGCGGCATCTTCTGGCTGTTCGCCCTGTTCATCCTGGCCTGCGGCCTGACGCATGTCGTGGCCCTGTGGAACCTGTGGAACGGCGCCTATGCGATGGAGGCCGGGGTCAAGGTGGTCACTGCCGCCGTGTCGGTGCTCACCGCGGTGATCCTGTGGCCGCTGCTGCCCCGGGCGCTGGCGCTGCCCTCCCCCGCGCATCTGCAGGAGGCCAATGCCGCGCTGCGCGACGAGATGGCCGAACGCGAAAAGGCCGAGAACGCGCTCGTACAGTCGCGCAAGATGGAGGCTGTCGGCCAGCTGACCGGCGGCATCGCGCATGATTTCAACAATCTCCTCCAGGTCGTCAGCGGCAGTCTCGATCTCATCGCGCATCGCGCCGGAGACGATGAGCGCATCCAGCATCTCGCCGTTGCGGCGCTCGGCGCGGTGGAACGCGGCCGGCGGCTCACCAGCCAGTTGCTGTCCTTCGCGCGCATCCAGCGCATCGAACTGCGCGCTGTCGCCATCGCGGAACTGCTGGGCAACCTGCGCGAGTTGCTGGCGCGGACGTTCGACCCCTCGATCGAGCTGCGCTTCGACGGCGCCGAGACGGCCGAGGCGGTGACCGCCGATCCCGTCCAGCTCGAACTTGCGCTGCTCAATCTGGCGCTCAACGCGCGCGACGCGATGCCGGGAGACGGCCGATTGAGCGTCACCCTCGGCCGGCGGCGCCTCGCCGGCCGGGACGATGTCGAGGATGGCGACTATGTCGGCATCACCGTGCGCGACACCGGCACCGGCATGACGCCCGACATCATCGCGCGCGCCTTCGAACCCTTCTTCACCACCAAGACGGTGGGCAAGGGATCGGGACTGGGCCTCTCAATGGTGTTCGGCATGGCGCGGCAGAGCGGCGGTACCGTCGAGATCGAGTCGGAGCCGGGCAAGGGCACGGCGATCACCATATATCTGCGCCGCACCGGCGCCCTCGCGCCGCCCCCGACGCTGACCCCGCGCTGCCCGGCGCCCAGCGAGACGATCGACCTCGCCGGATCGCGCGTCCTCGTCGTCGACGACGAACCGATCGTGCGCGAGGTGGTGGCCGGCATGCTGGCCGATCTCGACTGCTTGGTGCAGACAGCCGAAAATGGCGAAAGCGCGCTGGCGAAGCTCGACCACGCAGCGCCCGACCTGCTGCTGCTCGATTTCGCGATGCCGGGGATGAACGGCGCCGAAGTGGCGGAGGCGGCGCTCGCCCGCCGGCCCGGCCTGCGCATCGTCTTCGCCACCGGCTTCGCCAAGTCCGAGGCGATTGAGGCGGCGGTGGGCGAACGCGCCATCATGCTGCGCAAGCCCTTCTCGCCGGCTGCGCTCGTGCAGGCGCTCCGGCAGGCGCTCGCGGGTTAGCACCCCTCACTCCTCCGGCAGCTTCCACGGGCCCTTGCCGCCTTCGGCGATGAAACGATCGGTGCGTGTCGTCAGCACCGGCAGCGGCACGGGGCCCAGCGACAGGATCATGTCGTGGAAGGACCGGATGTCGAACTTCGCCCCCAGCGTCGCCGCCGCACGGGCGCGCTCCTTCTCGATCTGGAGCTGGCCGAGATAATAGGACAGCGCCTGGCCGGGCCAGCCGATATAGCGATCGACCTCGGTCTCGATCTCATGTTCGCTCAAGGCGCTGTTGTCCCGCAGAAAGGCGCGGCCCTGTTCGCGGGTCCAGCCCTTCGCATGGATGCCGGTATCGATCACCAGTCGCGCGGCGCGCCACATCTGGTAGCTGAGCATGCCGAAGCGATCATAAGGCGTCTCGTACAGCCCCATCTCGACGCCCAGCTTCTCGCAGTAGAGCGCCCAGCCTTCGCCATAGGCCGACACGTAGGTGTAGCGCCGCCAGTCCGGCCGATCCTCGTTCTCCGCCGCCATCGACAGCTGCCAGCTGTGGCCCGGCGCGGATTCGTGAAGGGTGAGCGCGGTGAGCTGGAACAACGGGCGCGATGGAAGATCCCAGGTGTTGAGCAGATAGCGGTCCTGACCGCCGCGCCCGGCGGTATAATAAGGCGCGATGTCGTCGGGCACGGGCACGATCCCGAATCGCCCGCGCGGCATCCGGCCGAACCAGCGCGACGCCACCCCGTCGAAACGCTTGGCGATCCAGGCGGCGCGATCGAGCAGTTGCTGCGGCGTCTTCACATAGAAGCGCGGATCGCTGCGCAGATATTTCAGGAAGGCGGGCAGATCGCCCTCGAACTTCACCTCCTTCATCACATCGGCCATCTGCGCGCGGATCTTCGCCACCTCGGCCAGGCCGATGGCATGGATCTCCTCGGGGGGCAGATCGACCGTCGCATAGGCCCGGATCTGGGCGCGGTAATAGGCTTTGCCGTCGGGCCATCGCTCGGCCGCCAGCCCTTCGCGAAGATGCGGCAGATAGCGGTCGCGCATGAAGGCCAGCAACCCGGCATAGGCCGGGATGATCTCACCGCGGATCAGCGTTTCCGCCTCCGCCTGCAGCGCATCCCGCGTCGCGGGCGGTATCGAGGCGGGAAGCGCCTTGAACGGCTCGAACCACATCGTGGCGCGCGGATCCCGGGCCTGCGCGATCGACGCGATCGAAGCGTCGCGGCCCGCCATGATGACCTTGGGCGGCGTGAAGCCGCGCTTCAGCCCCGCGCGCATATTATCGACGTTCTGGGCGAAGAAGCGCGGGATGTCGCGCATCATCGACAGCATGGCGCGGGCATCCGCCTCGTTGCGGATCGGCTGGCGGGCGACATAGCCGAGATCGGCCCAGAAGCTGCTGTCCGAATTGAGCGGCTTTTCGAAGTCGCGGAAGCGCTGCGCGTCGAGCAGCGTTTCGATCTGGGCGCGATAGACGCCATAATCTTCCTGCTTCGACGGTGAGAGATCGGCGGGTCGGATCGCATCGAGCTGCCGCAGCACGTCGGTCCATGTCTTCAGCCGCTTCGCCTGGCTGACCGCCCCTTCGTCGGGCAGATGCCTCGGTATGCCGCCCTTGTTGGTCTCCTCGCTCTGCAGGGTCTGCTGGCGCCAGGCCCATTCCTTCGCACTGATCGCATCGAACCGGTCGTCGGCGGGCGCGGCGAAGGCGGGCGTGGCGAGGAGGAGGGCCACCACCACCGTGCCGATCTTCAAGCTGCGCATTCCGATCCCTTTCGTCATGCCGCGCCCGCCGGTCCCGCGCCGGCAGCGGCGCAGCATCCTCCGATCCGGCCGTACCGGTCAACGTGTCGAACAGCGGATGCGGAAACAAGTTCGGCATCACGGCACTTTTGGGTTGAGCGCGGCGCCGTCATCGGGCCACATCGCCACACCGATGCGCGCCCTGCTGCTTCCGCTCCTGCTTCTCATCGCCGCCTGCCAGGGCGGCGGACGCGAGGCGCTGCCGAGGGACCGGCTGATTCGGCTGTCCGACGACGAGGCAAAGAGCCTGGACCCACAGAAGGGCTCGGATCTCGCGACGATCCGGATTGGCCAGGAGCAGTTCGAGGGGCTGACCCGCATGAACGGCGAAGGGCAGGCCGAGCCGGGGCTCGCCACCGGCTGGAGCGTTTCGGCCGACGGGCTCGCCTGGCGCTTCCCGCTGCGCCCCGGCCTGGGCTTTTCCGATGGCGCGCCGATCACCCCGGAGACCTTCGTCGCCGTTTTCGCCCGGCTGCGCGACGAGACGGTCGCTTCGCCCAATGCGTCGCTGTTCGCCGATATCGCCAGCGTGTCGGCCGCGCCCGGCGCGGTGCTGGTGCGGCTGCGCGCGCCGATGCCTGCGCTGCCCGAGCTGCTCGCTCTTCCGGCGATGGCGGCGCTGCCGATCCACCGGATCGCGGCGCTGGGCGATGGCTGGACCGGCGAACGGCCGATGGTCGCGTCCGGCGCCTATCGGCTCACCGAATGGCGGCTCAACGAACGGTTGCGCCTCGCGCGCAACCCGGCGTGGCACGACGGCGCTGCGCCGATCGCCGCGGTCGAGTGGCGCCCGGTGACCGATCGGCTGACGGCGCTTCGCAGCTTCGCCGCAGGCGAAGCCGACGTCAGCAACGATTTCCCCCCGACCCGGCTCGGCTGGATCGCGGCGCGCATGCCTGGCGCGGCGCACGTCGCGCCGTTCAACGGCAGCTATTATTTCGTGTTCAACACCACCCGCCCCCCGTTCGACGATCCGCGCATCCGACGCGCCCTGTCGATCGCGATCGACCGGCGCTGGATCGCCGAACGGCTGATCGGGCTCGGCGCGCGGGCGGCCTGGGGCGTGATTCCGCCCGGCGTGGCCGGTGCGGCGCGCCCCTATGCGCCGCCATGGGCCCGATGGAGCGCCGCGCGCCGTCTGGCCGAGGCCCGCCGGCTGCTCGGCGCGGCGGGCTATGGAACGGCGCGTCCGCTGATCTTCGACATTCGCTTCAACAGCGACCCCGATCACCGCCGCGTGGCGGTGGCGATGGCGGCGATGTGGCGGCCTCTCGGCGTCCGGGCGCATCTGCTCAACAGCGAGGCGTCGCTCCACTTCGCGAGCCTGCGCCGCCGCGACTTCGCCTTCGCCCGCTCCGGCTGGATCGGCGACGTGGCGGCGCCGGAAAATTACCTGGCAGTGCATCGCTCGGACGCCGGCGCGCTCAACTATTCGGGGATCGCCGATCCGGCCTTCGATGCGGCGCTCGACCGCGCCATGGCGATCGCCGATCCCGACGCGCGATCCCGGGCGATGCGCGCGGCCGAGGCGACGCTCATGGCGGACGCGCCATTGATCGCGCTTTATCATTATGTCAGCCGCGCGCTGGTTGCCCCGAGGGTCGCGGGCTGGCACGACAATGCCGCCAACGTCCACCCCAGCCGGACCCTTAGCCTGAGATGAAGCGCCGCGCGGCCATCATGATCCTTCTGCTGTCGGTCGCGGGCTGCGGCGGCGGCGAGCGCGAGGATATGGTCACGGTGAGCGTGATCGGCCGCGAGACGCGCCTGCGCGATCCTGCAGCGGGCACGCCGCGACAGGCCGACGCAGCGCTGCTGATGGCGACGGCGCAGGGGCTGGTGCGACTGGACGCCGAGGCGCAGATCGAGCCTGGCCTGGCCATGCGCTGGGCGATCTCCGACGACGGCCTATACTATACCTTCCGGCTCGACGCCGAACTGGCCGATGCGGATCGGGTGGCCGCACAGCTCCGCCGGCTGCTCCGCCGGCAGGCGAGCGCAAACCCGTCAGCCGGGCTCGATGCGGTGCGCGAGATCGTCGCCGTGACGCCCGAGGTGATCGAGATACGCCTTTCGGCGCCGCGCACCGATTTGCTGGCGATCCTGGCCGGCCCGGGCTTCGCCCTGCCCAACCGGAACCAGGGCAGCGGCCCGCTGCTGATCGAGGGCAAGGTGGGCCGGCTCACCGTGCTCCGCCCTAAGCCCGAGGCCGCGCTTGCCGAAGACGATCGCGCCAAGGCGCTGGCCAAGCGGCGGATCCGCCTGCGCGGCGAGCGGGCGGCGCTCGCCGTGGCGCGCTTCGTCCAGGGGGAGACCTCACTGGTGCTGGGCGGCGGCTATGACGATTTCGTTTATGCCCGGGTGGCCGATGTCGCGCCGCGCGCGATCCAGGTCGATCCCGCCAACGGCCTGTTCGGCTTCCGGGTGGCGCGCACGTCCTCGCCCGCCATGGCGCCCGAAATCCGCCAGGCGCTGTCGATGGCGATCGACCGCGATGCGCTGGGCGCCGCGCTCGGCGCGCCGGGGTGGCGGTCTGCCCAGGCGATCCTGCCGCCGGGACTGACCGATCTCGCCGCGCCCAGCCGGCCCTTCTGGGCGCAGGCCTTCGCCAATGTCCGCGGCACCGATCGGCAGGCCTTCGCCAGCCGGGTCGCGACGGCGCGGCGCATCGTGGCCATCTGGCACACCCAGCAGGCCGCCGCCGGGCCGATCCGCATCGAGGTGGCGATGCCCGAGGGGCCGGGCTCCGGCATCCTCTTCGCCGCGCTGCGCCGGCAATGGCGGGCGATCGGCATCGCCGCGGTGCGCGTCCGCATGACCGACGGCGCCGATCTGCGGCTGATCGACGAGGTGGCGCCCGCCAATCTGGCCGACTGGTATCTCTCCTGGTTCCTCTGCGCTCGGGGAAGGCCCTGCAGCGAGGAGGCCGACAAGGCCCTCTCGGTCGCACGCTCGGCCACCGACCCCGCGCTGCGCGCGCGGATGCTCGCCGAAGCCGAGCAGCGGCTGGCGGCGATCGCCCCGTTCATCCCGATCGCCCAGCCCTATCGCTGGTCGCTGGCCGCGCCCGATCTGCCCGGGTTCCGGCTCAACGCGCGGGCGCTTCATCCGCTCGCGCCGCTGATCGGGAACCAAAATGGCCGCTGAAGCGATCAAACCGCATGAACGCAGGAAATGATCGCATGAGACGGCCCGGATCCGTCGATCTCGACGGGCTGGCGGATCGCGTGCCCGGTCTCGGGCGGGACGCCGCATCGGTCCGGCGGCGCATCGAGGCGATGGAGGCCCTGCTCGAACGGATGTTCGTGCTGCCCGGAATCAACAAGCCGATCGGCCTTGACGTGCTGCTCGATCTGGTGCCCGTCGTGGGCCCGGCGGTGGGCGCGGTGATGGGCAGTTGGCTGGCCTGGGAAGCGCGCAATCTCGGCATGTCGAAGTGGCAGATGGCGCGCATGTTCGGCAATGTCGGGATCGATCTGCTGCTGGGCGCGATCCCGTGGGTCGGCGCGATCCCGGATTTCTTCTTCCGATCGAACAGCCGCAACCTGCGGATCATCAAGCGCCATCTCGACCGGCACCATCCGGCGACGGCGACGGTGGAAGGCATGATCCACAAATGATGCGGCTCTGACGACCGTCAGGCCCTGGCCCGCGTCCGCGCGTCGGCGATGGCCTGCTTGAGCGCCTCGTAACCCACCGCGCCCTTCAGCATCTGTCCGTTGACGACGAAGGTCGGCGTGGCGAGAGCGGGATCGATGCGGCCGGCGAGTTCCATGTTGCGACGGATCTCGGCCATCACGTCGGGCCCGTCCACGTCGCGCTGGATGCGGCGCAGGTCGAGCGACATCGAGCGCAGCACGGCCGAGACCTTTTCGCCATTGGGCAGCCCCGACGCGAACATCCTTTCGTGGAAGGTGCGGAAGGCGCCCTGCTGCGCAGCGGCGAGGCCGGCCTTGGCGGCGATTTCGCTGCCCGGCCCCAGAATCGGGATCTCGCGCCACACCACTTTCAGCCGCGGATCGTCGGCGAGCAGCCGATCGATGTCGGACAGGCTGGCGCGGCAATAGCCGCAGGCATAGTCGGTGAACATCACCAGGGTGACGTCGCCCTTTTCCGCCCCGGCCCAGGCCGATGCGAACGGGGTTTCCAGCGCGGCCTTGTTCTGGGCATAGGCGTTGCGGCTCTGCTGATCGCGCAGCCGGTCGATCGCCTGCGGGATGATCTCGGGATGGGCGAGGATATAGTCGCGCACCACCGCCTCGATCTCGGCCTTCTCCGTGCCCCTCGGCCCGGCATGGTGATGGGTGAGCCAGGCCGCGCCCACGCCGAACAGGATCGCCGAGCCGGCGCCGATGGATATCGCCAGCCTGCTGTGGCGCTGCATGAAATCACGGATGTTCATCGACGCTTCTTGTCACCTGCCTCGGCGCGCGCGGACAGGGCGATGTCCTCGGCGCGGATATAATCGGGGGTGCCGCGCGGTATGCGGGTCATCGCCGCTTCCGCACTGGCCATGGCAAGCCGGGTGTTGCCGATCAACGCGTAACGCTCGGCGGTCGCCAGTTGCGCACGCGGCTCGTCTCCCAGCCGGGAATAGGCCATCCCCAGCGTGTACCAGGCGAACGGATTGTTGCGATCGCGCGCCACCGCGACCTTGAGGACGTCGCGCGCCTCGGCGAGATTGGCGGGATCCTCGGTTGCGACGAGCGCATGGCCCAGCAGCGACGCGATCAGCGGCGATCCGCGCGAACCTTTCACGGCCATGCGCAGCGGTGCCAGCGCCTCCTGCGGCTTGCCCGATTCGAGCAGGATCTGGCCCTGCAATTCCAGGAAATAGGGATCGGCCGGCGCCAGCGCCACGAGCTTGGCCGCCTCTTCCGCCGCCTTGTCGGGATAAGCGCCGCGATGCCAGGCATAGGCGCGCGCATAATGGGCAGGCGCGCTCTGGTCGGTCTCGGGATATTTGCGCAGCGCCGTGGTCGGATCGTCCATATAGCCGATCAGCTTGGCCTTTATCCGCTTGAACCGCATCTCCACCGCCGGGTCGGTCTTGTTGTTGTAGGCGGGCGATTTCAGCACGTCGGCGGACAAGGTGGCCTCGCGCTCGCCCGACATCGGGTGAGTCTGCATGAAGGGGTCTATGTCGGCATAGGTGGAAGCGTAGCGGAACTCCTCCTTCTTCAGCTTCAGGAAGAAGCTGAGCATGCCCTTGCCCGATATGCCCGCCTTCTGCAGGAAACCCGCGCCGGCCGCGTCGGCGCTCGCTTCCTGCACCCGGTTGAACGCCAGGAACTTGCCGAGCGCCGCCTGCTGCCCGGCCATGATGACGCCCATGCCCGCGTCGGCGGAGCCCGCCGCCATCGCCGCCACGCCGAGCAGCAGCGACAGCAGGGTGATCCCCGTCGCCCCGCGCGCGCCCTCGCCATAGCGGATCACGTGCCCGCCGGTGATATGGCCCAGCTCGTGGGCGATCACGCCCTGGACCTCGTTGGCGTTGTCGGCGGTCTCGATCAGCCCGCTGTTGATGTACACCGCCTGCCCGCCGGCAACGAAGGCGTTGATCTCCTTGTCGCCGATCAGGACGATATCGACATTGCCCGGCTGAAGCCCGGCCGCCGCCACCAGCGGCGCCGCGATTTCCTTCAGGAAAGCTTCGGTTTCGGCATCGCGCAAGATCGATTGCGCCGCGACGGGCTGCGCGGTCATCGACAGCGCCACCAGCATCGCAACCACCGCGCGCAACAGGCCGCGCGGCCGGAGTTTCGAAGGAATGGGAACGCCCATGACCGTCATAGCTCGTCCCGACCGGCTGGACCGCGCGTGAAGAGGCGATGCGGCGGGCCCCCGCGGTCGAGCGGCCCGCCGATCATGTCAGGCGCCGAAGGTGCGCTGCCACCAGCCGCGCCGCGGCGGCGAACCATCATCATCGACAGTTTCGGCTTCGGCGTCCACCGCTTCGGCGTCCACCGCTTCGGCATCGGGCGCCGTGTCGGACACAGGCTCCGCCACCGCTTCGGCCACGACCGTCTCCGCCGGTGCGGCCTTGGCGCGGGACCGACGGCGCTTGGGCGCCTCTGCCGGCGTCTCCTCGGCGGCCGGCGCGACAGGCGCGGCGGGCGCGACGGGCTCCTCCGCCACGTCGGCGACGGCATCGGCCTTCTTCCGCCGACTGCGCTTCGGCTTGGCCTCTTCGGTCGCGGACTCCGCCTCGACCGGCGCCGGCTCGGCCGCAGCGGCAGTCACCTCGGCAGCCGGTTCGGCATCGGCCTTGCGGGCTCGGGGACGACGGCGGCCTTTGGGCGCGGTCTCCTCCGCAGGCGCCGGATCGGCGGCGACAGACGCGGGTTCGGCGGCCGCGGGTTCGGCGGTGGGCAGCTCCTCGGCCATGATCGCCTCGGCAGCCTCGGCGGGCGTGGCCTCGCCCTCGGCGCCGCCCCGGCGGCGGCCCGAACGACGGCCGCGGCGACGGCCACGGCGCGGCTCGCCCCGGCCTTCCTCGCCGCCTTCTTCTCCGCCTTCCTCGGCCGAAACGCTATCGGCATCGGCATCGGCGTCATCGCCAGCCTCGCCAGCTTCACCGGTCTCGCCGTCCTCCTGATCACGGCCTCGACCGCCGCGACGGCGACGGCGACGGCGACGGCGACGTCCGGCCTCGCCCCGCTCACCTTCTTCCTGGGACTCGGACTCGTCGTCCTCGTCGCTGGCCTCGATCTCCTCTTCCTCCTCGATCTCGTCGTCGAGATCGTCGTCGGCTTCGATCGGCATCGGCGTGGGCAGGCGCGGCGCATGGCTCGGCGGCGGCCCGCCTGCCTCGACGCTCATCCGCGCGCCTTCCAGCGTGCCGTCGGAGAGGATCTCGATGATTACGCCGTAGCGCTCCTCGATCTCGGCCAGTTCGGCGCGCTTGCGGTTGAGCACATAGAAAGCAGCTTCCTGGCTGGCGCGGAGCAGCAGACGCGAGCCGCGTCCGCGCGCGGCCTCATCCTCCAGCATGCGCAGCGCCGACAGACCGGCCGACGAGGCGGTGCGGATCAGGCCGGTGCCCTCGCAATGCGGGCATTGGCGGGTCGAGGCTTCGAGCACGCCGGTGCGCAGACGCTGGCGGCTCATCTCGAACAGGCCGAAGCTGGAGATGCGGCCGACCTGGATGCGGGCGCGATCGTTCTTCAGCGCCTCCTTCATCGCCTTCTCGACCTTACGGATGTTGGAGTTGTTCTCCATGTCGATGAAGTCGATGACGATCAGGCCCGCCATGTCGCGCAGGCGAAGCTGGCGGGCGATCTCGTGCGCGGCCTCCAAATTGGTCGCCGTCGCGGTCTGCTCGATATTGTGCTCGCGCGTGGAGCGGCCCGAGTTGATGTCGATCGACACCAGCGCCTCGGTCGGGTTGATGACCAGATAGCCGCCCGATTTCAGCTGGACGACCGGCTGGTACATCGCCGCCAGCTGATCCTCGACCCCGAAACGCTGGAACAGCGGCACCGCGTCGGCATAAAGCGCCACCTTCTTGGCGTGGCTCGGCATCAGCAGCTTCATGAAGGCGCGCGCCTGGCGATAGCCTTCCTCGCCCTCGACGATCACCTCGTCGATGTCGCGATTGTAGATATCGCGGATCGCCCGCTTGATGAGATCGCTGTCGCCGTAGATCAGCGCCGGCGCCGACGAGCTCAGCGTGTTCTCGCGGATCTCGTCCCACAGCCGGGCGAGATAATCGAAGTCCCGCTTGATCTCGGTCTTCGTGCGCTGGAGCCCGGCGGTGCGCACGATGCAGCCCATGGTGCGCGGCAGGTTCAGCTCGGCCATGATCGACTTGAGCCGCTTGCGATCGGCCGCGTTCGAGATCTTGCGGCTGATGCCGCCGCCATGGCTGGTGTTGGGCATCAGCACGCAATAGCGGCCGGCCAGCGAGAGATAGGTGGTCAGCGCGGCGCCCTTGTTGCCGCGCTCCTCCTTGACGACCTGGACCAGCAGCACCTGCCGGCGGCGGATCACGTCCTGGATCTTGTAGCGGCGGCGCAGGTTCATCCGGCGCTGACGCAGATTCTCCACGTCGTCCGAACCGCCGACCGACTCCCGGCGCGCGCGCGGCGCGCCGTCTTCGCCGCCTTCGCCATCATCACCATGTTCGTCGTCATGATGATCGTGGCCGTCGTCCTCGACGTCGTCGAAGTCCTCGTCATGCTCGGCTTCGCGGGCCCGCAGCGCCTCTTCCTCGGCGGCGTGCTCGGCCTCTTCGCGCAGCAGCGCGTCGCGATCCTCCTTGGGGATCTGATAATAATCCGGATGGATTTCCGAAAAGGCGAGGAAGCCGTGGCGGTTGCCGCCATAATCGACGAATGCCGCCTGAAGCGACGGTTCGACCCTCGTTACCTTAGCGAGATAGATATTTCCCTTGAGCTGCTTCCGCTCCGCGGACTCAAAGTCAAATTCCTCGATCCGGTTCCCCTGGACGACGGCCACACGGGTTTCCTCCCGGTGGCGTGCGTCGATAAGCATGCGGGTTGTCATTAAAGGCTCTCCAGGCGCGGGGGCCGGCGGCACGGCCGGGCCTCGTCGCGCGATATGCAATGGATGCGCCCTCGGCCGGCGCGGCAAGCCGCATCGCGCCCGGGAACGTCATCGAAGGTGAAAAGAAGGTGTGCGCAGCCGTCGCGTCGTCATCTCCGGCGCGTCGCGCCGGATAGGCGGCCTCGATCCATGCGCCGCCGAGGAACCGGCAGCTCGGGAATCGGGGCGAAAAATGACTCATGCGATCGTCAACCTGTTACGCCGTCGCCGAAAACGGGCGACGGAAAGGCCGGATTGGCCCCGTGAGCCTCGCTGTGACGAGGATCGGCCTGTTTCCGGACAAAACCAGCTAGCATCTGAAAGACTTCGGGGCAAGCATCACCATGACTGGACAAGCGCGGCGCAGCTTTGGATAACCATCGGAGCTGTCGGCGTTTCCGGGCCGGCCGGGTAGTGCGGGGCCGTCTTGCCAGGATCACGATATAGTCAGCGTCTCGGCCCCGACAACCGTGCGCGGCCGATTTCGCTTTGGCTCCTGCTTCTCTGCTCGCTGCTGCTGATGCCCGCTGCGGCGCGCGCCGCGGCGACCGTCACCGCTATCGACATCGCGCCGTCGAGCGTCACGCTGCGATTCGATCAGCCCGTCGCCACCGCCTCCGCCTTCATGTTGTCGGGGCCGCAGCGGATCGCAGTGGACCTGCCTGGCGCGCGAATGGGGCAGGTCACCGCCTCCGGCGGGATGATCGCCTCGACCCGCCATGGCCAATATGATCCGACGACGGCGCGGGTGGTGTTCGAACTGCGCCAGGCCGCCGTCATCGGCGACGCCAGCTTTTCAGCCGACCATCTGGCGCTCACCCTCGCCCTGAAACCGGTTACCGAAAGCCTGTTCGCCCGCGCCGTGCGCAGGGGCCGGCAGCTTTTCGGGCTCGACGACAGGCCGGTCGACCCGCGCGCCGCCCAGCGCGGGGGGATAACCGTACCGCTCGATCCGCCCCGCCCCCTGCCCGTGCCCACCGTCACCGGCGCTCGCGGCACGAAACGGCCGCTGGTGGTGATCGACGCGGGTCATGGCGGCCATGATCCGGGATCGCAATCGTCCGACGGCGCCACCAAGGAGAAGAACATCGCGCTGGGCATCGCCAGGGCGATACGCGACGAACTGGCGGCCTCGGGGCGGGTAAGAGTCGCGCTGACCCGCAGCGACGACCGCTTCCTCGTGCTCGGCGAACGCCGCGAGATCGCCCGGCGGCTGAAGGCGGACCTGTTCATCTCGGTCCACGCCGACAGCGCCACCAACAGCAGCGCGCGCGGCGCCAGCATCTACACCCTGTCGGAGGTCGCGTCGGACCGGGTGGCGGCACAGCTCGCCGCGAAGGAAAACCGCGCCGACATCCTCAACGGCGTCGATCTGGGCGGCGAGAACAACGAGGTGTCCTCCATCCTGCTCGATCTCGCCCAGCGCGAGACGATGAACATCTCGTCGCAATTCGCGGTGCTGCTGCAGCGGGAGATGTCCCCGACCGTGCATTTCAAGGACGACGCCCACCGCTTCGCCGGACTGATCGTGCTCAAGGCGCCCGACGTGCCGTCGGTGCTGCTGGAGACCGGCTATATCTCGAACGAAGACGATCTGGCGCTGCTGCTGTCGAACGAATATCGGCGCAACATCGCGATCGGCGTCCGAAAGGCGGTCGAGATTCACTTCGCGCGAAGGCTGGCGGGGGAGTGACGTTTTTTTTGTTTGGCCTCAAGCGCCGGCGGTCGCATCCGCGACGCCCGGCGTTTGAGGGCTAACAACAAACAGAAAACTTGCTAGAGCGCGCCCGTGCCCAAGCCGCCTTCCCTGCCGTCGCTGCGCCTGCCGCTTCGCCAATGGCGCGATCATGCGCGCCATCTGAAGCAGTTCCGGGCGTGGCGCTGGTCGGGCTATTTCTTCTGGTCGCTGGCGCTGTTCTGGCTGCTGATGTGGTTCTTCTTCGCGCGCGGCCTGCCCTCGGCGGATGCGCTGCTCGCCTATGAGCCACCGCTGCCGACCAATGTCCGCGGCTATGACGGCGAGCCGATCGCCGATTTCGCGCGCGAGCGGCGGGTCCAGCTGTCCTATGCCGAATATCCGCCGATGCTCGTCGACGCCTTCATCTCGGCCGAGGACAAGACCTTCTTCCATCATCCCGGCATCGATGTGGGCGGCCTCG